>Ga0105855_1000483_pt1 | contig 17707 bp, 10 predicted proteins | sample OrgsoiDNA_201059_FD_89680 | JGI IMG/M metagenome (GOLD analysis project Ga0105855, IMG submission 89680) | Permafrost soil microbial communities from the Arctic, to analyse light accelerated degradation of dissolved organic matter (DOM) -... | ecosystem: Environmental > Terrestrial > Soil >... | reverse complement strand
TGCTGCTGATGCCTACCATTGTACCTGTCTCATTGCCCATTAAATGCCATATTGGTAATTTACCTTTCAGAAATTGATCGGCCGGGTCAAAATATAGTTTATAATTCCCCGCCCGTTTTGCAAAGTATTTATAATCTTCTGTTTTACCCATCTTTTTTGCCATTAAGGCAATGCTGCCATCGCTAATGGTATATTCAAGCCCTTTTGCAACTGGGCTGGTGTGTTTGTCCGTTGGGATGGGTTCAAAGTTCTTCACATATTTCATCCCCAGCGAATCGGACATGGCTGTACCCTTTATCGCTTCATAAGCTTTTGCCGGGTCAAAGCCTTTAATGCCTTTTAAATAAGCCTCGGCAATAACCTGCATGCTGCTGATGCCTACCATTGTACCTGTCTCATTGCCCATTAAATGCCATATTGGTAATTTACCTTGTTGCTGATAGATGGCCAGCATAGTATTGATCATATCGCTTGTTCGTTTTGGCTGGATGATAGTATAAAGCGGGTTATTGGCACGATAAGTGTCCCAAAGAGAGAAAACGGTGTAATTAGCAAATGGCGCTTTTTTATATATTTTCTTATCGGTACCCCGGTAATCGCCATTATGATCATTAAACAAAGCCGGATCGATCATGGTATGGTACAGTGATGTATAAAAAATTCGCTTATTAGCCTGATCTTTTGTTTCAATAGAAATTTTAGCCAATTCCTTATTCCATTTAGCGTCAGCCATTTTTACTACCTGCTGAAAATCCCAGCGCGGTATCTCGGCATTAATATTTGCCAGCGCGGCTTCGGAGCTTATGGGCGAAATACCAACTTTAAGTTTTAACGTTGCTGGCGGGCTATCAAAACTGATGATCCCTTTTATCGCGTCGCCTTTACCTTCTGTTTTATCCAACGATGTATTGCCATTATATATATTAAATTTTGGCAGTGGTTGCGACGAGCGTATGGTAAAAAACAGCCATTGATTTTTGGCCCAACCAGCCGAGAAGCGATAGCCTTCGATGGTATATTTATCAACCTGTTTTAGATAGGTTTCCGTACTCTTATCGTTGATGCCTTCTTTCAGATCGATGATGACATGAGCTTCCTTACCTGCTGGAAAATGATATTGATGAAACCCTACTCTTTCGGTAGCAGTCAACTCAACATTTATTCCCGAGGCATCAAGCTTAACCGAGTAGTAACCGGGTTTCACCTTTTCATTTTTGTGGCTGAAATGAGATGCATAGCCACTTCCCGGGACGGTTTCAATACCCTTATCTGTTTGCATTTTACCTGTAAAGGGCATGATAAGCACATCGGCAAGATCGCCGATGCCTGTTCCGCTTAAGTGGGTATGGGCAAAACCTATCAATACGCTATCCCCATAATTGTATCCCGAGCACCAGTCCCAACCCTTATAAAAATTATCAGGGCCAAGCTGCACAGCACCAAACGGAACACTTGCACCAACGAACACATGCCCATGTCCGCCTGAACCTATGTATGGATCAACATAGGCGGTTAGACTTTTAGCTGCATTGCGCTGGGCAATCGCGGAATCGCTTAAACAAAGTAACGCCACTGCAACGAAGCAGAAACTTACTTTTTTAATAGTATAGGTGATATTCATTCTCTGGCTTTAGGATCAGTCTTTTATTTGGACCTTTCTATAGCCACAATTTTAGGTCGCACGTATTAAAAAAACATTAATAAGTACATAATGGCCTTCCTATCTATCCTGTTTTTTACAATATTCGACACAAATGAGATCCTCATGCCTGTTATTTAGCCGGCTTCAATCCTGTTTGAATTACCTTTTGAATGGTTCCGTCAGGGTTAAAAAAAAGCTTATCCACGCAGATAGAACGGAGGTTCCCCCGCCCTGTTAAAACATCGTTGTGATAAAATGCATACCATTGCCCCTTATATTCGACTACTGAACCGTGACTCGTGTCGCAACCAGTTGGGTCCAGGTAAACGCCCCCATAAGTCCAGGGGCCTAATGGGCCTTTACTGGTTGCGTAGTTCAAACGGTTGGCACCTTTTTTATTCTCTGTATGGTTATCGGCATACGCGAGATAATAGAGCCCGTTCCTTTTAAATACCCAGGTAGCCTCATGGAAATCCTTTAAACCTTTCATATCTGTTAAAGGCTGGGCAAGTTCGGTCATATCGTCTTTCAATTTGGCTCCCACACACCTGCCGCCGCCACCATAATAAAAATAGGCCTGTCCGTCATCGTCAATAAAAATATTGGGATCAATCATCGCGCGACTATCGGCACCCAATTCAAGGTACCCTTTTACTACAAAGTCGCTTGCCGGTTTTTTACTTGTAGCGATACCCACTTTCCATGTTGTATTCCATTCCGTACCACTTGGGTGAGGAAAATAAAAATAATAGGTGCCATTTTTATAAATACAATCCGGAGCCCACATAAAGCCACCTTCCTTACGACCCCATGGTACCTGGCTGGCGTTCAATATCTCGCCGTGATCTTTCCAGTTCACCATATCGATTGTCGAAAAAACATGGTATTTGTCCATCAAGTCGCATCCGCGCGGCGGATCGACATCATGTGAAGGATAAACATATAATCGCCCGTCGGGGAATACCCTTGCGGAGGGGTCTGCAGTATAGATCTGTCTGATAAATGGATTTTCTGCCTGTTTGGAAACCAATCTCCGTGTCGCGCAGTCCGAAAACATCGCTATGGTAACAACTAAAATCAATAGGGTCTTTCGTTTATACATGGTTTGTCGTAACAATTGGTTTTGTCATCAAAAGTATGGCAATTTATTTTGTTGAGTCGGTACAAATGAACGCATCGCCGAATAACAAAAAATCAATAAAATATTAATTCACCCATGACATTTAAAGTTAGCCCCGGATTTCGTTAGATGCGGACAACCTTATCGAATTGGGGACGATAATGACTACAACATCGGCAGCATTAATACCGCCAACGACACCGCTGATATGCACAAATCGAAGTATTTTTAACATGTTTCTACAATTCGGGCATTAATAAAAAAAAGATCGACTGATAACACAGCAGTTTAGTAGATACAGAAAGATACTAATGACATCTATTAAAGTTTGTTCCTGTGACTAAAGTCACATCGCTTACTCTATGCCTCGATGTCTTAATTATTGCCAAGCCTGTAAGGAGGGTTATCTCACCAAAAGGCGGGGGGCGATCCTTGATTTTTAAATCACTTTTTGCTGACCGGGTGGGGCAATTTACAAGATGAGGTTAATGAAGGCCTTCGAAAAGTCGGTCAGTCAACAACAAGCCGAAAAGTAATTCCTTTTCTACTAAATTATTCCATATACTTTTGATACGATGAATTGTCTTAAAGTGTTTGCGCAGTTGACTGGTTGCTTACTTTTCAATAAGACTATAAAATACCCGACGAAGACATTTGCTTTATCGCCCAAGTCGCAGCATGACGATCAATCAAAAGGATAACCTAACTTTAATGCTAAGCTATATAAAACAAACACACTTTTGCTACCAAACTTGCTACCATTAAAGATTACTCAAATTAAAAATGCCTTAATTAGCTAAATTAAGGCATTTTTACAATTTACGTTGCGGAGAGGGAGGGATTCAAACCCCCGGTACCTGTAACAGTACACCTGATTTCGAATCAGGCACATTCGATCACTCTGACACCTCTCCGGTTGGTAGTCTTCTATATTACACAAAAAGCACCCCAATTTCAGGATGCTTTTCTATGTAGCGGTGAGGGAGGCACTTTATAGTCCCTCATAGTCCGCTCTATTTCAATAAGTTACAATGGTTTTTGTTCTCTACTCACCGAGGTACTCACCACTTTTTAATACACTTTTTGATAGCTGCAAATGCTATGTTTCAAAGGTACAAATAATGCGTTTATCGCACGTTAATTTTTAGGCTATTTAATTAAAAAAATATGGCGGAACCTACTATCTAAATAACCCTCATTAATTTTTCAATTAAGCTGGTTCTTTAACAATGGATTGGGATAATTATCGCTTTGATCTTCTGCAACGTTATCCAAACATTTAAAATCTTTTTCTATTAAAAGGAATAATTCATTATACACGGCTTCAAAACCCACCCTATCAGTCAGTTCCCATTCTGCGGCCATTGTGGCAGGCATTAACAAGGTTATTTTATTATTTTCAAATACCGCCAATAAATTAGCAAGGGTATATCGCTGCAAGGCATAAATCAATGTTTGATTGCCAAAATCAACTGTCTCTTCAATATATCCATTCGCTGAGAAAACCTCAACATCTTTCTTAGTTAACCTGTATCGTAAGGAATTTCCCTTTATGCGTATCTTCATTATTGTTTTATTAATTAACCAGGTTAGTTACGGCCCCTATTATAATAATTGCAGGATAAGTTAATTGCTTGCTTTCGGCCATAACAAACAAATCTTTAACCATCCCCCTTACCGATTTTTGATGGGGTAAAGAAGCGTGTTGTATAATCGCGGCGTGTGTTGATCCATGCCCGGCTTCGGTATAAGTGTCAGCAATAGCGGATAGTTGTTTCATTCCCATATAAATCACTACAGTCGCATTACTTTGCATGGCCAGGCGCAGATCAGCAGAAAGTGTCCCATCCTTTTTTGTGCCGGTTACTACCCATATCCCCTCACTCATAGCCCGGTGGGTAAGCGGTATATCTTCAAGCCCGGATGCCTGCATACTGGTGATACCAGGTATGAAATATGTTTTGATCCCCTGCCCGCGAGCGTATATTATTTCTTCAAAACCCCTGCCGAATATAAAAGGGTCACCGCCCTTTAGCCTTACTACACTCCCTTTGCTGAACGCAGAACGTTTGATCAGTTCATGTATCTGTTCTTGTGGCATATACTCACCATAGGGTTGTTTACCTACATAGATATGTTCACAATCAGGCGGCGTAACACCTAACAATTCTTTATTGGCCAAATTATCATACAGCACGACTTTAGCCTGTTGTAAAATTTTATATCCTTTTACGGTAATTAAGTCCGGATCGCCCGGCCCGGCACCTAAAACATATAATTCCGGCGATAAGTCTCCATTACTCATAATTTTTAATGATTTGTTAAATATGTTAGATTTTTTAGCCTTTAATCTTGGATAATTTCATTTAATTATCGGTTTAATTGAAAAAATTTAATAAAAATGTGATTTAAACAATATAATTAATCATAATTATACAAAATATATCAATTTTTTATGACCAAAATAACAATATTTATTTGAATTACAGTTTATTTTATTTAAAATTGTTAGGTAAATACAATTTAGGTCGCACTTTAATTGTATTTACTTAAAAAAGCTTTAACAAATTAAAATCGACATGGTAAAACCTACCCTAATTGTAGTTGGCAATGGTATGGTTGGTTATAAGTTTTGTGAAAAACTGGTAGCTAAATCGTCCGCGTTCAACATCATCGTATTTGGTGAAGAACCGCGCCCTGCTTATGATCGCGTTCATTTGAGCGAATATTTTAACGGAAAATCAGCGGATGATCTCTCCCTTTCTACTAATTCCTGGTATGCAGATCAGGGTATTTTATTGTATCTCGGCGACCCCATACAGGAAATAAACCGTGCTGCCCAAACCGTGCATTCTTTTTTGGGTATTACTATAAAATATGATTACCTGGTTTTAGCTACCGGCTCGTCAGCATTTGTTCCTGATATTCCCGGAGTTGAAAAAGAAGGTGTATTTGTTTACCGTACCATTGAAGACCTTGAACTGATTAAAACTTATGCTGCAAACGCCAAAATCGGGGCAGTAATGGGTGGCGGCTTGTTGGGTTTAGAGGCCGCTAAAGCATTGATGGACCTGGGTATTGATGAAACCCATGTAATTGAATTTGCCCCACGCTTAATGCCCCGGCAAATAGATTCCGCAGGCAGTGCCATGCTGCAATCAAAATTGAAAGAGCTGGGGTTAAGCGTTCATTTGAATAAAAGCACCGCTTATATTGGGGGCGGCAATAAAGCGGAGGCATTGCATTTTAATGATGAAACCGTACTTGCAATTGATATGCTGGTCATATCCGCAGGAATAAGGCCCCGTGATGAATTGGCTAAACTGTCAGGCTTACACGTTGGTACGCGCGGGGGTATTATGGTCAATGAAAAAATGCAGACCAGCGATGAAGCTATTTTTGCCATAGGCGAGTGCGCGTTATATGAAGGAATGATATACGGGCTTGTAGCTCCCGGTTATGAAATGGCAGATATTGTCGTATCTCAATTAACCAGTGGCGGTAAGTTGTTTTATAGTTACGACATGAGTACCAAACTCAAATTGATTGGTGTGGATGTAGCCAGCTTTGGCGATGCCTTTATTACGGAACCGGATTGCCGTACCATCGTTTTTGAAGACACACATAAGGGAATATATAAGCGCATTAATATCAGCACTGATGGCAAATATTTATTAGGCGGGATTTTAATTGGCGATGCCGATGCTTACAATATTTTACTCCAAACGGTTAATAATAAACTCATCCTACCGCCAAATCCGGAAGACCTAATATTGGGATCACGGGGCGGTAGTGATAATGAGGGTGCCGGGGTAATGAACCTGCCCGATGACGCGCTGATCTGTTCCTGCGAGGCCGTAAATAAAGCAACGATATGCTCTTCGGTTACAGAGTTGGGCATAACCAGTATTGAGGGAATAAAAAAATGCACCAAAGCAGGTACAGGTTGTGGCGGGTGTGTGCCTTTAGTAAAAGATATTATTGCCGGTACGATGAAAGCAAACGGGCAATATATTAAAAATACAATATGCGAACATTTTGAATACTCCCGGCAGGAGTTATTTGACCTGGTAAAGATCAATCAGCTTAAAAATTACGACCTGGTACTTGACCATTTTGGCAAAGGCGATGGCTGCGAGGTTTGTAAGCCGGTTGTTGCCAGTATATTATCAAGCCTATGGAATGATGTGATCGTAAAACAAGACACCATTCAGGATAGCAATGACCGCTTTTTGGCGAACATTCAAAAGGGGGGCACTTATTCGGTTGTGCCGCGCATACCCGGCGGGGAGATTACACCGGACAAACTAATTGTATTGGGACAGGTTGCAAAAAAATACGCCCTTTATACTAAAATAACCGGCGGCCAGCGTATAGACCTATTCGGCGCGCACTTAAATGACCTGCCTGCTATATGGGAAGAATTAATAGACGCTGGTTTTGAAAGCGGCCACGCCTATGGCAAAGCCCTCCGTACGGTAAAAAGTTGTGTAGGCAGTACCTGGTGCCGTTTTGGACTGCATGACAGCGTATCATTTGCTATTGAAATTGAAGAACGATATAAAGGCATACGGGCACCGCATAAAATTAAGGGTGGTGTTAGCGGTTGTGTACGCGAATGTGCAGAAGCTCAGGCAAAGGATTTCGGTATAATAGCTACTGAAAAAGGCTGGAACTTATATGTATGCGGTAATGGCGGATCAAAGCCGCAACATGCACAATTACTGGCCACTGATATTGATAAAGAAACGCTCGTAAAATACCTGGACAGGTTCCTGATGTTTTATATTAAAACCGCCGAGCCATTATCACGTACCGCGACCTGGCTTAATAAAATGGATGGTGGGTTGAGCTATCTCAAAAATGTGATCGTAAACGATAGTCTTGGTTTGAGTGGTCAATTAGAAGAAGAAATGCAATTGCTGGTCAATACCTATCATTGCGAATGGAAGGAAGTGATCGATGACCCCGCATTACGAAAACGCTTTACCCATTTTGTAAATGCGCCAGAAGAAAAAGACCCGACCGTTCAGTTTGAACCCATGCGGGAGCAAATAAAGGCCAATTGGTAACAAAAAGTATAATTATAATCCGAAAGAAAACATGGAAACGATGGCAATTGATAATTGGGTACAGGCTTGTTATATTGATGATGTCCCTGAAAATGGGGGTGCCTGTGTAAAATTAGGAAATGAGCAAATTGCTATTTTTAATTTTACCCGCAGGAACGAATGGTTTGCAACACAAAACCTATGTCCACATAAACAGCAAATGGTGTTATCAAGGGGGATGATTGGAAGTACAGGAGCCCATTGTGAACCAAAGGTCGCCTGTCCGTTTCATAAAAATACATTTTCCCTGGTCAGCGGCCAATGTTTAACAAACGAAGAACTGTCCATTAAAACTTATACTGTTAAAGTTGAGGATGGCCGGGTGTTTATAGGGCTTTAACAGTTAGAAATTATCCTGGGTTAACAGGGCAAGGTTTTTAGTGTTGCTAATGGTAATTTCTTTGCCTTTTAGGGAGATCAATTCTTCTTTTACTAAATCATTTATCACCCGGAATACGGTTTCATAAGTTGCTCCGGCAAATGAAGCCAGGTCTTGCCTGGATAGTATAATACCTATAGCGCCCCCTTTTTTTGTTCCGAATTGCTCCTGTAAGGTAATTAAAGCCTGGGCTATCCGGCCTTTTACCGGCATGTGGGCCATATTTCTCATCTTTCTTTCCGATTCCTGTAATTCACCTGCGAAAAATAGCATTAAGTTATAGGTCAAAGCCGTATTCACTTTTAGTGTAGCTTCAAAAAATGCTAAATCAATATAGCAAATTACACTATCGCTCATAGCTGTTGCAGAAATAGGATAAATATCATTGCTGCCCAATCCGCGGTGACCAAAAATAGCCCCCTTTGAGGCAAATCTTATAATCAACTCTTTTTCCTGTCCCCATCTCTTATGAACTTTAATGTTTCCTTCATAAACAAAATAGATGCCTTTAACCGGGTCTCCTTCGTTAAAAATAACCTCTCCTTTTTTTACTTTAAAGTTGCTTTTGTTTGCAGCGATGGCCGGGTGCCATTCTTTTAAACAGCTTTGACACATAAAGCAACTATTTACATCGCATTCATATTTGGATTTTTTCACGCAATTGAGTTTACAAGTTTTTTAGCTTCGGTATTTAATAAAAGTAACGGAAAACAATGATTAATTTAATAAGAAAATTATAGAATAATCAATTTTATGTATTTTTTATGTGATTATTGTCATAAAAAATAGGCTATTTACAAACAGGCTATTGTTTTTTATGAATTTTCGGTAATTATAATTTACAATTTTGGTATTTTACTAAAACAATGACTTTGCATTTTTTATATTTTCACAAAATATGGGTCTTAATATTATTTTAGTCATAAAAAATGCAATTTAAAAGTATATAAATTCATTTTTTGTGTTAAATAAGATATATTTATAACAACAAATTGTTCAAAATGAATTAATTAAACAAAATAGCTTATGAATAAAACAAAAACTCATAGATCATAAAAAAGCCCTGCCGGGAGGTCGCATTCCCAGGCAGGGTTAAACAGTTTTCATTGCTTTAACAAATAAAAAACCTAATCAAATGTACAAAAATGTATTAAACCAATACACTATTGCCCTAATTCTATTATTTTCATCATGTTTTTCGGCTGTTACGTTAAATGCACAAGCATTAAGTGCAAATCCCCCAATAAATTACGCTGAAATAAAAATTGATAAAAATGCAGGCCAGTTCCCGGCAAATGCAGTAACCATCCCAAAACCCATTGAAACTGACACCACCTGGAAACCCATAAGGCGATTATGGGGGGCTTCTTTCGGTGATTTTTATTACAACGCCCATGCCGATGCCGGAAACCGTGGTACCGAAACTAATTATAATGGCGTTCCCACCTATAGGAACGCATTCCAGTTCCGGCGTATTTATTTAGGATATGATTATGATATAGACCGGAAATTCTCGGTAGAGGTTTTACTGGCATCTGAACCTGCCGCCAATACTAATGTATCGGGTACTACCGCTATTTCTAACAGTGATAACCTCGCCGATAACAAAATGGCATTTTATATCAAGCTTTTAAATTTAAGATGGAAGGGTGTTTTTAAAGGAACTGACTTCGTTATTGGTGAAAGCCTTACACCGGTTACCGTAATGTTAACAGAGAAAATATGGGGTTATCGTTCCATTGAAAAAACAATTGCAGATTTTCATAGATCAAACCTGTATGATGTTGGCGCGGCCCTGCAAGGAACCTTTGACCCGGCTACAAAAAATTTCGGATATGATATTATGATCGGTAATAATACCCAGGCCAGTTTATTGTCGGCAGCTAATGCAAATACAGGTTTCTTCAAAGCATTTTATGGAGATATATATGCTAAATTCCTTGATCAAAAACTAATTTTCGATCTATATGCGGATTATATGCAAACCGCAAGCGGCACCGCAACAATTGGGCAGCAATCTCATGGTATGTTTAAAGGATTCGCCGCTTACACTACACCCAAAATTACGGTTGGTATTGAAGCCTACACCCAGCGTATTGTAAATGCTGTTACCAATACCATTACTGCAAGCAGTGAAAATGCAACTGTAAACGCACTTTCAATTTATACACACGGTATGATAACTAAAGATAAGCTTGGTTTCTTTGCCCGCTATGATGGTTATAATCCTGATAACGATTTTACCGCTGCTGATATTTATACCGTTAATACTACCTTTTCTTCCTACAGTCCCTACACAAAGGAGCATTTTATAACCGCCGGGTTAGACTTTACCCCTAATAAAGCGGTGCATTTTATGCCAAACCTTTGGTTTATACAATATAAGGATCAGCGGGACGCCTCAACACCGGGTTATATACCGGACAGCCACGTATTAGTGTACCGTTTAACTTTCTACTTCACTTTCGGAAAATAATTAAAAGAAAAGATCATGAAGAATCAATTGACCAAACTCCATATATTCTCTATAAAGGGCGTACAAATGCGCACTTTTCATACGACCTGGCTCATGTTTTTTGTATGCTTTTTCGGCTGGTTCGGCCTTGCGCCATTAATGCCAACCATACGGGCCGAATTACATTTAACCAAAGCGCAGGTAGGCAATACCATTATCGCGTCGGTCGCGGCAACTATTATAGCCAGGCTTTTAATAGGCAAGCTTTGCGATACCTGGGGGCCGCGCAAAACAGCGGTAAGGTTATTGCTCATTGGATCATTACCTGTATTTTTTGTAGGCCTTGCACATGACTATACTTCGTTTTTATTGTTCAGGCTGGCAATCGGCGTAATTGGGGCATCGTTTGTTATTACCCAATTTCATACTTCCATGATGTTTGCACCTAATATTAAAGGTACGGCCAACGCCGTAACCGGCGGCTGGGGCAACCTGGGCGGCGGGGTGACCAATATGGTTATGCCCATAATATTCGCGGCTATTGTTGGCTTTGGCTATACAAAGGCCGAAGCGTGGCGCTATGCTATGATCGTTCCTGGAGTAATGATGCTGGTCATGGCTTTTATCTATTATAAATACACTAAAGATACGCCTGATGGTAATTATGATGAAACAGGCCATAGACAAAAAAGAACAAAAACAGACTGGTCTATATTAGGCGACTGGCGCATCTGGGCACTTACGCTGGCCTATGCGATGTGTTTTGGCATGGAGCTGACCTTTGATAATGTAGCCTCGCTGCATTTTGTGGATACATTTCATTTAACACAAAGCGCGGCAGGTTTTTGGGCGGGAATATTTGGTTTTATGAATTTATTTGCCCGTGCATTAGGCGGTATCGCATCTGATAAAACCGGCAAAAAGTTTGGTATGCGCGGCAAAGGTCTATTATTGGGCGGGGTATTGCTTTTGGAAGGCTGCGGTTTAATACTTTTTGCGCACTCGGGTTCGCTGCTTACTGCTATACTATCTATGCTGACTTTTGCCTTGTTCCTCAAAATGTCAAATGGCGCTACCTATGGTATAGTACCGTTCGTCAATTCAAAAAATGTGGGTTTGGTAAGTGGTATTGTAGGTGCAGGCGGCAACCTGGGCGGAATGTTATTCGGGTTCCTGTTTAAATCAACATCCATTACTTACGTGCAGGCATTTACTTATATAGGCTATATAGTAATAGCCGTATCGGCAATAATATTAATAACCCGTTTTCAAAAAAAGCCTGTTACTGATGAACAAGTTGAAGACAACGGACTTATTGGCGCTATCATCTAATTTTATCAATGTCAAAATCAAGACACACTACGCCGGGTTTAACAAGCACCTGCTGTTATTGCGGGGTTGGTTGTGGTGTGCTTATAAATAAGGAAAAAAACGGAGCAGTTACCCTGGAGGGTGACAAAGATCACCCTGTAAATAAAGGGATGCTTTGCAGCAAGGGAATTAACTTGCACCATACAGTTAATGACAAAAGTGATAGGTTACTCTATCCGCAAATGCGATACAACAAAAGTATGCCCATGCAGCGTGTTAGTTGGGATGAGGCATTAGACCGTACAGCCGCCGTGTTTAAAACCTTTATTGATAAATACGGCCCTGATTCTGTTGCTTTTTATGCTTCGGGGCAATGTTTAACAGAAGAATATTATGTAGTGAATAAACTCATGAAAGGGTTTATCGGCAGCAATAATATCGATACCAACTCGCGGTTATGTATGAGCAGCGCGGTTGCGGCTTATAAGCTGGCATTCGGCGAAGACAGTGTGCCGCTTTGTTATGATGACATTGAACTGGCCGACTGCCTTTATGTAACCGGTGCTAACCCAGCCTGGTGCCACCCTATTTTATGGCGGCGGGTTGAGGCACATAAAGCTGCCAATCCGCATATAAAAATAATCCTTGTTGACCCACGAGTTACCGATAGCGCCGGTATTGCCGATTTGCATTTGCAGCTTAATCCCGGAACGGACATTACCCTTAATCATGCTATTGGCCGGATATTGATTGAAAACGGAGATACCGATTTTGATTTTATAACCAATTATGCTGAAGGGTTTGAAGCATACAGTAAAGTTGTATTTGCAAGAACAGTAAGCGAAGCGGCATTGATTTGTGGCGTTAACGAAGCGGATATTCGTTTGGCTGCAAAATATATAGGTAATGCAAAAGGCTTTATATCTATGTGGACAATGGGGCTTAACCAAAGCGCCATTGGGGTAAATAAAAACCTGAGCCTGATCAATCTTAATTTAATTACCGGGCATATAGGCAAACCGGGTTCGGGGCCATTATCCCTAACCGGGCAGCCCAATGCGATGGGTGGCCGTGAAGTTGGGGGATTGTCCAATATGCTGCCTGCTCACCGCGAGCTTGGTGATGCGGTACACCGCGAAGAAGTGGAGAAATTTTGGGGCGGAACAACGATCAATCCTAAACCTGGCTTGTCGGCCACCGAAATGTTCGACGCGCTTAACGATGGCCGGTTAAAAGCAATATGGATATTATGCACTAACCCAATAACCAGCATGCCCAATGCGCGTTTGGTTGAAGATGCTTTGAAAAAAGCCAGGTTTGTGGTGGTGCAGGAAATAACAAACAAGTCGGAAAGTTTGGCTTTTGCCGACGTGATATTACCTGCCGCCGCATGGGCGGAAAAGGAAGGGACAATGACCAATTCTGAACGCCGGATAAGTTACCTCAACAAAGTAATTGATGCCCCAGGAGAAGCTTTGCCCGATGCGGAGATCATCTGCCGTTTTGCAAAAAAAATGGGCTATAAGGGCTTTGATTTTGAAAATGCGGCAGCCATTTTTGCCGAGCATGCGCGACTAACCGCCAAAACCAATATTGATATAAGCGGCTTAAATTATACGCTTTTAAAGGAACTTAAAACTGCACAATGGCCCTATAAAAAACGGGGCGTTATGAAAGGTACACCACGGTTATTTACAGATAAACAATTTTATACGCCGTCCAAAAAAGCGGTTATTAGTCCTGTAGCCGATACTTTAACAAGTGAACTGCCCGATGCTGACTATCCTTTTATATTGACCACCGGCCGTATCCGCGACCATTGGCATACCATGAGCAAAACAGGTAAGGTGAATAAGCTGAACCAGCATATTAAAGAATCGTTTTTAGAGATCCATCCCGGTGATGCGGCGCGGTTAAAACTAAAGGAAAGCGACCTGGCTGTTATTACATCTTGCCGGGGAGAAGTAAGGGTAAAAGTGCAACTATCAGCACAAATAAAAAAGGGCGTAGTTTTTTTACCGATGCACTGGGGGAAAATATTAGGCAATGATCTGAACCGTGCCAATAACCTGACCAGCGATAAAGTTGACCCTATATCAAAAGAACCTGATTTTAAATACTGCGCGGTAAAGGTTGTTAAGTATAAAAAACCTTTTCAGCGTATTGTAGTGATCGGTGCCGGTGCCGGTGCTTATGGTTTTGTTAAGTCATACCGGGAGCTCAATAAAATTGACGAAATCACTATTTTTAGTAAAGAGCATTATCCGTTTTACAACCGGGTAATGCTGCCCGATTATATAAGCGGGGAACAACAATGGGAACAATTGGTAAAGATGAAGGATTCGGAAGAGCCGGAATATAATATCAATCTTTTGCGCGGGATAAGTATTGAGCAAATCGACCGCGGTAATAAGTTAGTGATCGATTCAAGAGGAGTTAAAACCAATTATGATGTTTTGTTGATAGCCACGGGCAGCAGGGCGGCGGTACCCAGAAACGTGCCCTCGCTCCCTGGCATTTTTACGATGCGTAACCGTAATGATGCGGATGGCTTTAAAAAGCATGTGCCGCAAAACGGGCATGTAGTTATTGTGGGTGGTGGTTTGCTCGGCTTGGAAATGGCCGCATCTTTACGGGAAATGGGTATAAAAATCACTATCGTGCAACGCATTTCTCGTTTTTTAAACCGGCAGTTAGATGCTTTGGGTAGCCAGTTGCTGCATGAGGAAATGGTTGACCAGGGATGTGATATTTATTATGATGACGAAGTGCAGTTATATTACGGGCGTTCAAAATTAACCGGTGTGGGTTTAAAAAGTGGCCGTAAAATTAATTGTGATGCCATGTTACTCGCTATCGGCACTACACCTAATTTGGAAATAGTTAAAGATTGCGGCCTGGACTGCAAACGCGGCGTAATCGTAAATGAACGTATGCAAACCAGCGACCCGGATATATTTGCTATTGGGGAAATAGCTGAGTTTGAAGGCACTTTCTACGGAATAACTGCCGCTGCCGAACAACAGGCAGCGGTAATGGCCAGGTACCTGAACGGGGATATCGCCAGCTATTACAAGGGCAGCTTATTTATGAATATAATCAAAATACATGGGTTTGACTTATGCAGCATTGGCCTGCCCGAAAGCCTTGATGAGCGTTACGAAGAGATCGTTTTTATTGATAAAGCAAAACGCTATTATAAAAAATGCATAATACATGAAGACAAGCTGGTAGGTGCTATTTTGATAGGCGATAAAAGTGAGTTCCTGGAGTTTAGAGATTTGATAGCCAACAAAACAGAACTAAGTGAAAAAAGGCTGCAATTATTACGGAGCGGTAGCCCAGCCGATCCGGTATTGGGTAAATTAGTTTGCAGTTGTAATAATGTAGGCAGCGAAAATATCCGCAAAAAAGTGGAAGATGGCTGTCATACGATGAATGAGTTATGCAAAGTTACCGGTGCGGGTACCGGGTGCGGGTCATGCCGGCCGGAAGTAAAACGGTTGTTGGCTAAAGCGCTGCAAAGCAGGATAATGGCTAAAGCGGTTTAATTATGGGGCACGTCATCAAAATAAACTTACCGGGTGGCTTTATATCAGCCGGCGATCTTTATGAAATATTGCTGATCGCGGAAAATGCAGGTGCAAAACATATCCGTTTTGGCAACCGGCAACAACTGTATTTTAATGTGGACCCGGACAAGCTGGAAGATATGGAACTGGATATGCTAAAAGCAGAAATTAACTATGAGATGGATGCTGATCTATATCCTAATATCATCAGTTCCTACGTTGCCGATACAATATTTAACCATGAGGGCTGGTTGCGCGAGGGGGTATATAAAGATATTTTTGACAGGTTTGATCATCAGCCCCGGTTAAAAATAAACCTGGTCGACAACCACCAAACCTTTGTGCCATTTTTTAGCGGCAACATTAATTTCATTGCCTCCAACACCAATAATTATTGGTTCATCTATATCCGCTTCCCAAAAACGGGCAAACTATATTGCTGTCCGGAGTTGGTCTATTCTGAAGATATTCCGGAGGTTGCTAAGGCGGCAGAAGAGGTTATGCTTCAAAACAAAGAGTTTTTTTATGATAAAGGTGATATAAACGAAGATGTGTTCTATAAAAAACTGCTAAAAAAGGTCAGCGTAGCTTTTCAGCCTGTATTAGAATTATTAAAGCTTCCTGATTTCTATTTGCCTTATTATGAAGGGTTCAATAAGTACAATAATAAATACTGGCTGGGTATTTACCGCCGTCATGAACTCTTTTCGCTTGATTTTTTAAAAGACATTTGTTTGCTATGCCTGAATACCCGAATAGGGCAAATCTATACTACCCCCTGGAAATCGATCATTATCAAAGGAATTGAACAAGCTCACCGCAACCAATGGGGTTTGATATTAAGTAAATACCGGGCGAATGTAAGACATGCGGCCAACGAATTGAACTGGCAAATTGAAGATATTTGTGAGGAAGGCCTGGAGTTGAAACAACAATTGGTGCGTGAATTTGAGGAAGCTGACCTGCGTACTTATCAACTTTGTTTTGCTATTAAAACACAGCCCAAAACAGGTTTACAGGGATCGGTCATTATTAAAAGGGATAAAGATGGGCTATATGATATATTACATACCTGCGATTTCAACCCCAACTCAAAAGAAGAGGTGGTTTATTTGCAACAAATTAAACCACAAAAACTAAGCAAGCATTTAATAGCGCTATGTAACAAGTTTTATGATATACAAGGCGATGTTATTTTACCCACTGTTGCTACAATAACTAATGAAACAAATTCGCAGAATGAAAAAAAGGATATTTATCAATGTAATAACTGCTTAACAAGATACGATAAACTTTATGGCGACCAAGCAAATGATGTTGAGAAAGATATTGATTTTGAAACCTTGGGCGATTACAAATGCCCGGTATGTGAAGCTCCTAAAAGTGAATATAGTTTGATTGAAGTAAATAAATAAACAAACTTAGTGAATTGACCTCTATGAAATATTCTCTATGCATTTGTACGAAATTAATAAAAAAACTCCATTATTTGATTTGCAAGCATTTAATACATTTTGGTAGAGACTATTTCAATTTATTTGATATTGAAGCACAGTTAAATATTTGATGATCCGAAATGAAATTCTTTTTTTTCAACGTTTTCTTTAAAATAGCCATATCCTCGCGAACTTTTAGAACTAACACCTTTGCATAGTGTTGTGTCTGTCGTTTTATTTCAGTTTATCTGAGTTTTTTTAATTAAAAAAGTTCAATTTCGGCTTGTATGTTTATTATGTAAATGCCAGGATTTTTTTGCAACAAAGGTCTATTGCCAGTGTAGCTGAGTTCTCTTTTAAACTTCGCAAAATATATTTCATTTAATCAAAACAATTTTTCAACCCTACTGTTCCACGACTACCGGAGTGTAAATTTTTTAAAAACAAACCGACTTTTTAAAGACAGGAAATGGATAAAAAGTCGGATGAGTTAATTATCGCCAACAAGGAACTTGCTTTTCAAAACGAAGAGAAGGAAAAACGGGCAGCAGAATTAATTATCGCTAATAAGGAACTTGCTTTTCAAAACGAGGAGAAAAAAAACCGCGCAGCAGAATTAGTCATTGCCAACAAAGAACTTGCCTTTCAAAACGAAGAGAAAAAAAACCGCGCGGCAGAATT
>Ga0105855_1000476_pt1 | contig 17922 bp, 16 predicted proteins | sample OrgsoiDNA_201059_FD_89680 | JGI IMG/M metagenome (GOLD analysis project Ga0105855, IMG submission 89680) | Permafrost soil microbial communities from the Arctic, to analyse light accelerated degradation of dissolved organic matter (DOM) -... | ecosystem: Environmental > Terrestrial > Soil >... | reverse complement strand
TGTTAAACAATAACCTGACGTCACCGGGCTGGTAAGGTAAGATACAAGGCGCATCGGAATCGATGCGCTTTTTTTATTACAGCGGAGTGTTGCCTCACTATGATGGACAATTTACGCGCGGCCGCCAACCACGTCGCGCTCAAAATCATTCTGGCCCTGATTATTCTGTCCTTTATTTTGACAGGGGTGGGCAACTACCTGATCGGCGGTTCAGGCGACTATGCAGCGAAAGTGAATGGTCAGGAAATCGGTCGGGCCCAGTTGGAAGAAGCGGTGCAAAACCAGCGCAGCCGACTGCAGCAACAGCTTGGGGATCAATTCTCTGCGCTGGCGGGCAGCGAAGGCTATATGCAGCAGCTGCGACAGGAATCCCTGAACAACCTGATTGACGTCACTTTGCTCGATCAGTATTCCAAAAAACTGGGTATCACCGTCAGCGATCAACAAATCAAAGACGCTATTCTGGCAACCCCACAATTTCAAACTGATGGCCGTTTCGATAACGCCAAATATCTGCAAAGTATCCAGGGTATGGGTTACAGCGCTGACAATTTTGCGAAATTGATGAAGCAGCAATTGGTTAGCCAACAACTGGCTCAGGCTTTCGGCACCTCAGATTTCATTCTGCCGGTTGAAACTAAAACTATGTCAGAATTGCTTCTGCAGGAACGCGACGTTCGTACAGCGACTCTGGATACTGCGGCACTGGCTGCGAAACAGCAGGTCAGCGACAGCGAAGCGCAGGCGTTCTACGATCAAAACAAGAATAACTTTGTTTCTCCTGAGCAGGTAAAAGTCAGCTACATCGAAATGGATGCCGCGGCCATGCAAGGGAAAGGCACGGTAAGCGATGCCGACGTAGCCGCGTACTATGATCAGCACAAGAGTGAGTTTGGTCAGCCTGAACGCCGCCGTTACAGCGTAATCGTTCTCAAAACGCAGGCAGATGCAGATGCGGTTGCGGCTGAGCTGAAGAAAGGCGCTGATTTTGCCGAATTGGCGAAAACCAAGTCCATCGATGCGCTGAGCGGTAAACAAGGCGGCCTGATGGATTGGGTTGAACCTGAAACCACCTTGCCTGAATTCAAGAGTGCTAATCTGACCAACAAAGGCCAGGTTTCCGGTGTCATTAAATCTGACAGCGGTTTCTTTATTCTGCGCCTTGAAGATATCAAGCCAGAGCAGACTAAACCCCTGGCGCAGGTACACGATGGTATCGTCGATAAACTGAAACAAGAGAAAGCCGTTGACGCTTATTACGCGTTACAGCAGAAAGTCAGTGAAGCCGCGACGAACGACAACGAATCTTTGGCTTCTGCTGAAGAAGTTGCTGGCGTGAAAGCGACGCATACAGACTGGTTTACTCAGCAAGCTATTCCTGCCGGCATTAACTTCAAGCCTGTCGTTCAGGCTATCTTCGAAGGTGGTTTGATTGGTCAGGAGGGTTCACCGGGTAGCAACTCAGACATTATCACCGTAGACGGCGACCGTGCCTTTGTTGTGCGTGTAGATGCACACAAATCCGAAGGCTTTAAACCTTTTGCTGAGGTTAAAGATCAGGTCATCGCCCTGGTTAAACGTCAGAAAGCAGAAGATCAGGCTCGGATGGATGGTGAGAAACTGCTGACTGCTCTCAAAGCCGGTAAAGGTGATGAAGCGTTGAAAGCGGCTGGTCTGAGCTTTGGTGATGTGCAGAAAGTCCAGCGTACTCAGCAGCCTTCGGCCTTTGAACAAAACGTGTATGCGTTGCCTCATCCGCAAAAAGACCAGCCTGTATACGGCCTGTCGCAGGATGACAAAGGTAACAGCGTGCTTGTTGAGTTGACTGCGGTTAATCCAGGTAAGCTGCCTGAGAATGAAACGGCACGCTTTGAACAGGAACTGCAGCAGTCGTCATCTAACGTGACCTTTGATGCATTGCTGACGAACCTACGTCAGGAAGCCAAAATCAAACTGGGCTCTGCCGCACAAGTCCAGTAAACGCCGCAAATCTTTGCAACGCGTTGCAACAACAAAAGGCCGCTTTCGCGGCCTTTTCCACATTTTGAATCTGCTAATTGTTGCCTGGTAAAAGTTGCTGCACTCTGTCCGTGCTGAAAACACATGGAGGATACAGCATGAAAAAATTAGGTATTACATCTCTCTCACTGGCCCTGGCTTTGGGGCTTTCAACGCTGCCGGTTATGCTTCAGGCGGCACCTACGGCGGTGAATCCGGTCGCTACGACGACCTCACCTGTTGCCCAGGTTCCGGCCAGTAAAGCAGGTACCTCAATGGCTAAAAAAGAGCACGCCATTACTACGGATGAGGCCACGGTCAACATCAATACGGCTTCTGCGGAAGATTTTGCCCGGGTGATGAACGGCGTCGGGCTTAAAAAGGGGCAGGCTATCATCAGTTACCGTGAGGAGCTCGGGCAGTTCACCGCTATTGAGCAACTGCAGGAAGTACCGGGAATCGGTGCTGCACTGTTTGAACGAAACAAGGACCGTCTGAAACTGTGACGGATGTCGCGGCGATAACCTGACAACGGTTATCGCCGTTTACTTCTGCTAATCTCTAAAGACATCTGACCAGTTCGGTTCGCGCCTTAGACTTTCAGCAGGAGTTTTCTAATTACTATGCATACGTTTATCAAAGTTCGCGGTTTTCATATCGACGTCTATCAACATGTTAATAATGCCCGTTATCTTGAGTTTCTGGAGTCTGCCCGCTGGGAGTGGCTCGATAACAAGAGTGGTTTCAAATGGATGAGCGCTAACAATATCGCCTTCATCGTCGTTAACATCAATATCAACTACCGCAAGCCAGCTACGCTAGGCGATGTATTACGCATCGACAGCAGTCTGCAGCAACTCAATGGCCGCAGTGGCGTCATAGAGCAGGTGATCACGCGGGAAGGCGATATCGTCGCCGATGCTACCTTGACATTTGTTTGTATCGACCTGCGAACGCAAAAGGCCTTGCCGCTGGAAGGCGAGTTAATGGAGAGGCTGCGGGAGCTGGAGTTGAAAGAAGGCTAAGTAGCGTTGGGGAGAAAATCTTAGGCATGGGAAAGTGGTTGACCGGGTAAGCAGCATCAAACCCGGTCAAGAACAAAATGAAATCAAAGCAGGCCGGTTTTCTTCTTCATGCTGGCGTTGATGACATCTTTATCCTGCTGATACTGCTGCAGACCATTAGCGCGTAAATGGCAGGCAGCGCACTCACCGCAACCATCGCCAGCAATACCGTTATAGCAGGTCAACGTTTGGTGGCGAACCAAATTCAGTTGTTGATAATAATCGGCCAGAGCCCAGGTTTCGGCCTTGTTCAGCCACATCAGGGGTGTTTCGAAGCGGATATCACGGGCTATCCCCAGTGAAACAGCATGATTCAGCGCTTTGACGAACTCGTCGCGGCAATCCGGATAACCGGAGAAGTCAGTTTCACATACACCGGTGATAACCGTTTCGGCCTGAATCTGATAGGCATAAATGGCCGCCAGCGTAAGGAACAGAATATTCCGGCCCGGAACAAAAGTACTTGGCAGACCGTTATCTTCGGTTTCGCCTAAAACGGGTACGGGAATGTTGTCGCGGGTCAGGCTGCTGACCGCAAGTTCGTTTAGCAGGCCGACATCCAGCACCTTATGAGCTTTCGCGCCTAACTCGACGGAGAGTTTGCGGGCAATGTCGATCTCTGCACGATGTCGTTGACCATAATCGAAGGTAATGCAATGCACTTCATCATATTGCGTCAATGCCTGAATCAGGCAGGTTGTTGAATCCTGACCACCGCTAAAAACCACCACTGCTCTTTTCATCTGTTTACCTGTTTTTACTTAGCTGTATGTCAGACTTGCCGACAATAAAAATCCTGTCCATGGTACTGCCCTTTAGTCTGAGATGAAAGGTCACGGCAATGGAGGCGGGATCCACGCTTGGCAAAAATCAAACCACCCCCAGGCGGTGAGTTGTACGCCATTGACGCGCGGCGGTGCACTGACCTGATATTGATAGTTAAATAAAGGAGTAATAATTCCGCGTTGCATCAGATGATAGAAGTGAGCCCGCAACTCCTCAGCCCTTTTGCTGGCAAGAGGAATTTGCTGGATAGTGTACAAATGCTTCTGCTGTTCACGGATATCGTCATCGTTGAGAATACCGGGCCAGAGTGGATCCTGGCGTAGCCAGTTTTCCAACGTAGCCTCGGGTGCTTCACCGATTAATCGATCGCCGAGCAGCAGATCGGCAGAAAACACGGACTCTTCGCTATCCCATAACCTCCCGGGATGGTAGACAATCTCTAATTGGCAACCTTCGTCTGCCAGACAGCCTTTCAGCGCCTCGGCCACAAATTCAAGTTCAATGGGCGGATGAAACACCAGCTTGAGTTTTTTCGGCAGAGAGACGTTTTTCACATCGTGCTCAGGGATGGGCCATTCGGGTAACATCTCTTTGCTGGGCTTAACCAAATCGTGATCGATAGGTAGCCTGTTCAGTAAGCCGGATCGCTGAATGAGCATAATAATCTTCTGCGCCTGCTCTGAAGATAAATACCCGCGCCGTAAATTTGCCGCAATATAACAAAAGCCGAGGCTGGTGCTGCGTTTCACCGGTTTTACCTCGGCCAGTTCATCCTGTTCACCTAACATAATGCGTACCGGATGCTGGCAGCTGACATTGTCTTTTTGTGCGAACAGTTGCGGCGTGATCCAAAATTCAATGGCGGCCAGAAAGGGATGTTGCAGGTGATAGTAGGCGTGTTGTTCAAGGCGCACCAGCTCTGGTGCAAAACTTGCCAGCCGAAATGGCCCTGCGCCGCAAAGCGGATCCTCAGGGTGAGACAAAAGACAGTTCAGGTCGGCCAGACGGTGAGCCAGCCAGTAATCCGGGACAAGTAAGTCGAATTGCAGGCATAGGGCATGTGGCTGGCTGATCTGAGCAATGGTCGCCAGACTGTATTGGCTGCGAGGGGACTGACGCAGCGTTTCAAAGCCCTTGCACAACTGGTCCGCGGTTACCGGTTCACCATTGTGCCAGTAAAGCTGGCTGCGCAGGAAAAATCGCCAGGTCTTGCCGTCGTTGCTGATCTGCCAATGATGAGCGAGATCGGGCTGGGGAAGCGGCTCGCCAGTGATAAAACGGGTCAGACCAGCATGCAGGGTATGCGCCAGATGTTGTTCTGCGCGTCCGGTCAGCGTTTGCGGATCCAGGGGCTGCATACTGCGATAATAGGGGATACGCAACGTCGGGGCATCGGCTTGCCACTGCCCACCGAGATGGGGAGCCAGCAGGGCGTTAAGATGTTTCGGATCCATTTCGCTCAGTTGCAGCGCTGCTGAGTGATCGCCATTCTTCAATAGCTGTTGCAAATAGGATTCACGCAGACTTTCTGGCGATGTCAGGCACTGAATCGAGGCGCGCTTGCCGCGGCCAGCCTGTGCCAGCCAGCTAATCCAGCCTGCATGCTGAAATTGTGTCAGCAAAGTACGGGTATGGCGTTCACTGCAACAGAATATGCCGGCCAGATCGGCCACGGTCAACGCCGCAGACTGATTGCCTACCTTCATATACAGACGTTGATACTGATTAAGACGGTTTTGCAAACGCATAGAGAGTCCGGAACACCTTAAGCAAGTTCACCAGAAGAGGTTCAGCTTAACGGAGCCGTCTTCTCACGACATCAGGCAGAGTGGCATACTGTGATCTAAATCCGGAACACTATTCATAAAGTGTTCACTATTACTTCCGTAAATCTGGCGGCATAATCACAGCGCTAACTTTCTCCAAGACAGCCAGGCAGAAAACCCTTTTCATGCTGTTCTGTCGGGTAATCGCGAGGTTTTATGTTTCGTTTGGCTGCATTTGATATGGACGGTACGTTGTTAATGCCCGATCACCGATTGGGTGAGAAGACGCTGTCTACTTTGGGTCAGTTGGCCGAAAAACCGATGACGCTCACGTTTGCCACAGGTCGTCATTACCTTGAGATGAAAGATATTCTGGCGAATCTCGGGCTTGAAGGGTATTTGATCACTGGCAATGGAACGCGGATTCATGATTTGGCCGGTCACCGTCTGCACGCCAGTGATTTACCTGAAGATTGCGCGCATGAGTTGCTGAATACTCATTGGAATACGCCTGCCAGTCTGCATGTTTTCCGTGATGAGGGTTGGTTCACTGACCTCGACGATCCGCAACTGCTGGTACCCCATGAATTCAGCGGTTTTCACTATCACTTGTGCGAGTTGTCAAAGCTACCGGTTACGGGTAACAGCAAGGTCTGTTTTACCGCACCGCATGATGTACTGCTCCGACTGGTACCTTCGATTGAAGCCCATTTCGGATCACGCGTTGATCTCTGTTTCTCTGCTGCGGACTGTCTGGATATTATGCCCGCCGGTAGTAATAAGGGCAGTGCGTTGGCGCTGCTGACAGCAATACTGGGTATTGAGATGTCCGATTGCATGGCCTTCGGGGATGCCATGAACGACCGTGAAATGCTGGAGCGCGTCGGCATGGGGCTGGTGATGGGCAATGCATTGCCAGTGCTGAAACAGCACTCTCCTCATTTGCAAGTTATTGGTCATTGCCAGAATCAAGCGGTGGCTCACTTTTTACAACATTGGCTGAATTCACCACACCTCACCTATTCCCCCGAATATTAAGGTTATTCCAGCCAGCCGGGCTATCTGTCCCGGCTTTTTTCTGTCTGTCCCGTACCGTCGTCACAAAATTGTCATAGGGATTTCATATAGTTCCCGGATGTGACCTTGCCAGTCTGTTACTCAACCGCGCTTTTATCTATAGTCCCGACAGGTAGTTCACCCGTTAAAGATAAAATGATGATCGCTACTCATGGTGCAACCCGCATTGCACTTGCTTTAACTTTATTTCTTTCTGCCAATGTGTCCGCCAGGGCCATAGATACGCTTCAGCCACAGGCTGATTATCAACAGTATATTTCTGAGCGTCAGACCGTCGATTTTTTGATCCAGGACGCTCTGACTGCGTTCAAATCTCCCGCCCGCGTCTCTGATGCAGGTTTCACCGGCAAACTGCCCACGAATATGGAGATAGTTGCCGATCGCCTGCAACAGGCGAGTAAACTGGAACCTTACCGCGCTGACTTACTGTTCAGCACTGCCAGTGCATACATCTATAATAAAAATGTCGATAAGGCACTTATGTTGTATCAGCAGATCCTGGACATTGCGCCGGATGACGTGGATGCCCATAGTTATATCGCCGCGTGGCAGCGTTACAAAGGCAATACTGCCGCCGTCGAGTTGCAAATGGCTGAGTTGCAGCAGCTCAACCCAGGGCGAGCAGATCAACTGAAGAAAGTGTTTGCGGTGATTGATGAGGTCACCTCGATGCCGCTTCGTGACACCCTGCCTGCCGACGGCGCTAAATCCTTCACCGGGCCGACGGCCATCGTGACGCTTGGCTACGCGCTCGATCCTGATGGTTCGATGAACAAAGTGCTTATACAGCGTCTTGAGAAAACGCTGGAACTCGCCAGACAACTGCCTGACGCGATGATTGTGGTCACAGGCGGCGTACCGCAAAGCCACCAGACGGAAGGCAAGCTGATGTCGCAATGGCTGGTGGAGAAGGGGATCGACAGCCAACGTATTTATCAGGATAACTTCGCCCGCTCAACGGTAGAAAATGCGCTGTTCAGCCGCTATGCGCTGGCAAAACACCGTATTAAAAATGCCGTGATTGTCAGCTCCGGCAGCCACGTGCGCCGTGCTCAGGCGTTGTTTACCATCGCCAGTTGGGAAACCGGCCCGCGTGATATCCGCTATGTGTCGGTTGCGGCTATCGACAAGCCTTTAGCTGAATTGCAGAAAGTATCTGATGGTGACAAACAGGGGATCTATCGTGATGCTCTGAAAACCATGGGGTTGTGGAGTTTCCGTAGCTATCCGCTCGAAGAGCGCTAATGCGACGCAGCAGGATTAAATGTAAGCGAAAGGCGGCCCTGGCCGCCTTTTTTACATCTGAGGGTGCAATCAACGCACGTTGGCCAATTGCTCACTGTAGTGGCTGATATCGCCGATATTCGCAGTGACCCATTCGTCGTTAAAATAGGTGTTCAGATAGCGTTCGCCGCTGTCGCATAACAAGGTGACGATCGAACCGGTTTCGCCTTTCTCCCTCATCTGCTTCGCCAGCACAAGCGCACCCCACACGTTGGTTCCGGTCGAACCGCCGACTTTACGGCCCAGAATGCTTTCAAGCCAGCGCAAAGTGGCAACGCTCGCGGCATCTGGCACGCGGATCATGCTGTCAATGACGCTCGGAATAAATGACGGTTCGGCGCGCGGGCGGCCAATGCCTTCAATTTTGCTGCTGCACTGGGCCGTCACCGACGGATCACGCTGCTGGAAATAGTCATAAAACACCGAATTTTCCGGGTCAACCACCACCAGTTCTGTCTGATACCCCTGATAACGAATATAACGGCCGAGCGTCGCTGAAGTTCCACCCGTGCCTGCACTCATCACCAGATAGCGTGGAACCGGATGGGGCTCCAGGGACATCTGGCGGAAGATGCTGTCGGCAATATTATTGTTGCCGCGCCAGTCGGTGGCGCGTTCTGCGTAGGTGAACTGATCCATATAGTGACCGTTCAGTTCGCGGGCCAACTGCTCGGACGCGGCATAAATCTGGCCTGAATTCTCAACGAAATGGCAGCGTCCACCGTAAAACTCGATCTGCTGAATCTTGCGCGGTGCAGTGCATGAGGGCATGACGGCAATAAATGGCAGGCCGAGCAGGCGGGCAAAATAGGCTTCCGAAATGGCGGTGCTGCCCGAAGAGGCTTCAATAATCGGCGTGTTTTCGCGGATCCAGCCATTGCACAGTCCATACAAAAACAGTGAACGGGCCAGACGGTGCTTCAGGCTGCCAGAGGGATGGGTACTTTCATCTTTCAGATAGAGCGCAATGCCGGGAAAATCCGCGAGGCTAAGGCGCATCAGATGGGTGTCGGCAGAACGCTGGAAATCCGCGTCGATTTCTTTGATGGCGTGAGTAACCCAGACATTGGTCATGGTGGCAGTCCGTCAGAAAGGAGTTTGATTTTGCGTAGATTAACGTATTTATCGGAGAAATAAGTTACTCTTTAACCCATAAATGGTGAGGTTGAGAGAATGTTTTTCTCTAAAGAGGCGATATGGTAGATAAAATTGATCGAAAGCTGCTGGCCATGTTGCAGGAAGATTGTACTCAGTCAATTACCACATTGGCGGAGGCGGTCAATCTGACTACGACACCGTGCTGGAAGCGTCTGAAACGTCTGGAAGACGAGGGGATTATTCGGGGGCGGGTGGCGTTACTGGATAACGAAAAGCTGGGGCTTAGTCTGACGGCGTTTGTGCTGATTAAAACGCAACACCACAGCAGTGACTGGTATCAGAGTTTCGTCGATCAGGTCGCGGCGTTACCCGAAGTGCTGAGTTTTTATCGTATGGCCGGTGAATACGACTATTTGTTGCAGGTGCAGGTGGCCGATATGAAGAGCTACGACAACTTTTACAAGCGTCTGGTCAATGGGGTACCGGGTCTGATTGACGTCACGTCGAGCTTTGCGATGGAGCGGATTAAATCCACTACGGCACTGCCGTTGTAAAACGTTTCTTCATTGGCGTCGGACTGGCATCCGTACCCTGTCGGGCTGCTGCGTTACATGGCATGTTTCAGCAAAAAGTTTCATCAGAATGGCATGTTAACAATGGTATTCTGAGCGCCGTTCGATAATAAAAATTATTCTGGGTTTTCGAAGGCCAATATATTGGTCATCAATAAATGGATAAATCTGCGTGAGATTGTTTGCTCAACTAGGCTGGTATTTCCGCCGCGAATGGCGACGTTACCTCGGTGCTGTCGCGCTGCTGATCGTGATTGCTATTTTGCAGTTACTGCCGCCAAAACTGGTGGGGATCATCATTGATGGCGTGACCTCAAAACAGATGACCTCAAAAGTCTTATTCGCCTGGCTGGGGCTGATGCTCGCCACGGCCATTGTGGTGTATTTGCTGCGCTATGTCTGGCGCGTGCTGCTGTTCGGCGCCTCCTACCAGCTGGCCGTAGAGTTGCGGCAGAACTTCTTTCAACAGCTCAGCCGCCAGCATCCGGCCTTTTATCTGCGCCACCGTACCGGTGATCTGATTGCCCGCGCCACCAATGACGTAGATCGTGTGGTCTTCGCGGCGGGAGAAGGGGTATTAACGCTGGTGGATTCAATGGTAATGGGACTGGCAGTGCTCATCGTCATGGCCACGCAAATCAGCTGGGAGCTGACTTTGCTCTCTTTGGTACCCATGCCGATCATGGCCATTGTGATCAAACGCTACGGTGACCAGTTGCATCAGCGCTTCAAAACCGCGCAGGCGGCGTTCTCCTCGCTCAACGATCAGGCGCAGGAAAGTCTGACCAGCATCCGCATGATCAAAGCCTTCGGTCTGGAGAATCATCAGTCTTCGCAATTTGCCGATGTTGCCGCCGATACCGGCGTTAAAAATATGCGCGTAGCGCGCGTGGATGCCCGTTTCGACCCGACCATCTATGTCGCCATCGGCATGGCTAACTTGCTGGCGATCGGTGGCGGTAGCTGGATGGTCGTTAACGGTCATCTGACGCTGGGTCAATTGACCAGTTTTGTCATGTATCTTGGGCTGATGATCTGGCCGATGCTGGCTTTGGCCTGGATGTTCAATATCGTTGAGCGCGGCAGTGCGGCCTACAGCCGAATCCGCAGTTTATTGCAGGAAGCGCCGAGCGTGGTGGACGGGGATACACCGTTGCCTGCCGGACGTGCCAATCTGGAAGTGCGCATCGATGACTTCCACTATCCGGAAAACAGCCAGCCTGCGCTGCACGAGGTGAACTTCCTGCTGCGTCCAGGCCAGATGCTGGGCCTGTGCGGGCCAACGGGATCTGGCAAGAGTACGCTTCTGGGGCTTATCCAGCGCCAGTTTGACGTCACACACGGCGATATCCGCTATCACGGTTTGTCACTCAAAGAGATCAAGCTGGATGACTGGCGCGCACGCATGGCCGTGGTCAGCCAGACGCCGTTCCTGTTTTCTGACACCGTGGCGCAAAATATTGCCCTCGGTCGTCCGGATGCAACCCAGCAAGAAATTGAGGAAGCAGCCCGTTTAGCCAGTGTGCATGACGATATCCTGCGCTTGCCGCAGGGTTATGAAACGGAAGTCGGGGAGCGGGGGGTGATGCTTTCCGGTGGTCAGAAACAACGTATCTCGATTGCCCGGGCTCTCCTGCTGCAGGCCGAAATTCTGGTGCTTGATGATGCCCTGTCTGCGGTTGATGGCCGTACTGAGCATCAGATCCTGCACAACCTGCGTCAGTGGGGCAGCGATCGCACCGTGATCATCAGCGCACACAGGCTGTCGGCCCTGACGGAGGCCAGCGAAATTCTGGTGTTCAGCGGCGGAACAGTGGCGCAGCGGGGTGATCATAGTCAGCTGTCGTCACAGCTTGGGTGGTATCGCGATATGTATCGCTACCAGCAGTTGGAGGCTGCACTTGATGACGTTCCGCCTGAAGAGTTGTCACAGGTTTTGGTAGACATTAAACATGATTAAAATTCAAAAAAGCTGGCCGACGCTCAAAAGATTGCTCAGTTATGGCAAGGCCTACCGCAAGCCCCTGTCGATCGCGGTTATTATGCTTTGGGTCGCAGCGGCGGCCGAAGTGCTGGGCCCGATCCTGATCAGTTTCTTTATCGATCACTACGTGGCGAAAGGGGAGTTACCGCTCGGCATGGTTAGCCTGCTGGCGATTACCTTTATTCTGCTGCAATTTCTGGCGGCCGGATTGCACTACTTTCAGGCGCTGCTGTTTAACCGTGCTGCGGTCGGCGTGGTTCAGCGGCTGCGAACCGACGTGATGGACGCTGCATTGCGTCAGCCGCTCAGCGCTTTCGACACCCAGCCCGTCGGGCAGTTGATCTCACGTGTCACCAATGACACTGAAGTGATCCGAGATCTTTATGTCACCGTAGTATCAACGGTGCTGCGCAGTATGGCGCTGATCGGGGCGATGCTGATCGCGATGTACAGCCTTGACTGGCGGCTGGCGTCGATCGCTATCTTCATTTTCCCCGCCGTGTTTATCGTGATGGCGATTTATCAGGTCTACAGTACGCCGGTGGTTCGCCGGGTTCGCAGCTATCTGGCAGATATCAATGATGGCTTCAATGAGGTCATTAACGGCATGGGGGTGATCCAGCAATTCCGCCAGCAGAAGCGTTTAGGGGAACGGTTGGCGAAAGCCAGCCAGTCGCACTATTTTGCCAGAATGCAGACCCTTAAACTGGAGGGGTTTCTGTTACGTCCGCTTCTGAGCCTCTTCTCTTCGCTTATTCTGTGCGGCCTGTTATTGCTGTTCGGATTCAGCGCTGAAGGGACTATTGGTGTCGGTGTGCTATATGCCTTTATTAACTATCTGGGGCGTCTGAATGAGCCGCTGATTGCGCTGACCTCCCAGCAATCGATTTTCCAGCAGGCAGTGGTGGCCGGTGAACGTATCTTTGATCTGATGGACCGGGTGCAGCAGCAGTATGGCGAAGACGTGACACCGCTGGCCAGCGGGGAAATTGATATCTGTGATCTGAGTTTTGCCTACCGTCCGGACAAATGGGTGCTGGAGAATATCTCTATGCACGTTCCTTCGCGCGGTTTTGCGGCACTGGTGGGTCATACTGGCAGTGGCAAAAGCACCCTGGCTAACTTGTTAATGGGGTACTACCCGATCGCGCACGGCGAGATTCGGGTCGACGGGCGTCTGCTTTCTGATCTGTCGCACACCAGCTTGCGTAAAGGTATCGCCATGGTTCAGCAGGATCCGGTGGTATTGGCCGAGTCGGTCTATGCCAACGTGACGCTGGGGCGTGATATTGACGAGGAGCAGGTCTGGCACGCGCTGGAAACTGTTCAGCTTGCGCCACTGATTCGGACCATGCCGGAGGGCATTTATACCCGTCTGGGTGAGCAGGGTAATAACCTGTCGGTAGGCCAGAAACAATTACTGGCGATGGCACGTGTTCTGGTGCAAGCGCCCGAAATTCTGATCCTTGACGAGGCAACTGCTAATATTGACTCCGGCACCGAACAGGCAATTCAGCGCGCGCTGCGTGCCATCAGACAACAAACCACGCTGGTGGTGATTGCTCACCGTTTATCGACTATCGTCGATGCTGACAACATCCTGGTTCTGCATCGCGGGCGGGCGGTTGAACAAGGGAACCATCAGCAGCTTTTGGCCGAAAAAGGCCGCTATTATCAAATGTATCAGTTGCAGCTGGTGGGCGAAGAGCTGGCATCAGGCCAGCACGAACTACCGGTTTCAGACCTTAGTTAATAGACTCCTAAATGCCGCGTTCAGCGCGGCTTTCTTCTTTTCATTCCGCCCCGCTTTTTCTCCAGTTCCGCTACTTGCGCACCATTATCAGGCACTCCCTTTCACTGTGAGCGGTTATTGCACTGAAAAAAAGCGCGCCGCACTTTAATAGTGCGCACCTTCTTGCTCAACACCTCCCAGAAAACGCTGCGCGCTGCAACGAGTAGGGGAGAAGTGGCACTGTTGCGCGCTAGAACTACGAATCTTTCTCTGAACACAACTCTGGCACAGCCTTTGCTTTAATCCTTGCGTATCGGGCGCGAATCCCCTCGCGACAAGCTCTTAATTCGAGGAGTGGCAAAATGAAGCTGGTTACTGTGGTGATCAAACCTTTCAAGCTGGAAGACGTGCGCGAAGCGCTGTCTGCTGTAGGAATTCAAGGGCTGACCGTGACCGAAGTTAAGGGTTTTGGTCGTCAGAAGGGACACGCGGAGTTGTATCGTGGCGCAGAGTACAGCGTTAACTTTCTGCCAAAAGTCAAAATTGATATTGCGATTGCCGACGATCAGCTTGATGAAGTTATCGACGTGATCAGTAAAGCGGCCTACACCGGCAAGATCGGTGATGGCAAAATTTTTGTTGCTGAATTGCAACGCGTTATTCGCATCCGTACCGGCGAAACCGACGAAGCAGCACTGTAATTTCGGGCTCATGACGTTAGAACATAATTTTAGAGCAACAGCTTAGAGAAACAGGGGTGGGTTAATAATGAAAAAACTTCTTTTGATGATGGGGCTCGGTGCCGTAGCCATGCTGCCATCACTCGCCATGGCTGCTGCGCCAGCGGTAGCAAACGGTGCAGATAACGCCTTTATGATGATTTGTACCGCATTGGTTCTGTTTATGACAGTCCCAGGTGTAGCCCTGTTCTACGGCGGCCTGTTGCGTTCGAAAAACGTCTTGTCGATGCTGACTCAGGTTATTGTCACTTTCGCTCTGGTTTGCGTTCTCTGGATGCTGTATGGCTACAGTCTGGCCTTCAGTGAGGGTAACGCCTTCTTCGGTGGTTTCAGTAATGCGATGCTTAAAGGCATTGGTCTGGACTCTGTCACCGGGACATTCTCACAGTTAATCCACGTGGCCTTCCAGTGCTCATTTGCCTGTATCACCGTGGCTCTGGTGGTAGGTGGGCTGGCTGAACGTGTACGTTTCGCGGCAGTGCTGATTTTCACCGTGATCTGGTTGACCTTCTCTTATCTGCCTATTGCACACATGGTATGGGCGGGTGGTTTCCTGGCTGCTGACGGTGCGCTGGACTTTGCCGGTGGTACCGTGGTTCACATCAACGCCGCTATCGCGGGCTTGGTGGGGGCTTATCTGGTAGGTAAACGTGCCGGTTTTGGTAAAGAAGCGTTCAAACCGCATAACTTGCCAATGGTCTTCACGGGGGCTTCAATTCTGTACGTGGGCTGGTTTGGTTTCAACGCCGGTTCAGCAAGCGCGGCAAGCTCCATCGCAGCTTTGGCCTTCCTCAATACCGTCATGGCGACAGCGGGGGCAATCCTTTCCTGGACCTTCGTTGAGTGGATGGTGCGTGGTAAGCCTTCTCTGCTGGGCGCCAGTTCAGGCGCTATCGCAGGTCTGGTTGCTATCACCCCGGCGTGCGGTACGGTAGGCGTAGGTGGTGCGTTAGTTATTGGTCTGGTTGGGGGTGTTGCCGGTCTGTGGGGTGTCGTTACCCTTAAAAAATGGCTTAAAGTGGATGACACCTGTGACGTATTCGGAGTGCACGGCGTGTGCGGCATCGTCGGCTGTATCCTGACCGGCGTGTTCACCTCCAGCTCTCTGGGGGGGGTAGGTTACGCAGAAGGTGTGACCATGGGGCATCAGGTTTGGGTCCAGTTGCTGAGTGTGGGTGTTACTCTGGTATGGTCTGGCGTGGTTGCTTTCATCGCCTATAAAGTGGCGGATATGTTGGTCGGTCTGCGTGTTCCTGAAGAACAGGAACGTGAAGGTCTGGACGTCAACAGCCACGGCGAAAATGCTTACAACCAGTAACAGGTTTCAGAGAAAGTAGTGCGCTAACTCTTTGAAGAGTGAAATATAAAAATAATGATGAATGCAAAAAGGGCGATACCGTAAAAGGTATCGCCCTTTTTCTTTTAGCCTTCGGCTTTACTTACTCCGGCGTTCTCTTGCGGATAACGCCTTCCTGCACTGTCGACGCCACCAGAATGCCATCACGGGTATAGAACTGACCGCGCACAAAGCCTCGTGCGCCGGAGGCCGACGTACTTTCGACGGCATACAATAGCCAGTCATCCAGACGGAACGGCCGGTGGAACCACATCGAGTGATCGATGGTGGCGACCTGCATACCCGGTTCAAGGAAGCCAATCCCATGTGGTTGTAACGCGGTCGGCAGGAAGTTGAAATCGGACGCGTAGCCCAGCAGATACTGATGGATGCGCAGATCATCAGGCATGGTACCGTTCGCACGGAACCAGACGGCGCGGGTTGGCTCCTCTACACTGCCTTTTAGCGGATTATGGAATTTTACCGGGCGCATTTCGATGGGCTTCTGACCGATGAATTTATCCCGCACTTTTTCCGGTATCAGATGCGCCAGGCTTTTGGCGATATCGGATTCAGAGACCAGCGACTCCGGCGGCGGTACGTCTGGCATCGTGTTCTGATGCTCAAAGCCCTCTTCATGACTCTGGAATGAGGCCGTCATATAGAAAATCGGCTTGCCATTTTGTACGGCTTTCACGCGACGGGCACTAAAACTGTTGCCATCACGCAGGATCTCAACGTCATAAATGATCGGTTTGCTGCTGTCCCCGGGGCGTAAAAAATAGCTATGGAACGAGTGTATCCCGCGATCACTCGGCACGGTTTGTTTGGCTGCATATAGCGCCTGCCCAACAACCTGACCGCCAAATACCTGACGCAGGCCCAGATCTTCACTCTGGCCACGAAACAACCCTTCTTCGATTTTTTCCAGATCCAGCAGATCCAGTAAGTTTTGCAGTGCCTGACTCATAGGTGGCCTCATGAAAGTGGGTCTCCTGCTGCTCGGAAAACTCCGATAAAGCATCAGCTGCAGGAGGGGCGGTTGCGTTATCTCATTCATAATAGTAGAAAAAAACTGAACCCAGAAGCTGAATTTAGCTGTCGGGAGGCAAGATCCAGATTTTTGTGCCATGATTAATGCGTAAGGTGGTTTAAGCCACTGCTCATAGTCGGCGTTTATTAGAGCTTGTCGACAAGCGAAAATAAAAAGGAGAACGATCAATGAAACTTTGGCAGATTGTAGGTGGAACCGCGCTGTCTCTCACACTGGCCGGTTGCGCTTCACAGCATACTACACCCGCGCAGGAAGCACCTGCCAATACCTCGGCCAGTCCGTCCGGCCCGGCTATTACCGGCCCGAATGTATCAGGTACCGTTAATATCTCTCAGCGAGTAGCCCTGCCGCCAGATGCGGTGCTGACAGTGACCATGTCGGATGCCTCGCTGGCTGATGCGCCATCCCGTGTGATTGCTCAGAAAGTTGCACGCACCGGGGGCAAACAAGCACCCTTTACCTTTATTCTGCCGTACAACCCTCAGGATATCCCGCCTAACGCCCGCGTGATCTTGAGTGCAGCGGTGACGGTAAATGGTCAGATGACCTTTATCACAGATTCAGTGAAAGAGGTGGTTAACCGTGGTCAGGGTACCAAAGCCGATCTGCAGTTAGTGCCAGTTGCCTCTGTGCCGGTCACCACGAAACCTGCGGCGTTAGGGCCAATGAGTAACCCTAACAATCCGGGTCTTGAAGCTTCACCAAGCGCAGCAGCACCAGCACCGGTTAATCCGGCACCGACTCAACCAATGTACTGATTAGGTTCGAGTCAGCGTTAAAAAAAACACCGCCACGGCGGTGTTTTTTTTGGCATTCATCACCACTTCCAGCCATATTTTTCCAGATCAATACGTCCGTTTTCAAACATGACCCCCTCCGATAACAGTGCCTGCCGCTGACGTTTGAAATCTTCACCCTGCTGGGATATCTCTCCGTGGCGGTTAATGACCCGGTGCCAGGGCAGTGAGCTTCCTTCAGGTAATTTTCGCAGCACGCCCCCTACCTGGCGCGCAGCCCTCGGCGAACCGGCCAGCTGCGCCACGTTGCCATAGGTGGTGACCTGGCCCGACGGAATGGCCGCGATTATCTGATAGACGCGCTGGCGAAAAGTATCTGTCTCCGACATGGTTGCTCCTCAGTGTTAATGCTTCATTATGCCGCAATCCCTGATTTCATAAAGTTTTTACCGGGCGGGGGAGAAGGGAGGGTTGTATAAGAAAACAACGGTCGTCGGCGCTTACCTTGCTTTTAGAACGGTCATCCCTGATAATGCAGACCGCTTCCGCTTCTCTTATGTAGAGAGACGAAAGCCAGTAATGACAATGGGGGCCCTGTTGGTTCTCCCGCAACACTAACTTGTTAACTCGGTCAGGTCCGGAAGGAAGCAGCCGCAGCAGGCGTCGTGTGTGCCGGGATGTAGCTGGCAGGGCC
>Ga0105855_1000471_pt1 | contig 18014 bp, 9 predicted proteins | sample OrgsoiDNA_201059_FD_89680 | JGI IMG/M metagenome (GOLD analysis project Ga0105855, IMG submission 89680) | Permafrost soil microbial communities from the Arctic, to analyse light accelerated degradation of dissolved organic matter (DOM) -... | ecosystem: Environmental > Terrestrial > Soil >... | reverse complement strand
GTCAAGGGCCGGTGTGAACCCTGCCCCCATGTTTAGCATTGATACTGTACTCCTGGAAAGAAGGATTGAACTCGGTTTTGAAGGACAATATTGGATAGACCTGGTACGGCTTTCTTATTACAATCCGCAAAAAGCTGTCAATATTCTCAATAACCAGCAACGCGTTACATTCAGTTATAGCAATGGAGTTGCTACAACAACACCTGCAGGTACCAATGGTGGGCCTCAAGTTGTTGTTCCGGCAACAATAAATTCATTTACATTGCCAATACCGGCATCCGAGGTGTCGTCTGATCCAAAATTAGCCCAACCCCCGGTACCATATTATTAATTAATATTAAAAAACTATATTATCATGAAAGAATTTTTAGATGCCCGCTTGCGTTTATTGTCGCTTTTCTTGGCGATAGTAGCTTTACTCCCTGCTTGTAAGAAAAATGCCGAAAATGGCAATAATCCTCCTGGCATTACAGGCGTAAGAAGTTATGTTGCCTCACCGAACGATACGGTTTTGCATAGCGCCGTAGCCAATGGCCAATGGGTGGTTATCACGGGGCAGAATTTGCAAAATGCAACGCAAATTAATTTTGATGGAGTCCCTGCCACTTTTAACCCAGCTTTATTTGCGCCGAACAGTGCTGTGGTGCAAATACCAACCATCTTGTTTTCGACGGTTGATACGACTAAGCTCTATACCATCGACTATAGGACGCCAGAAGGTTCAACAACGTTTTCTTTTAAATTGGGTCCAGCGGCACCAACTATTACCGCTATATCTAATGTATTTGCCAACGCTGGCGATTCGGTTTATATTTATGGTGCAAATCTGGTTTTAGTTCAAAAGTTTTCCTACGGAGGTACTTCAATTACCTCGTTTAAATCGAACCTTATTGGAACTTCACTTGGTTTTCTTATGCCAGCGACAACGCCCACCGATCAGGTATTGGTAACTACAAAGAGGGGCTCAGCTGTATTCAAAATAGTTGCCACACCCACCATTACAGCTATTTCCAACGAAAATGCCAACCCGGGCGATTCGGTCCATATTTATGGCACCTATCTTAAAAATATTCAAACGCTAACTTTTGCCGGCACTGTAATTAAATCTTATAAATCTTCAAGTACTGGAAATTCTGTTGGTTTTGTTTTGCCTGCGCTAACACAAAGCGGACTGGTATCTGTTACTACACAGTTTGGCACAGCAAACACGGTGTACAACGTGAACGATATAGCCACGGGAGCCATATCAAATTGGGAATGGAGTGGTGTATTTAATTGGCAATGGTATGGCGGTGCCAGCCTGTATAGCGGCACCAACGGCGGCGGATGGCCACCCTATAATCCTGATTTTCCAGGTAATTCAAGTCAATACATGGTGCTAAAAACTGGCATCCTGGCTCCTGCCGAAGGGAATACGTACTCTAATTATGCAATACTCATGAATGGAGCGCAGTGGGTACCAACAGCCAATCTTGCTGATCCACCAAGCAGTTGGGCATTTAAATTTGAAGTAAGTATTCCACAACCCTGGAATGGCGGTACAATTGATGTTCTAAGTGGGTTCGGTAGTTATATATACAGATGGGAGCCATGGCAAGTAACTGCATCTACTACAGCACCGTACACTTCAAAAGGCTGGGTAACGGTAACCATTCCTTTGTCGTCATTCAAAACAACAGATCCTACGCTGGGCGATGGTGAAGGGGCTCCCATATCTAAAATTACCGATTTAACGGGGCCAACCGGAAATACTGCATGTACAGTCTATATACATAACTATAGCAAAACGGCAACCGCAACAGGCTTTTACGGCGCTTTTGATAATTTCAGAGTCGTAAAAATTAAATAAGCTAAAGCCTTACAGCAGTATGCTGCTGTGAGGCTCTTTGACCCTTAAGAGACTTCCTTTTTAAAACATAATGAATATGAAAATAATGAAAACTGAAACGATGTATAAGATTTTGGGAATAGTTATGGCAGTTTTAATTGCTGTTTCCTGCAAAAAAACTGGTACAACAACTCCACTGCTTACGCTTTCTAATATCACAGATACCATACCCGCAGGTGGAGGTACTGTAGCTTTGGCGTTTACTTCCGATGCTGCATGGGGTGTTGATACTACCGGTATTGGTTGGCTGAAATTAAGCCAAACATCAGGCGGCGGCGGTGTCACTACGATTAATTTAATAGCACCGGCTAATAAGTCAGGCGTGAGCCGTTCTTTGCTTTTAAATGTAGGTTCAACTAACGGTCAAAATAGACGAATTACAGTAATACAACGCCCTCAAATTTATCCATCGTATAATACTTCGGCCATAGCGCCCGATGCGACTGGTATGGGGAGCACGGCTACGCAATTGGCCGCAAACATTACAATGGGTTGGAATATTTTTAACACCATGGAAGCTCCTGGCGGAGAAACCGGATGGGGAAACCCGGCAATTACCCAGCAACTGATCGATTTGGTAAAACAAAGTGGTATGAACGCCATACGGATACCTATCCAGTATGATTTGTCACATATAATCAACCGGACAACCGCACAAATAGACCCGGCCTGGCTCGCCCGGGTAAAACAAGTGGTTCAATATTGCGCCAATGACAATATGTATGTGATCATCAATATTCATTATGATGGCGGCTGGCTTGATTGTACAGCTACAGGTGCTAAACAAGATACTATCGATGCCAAGCAAAAAGCATATTGGGAGCAAATTGCTACAACTATGCGGGGTTTTGACGAACATTTGATGTTTGCCAGTGCTAACGAACCCAATGCTACCGATGTGCCAACATCGATTACCTTAATGCGTTATCACCAAACATTTATTAATGCAGTGCGCAGTACCGGTGGTAAAAACACTTATCGTACTTTGATCATTCAGGCACCTTCTACATCGATCGATCTGGCTAACGAATACCTCAATACAGGGAACGTGTATAAAGCCGTACCAATTCCTACTGACCCGACCCTTAATAAAATGATGATCGAATTTCATTATTATAACCCGTCAAATTTTTGCATATTAAGTGGCGACGCAAGTTGGGGGAAAGAATGGTATTTCTGGGGAGGCAACTTTCATACAAAAAATCCACTCTTCCTCGACCGAAATTCGACCCCTTCAACAGAAGAACACTATGTAGATTCTATCTTAAACTCAGTGAAAGTAAACTTTGCTTCGAAAGGGATACCATTGGTTATGGGCGAATTTGACGTGCAGTATCACGCTGGTAAATTAACGGGGTATCCGCAGGACTCGACAATGTCGGTAAATTCGGGAAGGCACTTCTATAGTTATATTACAAAACAAGCCAAAGCAAATGGTGTGCTGCCATTTTTATGGGCCAGCGGTATATTTAACCGTTCGACCAACACTATAGGAGACAAGCCTGCACTTGATTCGCTGAAAAAGGGCGGAGGGTTTTAAGCACGCTGAGTTGTGTGATAAAGAACAATGTGAGATTGACACACTTGTCACAGGAGACCCTTAAAATAATATCATGTGATGATTTGTAACGCGAGGATCTATACATTTTTAACATTGACGATTAAAAGAAAAATGACAATAAAGTATTCATTTAAGATACTATTTCTTATTACACTCACCTCTTTTTTTTCCTTCAAAAGGGCAAATAATAACTATAAGGCTCATGAACTAACAATTATAGATCAGTCTCCTATAGCTTTTACAGGTAAAGGGGGACTATCTCAGTTAGCAACATTTGCACAAAATGGGACGAGTTCAAACCATTCTGGTATTTTGAGGATAGGTTCTTCCAACGGGCAGGTAAGAAAACCTGCGGTTGCCGCGCCTCCCGTAACCTATCCTTCTTATAACGTTTCGCCAAAGGTTCCTGATTCGACAGGCATGAGAAGTAATGCTGTTCAGCTCGCCACTAAGATCAAGTTAGGATGGAACATCGGTAATACTTTTGAAGCCCCGGGTGGTGAAACAGGTTGGGGCAGTCCTGTTATTACGGAAGATTATATAAAATGCGTAAAGAATCAAGGATTCAATGCCATCCGTTTGCCTTGCGCTTGGAATTTGACGCATTTGGCTGACGAAAGGGAAGCACGCATAGATACTAACTGGCTCAACAGGATCAAAGAAGTCGTAGGATATTGTGTAAAAAATGATATGTATGTTTTACTCAATATACACTGGGACAAGGGCTGGCTTGAAAATAATTGCACCACCACTAAAAAAGATGCTGTTAATGCCAAACAAAAAGCACTTTGGGAGCAAATTGCAACCGCCATGCGTGACTTTGATGAACATTTGATGTTTGCCAGCGCGAACGAACCTAATGTAGATAATGCAAATCAAATGGATGTATTAAATAGCTATCATCAAACCTTCATCAACGCGGTGCGGTCCACTGGCGGCAGGAACAGCTACAGAGTGCTGGTCATTCAAGGCCCATCAACAGATATTGACAAGACCAATAATTTGATGAATCGTTTTCCTATAGATAAGGTGGAAAGGCGGATGATGCTAGAGGTACATTATTACAGCCCTTTCCAGTTTTGTTTAATGAACGGCGATGCAACCTGGGGTAAAATGTTTTACTACTGGGGCGCAGGACATCACTCAACTACTGAACCTGACCGAAACGCCACCTGGGCAGAAGAAAATGAGGTAAACAAGGCCTTCGAGAAATTGAAAACAAACTTTTTCGACAAAGGGATCCCTGTCATAATGGGTGAATATGGTGCTTATAGAAGAAGCAATGGAAAAGATGTTCCTAAAGATTTAGCGATCCATAATGATGCAGTGGATTATTGGTTAACTTATATTACAAAACAAGCGAAGGCCAACGGGATGTTGCCATTTTTTTGGGATACAGGCGGTACTTTAGACAGACAAAATTATTCGGTAAAAGATCAACGTACAATTGTCGCCCTTAATGCAGGAGCTAACTGAAATATTACATAGGAAATCTGCAAATTATTTTCAATACTAATAACACACAATGCAGCCGGTATCATGGATTAAAACATAGTGCCGGCTGCATTACTGACAGCAGGACCGATATGTCACCTGCATCTATAACAGATGATATTATTGATAATGCTGAATGAAATTTATTGTGAAACGACTTATAACAGCTTCTATAGAAAAGCTTGACATCTTTAGATGAGAAAATTAATAACGATATTTATATTAGGGATCTTAATCCCTTCGGCAGCGTTAAAAGCACAGGAAGCCAATCGATTTTTTCCGGAAAAGGATTTGGTAACTACCGGTATCTATTATTACCCTGAACATTGGAGTGAAGGCCAATGGGAAAGGGATATAAAAAAGATATCCGATATGGGTTTTGAATTTGTTCACCTGGCTGAATTTGCATGGTTCAAAATGGAACCCGAAGAAGGGCGGTTTGATTTTACCTGGCTTGACAGGGTGGTGAGCCTTTGCACAAAGTATCATCTCAAAGTGTTGTTGTGTACGCCTTCTGCAACCACTCCAACGTGGATGCGGGTAAACTACCCGGAGACGTTTGTTATGGATGGCCACTATATCCGTGCGGAGAATGGTACGCGGGGATTAGAGTCAATGGTCAATGCCAAATATTGTGGCTATGTACAAAGAATAGTAGCGGAAATGGCAAGACGATACGGGCAGAACAAAAATGTGATCGGGTGGCAAATAGATAATGAACCCGGTGCCGTTCCCGATTATAGTCCATCGTCGCAGGAAGCGTTCAGAGCGTGGCTGAAAAATAAATACAAAACCGTTGATGCATTAAATACTGCATGGGGGGCTGCCTTCTGGAGTCAGTGGTTTAATAGTTTTGATCAGGTGATCATACCGAATACAAACCTTGTAGGCTGGTGGGGCAATAATCCTCATGCCCTGCTTGATTTTAAAAGATATTCAGCAGACGCCCAGGCGGGATTTCTTGATTTTCAGGCTGGAATTTTACGCAACTACGTTTCAAAGGCGCAATTTGTTACGACCAACTATACTGCCGTTTGTACCGGTTCAGACCCTAATCGTACCACAAAGCTGGATTTTGCAGCATACACGGCTTATCCAAACGGAGGTAGTGATAATATTGGTGAATCGGGTTTCCGTTTAGGCAACAGCGATGTTGTTCTTTTTGCTTCAGAATATTACAAATCGGTGGGTGGTGTGTCAGGGGTTATGGAGATTCAGCCAGGCCCCGTTAATTGGGGAAGCTATAACCCTCTGCTTTTACCGGGTACTGTTCGCTTATGGTTGTACCACAGTTTCGCCGCTGGGGGAAAGATTGCCTGTTCTTACCGCTTTCGTCAAATCTTATATGGCGCAGAACAATATCATGCGGGTATTATACAAACAGATGGAGTAACACCTTCGCAGGGCGGTAAAGACTATATGCAGTTCATGAAAGAAATAACAGAACTGAGGAAGCAATTTACGCCAGGTATGAAGATGCCTGCAAAGCTGGCTGCGCGGTCAACGGCCATTCTTTGGAACCTGGAAAATTATTGGAGCATTGACAGGCAAAAACAGACAGGACAATGGAATACATGGGATTACCCGGTAAAATTTCTTAAAACTGCAAAGTCATTGGGTGCACCTGTTGATGTAATTCAGGAAACGGCTGATTTGTCAAAGTATAAGTTCGTAATCGTTCCGGCTTATGAAATGGTTGATTCTGCACTTGTAAAAAAATGGAATGACTATGTAGCAAAAGGCGGCAACCTGATTGTTACTTGCCGTACCGCCACCAAAGACCGCAGGGGCCATTTTTGGGAGGGAGAGACTGCCATGCCAATTTCAAATCTGATCGGTGCCCATATAAGCCAGACCGATATGCTTTCATCGTATGGCAAAGGCGACATACTGATGAATTCAAATCATTATGGATGGCATAGCTGGGCGGATTTGCTTGTGCCGGACAATACAACTGAGGTGTTAGCTACTTATAATAATCAGTTTTATAAGGGCAAAGCCGCTGTTGTAAAGCACCACATCGGTAAAGGTTGCGTAACCTATATAGGCGTAGATACAGATGATTCGAAATTAGAAAAGGATTTATTGAGCCAGATTTATAAGGACGCCGGTGCAACAACGGAGGATTACCCTCCCGGGGTCTTTATTTATTGGCGCGATGGTTTTTATACAGCATTAAATTATTCGTCAGAAAATTACACGGTAAATCTGGCAGGGGCTGCAAAAATTTTAATAGGTGAAAAAATGTTAAGGCCTTCGGGTGTGTTGGTATGGACAGAATAATTTATAAAAAGTAAAGGCATTTTTTAAGTTTAATTCCATTATAAAAATTTATATCATATCTCGAATGAACTTGTTATTACTTATAGCTATCCTAATACTTGCATTAGCAATAAGTACATTAGTGGTTTTATTTGCTGTTAAATTGCTTCCAAAAGATCATAACAGGCATGATAAATATTAATAAAACCCATTAAAATAATACGTGATTTTTTAACATTTTAAACAGGCTCTAAATAGACAAATGAAAAAAATAATTTTGGTATTCGTGATTTCACAGTTGGTTTTTTTGGCAAATGTAAACGGCCAAAGAACGATCAATGTGGACTTTAACAAAAGCTCGGGTAAACTTAATCCCATGTTTAATATGTGCGTAGGTGCAGGCCGGGCAAATGAAGGGCTACGTGCCGACTGGCAGCAACAGTTGGCATATGTAAAAAAGCAATGCGGCTTTCAGTATATCCGGATGCATGGACTACTCACTGATGACATGGCGGTATATACCGAAGACGCTAAAGGAAACCCTCAATATAATTATATGTACATAGATGCCTTGTTTGATTTTCTGCACAGCATTGGTATGAAACCTTTTGTAGAATTAGGTTTTATGCCTAATGCATTAGCAAGTGGCAGTCAAACAATCTTTTGGTGGCGTGGTAATGTTACACCGCCAAAAGATTATAACAAATGGCAGGCCCTCATTAGCAGCCTTGTTCAGCATTTTACAGAACGGTATGGTGCCGACGAAGTAAAGACCTGGTATTTTGAAGTATGGAATGAACCTAACTTGTCTCCCGGTTTCTGGACCGGAACGCAGGCAGATTATTTCAAATTATACGATTATTCTGCAAAGGCGGTAAAAAGCGTAAACCCGGCATATAAGGTAGGCGGGCCGGGTACTGCCGGTGCGGCATGGGTTCCTGAGATGATCAATCATTGCAGTAAAAATAATGTTCCCATCGACTTCATCAGCACACACTCTTATGGTGTGAAGCAGGGTTTTCTGGACGAGTATGGCAATTCTGGTACCGTATTAAGTAAAGATCCATTGGCAGTGAGTGGCGATGTATTGAATTCCCGTAAGCAAATTTCTCAATCAGCGATACCCAATCTGGAACTGCATTATACAGAATGGAGCTCATCATACACACCGGCAGATCCGGTGCACGACAGCTATCAGGAAGCAGCCTATATTTTAGAAAAAATAAAACAAGTGGGTAGTGCGGCCAACTCTATGTCGTACTGGGTTTTCACCGATATTTTTGAAGAACCCGGTCCCCGGTTTACACCTTTTCATGGTGGCTTTGGTTTACTGAACATTCAAGGCATAAATAAGCCGGCTTTTTATTCTTATCAATTTATGAATAAGCTGGGACGCACTGAATTAGCCAATACCGATACACGTTCATGGGTTTGCAAAAACGATAAAGGGGATATCCAGGCACTATTGTGGGACTATACCTATACTTTACCAGATTCTGTCAATAATCAATCGTATTATATTAAGGACTTGCCGGCCAAATCAAAAGGCAAAGTGAAAATAAATCTATCGCATGTACCTGCCGGAAAATACACTATGGAAATCTATAAAGTTGGTTACAGGGTAAATGATGCCTATACAAGCTATTTGGATTTGGGCAGGCCAGGGCAGCTAAACAGGCATCAAGTTGAAAAATTAAAAACACAAAATGGATCCCCTGTGGCAAAACAGGGAATTGAAGTAAAGCCGAACTCAGCGTATTCCCGTGAATTTGATATCCGGGAAAATGATGTTGTTCTGATCAATCTAATTAAACGTTAACCGATGAATTTTTTGATATCAAAGTTGAAAATAATGATGAAGACATGCTGCTGCGTGCTTTTTTTTACACTGCTGGCAGTAGGAATGGCAAATGCACAGCATATGCTGAATGATAACGACCAAAAAGAAAAAATCCGCTCCCTGATCAGCCAGATGACTCTGAAGGAAAAGGTTAGCCTGCTGCATGCGAATTCTAAATTTTATGTATCCGGTATAAAAAGATTAGGTATCCCTGAATGGGCATTGAGTGACGGGCCCCACGGAGTACGTGCTGAAATTAACAGGCACGACTGGGCCTACTCTGGCTGGACCACTGATTCGGCTACCTGCTTCCCCCCGGGTACTGCTCTTGCCGCAACCTGGAATCCGGAACTGGCCTATAAGCAGGGCCTTGTATTGGGAGAAGAAGCCCGGTTTCGAAAAAAAGATGTTTTACTGGGCCCCGGTATCAATATTATTCGTTCTCCCCTTTGTGGCCGAAACTTCGAATACATGAGCGAGGACCCTTTTCTCATTTCAAAAATGGCCGTTAGTTATATTAAAGCACTCCAATCAAAAGATGTGGCTGTAAGTGTAAAACATTGGTTAGCTAATAATCAAGAAACGCATCGTGATTCTATCGATGTATATATGAGTGAAAGGGCTTTACGTGAGATTTATTTACCGGGTTTCAAAGCCGCTGTTACTGAAGGCGGGGCTTATACCGTTATGGCTGCTTACAATAAATTCAGGGGCGATTGGTGTTCGGAAAACGAATACCTCAACAGGCAAATCCTTCGGAAAGAATTTGGATTTAAAGGTGTATTAATGACCGATTGGGCCGCAGCGCATACCACGGTAAAGGCAGCATTAAGCGGGCTTGATCTGGAAATGGGGACCGATAAAAATGATTACAACGAATGGTATTTTGCCGATCCGTTAATAAAAGCCGTAGAAGAAGGAAAAGTGCCAATATCGGTGGTTGATGAAAAAGTAGCGGATGTGTTGCGCGTCATGTTCAAAACAAAAATGTTTGATGAAAGTAGCCGGGAAAAGGGTAAAATGAATACCCCGGAGCATCAAAAGGCAGCCTACAATTCAGCGACAGAAGCCGCGGTATTACTTCAAAACAAAGGCAACTTCCTTCCGATCGATTTCAATAAAATAAAATCGGTTGCTATTATCGGTGATAATGCCACCAGGAAACATTGCGGAGCGGGGCTTAGCTCCGAAATAAAAGCATTATACGAAATAACTCCGTTGCAGGCAATTACGCAGAAGTTTGGGGCTACAGTAAAAATAAATTTTGCTCAGGGGTATGAAAAACAATCCGCCTTCAAAGAAGGTAGCAACGCAGGTCAGGCAAATTCAGATAAGGTTGATTGGAAATTGATTCAGGAGGCTGTAAAAGTTGCCAGAGAATCAGAAGTGGTTATCATTTTCGGAGGTTTAAACCATGATTTTGATACGGAATCATTTGACAGACAAAACATGGACTTGCCTTATGGACAGGAGGTTTTGATCCAGGAAGTGGCAAAAGCAAATCCGAACACTGCTGTAGTAATGGTAGCCGGTTCTCCTGTAAAATTAGCCGGTATTGTTAACCGGGTTCCTGCTATTTTATGGTCATGGTATGGCGGTATGGAAGCCGGCAATGCGGTGGCAGATATACTAAGCGGCAAAGTGAATCCATCCGGCAAATTACCTTTCACACTGCCTGTAACGCTTGATCAGTCGCCGGCCCACGCTTTGGGTAATTTCCCAGGAAGAGATCTGAAAGTAAATTACGAGGAGGATATTTTGGTGGGGTATCGCTGGTTTGATACTAAAAGGATTCAGCCCCAATTCCCTTTTGGATACGGGCTCTCTTATACAGGTTTTATACTCAGTAGTTTTTCGACAGACAAGAATATCTATGATAAGGATGATATCATTCATGTAAAATTCGTAATTAAAAATACGGGTGCCCGTTACGGGGCCGAGGTTGTGCAATTGTATGTAAGCGATCCTGTGAGTTCGGTTTTGCATCCTGAAAAAGAACTAAAAGCTTTCGGAAAAGTTTTTCTGCAACCAGGCGAGACGAAAACAGTCGAACTGCATGTAAAGGTTAGCGATTTGGCTTTTTATGACGAAACAAAGAAAGCATGGAATGTTGAAGCCGGCCAATTTGCTTTGCAATTAGGTAATTCATCACGTAATATTTCTAAAACAGTAAAAATTTCAGTTAAATAAACGCATTTCAGAAACCGAATGGGTTTCAATAAACGGGGTAAAGGTTTATGAAAAATCTGTAAAATAGAACACAGGCCATCCTGAATACCGATACTCAAAAATAGCTTCAAACTATGAAAATAAGAATCAAAAAGCTTTTGATAGTTTCAACACTCTTACTTGCCGTGTTGTCGGTTAAAGCTCAAACATTATACGTTGGTACCAATTATCACCCTCATGATGATAAAGATCCGGAAAAAATAAAAAAAGATATCGAGTTGATGAAGGCTGCCGGATTCAAAGTAGTTCGGATGGGCCATTTAGCTTGGGACAGTTATGAACCTTCTGAAGGTAAGTTCGATTTTCAATGGTTTGATGGAGTGATGGACATGATGAATAAGGCAGGGATCAAGGTGATCCTTGATATAGCTATTCGTCCGGCACCAATTTGGTTACACCATAAGTATCCCTCAATTGATGTGACCAGCCCCGGTGGCGTTGCGCAATACCCAAACCATCGCTACATGGATGATATGGGTGATCCAATGTATCAAAAATATGCTGTACGCTATGCAGATACACTTACAAAACATTATGCCAAACATCCGGCTCTCTTAGCTTTTGGTATTGATAATGAACCTGGCGACGGCCCTATTTCATATTCGGAAACGGCGAGAAAACGGTTCGTTGTTTGGTTAACGAAAAAGTATTCAAACATTGATAATTTTAACAAAGCCTGGGCTACACAACGCTGGTCCAGAAGGATTAATGAATTTGATGAAGTTGGACTACCCGTAACGGGCGAAAAAAATGGTGCCCCAGAGAAAATATTAGATTTCAGGCGTTTTATTTCAGACGAAGTCAACCAGATCTTATTCAAAGTGCTCGACAAGGTTGATACAAATGCCCCCGGGGTATTGACCAATACCAATGCCTGGTACTTCAGTTCGATGAGATATTTTGATTATTCTGAAGTTGCCTATTCCGGCAAAATGGCCCGTGAAGGTTGTGGCTACTATCCCGGAAACTCATTAACCACAAATTGGGGTGTGATGAACGCGAATTTTGTAATTTCCCGTAACCAGTTTGAAAGCACAAACCCTTTCTGGTGCAGTGAGTTTACCACAATGACGGCGGTGCCCAACTCGATCAGAAAATCGGCCTATGCCACGCTGATGTACGGCAATCAAATGGTTTGCGGATGGACCTGGCAAAGTATGTGGTCAGGCGAAGAGCAATATCTGGAAGGCATGCTCGATTGGGACGGAATTCCTAACCGTAAATATGAGGAGTACAAAAAGATAGCCACCGAGTTTAAAAAGATCGAAAAATTCTTTCCTTATAAACTTAGCCCGGAGGTTGGCTTAGCATTCTCCTTCCCAAGTCAGATAGCCAGCAATTATTTTCCCGAGCAGCAGGACCAACAGTTACAAACCTGTTGGAATTTGTTTCATTACCGCAATATGGATTCCCGTGTTGTTGAGATCAGCAAAAGCTCATTAAACTATAAATTACTATTTGTGCCGGGTATAACTGTAATGGATGAAACGACTGCCAATAAAATTCGGGATTTTGTAAAAAATGGCGGAACCGTTGTTATGACCAGTAATTCTGCAGTGGTTGATGAAACCGGGAAGGTATTTGCGTCTACACGCCCGGGGCGTGTAAACGATGTGTTCGGAATACGAATTGCAAGCTATGAGGAAACAGAAACGATGAACGAAATATCCCGCAAGTCGTTGAGGGGCAAAAAAATAGAATTGAACTATAAAGGAAAAACTATTGGAACTGAATCAACCCGATATGACGTTATCGAATCTAAAGGTGCTGAAATTATTGGAAGCATAACCAGCTTAGACAAAGATTACCCGATTATTACATCCAATAAATATGGCAAGGGCAAGGCAATTTATATCGGATTACCTGCCAGCGGCGATCTATTGAACCCATTGCTTGATGACCTGATCAATGAACTGGGAATTAAAAAAGGGCCTCAGGTGCCCGATGGTATTATGGCCCGGCAAATTGACAAAAACCATTTTTTATACCTGAACGTAACGGGAGAACCAAAAGAAATACCAATGAATGGAAAATCACAGAGTATTCTTTTTGATAAAAGCTATACCGGCAATTTTACTATTGCACCGTATGAGCCGGAATTTATAGAAGTAAAATAGTTTAGTTTTTTATTCCTGATTGAGCATGATAAATATCATAAGTTATATTGAAAAAATATTAGCAAAAGAGATTAAAGGCAGAGACAGACCAGTAGCTAATAATCTTGTTAAGATTTCAACTGACGGCCCGAGAGTAATAATTAGTGCAGGAGATGGTAACCACCATGATCGCGAATATAATAAAGCTAATTTGTGGGTTGCTTTTAACAGATATGACTTGGAGGCGGGACAGTCTGATAAAATATCCAGGGAATATTCGTTTAAAATCTATAATCGGGGCAATTTCGAGGTGCCAAATAATTCTTAAATAACTTTAAATGCAGAAAATTACGAACATAATCATAATAGCGGCAGTCTTATTTGTTTTTTTGTTGTGGCCGACTGTTGGCTGCGCGCAAACAAATCTATATGTTTCTGCCAAGGGTAATGATGGTAATCCCGGTACCCAAAGTAAACCTGTTGCGTCCATAAGCAGCGCATTAACTCTGGCGCGGAAGATACGCGGAGCTGTTTTCATCAGGCTATATGGGGGGACGTATTACATAAGCAAGCCGGTTGTTTTTACTTCTGCCGATTCGAGGAAAGATGATGAACCCCTGACTTTGACAAGCGCTGACCACCAAAAAGTTGTCATAAGCGGCGGCGCGATACTTAGCGGTTTGAACTGGACTGAATATAAAAATGGCATTTGGCAGGCGAAGGTTAGTCAGGACCTTGTTTTTGATGAATTGCTTGTTAACGGAAAGTTGCAACGTATGGCCCGCTACCCGAACTATGATCCTTCAGCACAGGTTCTTGGTGGAACCGCAGCCGATGCCATAAGTAAAGAGCGCGCTGCGAGGTGGGCTTCGCCTGCAGGCGGCTATGTGCATGCATTGCACATAGCCAGGTGGGGAGATTTACATTACGTTATTACAGGGAAGGACAGCAGCGGCCAGCTTACTCTGGAAGGGGGCTGGCAAAATAACCGGCAAATGGGTATGCATGAAAAATATCGTTATGTAGAAAATGTTTTTGAAGAACTTGATACGGTTAACGAATGGTATTACAATGAGCAGAAGAAAACATTATATTATTTTCCGCCTTCTGGACTTAATCTAAAGGCTGCAAAATTTGAAACACCGCAGATAGCCCATTTATTTGAGTTTAGGGGCACAGAACAAAAGCCAGTTAAAAATATTATTATCTCAGGCCTTACATTAACGGAGACGGTGCGAACCTTTATGCAGAACAAAGAACCGTTACTGCGCAGCGACTGGACGATTTATCGTGGTGGGGCGGTATTGTATGACGGTGCCGAACGTTGCCGCCTCGAAAACTGCATATTGCATGATTTGGGAAACAATGCTATTTTTTTCAATAAATTCAATCGCCACTGTGAAGTATCGGATTGCCTAATTTCCGAAATTGGCGCAAGCGGCATTTGTTTTGTTGGCGACCCGGACGCGGTACGTTCCCCAAGTTTTGAGTATTACCAGCACGTACCACTAGCGCAAATGGACCTTACGCCCGGGCCGAAGACAAACAATTATCCAAAAGACTGTACAGTTTACGATAACCTGATGTTTAACCTCGGTTATGTGGAAAAGCAATCGGCCGGAGTGCAACTGTCCATGTGCCAAAACATCACGGTAAGCCACAATACCATTTACGATGTGCCCCGTTCGGGTATAAACGTAGATGAAGGAACTTGGGGAGGGCATATCATTGAATATAACGATGTTTTTAATACTGTAAAAGAAACCGGTGACCACGGTTCTTTTAATTCCTGGGGCCGTGACCGTTACTGGCAAGCGGATAAAAGGAAACTTGATTCGATTGTTGCTGAAAACCCTGGATTAGCCCTTCTCGATGTCGTGAAGCCGATCATCCTTCGTAACAACCGCTTTCGCTGTGACCACGGTTGGGATATTGACCTGGACGACGGATCCAGCAATTATATTATTTGCAATAACCTTTGTTTAAACGGAGGGATCAAGCTGCGGGAGGGCGTAAACCGTGTTGTTGAAAACAATATCATGGTCAATAATACATTTCACCCCCATGTATGGTTTAAAAATAGCAATGATGTATTTCGCCATAATATTGTGGGGGCGGCGTACTTGCCGATCAGTATTTCCACTTGGGGAAAAGAAGTTGACTATAACGCCTTACCTGACGCTGCTTCGCTGGCCGAAGCCCGTTTGCGTGGAACGGATGGTCATTCTGTGTTCGGCCCCTTAACTTTTGAGGATCCTGAAAAAGGAGATTTTCGCGTAAAAGAAGGCTCCGTTGCTTTGTCAACAGGTTTCCAAAACTTCGCGATGGATAGTTTCGGCGTTGTTTCCGCAGGGCTAAAGGCTATCGCCCAACAGCCAATTTTTCCGGCAGTCGTGCTCATTAATAATTTTAGTAAAGATGACGCAATAAGTTTCATGGGGGCCAGGGTGAAAAATCTGCAGACAGTTGGCGAACAATCTGCAACTGGTATGGATGCGATAAGAGGTGTATTGGTGATGTCGGTTGCCCCCGGATCGGCAGCATCGGAATTTCTTCAGGCTAACGATGTCGTATTGGCTTTGAATGGCCGGCAGGTTAACAACCTTGGCGATTTGTTGGAAGTGCGGCTCCCCGTTAGCAGGAAAAACACCGAAATAGTGATCTTTCGCAACCAACAGCAATTGAAGCAAGAGATAAAAGCAAAAATGTAATGTATAAATTTATGAATAGAAGTTTTTTTTGGGGGATTGTTTTTTCTTTATGTCCAACCGTGTTTTGCAGCGCTCAAACCAGCGCGCCTAAACCATTTGGCCCGGTACCAACCAGTAACCAGTTGCGTTGGCAACAAATGGAATCCTATGCATTTGTACATTTTTCATTGAATACCTATACCGATCAATCCTGGGGATATGGTAATGAGGATGTAAATTTGTTTAATCCAAAAGAACTGGATTGCCGTCAGTGGGCACGCGTCTGCAAACAGGCGGGTATGAAAGGAATTATCATTACCGCAAAACATCACTGTGGTTTTTGCCTTTGGCCTTCAAAATATACAGCGTATTCGGTAAAAAATGCACCGTGGAAAGATGGGAAAGGTGATGTGGTACGGGAAATGGCTGATGCCTGTAAAGAGTATGGTCTGAAATTAGGCATTTATTTATCACCCTGGGACAGAAACGATCCGGATTATGGTAAACCGGAATACATTACCTATTTCAGGAATCAGCTCACGGAACTGTTAACTAATTATGGGCCCATTTTCGAAGTATGGTTTGACGGCGCTAACGGAGGCTCTGGTTATTACGGAGGTGCAAATGAAACCCGTACTATTGACCGTACGACCTATTATGACTGGAAGAATACTTATGCGCTCATCCATAAACTACAGCCGAATTGTGTGATCTGGAACGATGGTGGAGACAGGGGCGATCTGCGCTGGGTAGGAACTGAAGCGGGTTTTGTGGGTGAAACTAACTGGAGCTTACTCAATTCCACAGGCGAAGTAACTTGGAATATGTTACATTATGGCTTGGAAAGTGGTAATGCATGGGTTGCCGCAGAAGTAAATACATCCATTAGGCCGGAATGGTTTTATCATCCAGGTGAAGACAGTAAGGTAAAAACGTTGTCTCAGCTAATGGATACTTACTATCACTCTGTTGGCCGTAATGCAAGTTTGCTACTTAATTTCCCTATCATGCCTAACGGTTTGATCAATAAAAGAGATGAAAAAATAGCCTTGGAGTTTGGCAAAACAGTGAAGGAAACATTTGCTGTAGACCTGGCTAAAATGAAAAAAATAACTGCTTCCAATGTTCGGGGCAATAGCAATGAATTTAGCGCTGGCAAAGCTGTTGATAATGATAATGACACTTATTGGGCAACAGACGATGGTGTAAAAACCGCTTCGCTGACCATCGATTTGGGTAAGCCAACTTCATTTAACCGTTTTCAGGTACAGGAATATATCCCATTGGGGCAACGGGTAAAATCATTCACGGTTGAAGCGCTGCTTGATGGTAATTGGAAAGAACTGGCCAGTGCAACTACGATTGGTTATAAACGTATTCTTATTTTTCCGAGTGTGAGGGCCACAAAGGTTCGATTAAATATTGCCGATTCGAAAAGCTGCCCGCTTATTTCCAATATCGGTATTTATAACGCACAGCAGATCTTGACTGCTCCTTCCGTTATCAGGGACCAATCTGGTAAAATAACTATTGTTCCGGCCGATAAAGAATCAGTAGTTTACTACACATTGGATGGAAGCACCCCTGCTCCGGATTCAAAAAAATATACTGGTCCGTTTCAAACAGATGGAAAATTGAACGTAAAGGCAATAGCCTGCGATGCTGCTACTGGCAAAAGCAGCCCCGAAGTCGAGGAGAAATTTGACCTGCCACGTAGGGATTGGAAAATTTTGGGAGTAGATGAGGAAAAAGCTAAAGCAATTTTAGATGGAGATCCTGCTACCGTATGGCATCAAAGTAATGATAAAAAAATGCCGGTTGATTTAGTGATCGATTTGGGTAAAGAAGAAAGTCTGTCTGGTTTCAGGTATTTGCCCGACTCTGGTTTATGGGGTCCCGGCATTATTACCAACTACCAGTTTTATGTTTCGCATGATAACGTTGAATGGAAATT
>Ga0105855_1000465_pt1 | contig 18198 bp, 19 predicted proteins | sample OrgsoiDNA_201059_FD_89680 | JGI IMG/M metagenome (GOLD analysis project Ga0105855, IMG submission 89680) | Permafrost soil microbial communities from the Arctic, to analyse light accelerated degradation of dissolved organic matter (DOM) -... | ecosystem: Environmental > Terrestrial > Soil >... | reverse complement strand
TGGAATGTACCGGTAATGGTGTCGCTGCTTAAGGCGGTTATGGTTACAGTACCTGCGGTGGCTAAAAAAGTATCGGCATAAGCCGAAGTGGTATTATAACTTAAAATAGCGTTGTTGATCACCACATCAAAGGTGCCTACCTTAACGCTGTCAACCATCAGATTGATGCCTTCTGTTCCGGCTAACTGCCCGATTATTTGCAAGGTATTGGTACCGGTGTATATAGTAGCCACACTCAAACTAGATGATTTGCTAACGCCATCAACTTTAAGTGTAATATAATAATCACTACTTGGTGTTGGTACAGGGTCGACAGCTAAATGCCCGGGTGTTTTTTCGCAGGAGTTAAACAATACAAAACAAAACGCAAGAAAACAAAAAAGGGCACCGGCTTTTCTCATAAACTACATATACATTGATAAATATATATAATTTATGCAAATAGTTATTTATGGCTGTTTGTTAATTGCGCCGGTTAAATAGAAACGAAGCGTAATATAACAGCGTAGCCAGCGAACCCAGGGCGGCAACAACATAGGTCATGGCGGCCCACCAAAGTGCGTCTTTAGCTTGCTCGTGTTCTTCGGTAGTTTTCATTACAGTATAGTTATTATTGAGCCAGGCCAAAGCACGGTTGCTGGCATCAAACTCAACCGGCAGGGTGATAAAACTAAACGCAGTAACTACCGCTAAAGCCGCAACGCCAATGGCCAATACAAAGGGGTTATTGGTAAATATCAGCAGGAACACGCCAATCATCAGTGTCCAGGTAGTGAGCGTCGATGCGGTATTGACAACTGGCACCATAAACGAGCGAAAGTTTAGCCAGGCATAGGCTTTGGCATGTTGCACGGCGTGGCCACACTCGTGTGCGGCGATGGCTGCAGCAGCAACACTACGGCCGTAATATACATCGGGGCTCAGGTTTACGGTTTTGGTTTCGGGATTGTAATGGTCCGTTAGCTGACCATCAACCGATATCACCTGTACATCGTAGATCATGTTATCCTTGAGCATTTTTTCGGCAACCTCCTGGCCCGAAAAGCCGGATAACAAACCTATTTCGGAGTAGGTTTTAAATTTGCTCCTAAAACGGGCCTGTACAATAAAACTCACAATGGCAACGGCGATCATCAAAAACCAACCGGAATTATAGCCTATATATGCGGTAATGAACATTAAACTATTCATGATATTTGTTTTTATAGATATATTCAAAAAGTATTCCGATTATTATGAGTACTACACACCCTACAGCAATGGCGCATAATTATTCGTACTGGGAACAGACCGCATTTTTAAATGAGGCTGATGTGATCGTAATCGGCAGTGGTATTGTTGGCCTTAACGCGGCATTGCATTTAAAAAACCTGTCGCCTAAACTCAACGTGCTTGTTTTGGAACGTGGCTTTTTACCAAGCGGAGCAAGCACCAAAAACGCCGGTTTTGCCTGTTTCGGAACGGTTTCGGAGCAACTGGAATTGTTAAAACATGCGTCAGAAACTGAAGTTGTGCAGTTAGTTGATTACAAATACCACGGTTTAAAACGACTTCGCGAAAAGCTGGGCGACAAGAATATCGACTACCAGGAGCACGGAGGATACGAGCTTTTTATGGATGGCGAGATAAACCGGGCCAATGATTGCATAGGGCAGATCGATTACCTGAATAATTTACTTTCGCCTGTTATTGGGCGCACTGACATATATGCAGTTGCGGATGAAAAAATAGCAGACTTTGGCTTTGGCGGAGTTAGCAGGATGGTATACAATGCCTGCGAAGGACAGATTCACACCGGTAAAATGATGCGGGCCCTGCTGACGAAAGCTCAAAGCGAGGGTATATTGGTTTTGAATAATTGTGTGGTGAACAACATCAAAAACCAAAGCCAATCGATTGATGTAGTAACAGAGCAAGGTGTTTTTAAAACAAAGAAAGTGATCATCGCTACCAATGCTTTCGCGAAACAATTATTCCCCGAGCTTAACGTAATACCCGGCCGCGGGCAGGTTTTGGTAACCAAGCCAATTGATGGTTTGAAACTTAAGGGGACTTATCATTTTGATGAAGGGTATTATTACTTCCGTAATATTGATGGACGTGTACTCTTTGGCGGTGGGCGCAACCTTAATTTTGCAGCCGAACAGACTACCGAATTTGGCCACACGGATCGCGTAAAGCAAAAGCTGACCGAATACTTGCAGCAGGTTATTTTGCCCGGACAAACATTTGAGGTTGACTATTGGTGGAGCGGTATTATGGGCTTTGGCGAGGATATCCAACCTATCATCAAACAAATTGAGCCTAATGTTTATTGCGCGGTACGTTGTAACGGGATGGGTATAGCAATGGGTACGCTGGTTGGCGAACACGTTGCTGAATTAGCCTTAAATGGGTAATTATTTCAATACCTGTTGTAGTTTGTCTATCAGGGCCTGGCCGCGCAGGTTGCGTGCTAATATAGTTCCGTCTTTACCGATCAAAAAGTTATCGGGTATGCCCGATACGCCATAGATCAAGGCCGGTACGCAACGGTCGCCTTTAAGGTCGCTCACATTTGTCCAGGTTAATTTATCCTGGAATATCGCATCTATCCAATCCTTTTTGTCGGCGTCCATCGATACTCCTAAAATGTCAAACCCTTTGCTTTTATATGTGCGATAGATAGCCACCAGGTTTGGATTTTCGGCACGGCACGGGCCGCACCACGATGCCCAGAAATCAACCAGTACAACCTTGCCGGCATAATCGGATAGTTTTACGTCCTTTCCATCGGGTGTGCGTTGTATAAAATCGACGAATTTATCGCCAACCTTCAGGTTTTTATTGAGCGACAAATACTCGGCGATGCTTTTGCCATAAATGGTGTTTTTAGCCTCGGGCGACAGGTTATTATACAAAGTCTGCGCTTTGTCCTTGCCTAACGATGATGCATAAGTATTCAACGTTTCGGCACTAACGATAGAGTTTGGGTTGGCCTGTACAAAAGCCGCCGACAGCGCGATCTCTTTGTTACGTAATGCCACAAACTGTTTGGCTATGCTGGCCTGGTTAAAACCAAAGCTATCTTTTTTTGCAGCCTGGTTTAAGCTGTCGCTTGATAGATTTACCGGTTTTAAGGCAAAGTCTAATTTATCGGCATCCTGCTGGTTCTCAGAGCCTGTAATTGCTGCGTCACGAAATTTGCCTTTATCGGCCTTAAAGGTCATGTCGTTGTTCTCGATCCACAAAAACTTATAATCCTCGTTGTTTTTAGTGGTCAGCATAACGTTCATTGTTTTGCCGTTAACTTTGCCTTTAAGGGTAAATTTGCCGCTTGCGATTTGCGTCGAATCTATAATGTTCAATTTTTCGCCGGTGGTAGCATCTTCAAGATATAGTTTAGTGCTATCCGCAAAACCCGTTACTGTGCCGGTGATGGTAAAGCCGTCTGTATTCTTTTTCGGGTTTCGTAATAAAAACCAGGCAGCAACAATAGCCACAGTTATGGTGAGAATGATAAGCAGTTTCTTCATTTGTAATATGGGGTTAGAACAGATCTACCAAACGCTCCAAAGCCATTCCGCGTGAGCCTTTGATGAGTATGGTAGCGTTTTTTATGGGGTGGCTTTTTAAACCGGCAATCGCATCTTCGGCGGTATCGTAAAAGGTAGCGTTAACCTTGTTGGCTTGCCTGTAAAATTCGTGGCCGATAAAAATATGTTGATTGGCGGGTGTTTGCATGGCTTTTTCAATTACCAGGCGGTGCTCTGCCGGTGATTCTTCGCCCAATTCAAACATATCGCCTAAGATCAATACCTTGTGTTTTGCTTCCAGTTTGCCGATATTCTCTATGGCCACAAACATGCTGCTGGGGTTTGCATTGTAGTAATCGCATATGAGCGTGTTGCTGGCCGTTTGGGTAATTTGCGAACGGTTGTTTTTTGGCTGATAACCTTCAATACCTTGATTGATCTCATCCGGCGTAAGCCCGAAAAAGTTACCGATACAAATGGCAGCCAAAATATTATCGAGGTTATAAGCACCTGTTAGCTGCGATTGTACGGTGAAGTATCTGCTATCTTTTAGCTTCCATTGCAGCTTTAAGAATGGGGCATTTTCCAACAGATCGCCCGAAACGGTATTGCCGGCATCGTGGCCATAATAAAATACATTGGTTAAACCTCGTTCGGCAACCATATCTTTTAAAACGGAGCTGTCGTTGTTTACAAAGGTTACACCTAAATGCGCCTTCAAAAAATCCAGCAACTCGCCTTTGCCTTTTTTAACACCTTCCGCCCCGCCAAAACCTTCCAGGTGTGCTTTGCCCACGTTTGTGATGAGGCCATGGCTGGGTTGGGCAATACCGCAAAGCAGCTCAATTTCTTTTTGATGATTGGCACCCATTTCTACCACGGCCATTTCGATAGTATCATCAATGGCCAAAATGGTCAATGGTACGCCTATATGGTTATTTAAATTGCCTTTGGTAGCATAAGTTTTATAGTGCTGCGATAGTACCGCGTTGATCAGCTCTTTAGTGGTTGTTTTTCCGTTCGACCCGGTTAGCCCGATAACGGGTATAGGCAGTTGGCTGCGATGATAACGTGCAAGATCTTGCAAAGCAGTCAACACATCGTCGACCAAAATAAAGTGTTCACCATTTTCGTAATCCGGGTTATCTATTATCGCATAAGCTGCACCGGCTTCGATAGCCTGCGCGGCAAAGGTATTTGCGTCAAACTTGTCGCCCTTTAAGGCAAAAAACAGGCTGCCCGGAGCAATATTCCGCGTGTCGGTGCTGATAACAGGATGCTGAATATATATCTGGTAAAGCTCTTCTATGCTCATTTTAATGCAATGCTGTATGCAAGTTTAAAGATTTGAACGCGAATATTTGGCCTCAATTGGTTAAAAATTCGCAATTCTCCGTTAAAACACGGTAAAATATCGGTGATTACACTTTGCCATCTGTTTAATTTTATGAGGTTCTTTGTATCAACCTAATAAAAAGAATGCTTTAAAAACAGCATAAATTGTCAATTTTAAAAAATTGATAAAAAAACCAACATAAGTGTATAAAAAACGTAACACTTTGATTGTTTATGTGTTATTATTTTAAAATACTTACTTTTTAGTTAGTAAAAATGCAGTTACGAATTATTATTTTAGCAATAGCAACAGTAAATTACCTTAAACGCCAATAGTTATGATAAAAATTAACATTGCTACGGCAAACGGTTTTAGCACCGAGGAGTTGAAAAAAGTACAGGCGGCTAACCATACGCTTAATAATATATTGAACAGTGAAAAGTTCAGGGAAAGGGTGTTGCGGTTTACAACCGATGGCCTGTTCCGGTTTCATTACCGCCGCTCGTTTTTGGGTAAATGGATAGACAAACCGTATAGCAACCACCAGGTTTACGAAATTGTAACACAAAATTCGGGTATTACCGATACTCCGCTTAAACAGATAGATCTGCATCTGGAGCTTTTACCTGGAGGCGAAGATGAGCATGTAGGTTATACCGATGTGGATACCCGCAAAATATTTACTTATCGCAACTGGTTCAATAATGTATCGCTTGCAGAATATGCGGGGCATTTAACACACGAATGGTGCCACCAGTTAGGTTTTGACCATGCAGCTAAAGCCGAGCCCAAACGTAACCACTCGGTACCTTACGGCATCGGGTCAATTACCGAGGCGATAACCTTGAATTATTGATAAAACAGGTTTTGCCAAACTTAATTCGGCACCTCTTAAGGAAAATTTTATAATTATTAATGAGATCCTGAAATAAGTTCAGGATCTCATTAATATAGTTATTTCTTAGCCCAGCTATCTTTTAGCGTAACGGTACGGTTAAATACCAGTTTATCGGTGGTTGATGTTTTATCTAAAGTAAAATATCCCTTACGCATAAACTGGCAGGCTTTACCTGTTTCCATATTGGCCAGTTCGGGTTCAACAAAAGCGGTAATGATCTGCAGGCTATCCGGATTTAAAAAATCCTTAAAGTCGCCTTCCTCGCTCGACGGATCTTCAACCTTAAACAAGCGCTCGTACAAACGTACTTCGGCAGTTTTAGCATGAGCTACACTCACCCAGTGGATAGTGCCTTTTACGTTAATACCGCTGGTATCGCTGCCCGAACGCGATTCGGGTATATAGCTGCAATGTATTTCGGTAATATTGCCATCGGCATCTTTCACAAAATCATCGCATTTAATAATATAAGCATTTTTTAACCTTACCATCAGGCCGGGGCCTAAGCGGAAGAATTTTTTAGGTGCTTCTTCCATAAAGTCGTCACGCTCAATCCATATCTCGCGGCTAAACGGAATGTCGCGACCGCCATCGCCACCTTCAGCTTCGGGGTTGTTTTCGCCAAAATGCATTTCTTCAGTACCTTCCGGGAAGTTAGTGATGATACACTTTACCGGATCGAGCACGGCCATACGGCGCCATGCGGTTTTGTTCAGATCTTCACGGATACAAAACTCAAGCAGGCTTACGTCGATCATGTTTTCGCGTTTGGCTACGCCGATACGCTCGCAAAACTCGCGGATAGAGCCCGGCGTATAACCACGGCGGCGTAAACCACTAATGGTTGGCATACGCGGATCGTCCCAATCTTCCACATGGCCTTCTTTTACCAGTTGCAGCAGCTTGCGCTTACTCATTACGGTATAGGTCATGTTCAGGCGGGCAAACTCATATTGTTTTGATGGGAATATATTCAGTTTCTCAATAAACCGATCGTACATATCGCGGTGCGATACAAACTCCAGCGTACATATCGAGTGGGTGATCTCTTCTATCGAATCGCTTTGGCCGTGTGCGAAATCGTACATCGGGTAAATGCACCATTTATCGCCTGTGCGATGGTGGTGCGCGTGTTTAATGCGGTACATCAACGGGTCACGCATCAGCATGTTCGGCGATGCCAGATCGACCTTTGCACGCAACACTTTCGCACCATCAGGGTATTTACCATCTTTCATTTCGGTAAACAGGCGCAGATTCTCTTCCACGCTGCGGTTACGATATTCGTTGCCAACGCCGGGCTCGGTAGGCGTGCCTTTTTGCGCGGCAATTTCTTCGGCCGTACTATCATCAACATAGGCTAAACCGGCTTCTATCAGCTTAACGGCGAAAGAATATATCTGGTCAAAATAGTCGGATGCATACAGCTCGTTGGCCCAGTTAAAGCCCAGCCATTTTACATCTTCCTTAATGCTGTCTACATATTCGGTATCTTCGGTAACGGGGTTGGTATCGTCAAACCGCAGGTTTGTGCTGCCATTGTATTTAAGTGCCAGTCCAAAGTTTAAGCAAATAGATTTGGCATGGCCAATATGCAGGTAACCGTTAGGCTCGGGCGGGAAACGGGTAAGCACCCGGCCGTCATTTTTACCTTCGCGGATATCTTCTTCGACTATTTCTTCTAAAAAATTTAACGATCGTTCTTCGCTCATAGTAAGGCAAAGTTAATTAATGTAGGCAATTATGTGAATTTTGATTGAAAGAAGCTGTGTTAATTTATCAGGACGATAAATTTCACACAGAGGCGTTAAAAGCTGAAGTGAGGTAGCACAAAAGTATTGCGTCTTAGCGACTTTGTGTGAAGTAGAATTTCTTGCTACTTTTACAAAAACCGACTATTGATTTGTTTTTATGAGTAATACCGAGTTTAACCGCCCCATACGTGTATTGGTTGCCAAAGTTGGCCTGGACGGGCACGACCGTGGAGCAAAAATTATTGCCACCACTTTGCGCGATGCAGGGATGGAAGTTATTTATACCGGCCTGCGCCAAACACCCGAAATGGTAGTGAATACCGCTTTGCAGGAAGATGTAGATGCCATCGGCATCTCCATTTTATCGGGCGCACATATGACGGTTTTTCCGAAGATCATTAACCTGATGAAAGAAAAAGGGATGGACGATGTGCTTGTTACCGGCGGCGGTATCATCCCCGACAAGGATGTAATTGAATTAAATAAGCTTGGTGCCGGTAAGCTTTTTCCACCCGGAACCAATACCGAAGAAATTATAAGTTATATTACCGACTGGGTAAAACAGAACAGGAATTTTTAAACGAACACTACAATGGTGTGTCGTGGTGAGCCTGTCGAACCATTGTGCGTGGGGCTTACCCGCCATCCTTCGACAGGCTCAGGATGACATCCCTTATTTAATACCTTAATATCATCACCATGAACTACGAAAACCTGCTGATCGAAACCAAAGAGCGCATTTGCTATATTACCATTAATCGCGAAAGCAAACTCAATGCGTTAAACAAAGCCACCCTGGCCGAATTGCATGCCGCTGTTTCGACAGCTTTCGCCGATGGCGTTGTTGGAGGTATCATTATCACAGGCGCGGGCTCCAAAGCTTTTGTGGCCGGCGCCGATATATCCGAATTTGCGGCGTTTGATGTTGAGCAAGGTATGGAACTGGCGCGCGAAGGGCAGAGCAATGTGTTTGACCTGATAGAGAATGGTAATAAGCCGGTTATCGCTGCCATCAATGGGTTTGCTTTGGGCGGTGGTTTAGAGCTGGCGATGGCCTGCCATATGCGGGTAGCATCGGATAGTGCACGTGTTGGGCAACCTGAAGTAACGCTGGGCTTAATACCGGGGTACGGAGGTACGCAACGTTTAACGCAACTGGTAGGCAAAGGCAAGGCTATGGAACTTATTTTGACAGCCGACATGCTTAACGCTAACGATGCTTTACAGTTAGGTTTGGTAAACCACGTAGTTACTCCCGATCAGTTAATTCCCAAAGCCGAAGAGATATTGAACAAGATATTACAGCGTGCCCCGCTTGCGGTTTCGGCGGCAATTACCGCCATTAACGCTTCGCTTCAATATAATGTGGATGGTTACCAAACAGAAATTGCCGAATTTGGCAAATGTTTCGGTACCGAAGACTTAAAAGAAGGAGTTTCGGCTTTTTTAGGTAAGCGAAAACCCGAATTCAAAGGACATTAATCTGACAAAAACAGCCTTTAACTGACAATAGGCTGACTTTTTATAAAAATCTGTGAATTATATTCTACTGTCAATCAATCGATTGATTAATGTTTACATTAGGATGAAAAAAGATATCTGTTTTGTGTTGTTACTTTGTTGCGTGATTTAAAAACACACAATAATTTAATACATAATAACATGAAAACTTTATTCAAAATTTCAAGCTTAGCTTTAGTAGTAACAGCCTTATCATTTGGTGCTAAAGCACAAACCACTTCTCAAAATCCATCAACATCTTCTTCTGTTCGTTTAAGTGCTGGCGTTGACGCCGGTTTACCTGTAGGCGATTTTTCTGATACACATAACTGGAGCATAGGCGGATCGTTACAAGCGGACATCCCGGTGGTAAAACAATTGTTTGTTACCGTTAACGGTGGCTACAATAATATTTTTGGTAAATCAATTAACGGTAGCTCATTAAACTATACCGATGTGCGGTTGATCCCTGTAAAAGCAGGCCTTAAATACTTTCCGTTACAAAACGTGTACATCCAAGGTGAAGCCGGTGCATCGTTCCTGGTTAACAAAAGCGATTTAGCAGCTAATAGCTCAACAGCATTTGTTTACGCTCCACAAGTTGGTGTTGTATTGCCTGTTGGTGGTAAAAACTTTATTGATGCTGGTGTGCGTTTCGAAAACACCCAATCATTTTATACCAGCGGTAACTCATTCAGTACGTTGGGTTTAAGGGTAGCTTACGCTTTTGGTTTATAATTTTAAATCTGATTTGTTAGTTTTAAAAAGAGGCTCCGGCCTCTTTTTTTATGAACTTTTTTCTGTGAAAAACGTAATAATATGTACTACATAATTATTGATACCGTTATTAAATTGTAGAAAATATTTCCCATTTAATAAATTGTCCGTAACTTCATACAACAATTATATTCTCATGAAAAATATTCTCATCATTGATGACGAAGTTAACGTAGCCACGCTCCTATCTAAATTTTTAAGCCGAAACGGATTTAACGTTACTACTGCGTCAACTGGCTCTATCGCGTTTGAATATCTTAAAAACAACAGTTATAACCTGGTGCTTTGCGATTTCAGACTTGAAGACACCGATGGCCGTGAAATATTGAAAAAAATAAGGAGCGAATACCCGCAAACTGGTGTAATTATTATTACCGGTTATTCGGATATTAAGATGGCGGTGGAGCTGATCAAAATGGGTGCATACGATTATATTACCAAGCCATTATATCCCGATGAGATATTGGCAACCATTAATAAAGCCATTGATACACAAAAGGCTTTACTGGACGGCCCTGTAGAAAGCGTCGAAGAGCCTGAAGTAAGAGGAATAAAAAAACAGATCGGCTCGCAGGATTTTGTGGTAGGCACCAGCCGTGCATCAAAAGAGCTGGTACACCAGATCGAACTGGTGGCACCAACAACATACAGCGTAATTATCATCGGTGAAAGCGGAACCGGAAAAGAATCGGTAGCAAAGAGCATCCACCTGAACAGTCCGCGCCGCGATAAGCCATTTATAGCCATGGATTGCGGATCGTTAACCAAAGAACTTGCGGGGAGTGAATTTTTTGGACATGAGAAGGGATCGTTTACCGGTGCATTGGGGACTAAAATTGGTCATTTTGAACTGGCTAACGGCGGCACTTTGTTTCTGGATGAAATATCAAACCTATCGTACGATATACAGGCAGCTTTACTACGAACCGTACAGGAGCGTAAAGTTAGGCGGATAGGCGGTACAAAAGAGATAGATCTGGATGTGCGTATTATTGTGGCAACAAACGAAAACCTGCAGGATGCTATCCGTAACGGTAAATTCAGGGAAGATTTGTATCACCGCTTTAACGAGTTTGGTATTAACTTACCGCCGCTGCGCGAACGCGGTAAAGATATTTTACTATTAGCTGGTCACTTTTTAGAAGAAGCCAACGAGGAGCTTGGCCGCAATGTAACCAGCTTTTCGCCCGAAGTGATTGAAAGTTTATTGAGCTACAGATGGCCTGGAAATATACGCGAGCTGAAGAACGTGATACGCCGCGCTACCTTATTGACCGAAGGGCCGGAAGTGCAAACCAAAGCCCTACCTCTGGAAATATCGAGTCATAACAAAGTACCTGTTTATGAGTCTGTTACCGAAAGTACACCGGTTAACACCGCTCCGCGTAACGATTTAAAAAACGCCGCCATGGAAGCAGAATACGAAACTATTTTACGGGTTTTGCGCGAGGTTAATTTTAATAAAACCAAAGCAGCCGAGATTTTAAACATCGACCGTAAAACGTTATACAATAAAATGAAGGCCAATAACCTGGATAAATAAATGAAGGCGGAAGGCATGGATGATATGGGGGAAAGTGAGAGCCTGAGTAACTTGAAGCACGATATTAAAAACCAGCTCTCGAATATTGTATTGGCGCTTAGCCAACTGGAGTATGAATTGCCCGACCCAAACACGGATAAGCAATTTTACCTGGATACCATAAACGACAGCTGTAAAAAAATAAACAAGCTGCTCAACGAAATATAACGCCACGTTTGCTTTAATTTAACCTTACCGCAAACATTTATGCTGATTATTGTTATATATACAGTATATCAACCATGTCGCTTTTCAACTATAAACAACGTAACAACATTATACTGGTAGGTATAATTGCACTGGGCTGCTTTTTAATTTATGCTTTACAAGGCTTGTTCAGTTCAATACTTGGTGCCATAGTATTATATACTATCTTCAGGCCTTTTTATTTATACCTGGTTGATAAAAAAGGGTGGAAAAAAGGCCTGGCGGCTGTTTTGATTATTGTTTTATCATTTATAGTTATCGTGATACCCTTCCTGTCGCTCAGTATCATGATCATTGATAAGGTCGGCAGCATTACATCAAACAACTTCCCTATTCACGAGTGGTTTGCCAAAATTGATGCATTTGCAGGTTCTCACTTAAACCAGCCGCACTTTGTTGATGGCATCACAAAAAATATAGGTTCATATGCTACAGAGCTCTTCCCTTCTATTTTAGGTAGTGCTGCCAACATCTTTTTAACGTTATTAATACTTTATTTTTTGCTGTACTATATGTTTACGCAGATGGTTGAGTTTGAAACCACGTTGATCAAATATGCCCCGTTCAGAGAACAACATGCATTGAAATTTGCTAAAGAACTGCAAAATGCCACATACTCCAATGTTTTGGGGCAGGGCATCATCTCGCTTTCGCAAGGTGTTTTATTTACTACCGGGCTGATGATAGTCGGGGTTCCGGATCCGGTTTTTTGGGGCGTTATAGGCACGTTTATATCGTTTTTACCAATTGTGGGTGTGCCATTTTTATCGATAATATTTAGCGTTATTCTGTTGTTAAACGGCAAAACATGGCAGGGTATATTTTTGGCAGTTTATGGCTTTGCTTTTGTGAGCTACATGGATAATTTTTTAAGACTCGTGATTAATAAAAAACTGGCCAATACACATCCCTTAATTACAGTGATAGGTGTTATAATGGGTATACCCTTATTCGGTATATTGGGCTTGGTTTTCGGTCCGGTGTTATTGTCGTTCTTCCTTTTACTGGTGGAGATTTATGAAACCAACCGCCTTGCTGCCGACAGGTTGGAAAGGATACGCACCAATACCGAACTTGATGAATAGTATTTTAAACAAAGCGGCATTAAAGCTGTTTATTGAGTAAGTAATTTGTTATTTTGGCGTTATTATTAAAAACTAAACTTTAATCATTAAAATCAATACCATGAGCGATAACACAAAAGTAGTGGTTGCCTTGCTTGCCGGCCTGGCAGCAGGTGCAGCATTAGGGATCTTGTTTGCGCCCGATGCCGGAACCGAAACCCGCGATAAACTATCAGAATCATTAAAAAACCTGGGCGATTCGATAAAAGAAACAGCAGCCGCAGAAATTGATAACCTGACCAATATGAAAGATAAGGTGATCAATAACTTTAAATCGAAAATTAAAGGTACCCACGAAGAGTACCAGGATGATGTAGAGCATGCATAAATAAATAATGCCCGGTTTAACCGGGCATTATTTTAACAATATAAATATGGAAGACACTAAAGAAGCAAAGCCCGGGTTGACCGATCAGCTTAAGCAATACATTGAAACGCGTATTAAACTTGCCCGTTACCAGGCCATTGAAAAAGGTACTTCCTTTTTTGCTAACCTGATAACCGAAGTTTTTGTACTGCTATGTATTGTCATCACGCTCTTTTTTGCAACCATAACTTTAGCCTTGTTTTTAGGTAGTGTATTAGGCTCGTATTGGGAGGGCTTTGGCATAGTAACTTTATTGTATTTGTTAACTGCGGTTATTGTATCAAAAACGAAAGACAAGTACATCGAACCTCGAATAATAAACTTTTTGGTGCGCAAATTATTAAAACCAAAATCAACACCCGAGCCATGAGCGAGCCCATTAATAATATTAACGACCTGCGAAATGAAATAGCCCGCCTGCGAGCAGTAAAAAACGAGCAGGAAGCTGCTATTAAAGAGCATTTCAGCAGCCCGTCGGCAATAATAAGCACCGTATACTCTGCTTTTTCGGGTGGCGACACAGCTAAAGGCGGATTTTTTAAAGCAGATGATATGATCAGCCTGGTATCGCGCTTTGTATTGCCTTTTGCTTTAAACAAAACCATTTTCCGCAGCTCAAACTTTATAGTTAAAGCTATAGTGGGAGTACTATCACAATCGGCATCGGGTTTTATAAACGAAAGTACTATTGCCTCTGTTTGGGATAAACTCAAGACGATCATCCCACAAAAGTGGACAAAGAAAAGTGCCAAGCACGTTGATTACGGCATACCGCCGCTTAGCGAGAGTTATTAGTTAAGAAACCGGGAATTTGCGTTCTAAAAAATCCTGATAAGCTAATTCAACACCTTCTTCCAACTCGACTGTATGATGCCAGCCTTTGTTGTGCAGTTTTGAAACATCCATTAACTTACGGGGCGTGCCATCGGGTTTTGTCGTATCAAATTCAATATTTCCCTGGTAGCCAATAACTTTTTTAACCAGAAGGGCCAGATCTTTTATGGTAATGTCCTCTCCTGTACCAATATTGATCAGGTTTGGTTCGTCATAATTCTGCATTAAATAGTAGCAGGCGTCCGCCAGGTCGTCGGCAAACAAAAACTCGCGCATTGGTGTGCCTGTGCCCCAGATAGTAACAGACGGCGAATTATTGGTCTTAGCTTCGTGGAAACGACGGATAAGTGCAGGCAACACATGCGAATTTTGCGGATGATAATTATCATTATACCCGTATAGATTGGTAGGCATTACCGAAATATAATTACAACCGTACTGTGCACGGTATGCATCGCACATTTCAATACCTGCAATTTTGGCAATGGCGTAAGGCTCGTTGGTTTCTTCTAACGGTCCGGTTAATAAATATTCTTCTTTTATAGGCTGTGGTGCCATTTTAGGGTAAATACAGCTTGAGCCTAAAAACAGTAGTTTTTTTACACCGTTTAGGTATGAGTTGTGAATAACATTGTTTTGTATTTGCAGGTTTTCGTACAAAAACTGGCCCCTGTAAGTATTGTTGGAGATAATTCCACCCACTTTAGCGGCAGCTAAAAAAACATAATCGGGCTTATGTGCAGTAAAAAACTCGGTTACCAGTGCCTGATTTCGCAGATCAAGCTCGGATGAGGAGCTTGTAATAAAATTAGTAAAACCTTCTTTAATTAACTTACGGTGTATGGCCGAACCCACCATTCCACGATGCCCAGCAATGTAAATCTTCGCGTCTTTTTCCAAAATAAAGCTATTTCCTCAAATATATAAACTCTTGTAATTATGGGTAGCTAATAATAGCTATTTTTGCATTTTTATGAAATAACGTGGGTAAAGACAAGATAAGACGTTTTGCAGAGATTGCAGAATTTGCGAATGTACTGCAACTGGACGAAGGTAAACTGATGGCCGGCCAATGGAGCAAGGCTTTTTTTAAAAACAACAGCCCCCTGGTGCTTGAGCTGGCTTGTGGTAAAGGCGAATACACCGTAAACCTGGCGCAAATGTTCCCCGACAGGAACTTTATTGGTATTGATTATAAAGGTAACCGCATTTGGCGCGGGGCTAAAACCGCCATTGAAGAAGGCATTAACAACGTTGGGTTTTTGCGCATCCAGATAGAAAACATAACCGACTATTTTTTGCCGGGCGAAGTTGATGAAATATGGATCACCTTCCCGGATCCGCAGCCGCAATTAAGCCGCGAAAAGAAACGGTTAACCTCGCCGCGCTTTTTGGCGATGTATAAGCAGATATTAAAACCGGGAGCGATGATGCATCTAAAAACCGATAACGATGGGCTGCATGTTTATACCGCTGGTATTATTGAAGAGCATGGTTTGAAAAAGCACGTGCAAACCGAAGACCTGTACCACTCTGAACATGCGAATGAAGTATTATCGATAAAAACCTATTACGAACGGAAATACTTAAAGGATAACAAAAACATTAACTACCTTAAGTTTTCATTTGAATAGCTGTTTTTATGGCCGAAGAATCATTTTACGATAAGGTTTATGAAGTGGCCCGGCTGATACCGTATGGCCGTGTAACCTCGTATGGCGCTATAGCCAAATTTTTAGGCACTGCCGGTACCGCGCGCATGGTGGGTTACGCCATGTTGCATGCCGGAGGTTTGCAGCCAACTGTGCCGGCACATCGCGTAGTGAATAGTCGCGGTATGCTCACAGGCCGATTCCATTTCGCTACACCAACACTGATGCAGCAAATGTTGGAGAACGAAGGCATAACGGTAGAAAACGACGAGGTGAAAAACTTTAAACAACTACTCTGGGATCCTGCCAAGGAATTGATGGAGGGGTATTAAGATATTTTGATCATAAACAATGGCAAAAACAGATAAAAATAAAGGCGGTAAACCACCGCAAGGGCCGGGTATATCAAGCTTACTAAAGCCCTATAAAGGCATGATTGTGGCTTTGGTGATATTCTCTTTACTGGGTAATAGCATCAACTTGCTGATACCCAAAATTGTATCGAAAGCTATTGATAGTTATGCCGGCCACAATTACAACCTGCATAACATTATGGTATATTTTATTACCGTGGTGGTTGTGGTATTTATATTTACCTACCTGCAAAGTATTGTACAAACCTACGCTTCCGAGCGTGTAGCCCGCGACTTGCGCACGCGCCTGTCAGAAAAAATATCCAATCAAAGCAGCGCTTATATCGAAAAAGCAAACCCATCCAAGCTGTTAACCAACTTAACTTCGGATGTCGATTCTATTAAGCTTTTTGTTTCGCAGGCCATTGTATCTATCGCATCGTCCATTTTTATCATTGTTGGTGCCAGTATTTTACTGTTTACTATTAACTGGCAACTGGCGCTAACTGTTATTGCTATTATACCCATTATTGGCTTTACCTTTTTTATGGTGCTGCGCAAAGTGCGGGCAATTTTTATGAAAAGCCGCGAGGTTATCGATTGGCTGAACAAAGTAATAAACGAAAGTATTTTAGGCTCGGCACTTATCCGCGTGGTTAATTCGCAAATACCCGAGTATAATAAGTTTTTGGAAGCTAATACCAAAGCCCGGACATTGGGCTTATCTATTTTACGCTTGTTCGCGGGTTTGATACCGGTTATCATCTTCGTATCCAACATGTCGCAATTAACCATATTGGCTTTGGGCGGCCATTTTGTTATAAACGGGAGTATGTCGCTGGGGCAATTTGCAGCATTCAGCAGTTATTTGGCGCAGCTGATATTCCCGATCATCCTGATTGGTTTTATGAGTAATGTGATAGCGCAGGCAACGGCATCATATCAGCGTATTGAAGCGGTACTAAATGCTCCCGAATTTAAACCAACAGGCACCATAACCGATAAGTTAAAGGGCGATATCGAACTGAAGAACGTATCATTACTTTACGGGCAAAAACCGGCGTTAAAGCATGTGTCGTTATCGATAAAAGCGGGCTCGCGCATTGCCATCATCGGGCCAACCGCAGCCGGTAAAACACAGTTACTTTATTTGTTAACTAATCTCATCAAACCGACAGAGGGCGAGGTCTTATTCGATGGGCGAGGCATTGACGAGTACAACCAGGAAGCCTTTCACAGCCAGGTTGGTTTTGTTTTTCAGGATAGCATCATCTTTAACATGAGCATCCGCGAGAATATTGCTTTTAGCGATACCGTTACCGACCAGTCGCTTGAAAAAGCAATTGATACCGCCGAGCTGCGCGATTTTATAGACTTATTGCCCGAACATTTAAATACTGTAGTTTCCGAACGTGGTTCAAGTTTATCCGGCGGGCAAAAACAACGTATTATGCTGGCAAGAGCGCTGGCAGTTAATCCACAGGTTTTATTGTTAGATGATTTTACCGCGCGGGTTGATAACAATACCGAAAAGAAAATATTAGAAAATGTACAGCGCAACTACCCGGGATTGACCCTGATCTCGGTAACGCAAAAAATATCCGCCATTGAGCACTACGACCAGATAATCGTATTGACCCAGGGCGAAATTGTTGCGCAAGGTACCCATGCCGACCTGATGCACACCAGCGAAGAGTACGTACAAATTTATAATTCACAACAAAGCACCAGCAATTATGAAGTACGATCTTAACGCCTTAAACACCGCGCAAAAAAAGCGATCCACATTGGCATCGGTTAAAAGCTTGCTGCAGCTAATAGCCGATGAAAGGCGTAATTTACTGATAGCATTGGTGGTCATCATTGTAAATGCCGGGCTGCTACTAACAGGGCCGCTTATTATTGCCCATACCATTGATACTTATGTGCGTACAAAACAATATAGTGGTGTGCTCAAGTTTTCGGGCATTTTATTGGGCATGTATTCGTTGGCGCTGGTGAGCGGTTATCTGCAAACCAAAATAATGGGTGGCATTGGCCAACGTATGCTGTTTACGCTGCGCAATACTATTTTTAACAAACTGCTGGCGCTGCCGGTGTCGTTCTTCAATCAAAATAAGGCCGGCGATCTGATATCGCGCGTTAATAACGATACCGATAAGATAAACCAGTTTTTTTCGCAATCGCTTATGCAGTTCATCAGCAGTATTGCAACCATGACAGGCGCAGGCATTTTTTTACTGGCACTCAATATCCGCCTTGGCGCGGCAACACTTTGCCCAGCTGTTTTGATATTTTT
>Ga0105855_1000446_pt1 | contig 18797 bp, 17 predicted proteins | sample OrgsoiDNA_201059_FD_89680 | JGI IMG/M metagenome (GOLD analysis project Ga0105855, IMG submission 89680) | Permafrost soil microbial communities from the Arctic, to analyse light accelerated degradation of dissolved organic matter (DOM) -... | ecosystem: Environmental > Terrestrial > Soil >... | reverse complement strand
TTTCTCTGAGATGTTCGCCAGCGGGCCCGTCCCCTGAGCCGATAATTAGTACCAACAGAATGTGATGATCCGTAATCGGTGCGCATGCTCGGTCCGTCCGAGAAGCCTAAAGACTGCGACAGCACGTTCACCTTGAACCATGGGTTCAAGGGTTACAGCCTGCGACGGCATCTCGGAGATTCCCCCTTCTTTATTCCGGTACAATCCCTTTTGGTTCTGTATCTATGTCGCCTACTCCTCAACATGCCTCACTCAGACAACGCCTTCGAAACGAAGTCCGCCAGCGCAGAAAAAACCTCAGCCCTGAACAACAACAGCTTTTTGCCCAACAGGCCGCCCATCGTATCGCTGCACACTCGCGTATTCAGGCCGCCTCAACGATATCCGTATTTCTCTCTTTTGATGGTGAACTCAATACCACGCCACTGATCGCACGCCTGTGGCATGACGGTAAACAGCTCTGTCTGCCGGTACTGCATCCTTTTACCCCCGGCAATCTGCTTTTTTTGCGCTATACGCCACAGACACCGCTTATACGCAACCGTCTTAAAATCCTCGAGCCGCAGCTCGACGTCACGCAGATTGTTCCGCTTTCGCAGCTGGATATTATTCTGACGCCGCTGGTTGCTTTTGATCAGCACGGCCAGCGCCTGGGAATGGGCGGCGGCTTTTACGACCGCACACTGGAAAACTGGCAGAACGGTGGACCTTATCCGATGGGGCTGGCGCACGATTGCCAGCAGGTCAACGACTTACCGGTAGAAGAGTGGGATGTGCCGCTGCCGGAAGTGATCACGCCCGGCAAAATGTGGAAGTGGTAAATAAAGCGCAATAAAACTCTCTCTGTATCTCCTGCCCGTAAAACACAGCTTTCCGGGTACTTATGTATATAAATCACTAACCATGTTGTAACTAACTTAATGATTTGTTTATTACCGCAATGAAGAAAAATTTTAATTCATTGATTTATTATGAATTATTGTTTTTGTACGTCCCGTTACACGCCGACACCAATCACTCACGGACAACCATGTTCGACACGCCTATTATTCTCTCAACGGCCCCGCAGTGGGGTACACACATAAACCAAGATTTTTGAGGAATTAAACATGAAAAAAGTATTAGCTCTGGTTGTCGCCGCTGCAATGGGTCTGTCTTCTGTTGCTTTCGCTGCTGAAACTACCGCTGCTCCAGCACCTGCTGCTTCAACTACCGCTGCTCCAGCTGCTAAAGCACCTGCTAAGCACGTAGTTAAAAAAGCACACAAGAAACCAGCTCAGAAAGCCCAGGCTGCTAAGAAACACAAAAAACACGCTAAGAAAGCAGCACCAGCTGCACAGAAAGCGCAAGCGGCTAAAAAACACGTGAAGCATGCTAAGAAAGCGGCTCCGGTAGCTCAGAAAGCCCAGGCTGCTAAAAAACACGTGAAACACGCTAAAAAAGCTGCACCGGTAGCTCAAAAAGCCCAGGCTGCTAAAAAACACGTGAAACATGCTAAAAAAGCTGCACCAGCTGCAAAAGCAACGCCAGCAGCATAAGTAAAACGTCTTAGTGAGGGTATCTCCTCACCGATATCAAGACTGATTATTGAACACCCGGCTCGCCGGGTGTTTTTTTCTCCAGTTTTTATATGAGGTATTGATGGATGATGTTACGCCGATACCTGTTCGAACTCACCATGAGCGCCATGCTTCTCTGCGGCGTGATCACCATGTCGTTACTTCTGAATATTTGAAGCGTTAAGTAACACCCACCTTCTGCCCGATACTGTCTTATCTCTATAGAAACGAAAAACCCCTACTTGTTGGTTAATCAACTTTCGGGGTTCATTTCATGACGCCCGCAGGCGCCTTTATTATTTGTACATATTTATCAGTAGAGCAGACGCGCGCGGATAGTTCCCGGTATGGCCTTCATCAGCTGCAATGCATTTGTCAGAGTGGCAACATCAGTTTCAGCGTCAATCACCACATAGCCGATTTGCGGGCTGGTCTGCAAATACTGTGCAGAAATGTTGATGCCCTTCTCGGCGAAAATCTGGTTGATACTGGTCAGCACGCCCGGACGGTTTTCGTGAATATGCAGCAGGCGGCTGGCATTAGTGCCATGCGCGGGCAGCGAGGCTTCCGGGAAGTTAACCGCTGACAGGGTTGAACCGTTATCAGAATATTTCGCCAGTTTACCTGCAACTTCCAGACCGATACCTTCCTGCGCTTCCATCGTGGAGCCCCCGATATGTGGCGTCAGGATCACGTTATCAAATTCACACAGTGGCGACAGGAACGGGTCGCTATTGGTGGCCGGTTCTTCCGGAAACACATCTATTGCTGCGCCGGAAATATGCTTGCTGCGCAATGCATCACACAGGGCCGGAATATCAATGACCGTGCCGCGTGAGGCGTTAACCAGCAGTGCGCCTGGTTTCATTTGTGCTAACTGCTCAGCACCGATCATGTCTTTGGTATTGGCTGTTTCAGGAACGTGCAAAGTGACCACATCGCTGGTTTGCAGCAACTCATTCAGGCTGCCAATCGGCTGCGCATTACCCAAAGGTAGTTTGCTTTCAATATCATAGTAGAACACCTGCATGCCCAGGCCTTCCGCCAGAATACCCAGCTGCGTACCGATATGTCCGTAACCGATGATCCCCAGACGTTTGCCGCGGGCTTCGAATGAACCTACCGCCAGCTTGTGCCATATACCCCGGTGGGCCTTGGCGTTAGCAGAGGGAATGCCGCGCATCATCAGCAACATTTCGCCAAGCACCATTTCAGCAACCGAACGGGTATTGGAGAAAGGTGCATTGAATACCGGGATCCCACGGCGGGTAGCAGCATCCAGATCAACCTGATTGGTACCGATACAAAAACAGCCTACGGCAATCAGCTTCTCAGCCACGTCAAAAACATCTTTCGTCAATTGGGTACGCGATCGGAGTCCAACAAAGTGCGCATCACGAATCGATTCTTTCAGCGACTCTGTGTCTAAAGCACCTTTGTGAAATTCAATATTGGTGTAACCCGCTGCACGGAGTGAATCAACCGCACTTTGGTGGACGCCTTCCACTAACAAAAACTTAATCTTGTCTTTCTCGAGTGATACTTTTGCCATTTCCCGACCCTATTTTTCTGACTGACGATGTCTGCGACCGACGATTTCTTACGGCTGACGTGGCTACTTTTCAGCAGCAACACAGCCAACATAACAAAAAATTCGCCATCATCAATACAAACGATTGCCTGCCAGACAGCAGAAGGCTCAGCCCGTGCATGGCTTTTTAGAATTTAATGCTGGGTAAGAAAAATGGCACCGGATGTTACCGAGGTATGAGGAACAAATGTGACATAAGTCACCAAATTAAGCCCTGCAAAGAAAAGATGATTCAGGGGGAAAATTATCATCTTCATAACATTGCGTTATGACCGCATACAGACTGGCTGTGCCAGGAAAGACACAGCCAGATCTTCTGCTTATCGCCCTTGAGGCTGAAAGCTGCCTGAGTAAGGATTATTTCAGAGTAACGGTTTTCACGCCGTCGGGAGTGCCCACCAGCGCGACATCTGCGCCACGATTGGCAAACAGACCTACTGTAACCACACCTGCAATCCCGTTGATCTTATTTTCCAGCGCGATGGCATCGAGGATCGATAAATTATGCACATCCAGAATGATGTTGCCGTTGTCGGTCAGCACGTTCTGGCGGTATTCCGGAAGGCCACCGAGCTTCACCAGCTCACGCGCCACGTAAGAACGCGCCATCGGGATCACTTCCACCGGCAGCGGGAATTTACCCAATACGTCGACCTGCTTGGAAGCATCAACGATACAGATGAATTTTTTACTGATGGCCGCAATGATTTTTTCACGGGTCAGCGCCGCGCCGCCGCCTTTGATCATCTGCATCTGGCCGTTGATTTCATCGGCACCATCAACGTACACGTCCAGTTGATCCACTTCGTTACTGTCGAAAACATGGATGCCGAGACTTTTCAGTTTGGCGGTAGAGGCATCGGAACTGGAGACCGCGCCCTCAATCTGATGCTTTATCGAACCCAGTGCATCAATGAAATGGGCAGCGGTGGAGCCAGTACCCACACCGACAATAGTGCCGGGAGTAACGTAATCCAAAGCGGCCCAACCGACAGCTTTCTTTAATTCTTCCTGAGTCATTATGGCTTCTCTGCTTAGTAACCGGGTGGTTTCGGGGAGGTGACGATGCCAGTGATTATAAAGCATGTCCCCGTGAATTGGGTCTTTTGGATATGCCGCAGATCACACTTATCGTCTCATTCGCCTGATGAGCGAGAACATTTTGTCCGCAACGAAAGCGGTAAATCTATGGCATAGTATTTGGATAAATTAAATTCAGGGGACAGAACTCCGATGAAACGCCCAGACTATAGAACACTACAAGCCCTGGACGCTGTGATCCGCGAGCGCGGTTTTGAGCGTGCTGCGCAGAAACTTTGCATCACTCAATCGGCGGTATCTCAACGAATTAAGCAGCTCGAGAATTTATTCGGTCAGCCATTACTGGTCCGAACTGTGCCACCGCGCCCAACAGAACAGGGGCAAAAATTGCTGGCGCTGTTGCATCAGGTTGAACTGCTGGAAGAAGAGTGGTTGGGCAATGACAGCGGCAGCGACAGTAATGACACACCGTTGCTCCTCTCGCTGGCGGTCAACGCCGACAGTCTGGCCACCTGGCTGCTGCCAGCGCTGAAATCTGTACTGGTTGACTCCCCTATCCGCCTCAATTTACAAGTAGAAGACGAAACCCGCACGCAGGAACGTCTGCGTCGCGGCGAAGTGGTAGGGGCGGTGAGTATCCAGCCGCAACCTCTGCCAAGCTGCCTGGTGGACCAACTCGGTGCGCTGGACTATCTGTTCGTCGGCTCTAAACCCTTTGCCGATCGCTATTTCCCGAATGGCGTCACCCGGTCGGCGCTATTGAAAGCGCCTGCGGTGGCCTTCGACCATCTTGACGATATGCATCAGGCCTTCCTGCAGCAAAACTTTGACCTGTCACCGGGCAGCGTACCCTGTCATATCGTTAACTCATCAGAAGCCTTTGTGCAGCTGGCCCGACAAGGCACCACCTGCTGTATGATCCCGCATCTGCAAATCGAGAAAGAGTTGGAAAGTGGTGAACTGATCGACCTCACGCCGGGATTATTCCAGCGCCGGATGTTGTTCTGGCACCGTTTCGCCCCGGAAAGCCGCATGATGCGTAAAGTTACTGATGCTCTTCTGGCGCATGGCCGTCAGGTGCTGCGTCAGGACTGATTAATCACACCCTCTGTCCGGCGGGTGTGAGTGGGTTACTTCACCCGCTCTTCTCCCGGACAAGGTCGATAAAGGCACGCAGACTCGCTGGCACATGTCGGTGGCCGGAAAAGTAAATAAACAACCCCGGAATTAATGGGCACCATTCTTCCAGCACGGCCACCAGACGCCCTTCACTAATCGCCTTATTTACATAAATTTCAGGCAGATAAGCAATTCCCAGGCCGTCTGAAGCGGCTTGAAGCATCAGTTGCGTGTTATCCAGTGTCAATGTCCCTGGAACATCGATAGCCATTTCGTGTCCATGACGGCGAAACTCCCAACGGTAACGTTTTCCACTTGGTAATCTTTGCCGCAAACACCGGTGACTGACCAGTTCATCCGGTGTTGCAGGGGCCGGATAAATGGCAAGATAATCAGGAGAAGCCACGGCGAGAAAGCGCAGGTCCGCACTCATACGGATGGCAATCATATCCTGCGGCACTGCCTCTCCAAGACGGATCCCCGCATCAAATCCCTGTTCGATGATATCCACCAGCCGCCCTTCAGCCACCAGATCCAGTGACACCTCAGGGTAACGAGCCATGAATTCAGGCACAATATCTTGCAACAACAAACGGATAGCCCCCTCGCTGCCATTTATTCGCAGCTCTCCCATCGGACGCCCTTGCTCCCCAGCCACATCCCCGAGTACGGCATCGAGATCACTCATCAGCGGGGCCAGGCGTTTTAACAAACCGTCCCCGGCCTCGGTAAGCGATACGCTGCGCGTCGTTCGGTGAAGCAGTCGCACGCTCAGACGATCCTCCAGCCCACGAACGGTATGGCTGAGTGACGACCGGGTGATCCCCAACAGATCCGCAGCCCGGCGGAAACTGCGATGCTCGGCCACTGCCATAAAAGCTCTTAATTCAGCCAAGGTAGGTTTATTCATTGGTGTTTTATTTTCACCTGTTCATGCGATTTATTGGGTATTAACACAACAATAGCACTGACCTATCCTTAATGCCTGACGTCCATTGATTCACTCTTACGAGGACAGGCAACATGACAAAAACATGGTTTATCACCGGTACCTCCACCGGCCTAGGCCGCCTTCTCACGCAACGACTCCTCGAACGCGGCGATCGGGTGGTGGCAACGGTGCGCAAGCAAGGAGCGCTGGACGAACTGCTCAAAAAACACGGTGAGCGTTTGCATGTCATCACACTCGACGTGACCGATACTCAGGCTATTAGAACGGTTCTGGCGAACGCCTTCACCCGCATGAGACGGATTGATATTGTGGTCAGCAATGCGGGCTACGGCCTGTTCGGCGCTAGCGAAGAAGTCAGTGACGAGCAAATTGACAGGCAGATCGCCACAAATCTGGTGGGGTCGATTCAGCTTATCCGTGCCGCTTTACCCCATCTGCGGGCACAGGGTGGCGGCAGAATCGTACAGGTTTCATCAGAAGGCGGTCAGATCGCCTATCCGAATTTCAGCCTCTATCACGCCAGCAAGTGGGGTATCGAAGGCTTTGTAGAATCTGTAGCTCAGGAGGTGGCACCTTTCGGCATAGACTTCCTGCTTGTCGAGCCCGGTCCGACCGGGACGAATTTTGCCGAAGGACTGGATCATGCAAAAACGATGGCCTGCTACGAAGAAACCCCAGCCGGTGAAGTACGCCGGGGCGTTGCCTCAGGCGATTTTGCCATTAACGGGGACGCCGTAAAAACGGTAGATGCGATGGTTACCGCCGCCGATGCCGCAAAGCCCCCTTTGCGTCTTGCGCTCGGCAGCACGGCTTATGCCTCCATCCGCCAGGCACTAACGGAAAGGTTACGCGTATTGGAGGCACAAAAAGCGGTGTCACTTTCCACCGATCGGGACTGACCTAAAGCAGATAACAAAAAACCCGCCGAGGCGGGTTTTTTGTTATCTGTACAAGGGCATCCCCCAAAATAATTCTAGTTGCCTGAAGGCGACTTAAATCATAAAGGACATTAGCGCTGAATTTCGAACACCACATCTACCTGATCATCAAAGTGAATGCTCTGCTGCTCATAGGTCTGAGCGGCATCGTTCTGGCCAGCAGCTTCAGCGGTTTTATACATACGCGCCACCGGCATTGGCTGGTAGTTCGCCACGTGATAACGAATGCTGTAAACCGGACCCAGCTTGGCGTGGAAACCTTCAGCCAGCGCTTTCGCCTGCTGCGTCGCATTATCGATAGCTTTCTGACGTGCCTGATCGCGGAAGCTGTCCGGGTTAGCAACTCCCAGCTCAACGGCACGGATTTCATTCAGGCCGGAGCTCAGCGCACCGTCCAGCAGGTCATTCAGTTTATCCAACTGACGCAATGTCACCTGGACTTCACGTACCGCACGGTACCCTTTAAGCTCGCTGCTGCCGTCTTTCAGGTAGTTGTACTCCGGCTGGGTACGCAGGTTGGCGGCGTTGATATCTTTCTTCTCAATACCATTTTTTTGCAGGAAAGCGAAGTATTCCGCCACGCGCTGATCAGCCTGTTTCTTGGCCGATGCTGCATCTTTGGCTGAGACATTGACTTCAATCGCCAGCGTCGCAATGTCCGGCGTTGCGTCAACGCTGGCGGTCCCGGAAGTAACCACATGCGGGCCCGCAGGAACTTCAGCAGCCTGAAGTGCGGCAGGTAACGTCCCTAATCCCATCATTGCGGCCATAGCCAATGCTTTCAATTTCACAGTGCCTCCTTTAATCATTCCAGATATGGCATTACATTCATTAACCGCAAAACCGTAGCATATTCGATGGCAACAGAAACTAAGATTAGTGACAAAATCTTAAAAAAGGCCGGTTTGGCGTGCAAGCTGTACGGCGATGCCCCACATGATCGCACCGACGACAAAATTGATAATGCGCTGTACTTTACCGGTATTGAGCCACGGCGAGAGTATCGCTGCGAGGATCGCCAAGCCGAAGAACCACAATGCGGATGCCGAAACGGCACCGAGCGCAAACCACGAGCGTTCATCGCTGCTCAGACTGCCGCCCAGACTGCCCAGCACCACAAAAGTATCCAGATAGACATGGGGATTAAGCCAGGTGACAGCCAGCATGCTGACTACAATTTTCCAGCGGCTCTGTTTGGCCACTTCCGCCTGTGCCAACTCTGGATTTTTACTGAAAGCAGTGCGAAACGCACCCCAGCCATACCACAGTAAAAAGGCCACACCGCCCCAGCTGACAATAGCCAACAAGGTCGGAGACTGGCTGAGCAGCGCGCTGCCGCCAAAAATACCGGCACAAATGAGTGCAGCGTCACTGACGGCGCAGAGGGTTGCAATCATCAGGTGATACTGTTTACGGATGCCCTGATTCATGACGAACGCATTCTGGGGGCCAATGGGTAAAATCATCGCGGCGCTCATCGCCAATCCTTGCAAAAATATTGCCAGCACGTCGTTTCCTTAATGGGTTCAGTAGGTGAATGACGCGCAGTGTATGCGAGCTTTTGCATTAGCGGAAATTGATAATTCTAATCCTACATAAGACTTACTTATTATCAGCCGGTAGGCTGCAGACATGAAAAAGGCGCCCGCAGGCGCCTGTAATTTTATAGCCGTGGAAGGGTTATTCCGCCACGCCTTTTTGTTCAATAGAGCGCCGCTCTTCCTGCTGGCTGGTCGCCGCATCGGCCACGCGATACAAGTGAACGTCCATCTGCGGATAAGCAATATTGATATTGTTCTCATCCAGCGCACGTTTGAATGCTTCAAGCAAATCCCAGTTCACTTCCTGCGCATCACCATTGGTGGTCCAGACACGTACGACAAAATTAAGCGTCGAAGCCGCCATTTCGTTCAGACGAACGGTAACGCCCTTCTCATGCTGAATACGTTTGTCGGCGGAGATAATATCGCCCAACACCTTTTTCACAACATCAATATCAGAGTCGTAACCCACACCCACGATGATTTCTGTACGGCGGTTCGGCTCACGTGACGTGTTGATGATATTACCGGCAATAATCTTGCCGTTCGGCACTACGATCACTTTATCGTCAACGGTGCGCAGCGTAGTAGAGAAGATCTGTACCTGCGTTACTGTCCCGGCAACGCCGCCTAAATCAACGTACTCACCGGCACGGAACGGACGGAAAATAACCAGCAATACGCCGGCAGCAAAGTTTGATAAAGAACCTTGCAGTGCCAAACCGACGGCCAAACCGGCGGCACCGATAACGGCAATCACCGAGGTGGTCTGTACGCCAATGCGTCCCAGTACAGCAATCAGCGTAAAGGCAATAATCGCATAACGCACCAGAGCAGCCAGGAAATCAGAGACCGTCAGGTCGATACCGCGCAGTTTCATCACGCGGCTTACCGCACCTGATAAGACGCGCGCAATAATTAAACCGACGATCAGAATGAAAATGGCAGCGACTACGTTCACAGCATAATGCAGCAGTAACTCCTGATTTCGCACCAGCCAATTGCCGGCATTATTGATACTGCCTACGACGTTCAAATCTTCCATTCGCAACACCCCAAAAAATTTACCCACCCGGTCAGTCAGATAAACCGGCATGAAAAGCCGCTTCTGGCGGCTTTATTTAAGTCTTTAAGGGTAACCAACAATCTCTGTTCATGCCACTTTAGCGTGAAAGAGTGCCGCCAAATTAGGCATTTGCGAGAATATTCTCAGGCGTTCATACCCGTTTCCAGGTAACCGAGTAGGTATAATGGCCTGCACTGAGCAGAAAATCCGGGCTGACGCTGGGGCTCCATGAGTCATCTCCGCCGACACCCATATGAAAGCCGTCGATGTTCAACCAGGTTCCAGGCTCTTCGCGCAATAAATGACGATGAGAGCATTCCATCAGCTGTTGCTGGCTGTAGCGGCTCACACCGAAATGGAAAGAGCCACTGAGTTTCCATCCGCCGTAGTTCAGCTCACGGGTTCCACCGCGCAGGCCATTTTCCGTCGGGAAGACGTACGGGGTATACATCTGCTCAAGTGGGAGATCCCAGCGGCCAAATTGCGCAGCCAGTCGGCGATCTGGGTAGTTTTCATACGGCCCCAGTCCCAGCCAGTTCACCTGCGGCGCATTTTGTGCCCACTGGCAGGTCAGGCCGATGCGTGCCGGTGCGGGCAGGCTGGCAGCCACATCGACCGTCACCTCCAGCTGCATTTCTCCGTGACGGTTAAACAGATAAGTTTTACGGCTGGTCAGCAGCACCTCGCCCTGATGCATAAAGGCATGATGGGTGGTGAGTAACACGCCATGGCGCAGCACATCGGCTTGCACGCTCAGCGTCTGCGTTTGCAACTGGTACATACCCGCGGCTTTCCAGCGCTCAACCCAGGCATTGGGGTCGATGCGCGTCACTTCACTCACGCCGATATCGTTGTCCAGCGGCGCGCGGATAAACTGATCCCGCAGCGCCGTCATTAATTGCGGCTTGCCATCATCTAACCACTGTTCCAGCAACCCGCTCTGACGGCTGAAGTGCCAGCGCTGGACGCCGTGACGGATGTCAATCCGGTCATCCTGCTCTGAAAGCGTGGGGGTTTCGCCAGATTCAGACCGATTTTGTGGCAGGGATAACCCGCGCGGCAGTTGCCATTGATCCCAGGCGCTGCGGTGATCCGCTGCCGACCACGCCGTCGCTTGCGGCTGATGAACCGCCACATTAAGCCACAGCTCACCGGCCCCTTTTGCCGCCAGCACGGCCCCCAGTTCCACGGTCTGTTTGCCGCCTGGCGCGATATTCAGCGCCACCTCACCTTTGGCAATCGTTTTACCTTCCAGCTCAACGCGCCAGTGCAGTTGTTCGTTATCACTGTGGCGGAACAGGAATTCGCTGCGGATTTCAACGCGCAGAGGATCGGTACTGAGTAATTCAAACTGAAAGAACTGCTGAGCCCGCTGCGCTTCGAACAACGACGGGTGCGGTGTGCGATCAGCGAACACCAGCCCGTTCATACAGAACTGGCGGTCATTCGGTGTGTCGCCAAAGTCGCCACCGTAGGCCTGATAACTGACGCCGTCAGCGTCCGTGTGGGTCAAGCTTTGATCGACCCAGTCCCAGACGAAACCTCCCTGCAGGCGTGGGAATTGACGAAAAGCTTTCCAGTACTTATCAAAACCACCGAAGCTGTTGCCCATGGCATGGGCGTATTCGCACAAGATCAGCGGACGCTGCTCGCCTGGGATGCCGACCCATTTTTTTATCGACCACTTCGGCACCGCCGGGAACGGCTGATCCTGATCCACACGGGCATACATCGGGCAAATAATATCGGTCGCCGCCGTATTGGCGCCGCCGCCTTCATACTGCACCGGACGAGTTGGATCGTTGGTTTTGATCCAGCGGTAGAGTGCATCATGCGTGGCACCGTGGCCGGATTCATTGCCCAGCGACCAGATGATTATGCAGGCGTGGTTGCGGTCGCGCTGCACCATGCGGGTCACACGCTCACTGTAAGCGCTGAACCATCGCGGGTCATCTGACAGACGACTCATCGGCTGCATACCGTGTGTTTCAACATTGGCTTCATCCACCACGTACAGGCCATATTCGTCACAAAGCTTGTACCACAACGGATGGTTCGGGTAGTGCGAACAGCGCACCGCGTTGAAGTTGTGCTGTTTCATTAGCACGATGTCACGACGCATGGTCGCTTCATCCATCACCTGGCCCTTGTCCGGATGGTGCTCATGGCGGTTGGTACCGCGGATCAGCACCGGTTGACCGTTCACTTTCAGCAACCCATCCCTGATGACCACTTCCCTAAAGCCGACGTCGTAAGCCTCAGCTTCAATCAGTTCACCCAGCGGGGTCAGCAATGACACCACCAAACGGTAGAGCATGGGCTGTTCAGCACTCCATAAATCGGGATGGCTGACCGCCATCCGTAGCGTGGTGCGTTCAGCATAATTGCCCCGCTCATCAATGATGTCACTGCCTACACGCTGAGCCAGTTCACCTATAAGGCGCTCACCCTGCCACAACTGCGCCAGCACCTGATGCTGGCTGGCGTCGTCAGTCGTGATAAACGCGGCAACCTGAACTTCCAGCTCGGCCTGAGTAAAGTCATGACGCAGATGAGTGCGAACCTGCACATCGGTCAGCTGGCAGGAGGGTTTATGCAGCAGAGTAACATCGCGGAAAATCCCGCTCATGCGCCACATATCCTGATCTTCCAGATAGCTGCCGTCGCACCAGCGCAGCACCATCACCGCCAGACGGTTTTCCCCCGGTTGCAGTGCTGCACTGAGGTCAAACTCTGCTGGCAGGCGGCTGTCCTGCGAATAGCCGATCCACTGGCCGTTGCACCACAAATAGAACGCCGAGTTAACGCCGTCGAAAATGATGCGCGTCTGGCCGCGGGCCAGCCAGTCGTCATCGACAGAAAAGGTAAGCGAATAACAGCCTGTCGGGTTTTCAGACGGAACAAAGGGTGGATTGACCGCAATAGGATATTGAACGTTGGTATAAATGGGCGCGTCGTACCCGGCCAACTGCCAGTTTGAGGGTACCGTTAAGGGGTCAGCATCCGGTAAATCGTTCTGCAGCCAGGCTTCCGGGACTTTTTCAGGCTGACTGAAATAGCTGAACATCCATTCACCATTCAGACTCACGATGCTCGCCGGATCCCGCCCGAGCCTGGCTGAATCCTGACTACGCCAACTCTGAAACGGTGGGTGCGCCGGTAAACGGTTATGCTGAGTCGATGATAGATTTTCCCAGTCACGGCGCACCAACACCGTAGCCAGTGAAGACGTTCCGTTAGCGGTTTCAGGGTTCATTATGCTGCCTCACTCAAAAATGTTATGCGCTCACAATTTTAGTTAACATGCGGCGATATGCGCCTGAAGTAAAGTCGGAGAGGCGGGGAAAGCGGGACGGATCACATTTCACACGGGGAAAGACTTAAGAGGATCCCATCTGTGCCGTGGTATTGCGCACCACCAGCAACGTTGGCAAAAGCAGCGACTCTTTTTGCGGGCCAGCGTACTGCTCCAGTCCCTCAACCAAACGGCTCACACTCTCTCCCCCCAGCAGGCGGAAATCCTGTTTGATGGTGGTCAGCGGCGGCTGGAAATAGGCGCTGTCTTCGGTGTCATCATAACCCACCACGGAGATTTGCTCCGGCACCTGCAGACCATGTTCATGCGCAGCACGCAGCACGCCGAGTGCCATCTGGTCATTGGCGACCAGTATCGCCGTGGGACGCGGTGAGTGACTTAACAGAGACATTGCCAACTGATGGCCCGAGGCGGCGCTCCAGTCACCGTGGTGCGTGGCGCAGGGCGCAATCTGCTGCTCGGACAACGCCTCCAGCCACCCCTGATAACGCAGCCGGGCTGAAACGGAAGCCAGAGGGCCGGTGAGCAGCGCAATCTGCCGATGGCCCAGTTGCAGCAGATGTTCAACACCCTGTTTGGCGCCGGCTTGGGGATCAAACAACGTTTTACATACCGGCGCATCGGGCGCGACGTCGAGAAACATTACCGGCAGATGCCCGCAGAACGCCACGATAGACTCTGCCTCTGTGGCTTCCAGCGGCACATTGATTAACACACCGTCCACCCGCTGGGCGATCAGCTCACTGACAGCAGCACGACAGGCGGTCACGCTCAGGGTATCAATCATCGAGATAACCACGTTAAAACCCAGCTGGCTCGCGCGGGTTTTTACCGAGGACGCGATTTGGGAAGGCGCATGCAGTGCGAGTTCCGTTGTCGCAAGCCCCAGCGTATAGCTTCGTTTGCCTGCAAGCTGTTGTGCCACCCGATTAGGCACATAATTGAGTGTCAGCATGGCCTGCTCAACCTTATTACGGGTTTTCAGTGAGACATGCGCAGCCAGATTTAGCACGCGGGAAACGGTCTGATAAGAGACTCCGGCGTGACGCGCAACGTCATCAAGGGTGACGGATTTAGGCTTCATAATACTGTCTCAGACTGGATGCCGCGATCACGGACAACTCAGATCACCCTCTTCGCAATGCAGGAAAGCATTGATTTCTTTAGTCCGTTGTTCGGTTTTTTGCTGCAAGCAACCCGAATAAATCATCGGCTGTACTGAGCCACCCTCAACGCCGGAAGACTGGAAATCGCAATCGCTGTCACGGAACGCTATCCAGCTACGTTGAGCGGCTTTGAATTTTTTCTGCTGGTCAGCATTGAGCTGTGCCAGCTTCTGTTTGTAAGCTTGATTGAGCAAGGCATCGCTACGTTTAAAAGCCTGGCTGGCGCAGATATTCATATCCAGCTGCGTATTAGCATTCTTGCAATCCACAATGGGCTCAGCCGCGTGAGCCAACGGCGACAGGATTAGCAGAGCGATCAGGGCAAGGCGCATAACTCTTCTCCCGCAGTATGTGTTTTATTATTCCTGCATTATAGGCATTAAAAAAGGGGCCGAAGCCCCTTGTTAGTAATTATCACGATCCGACTATAGGGTCAGATAAATCAAATTACAGAACGTCTACTGCGTTCAGTTCTTTGAATGCCAGTTCCAGGCGAGTCACCATGGAAGACTGAGCAGCACGCAACCATACGCGTGGATCGTAGAACTTCTTGTTCGGCTTGTCTGCGCCTTCTGGGTTGCCCAGTTGGCCTTGCAGGTAAGCTTCGTTTTTCTTGTAGAACTGCAGAATACCGTCCCAGTTAGCCCACTGGGTGTCAGTGTCGATGTTCATTTTGATAACACCGTAGCTGACTGCTTCTTTGATTTCAGCCGCAGTTGAACCAGAACCGCCGTGGAACACGAAGTTCAACGCGTTGTGAGGCAGGTTGTGTTTCTTGCAAACGTATTCCTGAGAATCACGCAGAATCGTTGGAGTCAGTTTAACGTTGCCTGGTTTGTATACGCCGTGCACGTTACCGAATGACGCAGCGATAGTGAAACGCGGGCTGATTGCATTCAGTTTTTCGTAAGCGTAATCAACGTCTTTTGGCTGAGTGTACAGGGCTGATGCATCCATATGGCTGTTGTCTACGCCATCTTCTTCACCGCCGGTGCAACCCAGTTCGATTTCCAGAGTCATGTCGAGTTTTGCCATGCGAGCTAAGTACTTGCTGCAAATTTCGATGTTTTCTTCCAGAGATTCTTCAGACAGGTCGATCATGTGTGAAGAGAACAGTGGCTTGCCAGTTTTAGCGAAATGTTTTTCGCCCGCGTCCAACAGACCGTCGATCCATGGCAGCAATTTCTTAGCGCAATGGTCGGTATGCAGAATAACAGGTACACCGTAGTGTTCAGCCATCTGGTGCACGTGATGCGCGCCAGAGATAGCACCCAGAATTGCCGCTTCTTGCGGTTGGGTGGTTTTCAGGCCTTTACCTGCGATAAACGCAGCGCCGCCGTTAGAGAACTGAACAATTACCGGGGAACGGACTTTCGCAGCAGCTTCGAGAACAGCATTGATAGAGTCAGTGCCTACGCAGTTAACTGCTGGCAGAGCAAAATTGTTTTCTTTAGCAATAGCGAAAACTTTCTGTACATCATCACCAGTGATGACGCCTGGTTTTACGAAATCAAAAATTTTAGACATAGTTCTTTGTCCTGTTGCGTCGGCCGTAGATGGATTTGAATCGGTTTGCTATTTCGCCTGAGTTCCACTGAGCAGCCCCTCGTGCGAAATAGAAGAAAGGGCAGCGTTATGCAGGCTGCCCGATCAGGTTCATTACTTCTTAGCACGCTCTTCCAGCATCACGACGGCTGGCAGTGCTTTACCTTCAACGAACTCAAGGAATGCGCCGCCGCCAGTAGAGATGTAGTTAATTTTGTCAGCGATACCGAACAAGTCGATCGCTGCCAGAGTGTCGCCGCCGCCCGCGATAGAGAAGCCGTCGCTATCAGCAATGGCTTGCGCCACAATTTCGGTTCCTTTACGGAAGTTAGGGAACTCGAATACGCCAACCGGACCATTCCAAAGAATAGTTTTAGCGTTTTTGATGATCTCAGCCAGGCGTTGAGCAGACTCATCACCCATGTCGAGAATTTGTTCGTCATCTTTGATGTCTTTAACAGACTTAACGGTTGCTGTTGCCGTCTCAGAGAACTCAGTCGCTACGCGAACATCTGTCGGGACAGGAATGTCGCAAATAGTCAGCAGGCGTTTGGCTTCATCAACCAGGCTTGCTTCGTACAGGGATTTACCGACGTTGTTGCCTTGGGCAGCCACGAAGGTGTTCGCGATCCCGCCACCAACGATCAGCTTATCAGCGATCTTAGACAGGGAGTCCAACACGGTCAGTTTAGTAGAAACTTTAGAGCCACCCACGATAGCAACCATCGGACGCGCCGGATTGTTCAGCGCTTTGCCCAGTGCTTCAAGTTCTGCTGACAGCAGTGGGCCCGCACAAGCGATAGGAGCAAATTTACCTACACCGTGGGTAGAAGCCTGCGCGCGGTGCGCGGTACCGAATGCGTCCATCACATAGATGTCACACAGCTTAGCGTATTTCTTAGACAGCGTTTCGTCGTCTTTCTTTTCGCCTTTGTTAAAGCGAACGTTTTCCAGAACAACCAGTTCGCCTTCAGCAACATCAACGCCGTCCAGATAATCTTTAGCCAGACGTACAGGGGATTTCAGATGTTCTTTCAGGTAGTTAACTACTGGCAACAGAGAAAACTCTTCGTTGTACTCGCCTTCTGTAGGACGACCCAAATGCGAGGTAACCATCACGCGTGCGCCTTGTTTCAGGGCAATTTCGATGGTTGGCAATGACGCGCGAATACGGGCATCAGATGTCACTTTGCCATCTTTAACCGGCACGTTAAGGTCCGCACGGATCAGTACGCGTTTACCCGCTAAATCCAGATCGCTCATCTTAATAACAGACATGGTGAATCCTCTCGTTGATTCTCTTTAAAGTTGCTTGAGGGCATTTCCGGCCGCTGACCGGGAGTGCCGTACTAGAAACCGCTAGCGGACATTGCCAATGTTGTATCCAACATTCTGTTGGCAAAACCCCACTCGTTATCACACCAGACCAGCGTCTTAATCAGGTGCTGTCCACTCACCCGAGTTTGCGTGCCATCTACGATGGCGCTGTGGGGATCATGGTTAAAATCTGTCGAGACTAATGGTAGTTCGGTATAGTCAACAATACCACGAAAAGCGCCATTTGCGGCCTTTTGCAGCAGCTGGTTGACCTCACCTACCGTGACACATCCCCCGACAAAAACGCTTAGATCTATTGCCGTGACGTTGATGGTCGGCACGCGCACTGAGATGGCTTCAAAGCGATCACAGAATTTCGGCATGATGCGCGTGATTCCCGCGGCGAGTTTGGTATCGACCGGAATAATCGACTGACTCGCGGCGCGCGTTCGGCGTAAATCCGCATGGTAGGAGTCAATCACCGGTTGGTCGTTCATCGACGCATGGATGGTCGTTACGGTGCCAGATTCGATGCCGTAGGCGTCGTCCAGCAGCTTAATAATAGGAATGATGCAATTGGTGGTACAGGAGGCGTTGGAAACAATGCGGTGTTGGCGTTCAAGCAGATCGTGGTTTACCCCGTAAACCACCGTGGCATCAAGGTCGTGGCCACCGGGATGGGCAAACAGGATTTTTTTAGCGCCAGCGGCCAGTTGGATTTCGCCATCTTCGCGACTGCCATACACGCCGGTACAGTCCAGCACCACATCAATGCTTAATTCACCCCATGGCAGCAGGGAGGCGTCTGGCTGATGCAGCAACCGGATGCCGTCATCGCCGACATACAACACGTCTCCTTCCTGACGCACGTCCCACGAGAAACGCCCGTGACTGGAGTCATACTTTAACAGGTGCGCCATACCTTCCGGGCTGGCCAGTTCGTTGATAGCAACGACGCTGATTTCCGCCCGACGTCCGGATTCGTATAACGCGCGCAATACGCTACGGCCGATGCGACCAAAGCCATTAATTGCTATACGTATTGGCATACTTCTCCCTGTTACACGGTGGTGACCTTTTAGCGGTAACCCCTATATTAATGCAGTGCGCAGTAACGGTGAATCGTTCTCAACAACGTTTATGACACCCTGAGACGTAATTTGTTCTTTAGGCAGTTGCACGTTCACTGCCCTGCTCAGGCGTTTACAGCATATAGCGCAACTGAAACGGTTCAGCCGAGCATAAACCAAAGTGTGCGCAAAGGGAATAATTCGCCGCTTTGGAACGTCATTCTGCGAGCAAGCGCTGAAATAATCGCCAGAAGAATCCCCACGGTTACCGCGATTTCACTCGTAGTTCAGGTTTACCTCTGCCTTTTTATCATCCGGCCGACCACAGTAAACACATATTCAGCAAACCGAGTGTAGCTGAGGTGGCGATTTTGCAGTTTGACCTGCGTCATTTAGGGTGAAGCTGAGAGGCAGGTCATAAAATGAGAATATAAAAAAGGCGCCCGCAGGCGCCTAATGCTGGTCACTTAAGGTGACCAGCATTGTTTTTTAAGGGATATTTCGACCTTTTTTCTCTCACTTCCCTTGCATATTCACGCTCACGCCTCGAGGGGAGTTTTAGCATCGCTGCGTTGC
>Ga0105855_1000442_pt1 | contig 18961 bp, 20 predicted proteins | sample OrgsoiDNA_201059_FD_89680 | JGI IMG/M metagenome (GOLD analysis project Ga0105855, IMG submission 89680) | Permafrost soil microbial communities from the Arctic, to analyse light accelerated degradation of dissolved organic matter (DOM) -... | ecosystem: Environmental > Terrestrial > Soil >... | reverse complement strand
TATCGGATAAAAACCTACCCAAACCGCCATTGGCTTTTTTGTAGGGTAATATATTTGCCGGTTTTACCGATGGAAATGCCGCCTCTATCCTGTCGGTATAATAAGCGCCCCAATAAATATCAAGTTCCGGATGCGCATCTATAAGACCGGTATACAACTCCCTGATAAAGGTTTGCGTACCCTGGTAGCCCGAATCAAAAGCATGGGCATCTACAAATATTTTAAAAGGCTTAGCTAACATGGTAAGCCTCCTCTTCATCGCGATATCTGATTAACCGTGCCGGTACACCACCATAAATATTATTGGCCTGGTATACGCCGGCTTTTAACAATGCCCCGGCAGCTATGATGCAGCCGTCTTCTACCGTAACACCATCTAAAAGGGTTGCTTTTGCGCCTATCCAGCAATTTTTTCCTATCCGGATACCCTTATGCGTTACGCCTTGCAGGCGTATAGGCGTTTGCAAACTATCAAAAACATGGTTTTCGGAATGAAAACTTACGAAGTTGCCTATAATGGTATCGTCGCCTATCTCTATTCCGCCCGAGCAGCCATAAAAGCTATCGTAGCCCAAACCAACATTGTTGCCAACCCGCATTCCTTTACCCAGGTGCTGCAGGTTGCCTGTTCCTTCTATCCGGGTATTGATACCCATAGATACATTGTCGCCAAAAGATATTCCTTTTTCCGACAGGGCATCAATATAACAACCCCTTGCAATAGTGACCGATTTGCCAACCACTAATTTGCCCCGTGCTTTTATTACTGATTTCGTAGATAAGAAGAATAGCCCCTTGTTTTTAACCCCACTTAAATAACCCCAAACAAGCATGGTTATTCTCCCCAGCGCTAATAAAACAATATAGCCGACCGGAACCCGATGATCTATATGATAGTCATAGCCTTTCCATTTGGATATTGTTTTATTTAACAGCTCGATCAACATTATTTGATGGTGTTGTATAGTTTTAATAAAATACCTTCCGGTAAAAACGACAGTGCAAAAAGGCCATAGCTTTTCCAGTGCAGGCGGTTAACCGATAATACTTCTCTTAAATTTTCACGGGCTTTTTTAGGCTGATGATTGTTCCACAAAAACTTTTTCGCCAGCAAAGCATGGTATGCGCCCTCTTTTATTTCTGCTTTATGTTCAGTTGCACTTATGCGAAATAATTCTTCACCCTGAGCCTCAGTAATGATTGCTTTTTGAAGTGCGCTGTATTTGATATGTAGAAACCTTTGCGAACACCATTTCTCGTCCATTGTAACCGAGCTTGGGTTTAACCTTACGGTGATAAGTGATTGCGAAAAGTTAAATACCTTGCCTTGCTTCAATATCTGCCGCCATAAAAAATGATCTTCAAAACCATAGGCATGGGTATTGTATCCACCGGCTTCAACAACAACTTCTTTTTTATAAAACACCGTAGAATGGATAAACGGGCAGATGGTATAATTTAACTGTTGTATCTGATCGTCGCTATGCCCCGCGGGTTGATAATTAAACACATAATTACCCTGCATATCCATATAGTCGGCAGCCGAGCCCAGTATAATATATTCAGGGTTCGACAGCATAAAATCATATTGTAACTCGAGTCTTTTGTAGTAACAGATATCATCGGCATCAAAGCGGGCTATGTATTGCGCACGGGCATGTTGCAAACCTGCATTTAATGCATCGGCTACGCCACCATTGCGTTGGTTGATCAACACAATCCTGCTATCTTTAAAAGATTTGATAATATCAACTGTTTCATCGGTTGAGCCGTCATTTACGATCAGCAATTCAAAATCGGTAAAGGTTTGATGTAAAACAGAGTCGATAGCCTCGCGTATATAAGCCGCGGCGTTATAAGCCGGCATTAAAACCGTGATTAATGGCATATTACTTTGCATGGCTCAGGGTTTTAGGGGCGGTTTCTTTAATATTCACCAACAGCAACAGTTCAAACAATACAATTACCGATAGTTGCTCAAACCAGTAATCAAGCAAGAACACGCCTGCCATTAATATAAAAATTGGTATGCCGTATGTGAGTTTTTTTGGATCCCTTAAAAAATATCCGGCATAAAAAATGATAAATGTGATGAGCCCCAATAAACCATACTCACCCAGTAATTGATCATAAACAGAATTTGGGCTGTTAATCAGCGAATGAAATTTTTCGGATTTGGAGAAAAAAGTTAAGTAAACATCAAGATGGTTTGTTAAAAAACTACTGCTGATATAAGTATACCTTGCCGGGAACCCACCTGCAATGCCCAACCCGGTTGCTTTAAATGCCAGTTTAGATGAAAAATTTCCCATCCCATCGCCCGTTAATGCTTTTTTAGGGTGCTGCTTTAAGTACCCTATTGTTTGCTGCATAGCTATCACTTTGCCTGGTAATCGGGTTGGTATGGTGAGTTGTGCGGCTTCGACTAAATAGGGCTTTTCGGCTTTAACAAAGCCTTGCAGTTTTACTTTTAAACCTGTCGAATCGTCTTTATGCTGAAAGGGGGCCGTGTGAATACTCGGCACCGGAATCTCGTGTTTAAGGGGCGTTACGATGCTTGTTACAGCAGTGTTTTTAACACCGGATATTTTGGGTGCCAAGGCCTTCGATACACTATCTAAATAAAGAAGGGCGGTTTTTTGCCGCTTCTCTTCGGGGCTAAGAATACTGTCGGGCTTCTGGGTAACCGGCACAATATTCAAAATAACCACGGGCTTTACCGGCAGTTCCTTGTTTATAATTTTCCGATAGGTTTTAACGATATAGTCATCATTCTGAGGCGAAACATTCGTCATAAACACACCCAGGAAAATAAAACAGATAGCTATTACACTTTTTTGATCGCGGGTGCTGTTAAAAATAAATAAGAGTAACAGGATGCCCGAAAGCATCAGGTTTACAGAGTTGCTGCCCGTTAACAGCATTACACCCATACAGGTGAGCGCCATAAAAGCGTTTTTTCGCGCCAGGAAATAGATAACGCCAAATGCATTAATAACGGCATTGGTTGTCGAAACATCAAAGGTTAATCCTTTGATATAGTCGCCGGTGCCAATAAAATATTTTTGATACTGGCCCTGGTATCTGTAAGGGTTAAGTGTATGGATTTCGGCCATGATACCCATGAGTGTTAAAAGCGAACAAATAACATTGAGCGCAAAAAAAACCAGAATGGTGTTATGGAGTATCCCGGGATTGTTTTTCTCAACCGATAATTTAACCTGGTGAACAGACAGAATACACAGCAACCAAAAACCAATACCGGTTAAAAAAACAGCATCGTATTTAATATTGGCGTAGCTTTTGTAAAGGAGCGCATTTAATACAGCTATACCAATAACCAGCAGGTAAAAGAGCGGTAGCCTCGAATTTTTAAGCCGAAAGCCAAACTTTAGATCAAACTGAAAAAGGTATACCAATACAATTGCAATTACCTTAACAATTAGCTTTACATCCAGAAACAGAGTAAGAAAAACAAGCAGCTTCCAGTCGATAAAACCAACCAGTTTTTTTATATTAATATCTGCAATTTTAAGGGTCATTTTATTGCATTTAATTCATTAGCAGGAAATAATCTCGCTCAGTTAATTAAATGGAATACGGCTCAAAAATTAAATTGGTTGCCTGGGTATCTGGTGATATCGCGAAAATTAGAAGGCTAAAATTTAATTAGGCAACTATGCCCGGTAGCAGCACGTATAGTGATTAAAAAAGCTACTTTTATACATCCAATAACCCACCGCATTGATCAAAACAAATCCACTGGTTAAGGTTTTCTCTTCGGCAATGCAGGCCATAGCTGTACAGGTAATCGGCAGTATATTTTTCTACCTCACATCTGTCTATTTGTCAAAAAGCGATTTTGGTACAATCAGTTGGATGAACGCTGTTTGCCTGCTGATCACCGCATTTTTAGGCTTCGGGCTCGAGCAAATTGTTATACGCAGGGTAGCAACGTCAAGCCTGTCTGATTGGGCTGCTTCTGCATTTCTATTGCATTCGGTAGCTGGCTTTGCAATTACTCTCTTGTTGTTGTTACTCTTAAGGAGCACAACGGCCAGCATCGGTTTTTTACCTTGGTTTTTTTTGGCTCAGGGTATAATTTATATAGGCGTACCGTTAAAATCGTTTTTAAATGCAAAGGAGAGGTTTACCCCTTACGGTATAATTGCCATTGTAAGTAATGTGTGTAAAATAATTGCCGTTTTTTTTCTGCTGCATATTAATAGGTTAAACCTGTTGGCCGTTATTAATATACTGATCGCCACTGCGGTGTTTGAGTGGTTGTGTCTGATTTTCTATTTGATCACCCAAACTGATTTTAGTTTTAAGTTTCGGTTTAGCGCTTATACTAAATTACTTAAGGAGTCTATGCCACAATATGTTTCTGTGATATTTGATATTGGATTATCACGGATGGATTGGATATTGCTTGGCATTATGAGCACCAACATTGTATTAGCCGATTATAGTTTTGCGTATCGCGCCTTTGAGCTTTCCCGCCTCCCGATAGTAGTTATTTCGTCAATTATATTGCCCCGCCTTGCACGGTTGATGTCGGTACATAACAACGTCGATTCATCTAAACAACAACTCATTAATTCGTTTGTAAGGGTCGAGTTGTTTTTTGCAATGCTTATACCTTTAACGTTGAATATATTGTGGGTGCCGCTTATAACTTTAGTTACCAAAGGCAAATACGGCAGTACAAATGCAGTCCAGTTCTCGATACTTTCTATGTGCATACCGTTACAGTTTTTTATCAATCTTTTATGGTCAATAAGTTTTGGTGCTAAAAAATATAAAGAGGTTTCGGGCATAACGATATCGAGCGCCATCATTAACATTATTCTAAACCTGGTATTCATTCCACAGATGGGAGGTATTGGCGCTGCCATCGCATTTTTATTAGCTACATTAATACAAACGGGTTTGTATTATAAACTGGTAAATAAAAGCATGATGAGCATAGCCGTCGCCCCGGCTATTATATTTATTGCAACAGCAATAGCCGTGTACGGTGTCGTTACCCTTATTCATGTGCATTACCTTGTTCAGTTAATAATTGCCATAATAACTTATTTGTCTATTCCGATTTTACTTAGGCAGATAAACAGGCAGCATTTGTTTAATTTTAAGCTTTTTTTAGGCCAATGAACATACTTTATTTATGCGACGAATACCCGCCAGGGCAGCACGGAGGCATAGGCACTGCGGTATGTTTGCTTGCCCGCCAAATGAAAAAGCTTGGGCATAACGTAGTAGTAGCCGGGTTATATCCGTTAGGTTACGGCGAAGAAGATGAATTTACCGATGAAGGTGTAAAGGTGTACCGCTTAAGGTTGTGGCTGGATTCAAAATGGTTTGAAGATCAGCGATCACTAAAAGTGCGCGTTGCCCGGCGTTTATTAAAATATACCGGCATACTGCAACGGGATATAGAAAGAAGTCTGCTTAGATACAAAAATGCCCTGGAGCAGATCATCCAAAAACACCAGATAGATCTTGTTGAAATGCCCGATTATAACGACTACGTTAAGTCTTGTTATTCGTTTGTGCCCTTCCCTAAGCTGTCTATCCCCGTGGTGATGAAATTGCATGGGTCGCTCACTTACTTCGCCCGTGAGGCTAATAAAAAGATACCTTCGGCCTGGTTTAAAATGGAGCAGGCTAATTTGAACCAGGCCGTGGGTGTGATAAGCGTTAGCAAGTATACAGCTGCTAAAAGTGCAGCATATTTCTCCTACTCAAACAAAATCGAAATAATCTATAACGGGATTAATACTGATATACCTGATAGCGGTATTTCAAAAAAAACGTTGCAGGTTATCTTCACCGGTTCGCTGGTCGAAAAAAAAGGCATATACCAATTGGCCAAAGCCTGGAACATTGTTAATTCAAAAAAGCCGGATGCCCGCTTATTGGTATTGGGCAAAGGCGATCAGGAAAAGGTGATGGGCCTGTTAAATGACGAGGCCAAAAGCACAGTGTCGTTTAAAGGGCATGTTCCTTCCGGCGAATTATTTAACTATTTATCAGAGTCGTCTATCGGGGTATTCCCATCATACTCGGAGTCTTTCGGATTGGCTGTTTTAGAAGCGATGCTGTGTGGAAACGCAGTTATTAATTCAAAACGTACTGCAGGGCCGGAGTTAGTAGATGATCACGAAAACGGATTGCTTATCGATCCTGACAATATTGAGGAAATAGCAACCACTGTTTTATATCTGCTTGATAATCCTGTTATTTGTGCCGGGTTAGCAAAAAAAGGAGTCCAAAAAGTGAAAGCCTGTTTCGACATCAACAATATCGCGATTCAAAATCAACAGTTTTATAATCGAATTTTAAAGAGCTAAACCAGTTGTTCAACCTGTGGATAGGTATATGCCAGTTTGTTTTCGGTGTATGGTTTAGGTTTACCAACCGCTTCCATTTTCTTCAAAAAGTAATACTTTAAACGGGTATGCTTTATAGCCGATTTTGCGATTTGCCAGCCTTCTTTACCATCTAAAAATCCCAGGTAAAAAATGTAGTTTTTAATAAAGTTGAATATTGGCGACAGGTATAGTTTGGTAAAGGTTGCTTTCTTGTTATTGTTATAGCAGCTTTGCGCACTCAGCTTGGCGTAATACAAGGCTTTATTACGGCATTCGGTGCTGTTATTTACCGAGTAGTGATGTAAATGTCCCTTCAGGCTTTTAACCTTTACACCTTGTGGTGTGATCAGCGTTTCGTGAACCGGCGACTCTATCCATTTTACCGCAGTGCGGTTAAACAACCGAACGTGATGATCGCGACCCCATTTACCAAAACGGATCAGTTTTTTAGCAAAATACGAGCGGAACCGAATATCGTAAACTGTTTGAGGGTTGTCAAATTTGAGTCCCCGTATCGACTGTATCAATTCTTCGTCTGCAACTTCATCCGCATCTATACTTAATATCCAATCGTGCTTTGCTAAAGCTATGCCTTTATTTTTATTAGCACCATAGCCATCCCACGCCTTTTGATATACACTGCAACCGTAAGATTCTGCTATTTGTAAAGTACCATCGGTACTGCCGTTATCAATCACCACAACATCGTTGGTAATTAATTGGGCCATAGCTATAGTAGCGGCAATTATCTCAGCCTCGTTTTTAGTTATAATAACAACCGAAACAGGTATCATATGAGTAAGTATTTGTAAAATCATCACGGAGGCCGGATGTAAAAGGTTGCTTGCTGATAAAAATATTTACTATGGGTATATAGCTGTATTTGTTTATATAATGCTCCGTTTGATCGTAATTGATTGATTTTTAAATATTTCTATAGGATTTAACTTTTTTTAACCCCTTAAGGCAACCTTTTATTAATCGTCAACGTGATGTAGGCAGATAAGGTAATATTAAGGGAGCTAACCGGTTTAACCCATATGGGCGAAGAAGAGTTACATCAATTGATAGGCGGCTGTATAAGTCAGGACAGAAAAAGCCAGAAAATGTTATACAAAGCATTTTACGGATTTTCTATGGCGATTTGTCTGCGTTATACCGGCGATAGGGACGAAGCCGCCGAAGTGTTGAACATGGGTTTTTTAAAAGTGTTTACGCATATAAAAACGTATGATATCGCACGCCCGTTTAAAGGTTGGCTGGGTAAGATCATGACAAACGTATCTATTGATTATTATCGGGCTAACTTAAAAATGGCTTATAGTGACGACCTGGATAAAGCCGAACACTTAAGCGATGGTGAACTTGCCGACAGGAAATTAAACTACGATGACCTTTTGGCAATGGTTCAAAAACTCCCGCAAGCTTACCGCACTGTATTTAACCTTTTTGCGATCGATGGCTACAGCCACGATGAAATTGGCGAAATGCTGGGTATCAATGCCGGAACATCAAAATCGAACTTACATAAAGCGCGTCAAAAGCTTAAACAAATGATATTAGATTCAGAACCGGTAGCAAATACCGGTCGTGGTAATTATAAAGGATTAAATTATTCGCCTATTGTAGCCATTAGTAAATCTGAAATGAACAATGGTTATTTTAATAATGGGATAAGGGGATGAAAACGGAAAAGGAATTAGATAACCTATTTAAACAAGGGCTTGAAGAACCTGGTAACTATGCAAGTTACCGCGAAGAGGATTGGGATGCCCTTGAAGCAATGCTTGATAAAGATAAGAAACGAGGCATTGTTTTTTGGCTGCCTTTGCTAAGCGGTGTTGCTGCTTTATTGGTATTAGCCCTTGGATGGCTTTTGGTTAAACCCGCTATCGATAAAAATAACCATCCGCAAATAAGTAACGTAGTTAAGCAACCTACAACTGATGCCGCCAAAACTACTATAGTAACTAAAAAAACAGAGTTAGCACACGTTGATCAAGGTAACCCCGGTAAAAGCGACCGGCTGACGCAGCAACAGGCAGTTCTCACAAAAAAACTTAGGCTACCGGCAAACGGTAAGATCGGTAAAGGTAGCGCTGATAACAAATCGTTCTTCACCTTATCTGCTGTTGAAGCCGGCCGCACTACCGGTCTAAGTAATGATAATAGCACGTTTGATAAACAAAACGAAGTATTAGCCGCAGTTGATAACAAGGTATTTCCGCATGGAGAGTTAAGTAGCCCTGCCGTATTTGATGCACTAAATATAAAACCATTAAGCCCGTCGAAAACGGATAACAAAACGACTAGGAAACTTTCCGGGTTTCATCCTCAATTTGCTTTAACAGTGCTGGCTTCGTCAAACCTGAATGGGGTTGGCTCATTTACCGATAGTAAAGTGGGTACAACAGGTGGTTTTTTATTCTCTGTAGGATTGACTAAAAAGTTTACAATAAGCACGGGTGCGGCCTATGCTAAAACACCTTACAGTACCGATTTTTATAACTATCATACATCGTATCCATTTAAAACCAATCCCGAAACGGTAACTGCAGATTGCCGGGTGCTGGATATACCGCTTAATATTGATTACAAGTTCATCCAAAAAGGAAGAAACTCTTTCAGTGTAGGCTCTGGTCTGTCAAGCTATATAATGCTGAGCGAAAAATATCATTATGATTATGCTAATCCTAATCCATACTGGCTTACCGATGTGAGCGTAGAAAACAAAAACCGCCACTTTTTGGGTGTGCTAAATCTGGATGCCACCTATCAGCGGCAGCTTAACTCAAAACTGAGCCTGGCCCTTCAACCATACCTAAAATTACCTTTAACCGATATAGGCAACGGCCAGGTTAAGCTGCAATCTACCGGCGTATCGGTTGGGGTAAGCTGGAACATTAACACACTAAAACGTTAACCAATATGAAGATCATCAGTATTATATTACTTGCCGGGTTGAGCATCTTTCACCAGGCAGGGCCAGGATTATACGTTTGTAAAAACGCTAAAGTAAGCCTTTACTCAAAAGCACCTATCGAAGATATTGAAGCAAAATCGGATAAGGGCACATCGGTATATAATGCAACCACCGGCGATCTTGCCTTTAGTTTACCAATCAGTTCGTTCAAGTTCGAAAAGAGCCTGATGCAGGAACACTTTAATGAGAACTATATGGAAAGCGACAAGTATCCGCAAGCCACCTTTAAAGGGAAAATACAAGAGCAGATTGACCTAAGCAAAGATGGCAGCTACCCGGTTAACGTTACCGGTGTTTTAACGGTGCATGGCGCTGCTCAAAATCGTACTATCCAGGGTAGCATAGCCGTACAAAAAGGCATAATAACTCTGACATCGGAGTTTATAGTAAAATGCGCCGATCATAAAATAACCATACCCACAATTGTATTTCACAACATTGCCGAAACTATTAAGATCAACGTATCGGCAACGTACGATGCTTATAAAAAATAATCTCAATCACTACTAAAACTACCTATACCATGAACAGATATGCCCTATTTATAGCGTTTTTGTTTTTCGCAATCACTACAAATGCGCAAAAAACTGATACTGCAAAAAGCACTTCATCTACGGACTCGCTGATGAATTCGCTCACAGGTAAGCCTGCTGCCGAACCTGTTATAGCTACCTTTAAATCAACCCGGTTGATCTTATCGCAAACTACCGAAACAGTAAAAAAAGGAAACCTTAATTTTTTAGTGGTACACCGTTTTGGCGACATAGGAGGCTCGGCAGGTGGTTCGCCAACGTTGTGGGGTTTTGATAACTCGAGCGATATTTATATCGGATTTGAATATGGTTTGACAAATAACCTGGATATTGATTTTGGCCGCAGTAAACTGGAACAATTACTCGATCTGCAACTGAAATATGCCATATTAAGGCAAAAGTCGGATGAATCAGTGCCGGTTGCTATAACACTCATCGGTAAAACAGGTTTAAAGCCATATGTAGTTACTACCAATGTTTTTGATACTTATACCAATAGGCTGTCGTATCTGGCACAAGCGGTTATAGCGCGCAAATTTTCGCCGCAATTTTCGCTACAGGTAACGCCAACGTTTTTGCGTACAAACCTGCCCTTCCCGTACCTGCCCGGTAACGAACAGCAATTGTTTGCTATGGGTGTAGCCGGACGCATTAAGGTAACCAAACGCATGGGTATCGTGTTCGATTATCAGCACCCGTTCTCAAACTTCAGGCAAAACAGTACCAACCCGGTATTTTATGATCCTTTGGCTTTTGGTATTGAGATCGAAACCGGCGGGCACGTATTTACCATCAACTTTACCAATGCACAGGCTATTAATGAGATCAATTATCTGAGCGATACTGAATCGTCGTGGACGAAAGGACAGTTCCGCCTCGGTTTTACTATATCGCGGATATTTGACCTTAACTCCAAACACAAGGGCACTTTTAATAAATAAACAGTTACACGAATAAAACGTGCAGGATAGTATTATTTTTTTATGCTGTTTTGTACGTACCATTCCAGCGTAAGCTCTTTAATGCTTTCGTTTACGCCGGCAAATATTTCCGATTGGTCGCGGGCTTGCAATATGCTCAGTATTTCAACCTGCAGCTGTAGTATCACGTCCATTTTAGCGCTATTGAGCGCCAATTCCTTGATAGCTATGGGTGTGATATTAAATTCTTCGGCAGCATCTGTGTTTTGTTGATTTTCCATGTGAGGATAACAACAGGGAGATGAATATAGTTTGATCGTGGTATTTCAAAACTTATCATCTCGAACGATAGTGAGAGATCTTCTGCTGTAGACAGGCATGAAGCAGAAGATTTCTCGTCGCTACGCTCGCTCGAAATGACAGAGGGATAGGTTGGAACTATTCTTTCAATAATTCTCCTGCTAAATGTGGTGCCAGGTACATTAACCTGGATGCGTTTTCGAGGTGCCAAAAATGGATCAACTTATTCATGTTACCTCCTAAAAGTGGTCCCATTACATATAAGTTTGGCGCAGCTTCAAAATGTTCATTCACTTCAAAGCCTTTTTCGGACAGGTTTACTTTGGCTGTGTTCTTATGAACCATGTTGTATATTAACCGGGATGACGACTGATTGAGATTATTAGAACCGCTGCAATTAATAATAACTTTAAATTGTGAGGGGTATGTTTTTTCTATGCCGGATGAGGTTTCCTGATAATTCAAAATAACACCGTTATGGGCGGCAACCGAGGTAGTAATGAATTTACCTTTTAAAAAGGTTACTTCCTGCAAATCTATCAGCAATTGCGAAGCTGCTTTATACTCCGGCCCCGAACGCCTGAACAGATTGCTTAAGCGCATGCCATGTATACCGAAAAACTCTTTTTTAGCATCCTCATCTAAAACCTCCATCAGCTTAAGGGCATTGCTGATAACGGTTGCTATATAAGCCACATTTGCACCGTTCTTTGTTGCTAAGCGCAGATCTAAAGCAGCGGTATCAACCAGGGTTTGGATGGTATAATTACCTTCGGATTTTAATTTTTCGAGATTAGGTATCGGGTGAGCATCAAGTGCCTCGGTCGATATATGGTAGGGCAATAATCCACTTGGCGAAATCACGGTGACTTGATTAATCAGCTTTCGGATATCGGGCATACCTTCCAGTAAATAAAGCAACTCAATACTGCTGGCGTTAGAGCCAATGATCAATACATTTCTATCTTCAACATTGAGGCTTTCGCTTAACGCGGATGATAGTTTTTGGATATTTTGATTAACAGAAGGCTCGTAAATATCGTTTACATAAGTTACCTGCTCGCTGTTTAATTCATCAACCGGGTTAACAGGCGCCGAACCTGTAGCTACAACAACTTTGTGCGATATGATATGGCTTAAGATCTTATTGGGATGCTCCAATTCAATATTATATAATCTGCCATCTTCCAGATCGATATCAATAGCCTCGGCTTGTATTAAAGTTATTTGAGCTAACGGTTTTTCTTCAACCTGCTTTAACAGGCCCAATAGTATTTCCTGTAAATAAATACCGAAAATAAAGCGGGGTATGTATACAGTATCCCAATCGTTTTGATCAATAAGGGGCAAGTTGTTTTTAAGCCAGCGGGCTGCCGTCAAACCGCCATTTTCTCGGTAGTAAGTTGCCCAGGTGGCTTGGTTAGTTTTTAGCCAATTAAAAAAAGCAGGGCGCTCGGGTTCGTAAATAAAGTCATTAACACAGGTAATTGTCAGGGCATTGATGGATGAGCGCGAGCCGTACGGGATGCCTTTCCAAAACTCATGATTTTTTTCTACAACAGCTATGTTAAGTTTTTTACTGGTAGGCCCATTGTTTAATAGTTTGCGAAATACTTCGGCTAAAGTAGCGGTACTTGCTATTCCGCTGCCAATAAAAGCAATATCAAAAATGTGGCCTTGCTCGCTCATTAATAATTATTTAGGGCTTCAATTACCTGCATTATTTCGGTTTCGGTATGGCAAAATGAGCATGGCAGGCTTAATGTGGTATTGTGTATCTCATCCGATACCGGGAAATCCTTCCCAATAAAAATACTCTTTAATGCCTTTTGGCGGTGAGGTGCCACAGGATAATGTATTACCGTTCCTATGCCTTTGTCGAGCAGATAGGCTTGTAATGTATCGCGCTCCGGGTGGCGGATATTAAAGATGTGATATACATCGTAATAATCCGCATCCTTTACAGGCAATATGTATTTGTCAGGCAAATTGTTCAGGTATAAATTGGCCAACTTATTTCGATGGGCATTCATTGTATCCAGGTACTTAAGTTTAACACTTAAAAAAGCAGCCTGCATTTCGTCGAGCCGATTGTTGTAGCCGATGATGTCGTTATAATATTTACGGTCAGAGCCGTAATTGCGCAATTGTATTAAGGTGTTTTTATGTGCCTCGTCGTTACATATAATACCTCCGGCATCGCCCAAAGCGCCAAGGTTTTTGGTCGGATAAAAACTGAAAGCGCCAAACTCTCCAAATGTGCCGGCCAACTTACCTTTGTAAGTAGCCCCATGTGCCTGGGCGCAGTCTTCAATCAGGTACAGATCATGCTTTTGTTTGATATGCATAATGCTATCCATATCGCAACATTTGCCATACAGGTGTACAATGAGCAACACCCGGGTATTGCGTGTAATGGCTTGTTCAATTTTTTCAGGATCGATGTTATAAGTCGAGATATCGGGATCTACCATTACGGGTGTTAAACCACAGGCTATAACCGCCATGATAGTTGCGATGTAGGTATTTGATGGTACAATAACCTCGCTTTCGGGGGGTAGGTTTAAGGCCTTAATGGCTAGAATTATAGCGTCTAACCCATTTGATATACCCACGCAGTATTTGGCCGAATGGTATGCTGCAAACTCCTGTTCAAATGTTTCGAGCTGATGGCCTAATATATAATGCCCTTTATCAAGCACCTCGTTAAATTTATTTTTAAACTCATCCTCAAAGGGCGCGTTTAAGCGTTTTAAATTTTCGTAGGGTATCATCTGGCTATCTGGGGTTCTGCGTGCTCGTAATCTGAATGGTCGTAATGGGTTGACGATACCCCCATTAATATAGCGCCCGGACTAAAGTTATACATCATATGCCAGTCTAAAGGCTCCACTATCAGGCATTCAGCCGGATCGCTCAAAAAAAACTCCTCGCGGGTTTTACCATTGTTAATTACCACGGTAAAACTACCGTGTACGCAAAACAATGCTTCAATGGTTTCGTAGTGTAAATGACCGCCGCGGTTTGCGGCATCGGTAATATCGTTGATATAATACAAGCGTTTGATATCAAAAGGCAGTACACGATCAATCGGGGTTAAGCGCCCGCGTTCATCTTTAAAGGTTTTTAATTGAATAAGGTATGCCATAAAAATTATACTGTAACTCCGTTAGCCGCATCTAACATATCTAAAATTTTTTCGTCGGTATTCATATCAAACTTGCGCCCGAAGAGGCTGTCGGAGGCCATTATTTTGTCAAAATCTTGGGTTAATAGCACTTTGGGCCTGGCGCCTCCGGCAGGCCAGTCGATGTAACGGTAATTTTTATTCACTACGTTATCTTTAAAAGGCGAACTCATGATAATGCTTTGAAAAATAAACTCATCGCTACCCCAGGTGTACTTTAAAAAACGGCTCAGTTTTTTATTGTCATCAATGTAGTTTGCAACGTAAGCCGCGCAATCTAAGCTTAAGGTCCAAAATGTTTCTTTACCATAAAGATGAATATCGACCGGGAACTTACGTTTGAAAGTGAAAAAGTTGACGATCTTTTCGAGGCGATGGCGGCCCTTAAACCCAAGGTCGGTAAAATGATAACGATCTACCCTGGCATTTGCTTCCGTCCAATCGGTCTCAAAATCCCGGAAAAGCATAAATTCTTTGCCGATATTTTGCTTCAAAAAATTCGAAATATATGCTGCCGGTTTTACGGGATAGTCCTGCCCCGTTATCAGGTTTACAAAATCGTATTTAATGCCCGATGCCATAACCTGTCTGATGCAACTTAAGGCAGCCTGAACGGTTGTATAACCAGCCCATTTGATATCTATCCGATCTTCGATAAAGTATACGTTAGGTATATCAAATAACTCGCGATGGGTTTCTATGTCTACTTTTTTATCAAGGTGGATATAAAAGTCAAAATCGCCGTTATTAAGGGATTGGATTAGCCTTTTAGTTTGCTTCGCAGAAGTATAGGTAACTATTAGGATCGCAAATTTCACTTGATTACAATAGTACAGGGTTCAATAGTAAAAGTATCGATTTATTATATAAATGCACAAATATTTTTTTGCCGTAAATTATACGCAAACAACCAATTGTTTTTAAATAAGAAATGCATTATCGATGTAGTTAAAAATGGCTTCGTCTTTGTCGATGTCGAACTTACGGGCATAAAATTTGCCTGATGATAGTAAGGTATCGGCATCGGTAAGTGTTAATGTAACAGGCCGGTATTGATCATTTAAAACAATATACCTCATGTTGTTATTTACCAACGTTTCGCGATAGGGAGAGTTGCACAATATGGTTTGGAAAAACACCTCATCAATAGCAAAAGTCTTTCTGAAGAATCGCTGCAACCGCTTGTTTTCTTTAATATAGTTAATAGCATATCGGGCGCATACCGGAGTAATGGTTAACCACTGAGAGCGGCCATAGGCCGGTAAATCTTTGGGCATTTTTCTATGGGGCAGCACCTTATTTATTAAAGAAGTCAATTGAAACCTTCCCGGGAAGCGGTAGTCGCCAAAATAATACTTACTTATCCGTGCCTGGCCTTCGGGCCAATTACTAAATATCAGGTCGTAATGAATGAATGTCTTGTCGGTGTTGGCAAACAAGAAATCGTGAATTTGCGAAGCTTGCTTTAGCGGATAGTCGGCCCCGCTTAGTAAATTGATGTGGCTGTATATTATGCCGTTATTTAAAATTTCTTCGAATGCGTTTAATGTTGCCTGTATGGTGCTATACTCGCACCAATTAACCTTTATTCTGTTTTTTATAAAAAAAGTATTTGGCAAATCAGTAAGATCGGCAAATGTGTTAATATCGGTTTTTGCATCAAGATGAATAAACACATCTGCATTGGGGTGGGCCAGCTGCTTAACTAAGCGCTTTAATTGCACAGGATTAGTATGCGCCAATATCAAATGGGCTAACTTCATCAGTAAAGTTAAATTGAATTAGGGTTGCTTAATTAAATCAGCATACATTAGATTGCCAATATTAATAAAGGTTTAAATGCTTTATTAATATCGGCTAATCAAAATCTATTTATGTTAAATTACGGCATTAATTGCTTTATAAGTGTTTTATTGACGTAACAACTCTAATACAAACAAAATGTAGTAAATACAATGTGGATTAAAAATTGTAACGATTAAAGTATTCTATGTATTCAACCATAACATGCGCCCATAGCGCCAATATTAACTGGCTAAACGGGGATGACCATGATTTTAAGATGGACAGCGCTGTAGATGTGTGGCAAATTTCGATAACTTCGAATATATTGGCGGTTAACGATTTTTTAGAATTGCTTGGCGCCGATGAGCGTACCCGGGCCAATCGGTATTATCAGCAAAAGGACCGCGAACGATTTATTATAAGCAGGGGCGCATTGCGTATTTTGTTGGCAAAATATTTAAAAACACCCGCTGCCGACATTGTTTTTGAAATAGGAGTTAACAAAAAGCCATTTGTAAAAAACACCAATGGTACAGAGCTTCACTATAATACATCTCACTCTGGCGATTATATTTTGATAGCAATAGCGGAGCTACCCGTTGGTGTGGATGTTGAAAATATGGAACCATTATTCCCTTATCAGGATATCCTGGAGCACAGCTTTAATCCAGATGAGATGGCATATATTAATCAATCGGGTACCCCGCTCGAAACATTTTATACTTTATGGACACGTAAGGAGGCATTGTTAAAAGCAACCGCAAAAGGTATCGACGATGCCATGAGATTGGTACCGTGCATTGATGGAGAGCATATTGTAGGGAGCTCAATTATACAGTCAAATAAAAACTGGTTTGTGAATAGTTTTGATATTGATACAAACTATACAGGGAGCATTGCAACCCTGACAATGAATATAAAATTTAGAACTTTTGCACCCATGATTTGAAATTTTGTATATCCTAAAGAAATAAATATTTCTAATAACAATTTATTTTATCTTTTTTTGAAACTAAATTATTTCCCGTTCGTATAAAAAAAGAACACTACCTACTTACGGATGAAAAATGATAATCATAATCGGCGCCCCAGCTGCCGGAAATGCAATATTGAATTTGAGGAACGCGTAAGGCGGGGGGTAATTGCCCGATACCTTTTCTTTTGGTTACCCTTAAAAAGGTATATCTGCCTTAATTGCTTACGGCGTTATTATGTTTTAGACAACAAAAGCAGCAATGAGCATGTTGTACACGGAAAATATTATGGATCGCACGGTCAAAATAACCTGCAGGATAATAATGTTTACAGGCTTAGCTCAAGCAATACCGGGCAATGATCAGAATGTCGGGCTTCCGACAGTATTGCAGCGCGTTTAATTAAAGGTTCTAAAGGGCTGGTCGCCATATTATAATCGATACGCCAGCCTAAGTTTTTAGCACGCGAGTTAGCCCGGAAACTCCACCAGGTATAATTATGCGGTTCTTTATTTAAATGCCTGAAAGTATCGACAAAGCCCGACTGTATAAAATTTTCCATCCACTCACGCTCCTCGGGTAAAAAGCCTGATGAATTGGCATTTGATTTTGGGTTATGAATATCGATAGGGCGGTGGCAAATATTATAATCGCCGGATACAACAAGGTTAGGGTATGCCGATTTTAACTGATGCAGGTAAGCACCAAACTCTTCGAGGAAACGAAACTTGAAACCCTGGCGTTCATCACCACTTGATCCTGATGGAAAATAAACACTCATAACCGATACATCGTCAAAATCAACCCGGATATTGCGGCCTTCGCGATCATAATCGGCAATACCACACCCAAACTCAACATGTTTAGGTGTTTTTTTTGTAAAAATAGCCGTGCCACTATAGCCCTTTTTTTCGGCAGGGTACCAATAATGTTCGTAACCCATTTGCTCAACCAATAACAGGTCGGTTAATACATCGGGTGTAGCTTTTATTTCCTGCAAACAAACTACATCGGCATCGGTGGCCTGTAGCCACGAGAACCAGTTTTTTGTAATTGCCGAACGGATGCCGTTAACATTATAGGTAATAATTTTCATTGCTATTTATCTATTTCTAATATCTTATCCAATTGCTTGCACTCTCTTTTGCTCAATAGCTCAACAGTCATCGATACATCGGCCTTGGGGCGGTCGCGTTCATCTTTAGGTACGGCGGCTATCTGGTCGACCATATCGAGGCCGATAACTACTTCACCAAAAACGGTATAATTACGATCAAGGCTTGGCGTGCCGCCAACACTTTTATAAACTTCGCGCTGCGATGCCGGTATCTTATAGTTCATGCCGTTAAAACGCGGGAGCTTCTCTGTTTTGTCCAAATCGGCATCGGTATAACGTTTGCCCTCCACAATATAAAATTGCGAACCGCTTGATGCTTTTGCCGGATTATCATCGCGTGCTGCGGCCAAAACACCGCGCTTATGAAAAATGCTATCCTTAAACTCGGCCGGAACGGTGTATTTAGGTCCGCCGTTACCTAATTCAATGCCCGGTTTAGCGTTTTTAGAGTCAGGGTCGCCGCCCTGTATCATAAAATTTTGAATAACCCGGTGGAACAGCGTGCCGTTAAAGTAACCCTGTTTGGTTAGTTTAATAAAATTATCGCGGTGCTGTGGCGTTTCGTTATACAAACGGATGATGCACTGGCCATAACTTGTTTTAATACGTATGTACTGGTTTTTAGGCCCCTTTGCAAAAGCCGTTGCGGTTATCAGTAATAATAAAAAGATAAAAATTCTCTTCATAGGTTATTGATTAAAAACTTCTTCAAAGTAATCGATCATTAACGATTTAATGATCATCTCCTGCTCAAGCAAGGTATAGTTTGGGATAGGCTGCATTAG
>Ga0105855_1000440_pt1 | contig 19036 bp, 15 predicted proteins | sample OrgsoiDNA_201059_FD_89680 | JGI IMG/M metagenome (GOLD analysis project Ga0105855, IMG submission 89680) | Permafrost soil microbial communities from the Arctic, to analyse light accelerated degradation of dissolved organic matter (DOM) -... | ecosystem: Environmental > Terrestrial > Soil >... | reverse complement strand
GCCTTTAACCGGAGTCGCCTATATGGGGCTGGATACTTTCGAGTACGTCACACCCGGTATGCAGGGGCACAGATATAATTGGAGGCCAAAGTCCAAACCTATTCCGCCTAACCTTATTATAAACGGGCGGGAGTTAGACATGGATATTGATTACGACCAGGCCGAAGCTTACAGAAACACCTATTTCTTAATGCCTATTAATAAATTTAAAAAAATAGTTTTAAGGCGTGTTGCAGGTGCTTTACACGGGGTTTTATCGCCTGATTTGATGGAAGCGGCCCGGGAAGCGCACCAGGCAACTACGGTTAACCCACAGGCCGAAAGTATTATGGTAGACCGTTTTGTACTATATCTCGATTTGATTGATGACGCCATGACCGATAACCCCGGCTCACTCAGCGTTGATGTAGATGGCTACTACCAGGCCCGCACCTTTTATCAGCCGCCGCCAAAGGCCAAAGTTTCAATGACAGATTTCAGAACAATCATTCACTGGGAACCTTATGTCAAAACAGACGCCACGGGTAAAGCTGTTGTTAGTTTTTATAATGGCAGCGCCGCAAATAACGTCAGGCTAATTGTGGAGGGCGTATCCGGCAGTGGTGTCCCACTTGCCGCAACTACAGGGTATACTATAAAATAACATCCGGGTTTGGCCGTTCTTATTAAACTCAACTTTAACATTTTTTAGCATTTTGATTGGAGGGCAATTCGTATTTTTGCAGCCGGGATAACATGATGCGTTTACAATACAGGAATATTTTGCTGCTTTTATTTGCACTAAGCACTGCGTTTAGCGCGCTGGCGCAGGATATGCACAGCATTGCTGGCTTTGTATGTACAAAGGGTACCTCGCTCCGTTTGGCGGCAGTTAATGTGGTGAACAAACGCACTAAGTCGGCAATTATTACCGACGATATCGGCAACTTTGTGATTAAGGCCGCCATTGGCGATTCGCTGGAGTTTAGTACCTACAACTATACCACCACCCGTATTGAAATTGCCGGTATTGGCGACCTGATTGTGTTTATGAATAAGGTGGTGCAACTGCAAACCGTTACTGTGCAGGGCCAAAGCAAGCAGCAGGAACTAAATAGTGTAATGGGTGATTACGCCAAAAAAGGGGTGTATTACGGCGGCAAGCCATCGGCTCTTCAGGATGTTGTATCGCCTATTAATGGTCTTTACTCATTGTTTAGCAGCGATGCAAAAAACGCGCGTCATTTCGCCAAGTTCTCGAAAGAGGAGCAGGAGGCAGCCGACGATCAGAAAAAATACAATAAGGAAGTGATCAAAAAAATAACAGGCATCCCCGATGATGAGATGGACCGCTTTATGTACGCCTATAAGCCATCGCACGACGATTTGCTGAAAATGACAGATTACGATGTGATCACCTACATCAAAAAAAGCTACGAGAACTATAAGAAATATGGCGCTAAAGTACTCCCTACTCTTACTACTCAACCAACTGAACCGCCGGTTAATTAAGAATTACATGGCTACATGCTGCCCCATGCGTGGGTCTTCGGGTAAAATTTCCATTTCGGGGTAACCCAGGTATTCAGCATACCACTGTATCGCGTCAATTACATCAAGCGCGTCGTCCGGCATAATATTTATGGTTTCAAAGGCATATAAACTACCGTTGGCGTAGGCATACAATTGTATCTCGTTGGAGTTGGGCTGAAACACTTCCTTGTCAATGCATATTACAATAACCTTTAAACCGGTATCCCTGGAATGTATGACATCGCGACATGGATTCTTCGGATCAGTGGCTAATAAATAAACATTGTGGTCCATAATTAATCTTAACAACGTATCGGCAGCTTAGTTTACATTTTTACGTTAATATTTTTTGAATGTTCGGCAATCTTTACTAAAGATTAATAATTACCGCTGCGAGTTAAAAAATGCCCGATTTGTGGAGCAATTTCCCGGGTAAAATTAAGTATACTTCAATAAATGGGCAATTCCCCGCTATAAAACTACCGCGCATTTAACTGGCACAGGTATTGAATATATATTAATGCCCTTCCAATGGGCTGTTTTTCATAGGTAGATGTAGGGCCGGAACACTGCGAGAGGGTTTCGGTCTTTTTTTTGCCCTGAGAAATTTAACCACAAAGAACACAACGATTTTTCTCGGAGTTCACAATGAGTAAATTATTCAATAGATTTTTACGCCGCTTTATTACTTACATTGCGGGTTAACGCCCAGCACCCAGTTTTTAATAATACCAATATCCCCAGCCACCTCACCGCCTTTTACACCAACTAAATCGGGATAGGTTATTTGCTTAACATATTCGGTTAAATATGTTTTTGAAAGTGGCAGGTAGCTCCAATGCCATTTTTCTTCCTTGTACCCCGTTGCGCGCCCGGCAGTAAAGGGCTGATAAAAACCATATTTTGACCCGTTGGCCATCAGCCAGGCATATACTTTTTCGCCGGCGGGTTTGTTAAAATAGTCGGGGGTGGTGCTGTCCAGGTCCATATCGGTACCCCAATGATGCCGCGAGGTACCCGGCATGCTCGACCATCGCAAAATATCCAGTACCTTTTCTTTTGGTGTTAGTTTTGGGGTTATCCGGCTCAAACTATCCCATTTCTTGTTCCAGATGCGGCTTTGATCGGCAAATGACCGGGTGCCCGAAACGATATACAGCTTTACTCCATCTTTAGCCGCGGCAGCCCGCATTTTTAAAAAGGCACTATAAGTGGCTTTTTTAAGGTAAGTTGGTTTATTTGTGTAAATAGCCTGTACTTTTATAAAGCTGGTATCGGCAGCGTAATTTACTTTGCCCAATAAAAAGATTTTGCTGACGTTCTGTTGAGCAATGCAGTTAATCGTGCCGAACAAGATTGCGAAGAGAAATATTGCTTTTTTCATATCCGGTTTAAAGGTAATAAACGTTCGCAGCTTTATTAGCAAACATCTTTAAAGGCTGTTTGTACGTACATCAGTTATGTTAAAACAGATTTTATTTTTTGCTTGCGCGATATTGATGAGCACGGTGGTCCAGGCGCAAGTGCAGCCAAACCTGCGCTACCGCGATGTGGTGTTTACGGATATCAGCATTGATAAAGACCTAAGCTACAACCCGAATGCACCGAATGAACAGAAGAAAGCTTACCTGTTCGATTTATATCAACCCAACGGAGACGATCAGAAAACCATGCGCCCGCTTATTATCTGGATGCATGGCGGCGGTTTCAAATACGGATCAAAAACTTCAAAAGGCGTAAAAGTGTGGAGTAAGAACTTCGCGCAGCGGGGATATGTTTGCGCTTCCATTAATTATCGTCTAAGCAAACTGAACACCCTATTTAAATTCGAGGCTTTGCTGAAGGCATCATTTTATGCAACCCAGGATGTTAAACTGGCCGTAACCTACTTCCGCAAAAATGCCGCGAAATATCATATCGATCCGGATAAAATTATTTTAGGCGGAAACTCGGCCGGTGGATTTATGGCATTAGAGGCTGCTTATAGTAAAAATCAAGACTTTGGTCGCATGGCAGATATCCCCGACGAGGAGATCAAAAAAAGTGGATTACCGGAAGAACCTATTTATGCTGTCATCAACTATTGGGGCGGCATTTTCAATTTAGAATGGTTGAAGAACGGTAAAACGCCCATCATCAGCGTACATGGCAGTAAGGATAGCCTGGTGCCCATTACCCATAAAAGCGCCCCGCTAAACGGTAGCCTGGACATCCATAACGCGGCCGACCAACTGCATATTCCCAATACCTTGAAAATATACGAGGGTTACTCGCACGAGTTACAGAAACATTTTAACCCATTTTTTGAGGGCCATTACGCCGAGGGGCGGTGGCTGGAGGCCGCCCAGTTTACCGCCGATTATTTGTATGTGATGATGGGGAATAAATAAGCCCCGCACTATTAGTTTTCATATTTTCCGAATGTCCGTTCTCAATATGTACAAGCCGCTTTAAGAATAATGCAAAAAAGAACCGGTTGCGTATACCTTTATTTCAATTATTTCAATATCAAGCCTTAATATTTTCGGATATAATTATAGGTTTTTTCTATAGCATATCAAGTCTTTCAATGGAAACAAGGGGCCTAAAAACCGTACTTTTGGATTGAAATATTGATAACAATACCTTATAAAACCATATAAAATTTATGCTAACGATTGGACAAAAATTCCCTTCATTTTCTAAAACTGCTGTAGTAAGCATCGAAAAAGGTAAAGAGTTTGAAACCTTAACTTCAGACTACCTGGTGAACGATGATAACGTGTGGACAGTCATGTTCTGGTGGCCAAAAGATTTCACTTTTGTGTGCCCTACCGAAATTGCCGAGTTCAACAAAAACTTTACTGAATTCCGCGACCGTGACGCCCGTTTAATTGGCGCTTCAACCGACTCGGAATTTGTGCACGCCGCCTGGCGAAGAGATCACGATGATTTGCGCGACCTGAAATTCCCGATGCTGGCCGATACTTCAAAATCATTAGCCGAAGACCTGGGTATTTTGGAGCCAACCGAAAAGATCGCTTACCGCGCTACTTTTATTGTTGACCCGCAAGGCATCATCCGTTGGGTTAGTGTTAACGACCTGAGCGTTGGCCGCAACGTAAAAGAAGTTTTACGCGTACTGGACGGTTTACAAACCGACGAACTTTGCCCTTGCAACTGGGAAAAAGGACAAGAGACTTTAACTGTATAGACCCCTCCCAACCCTCCCCGAAGGGGAGGATTTTAAAACTTAAACTCCTGAAGCCTCCCCCTTTGGGGGAGATTTAGAGGGGGCCATTCCACCATGAACGAATCGACCGAAATAATCTCCGAAATATTAACCGCCATTGGCGTTGATACCGCTTATCGCACCGAAAGCCTTACCCTGCTGGAAGAAGGCGAATCGCGTTACCTGCGCGATTTAAAACTGAACTTTAACAGCACGCTAACATCCGAGCATTTGAGTAATAAAGAGTGCGGTTTGCTGGGTTTAAGCACGGCCATAAATAACAACAACAAACCGCTTACCCAATTTTTCACCCGTTACGCCGAAGAACAGGGGGCTAACGCTGCAGACGTGGCCGAAGCAGCCGGCTGTACATCATTACTGGCCGCCAACAACGTATTTTACCGATTCCGTCATTTTACGCAAAAGGAAAAATATACCCAGATCCCCGCCCGCATCCGGATGAGCCTGATGATGAAACCGGTAACAGGTAAGGAGTTTTTTGAACTGATGAGCCTGGCTATATCAGCTGTTAACGGCTGCGAAATGTGTGTGAACGCGCACGAAGATTCGCTGATTAAACTGGCTACAACTGAGGAGCGGATATTTGATGCCGTGCGCATTGCATCGCTGGTTACGGCGATGGGGAAAGTGGTGTTCTAAAGCAAAAAAATATCGCGGCACGAGATAGAATCGCCGCCAGCAAACACAAGGGTTGTAAGCGAATGGGTCCTATTCTTATCCCGACCCTCGCGGTCTGGCTGTCATACCGACCGTCCGGTAAATTAAAAAGGGGCTTTTTCTGATCGAAAAGCCCCTTTTTATCCCCAAAACCCTTTCGGTAAACCCAGCTATATCACCTCCGAAAATAAATTTTAGATTATTAATTAATTTTTTTTATTTTGGAACTATGATTAAACACGTCTCACGACGTAAAATTTAATTGTTGATTTTTGGGAAAAAGCCGTTCTGTTCATAGCAGAACGGCTTTGTTTTTTACCCCCTCTAACTCCCCCGAAAGGGGAGAATCAGGAGCAATGATTTTTAGAACCCTCCCCCACGGGGGGCAGGGAGGGGTCAATGCGAATCCGCTACCGCTTTCAATTTCTTAAACGGCTGCAAATACAATAACGGTATCGAGCATAGCATCACCATCCCGCTTATCCAATAAGCGTCATCGTAGGTAAGTAACATCGTTTGCCGGGCTACCACACCTTCAATCGCTCTATAAGCCATGGTGGTAGCATCGCCTAACGATTTCCCCGCACCCATAAACCCATGCACTAAGCCGTTAAAACGGTCGGTAAAGGCCGGATTGTATGCGTTAATGTTTGTAATCAGATCGCTGCGGTGTTTACCTGAACGGTTATGGATCAGCGTAGTTAAAATGGCTATCCCGAACGAGCCACCCAACTGACGCCCCATATTGTTTAAGCCCGATCCTTGCCCTAACTCCTTGCCTTTCAAATCGGCCATGGCCAAAGTGGTTAATGGTACAAACAACAGGGCCATCCCTACACCACGGATCAATAATGGTATCAGCACATCGCTCTCGCCGGTAGCAAGGGTACTATGGCTAAGCATATTGGTGAACACAAAGAACAGGAACATCCCCGCCGTGGCCATAAATTGCGCCGGTATACCTTTGTTCAGCATCTTGCCAATAAAAGGCATCATTACAATGGTACACAAACCACCGGGGAATAATAGCTGGCCAGTTTGTTGGGCATTAAAGCCCAACAGGTTTTGACAAAACACCGGGAACACAAACACTGATCCATACAACCCAAAGCCCAATACAAACGAGGTAAACATCCCCACCGCGAAACTTCGATGGTTAAGGATACTGAAATTCACAATCGGGTGCTCCGTGCTCAGTTCCCTCCAAATGAACAGGATGGTACCAAGTACCGCGGCTATAGTTAATACCAGGATATATGTTTTGGCAAACCAGTCTTCGCTGGTGCCTTTTTCTAATATCGTTTGCAAGCTACCTACCGCTATGGCCAGCAATACGATGCCCCACCAGTCAACCGGTTTTTTCTCGTCTTTTGGCGTTTCCTTTATAAACGTGTAAGTACAGAAAGCTGCTAACGCGCCTACCGGAATATTTACATAAAATATCCATGGCCAATCGTAATGCTCTACAATCCAGCCGCCTATGGTTGGGCCAACAGTCGGGCCTACTACCGCACCTAAACCAAATAGTGCTGTCGCGGTACCAATTTGCTCGCGCGGCCAGGTTTCTATCAAAATGGCTTGCGCTGTCGAGATCAAACCGCCGCCCGCTAAACCCTGGATGATCCTGAATATGATCAGCTCGTTCATGCTATGCGCGTTACCGCATAAAAACGATACAATGGTAAATACGATGATGGAGGTCAGGAAATAGTTTTTCCGCCCAAAGCGGGCACCCAGCCAGCCCGACATAGGCAGCACAATAACATTAGCTACGGCATAGCCGGTAACTACCCAGGCCACATCTTCAAGGGTTGCCCCAAGGTTACCCTGCATGTGGGGCAGGGCAACGTTTACAATAGTGGTATCAATCAGCTCCAGTAACGAAGCCACGATCACCGTGATGGTGATGATCCACTTTTTAAAGCCTACTTCAGCCATTTGTTTTAGTCTTTATAGATCACAGAAACTTTAACGCTCATGCCCGGGCGCAATTTGTCCATTACATCCTTGCCGGCGTTGATCTTAATTTTTACGGGTACACGTTGTACCACTTTTACGAAGTTACCGGTAGCATTATCAGGCGGCAGCAGCGAAAATTTAGCGCCGGTTGCCGGTGCAAAATTGTAAACAGTGCCCTCTACTTTCAAGTCAGGGAACGCGTCTATATCAATATCTACTTTCTCGCCGTTACGCAGGTTATTAAGCTGCGTTTCTTTAAAGTTAGCAGTAATGAAGATGCTGTTGTCGTTCACTATCGAGAATAACGTTTGCCCGGCTTGTACCAGCTGACCTATTTGAATACTCTTTTTTGAAGCGATACCCGACGACGGCGATTTTACTGTAGTATACCCTAATTGAAGTTTAGCATAATCAATATCCACCTGCTTTTGGCTAACACCGGTAGTAATTACGTTCATCTGGCTTTTGGTTGCGCCAATTTGCTCAACCGAAGCCTTGTACTGGTCTTGCGCCGCATTGTAGGTAGCCTGGGCTACGTCACGGTCGGCCCTGGCCTGGTCAAATTGTTGTTGGGTTACACTGCCATCTTTCACAAGGTTGGCGTAACGGGCGTAATCTTTCATCGCTTTGTCCAAACGGGCCGCTGCCGATTCGGCGTTTGCCCTTGCACTGGCCGATGCCGCAGTTTGTGATAACACTTGCGCTTCGTTTACACCGGTGCTGCTTCCTGCGCCGGTTTTTGCGGCTACTGCTTGCTCCAGTTTTATTTTGTAATCACTGTCGTCAATTTTAACCAATACCTGGTCTTTATTTACGTGTTGATTTTCTTCAAAAAAGATACTATCTACATAACCGCCAACGCGTGCTACAACCGGGCTGATATCGCCATCAATCTGCGCGTCATCAGTATCCTCGTGTTTGCTGAAATAGATATACTCTTTTACCCCGAATATAATACCTCCTAACAGTACGATGCCTAAAATGATCGGGATCACTTTATTTTTCTTTTTAGGTTCCTGTGGAGTTGTGTGTTCCTTTGCCATTGTCTTTTTTTAATTATTGAATGAGTGATTTATTGATTTAGTGAGCAGCGGGATATTTGCATATCCGCACATTTACTCATCTGCACATTTATTTTATAAGTTTTCCGGTTGATTTTAATAAAGTATAGTAAGCCAAACCCGCGTCGGCCTTAGCCAGTTCCAGGTTTATTTGGGCTTGATAAAGCAATGTTTGCGCGTCGGCCCTATCGGTTGCCGATGCTACGTTGCTTTGGTATTTCGACTCCAGGATCTTGTTGTTCTCGCCCGCCTGCGCTATTGATGTTTGCAACAGCTGGATCTTGTGTACAGCGGTCTGGTAATTTTGATAATCGCGGTTCACCTCGGTTTTTACCTGGTCAAGTTCGATACTTTTACCTGTGATTGTCTCATCTTTCTGAATACGCGCCTCTGCCAGTTTGTTTTTGTTGGTCCAAAGCGTGCCGAAGTTCCAGTTGAACGTAACTCCCAGTGTGATCGGCGTAATTACCGAACCTACTTTAGGCAGCGGGTTACCCGATACATCCACATAATAACCACCAAAGCTGCCCGATACTGTAGGCGCCTGGTTAGCGTGGATGGCCTTAATATTGGTCTCGGCCGATTGCGTGCGGATATCATACGCCCTTAACTCCTTGCGGTTAGCCACTGCCGTGTCTATGTAGTTACTTAGCGAACCAACATTGCGGTCGGCTTCATTTATCTGAGCTATCTGCAGGTTAGTGGTTTCAGGCAATCCCAGCAAAATATCAAGGTTGTAGTTAATGATCTTGCGGTTGCTTTCCAAATCGATACCGTTCAGTTCGATGTTAGAGCGCTGCAATTGAAAGCGCAGCACATCATTTTTGGTTACAATGCCTTGTTCAAAAAAGCGGTTGGCTTGTTTGATCTGTCCGTCAATGGTCGACAAGTTTTGATCAACCACCTTTTTGCTCTGTAAAACGCGGTATAAGTTATAGTAAGCGTTAATAATATCGTAGCTGATCTGTTCCTGGTCTTTATCGACATCAAGTTTCGCGGCTTTCACTAACAGGTCTGTTGATTCCTGGGCATATTTTAATCTGCCCCAGGCAAAAATAGTTTCGCTAACCGACGCGATACCTAAATAGGCATTGGCTGATGTTGGTAAATGGAGGGCGGTACTACCCAGATCTAAGGTGTTAGCAGGGATCTGCGCGCGGTTATAAGCAAAGCTTACATCGCCGGTAGGCAGAGCCTTATCTTTTGCCTGGTTGTATTGCGAAACGGCCTGGTCAATTTTTTGCTGCGATAGCTTCAGCATTTTACTGTTTTGGATGCCCAGCTTTAAAGCTTCATCAATGGTGATAGTCCTGTCCTGCGCGTTAGCGGCCATTGTTAAAATGATCAGCATCAACGCGACAACTGCCGCGATAATACCGAACGCTTTTAACAGCCTTAGCGTTTTATTAAGTGTATGTGTTGTTGTGTTCATTGTTATTTTAATAGATAGCTTTTTAGTAAGTCTTTCAGGTATTTCTTCATGCGGGGCTTAAATTGCTCTTCCAGGTTTTTGTCGTCCTGTATATCGTAACCCAGCAAGGTCGATGTCATCAACGGCATATTCACTACGTAGTTTTTGGTACCGTAAAGGGTAGCCACTACCATTTCAATATCGATATCTGCTTTAAACTCGCCTTTAACAATCCCGTCTTGCAATATCTTCTTCAGTTCGGCGGCGTTTTGCATCAGGATATCGCGGATATTATCGGCCAGCTCAGTGCGGCGGTTCATACCCAGTTCCTGGTAAAGCAGTTTTTGAAAACAATTGTTTGATACAATCTTTTCGCTGTAATAGTCAACATACAGCCCAACCTTGTCTAATTGGCTCATGCTTTCATCGTTGCCAATGTTTTGCAGGATGTCCCGCGAACTGCTGATCTTACGTTCGATTACATTCAGCAGCAAACCCTCTTTCGAGCCGAAGTAATAATTCAGCATCGCCATATTTACGCCGGCCTCGCCCGAGATCAAGCGGGTAGATGCACCGTCGAAGCCATGATCCGAAAAGACGCGCTCGGCGACGTCCAGGATATGGTCTTTTTTGTCTATTTTATCTTTGTCCATTAGATTTGATAGCACAAAATTAATCAAACGATTGATTGATTGTATTAAATTTCTGTCACCATATTGTAAACAGTATTTAATGCGTTGATTATCAAATATAAATATTTAATCAAATGATTGATTAAGATGTTGTCGATACCCATCGCTCTGTTGACTCACCCGACTTCGCTTCGCTTGTCTGCCCCCTCTTCGCCTCCGGCGGAAAGAGGGCGGGAGCTGTTCCTAATCCCCACTACATCTTCTACCCTCTTTCCGCCGGAGGCGAAGAGGGTGCTCCAGCAAAGCGTTGAGCGGGTGAGTGATCTTCGCGGTCTGCCATTTGCAACAATTAGCACACCATCATTTTAATCTCCCTGTTTAAATTATATTTGTTTTATATTTTTCACGTCAACAACCGGACAAACCCTTTAAATAAAATAAACACCTATGAAACGGATTGTTTTAGCTTTCTTATTTATCTTACCCATATACGGAATTAAAGCCCAAACGGCCCCCAAGTCCGACCTCATCTCTATCAAACAAGCACTCAATAAAATGCAGGTGCTGGGCAGCGTACTGTATATAGCCGCCCACCCCGACGATGAGAACACCCGCCTGCTGGCCTACCTGGCACAAGAGAAACATTACCGTACCGGCTACCTGGCCCTTACCCGCGGCGATGGCGGCCAAAACCTGATCGGTAATGAACAAAGTGAATTGCTGGGGTTGATCCGCACGCAGGAGTTGTTAGCAGCGCGCCGGGTAGATGGCGCCGAGCAGTTTTTTACCCGCGCTAACGATTTTGGCTTTAGCAAAGGCCCTGAAGAGACGCTAAAAATATGGGACAAAGAGAAGATATTGGGCGACGTAGTTTGGGTGATCCGCAAGTTTAGGCCCGATGTAATGATTTGCCGTTTCCCGACTGACGGCCGCGGTGGTCATGGGCATCACACGGCCTCGGCGATTTTGGCACAAGAGGCTTTTACTGCCGCAGCTGACCCAAAACGTTATCCCGAACAATTGAAATATGTGCAAGTTTGGCAAGCCAAGCGCCTGCTGTTTAACGGCTTTAGTTTTGGCGGAGTGAATACTACATCAGACAGCCAGTTTAAAATAGATGTCGGTGGATACAACCCACTGCTTGGTAAAGGATACGGCGAAATGGCTGCTGAAAGCCGCAGCAATCACAAAACGCAAGGCTTTGGAACGGCCAACCAGCGTGGTTCCTCGCTTGAATATTTTGCAACCCTTTTGGGCGATGCTCCGAGGGCAGATTTGCTGGATGGGGTAAATACTACCTGGACAAGAGTGCCTGGCGGGGCGGAGATAGGTAATGACTTAAACGCGATAAAACGGACTTTTGATGACGAACATCCGGATAAAATACTTCCCGGCCTGGTGCAATTATTAGATATGGTAAAAAAGGTACCCGATGAATACTGGCGTTACCAAAAAGAAAATGAACTATCAGAACTGATTGCACAGTGTGCCGGTTTGTGGGTGGAAAGTTATGCCACCGCGACCACCTATGCTTTGGGCGATAAATTCCCGGTCAGGACGCAAGCAATCAAACGTTTCGATGTACCGGTTAAGTTGGAAAGCATAGGATATGTGATGGCACACACTGGCACTGGTGATATTAACAACGAATTATCGTCGGCGGTTAACTATCCGCCAGGACAAGGCATCCTGCCATTGAATGCAATTGCATCGTTTGACGGCGAAGAAAAAACTAATAAAATAACAGAACCATATTGGTTAAGCAACCCGCACCCCATAGGCGAATATGATTTAGACCCGCAGGATGACACCGGCGCTACAGACCAGAAAACACGACCTGAAAATTTTCCGTATTCAACACTGGTGAGTTTTACCATATTAAACCATAGGATCACACTCGTTCGGCCCATCATGTACAAATACGTCGATCCTGCCAAAGGCGAGATCTATCAACCTTTAGAGATTACCCCTCCCATCACCGCCAACCTGGCCAGCTCGGTTTATGTATTCGGGGGCAAGCAGCAAAAGGTAGTACAGGTAAATTTAAAAGCCTTTACTCCGGGTAGCGGCAGCATTAGTCTGCAGCCTGTGGCTGGCTTTACCATCACCCCGGCCACGATACCTTTTACCGATAAAAAGAAAGGCGATGAATGGTCGGCGGAGTTCGTAGTTAGCCCGACAGATGGTGTGCAAAAAAGTGCGGTGCTGACGGCTGTGGCCGAGATCAATGGTAAAACATCATCGCTGGGTATCCAGCGCATCCATTACGACCATGTGCCGAATATCACGCTGTTCCCCCCTGCGCAGGCTAAACTGGTAAGCATCGACCTGAAACTAAATGCCGGCAGCAAAAAAATAGGCTATATAGCGGGCGCGGGCGATTTGGTGCCAGAAGCCCTGAAACAAGTAGGCTACGATGTGCACATGCTGACCGAGAACGAGATCATGAACACCAACCTAAGCGGTTACGCGGCCATTATTACCGGCGTACGCGCTTACAATGTAAACCCCCGCATGGTGGTTGAGCAACCCAAATTGCTGGAATATGTAAAGAATGGCGGTAACCTGGTAGTGCAATACAACGTGTTCAGTAATTTGGTGATGAACCAAATTGGCCCATACCCATTTAAAGTGGTGAACGAACGCGTGACCGATGAGAACGCCAAAGTGACTTTCACCAACCCTAACAGCACCGTCCTTAACTTCCCGAACAAGATCACCCAATCCGATTTTGACGGCTGGATCCAGGAGCGCGGCCTGTATTTCCTCAGCAATATCGACCCGAAATACGAAACCCCTTTTGAGATGAACGACCCGGGCGAAGCGCCTAACAAAGGATCAATGATCACCACTAATTACGGTAATGGCCGCTTTGTGTACACCTCGTTAGATTTCTTTAGGGAACTTCCCGCCGGTGTGCCCGGCGCGTACCGCTTGTTTGTAAATATGATGAGCGCGCCACCAAAGCCGGTGAAGATGGGGGATAAGAAGTAATATAAAAACCATGTCATTGCGAGCGATAGCGTGGCAATCTCGTCGCGAGTCTACGTACTACGAGATTGCCGCATCGCTCCGCTCCTCGCAATGACAATTCTTTTTAAACTATTTAACGCCTCAACCCTTTATACTCATAAAAACCCAATTATATGACCATCGCCGAAAAACTACAGGATGCTTTTGCATCCGCCCAAAACTACCCCGACCTGGCCGCGCGCCTGGCTAATGCCGGCGTACTATCCTATACCGTCGATATATCAAGCCACATCATCCTTTACCGGTTTGAGAACGGCGTGATCCACTTGTCCGAGAAAACCGATCCGCCTGTCGTTATTGCGTCCCAATTTAATAACGGAGCTGTAGTGCAGGCCATTCGTGATAACCAGCAGGGCCGCACAACCTACCCCGAGTTTATGCAGGGCATGGCCAATGCGGGGGTGCGTTTTTATGAAGCTACGCTTAATGGCGAAAATCCACGTGTTACCTATATCGGTATTGGCGGTTTCTACGAGGAAGTAATTCCCGTATAATTTTTATATTTAGCGGATGAGAATACCCAACTCTTTTAAGGTTAGCTTGCTGGCCGTTTGTTTCTTTTTGCCGCTTTTTTGCTTTGCGCAGGGTCAAAAACCATTGCCCAACTGGCAAAACCTTGACCTGAAAACCGACGGTATGTTTGGCATCAGTACCGAGAAAGCTTATAAGGAATTATTAAAAGACAAAAAGCACACCCCCGTATTAGTGGCGGTTATTGATGGTGGCGTTGATATTGAACACGAAGACCTGAAAAAGGTCATCTGGACAAACCCAAACGAAATTGAGGGCAACAAGGCCGACGACGATAAAAACGGCTATGTGGATGACGTCCACGGTTGGGACTTTATTGGATCGGCCAAAGGAGATGTACGTTATGATAATTTAGAACTTACCCGCCTGCTGCGCCCGGACTACACCAAGTACAAATATGCCGACCCAAAAAATCTGCGTGTTGAAGAGCGGGCGGCCTACGCGCAATATCAAAAACTGGACAAAGCCCTGGATGAAAAGAAAATGGAAGCGCAAACCAACCAGGCCTATATAGAGGGCTTTATCAAGGCGCTTGATCTGATGATACAACACATCCACATTAAAGAGCCATCGTTTAAGGACCTGTTTTATTTCATTCCACAATCACCCGGCGATGCCTGGGTACGGAAAGTTGTGCTGGACAACTATGGCCCTGGCGATTTTCATGATTTTTTAGAATATTTTGTATATGATGACCTGCGCAACTGCCAGGCGATACTGAACTATCAAACCAATATCAATTTCGAATCGCGCGATACCGTTGGCGATAACTACGCCGACATTAACGAGCATTATTACGGCAATAACGATGTAACGGGACCCGATGCCGACCACGGCACGCACGTATCGGGCATCATTGGCGCGGTGCGCGATAACGACCTTGGCGTAAAAGGGGTGGCAAATGATGTGATGATCATGTCGGTACGCACGGTACCGGACGGAGATGAGCGGGATAAAGATGTGGCCAACGCCATTCGCTACGCAGTTAATAATGGCGCGAAAGTGATCAATATGAGTTTCGGCAAAGATTATTCTCCCAATAAAAAAGCGGTTGATGATGCTGTTAAATATGCCATGAGTAAAGACGTATTGATGGTGCACGCCACCGGCAACGATAACAAAAACAAGGATACCACCCAAAACTATCCAAACCCTGTTTACGAAGATAACAGCGGCACAGCCGCAGCCTGGATAGAAGTTGGCGCGGCGGGTTTTAAGGATGATGAAAACCTTAAAGCGTCATTCTCTAACTACGGTAAAAACACGGTTGATGTTTTCGCGCCGGGGATGAGGATCGTATCAACCGCTCCGGGCTCAAAGTACCGCGAGCACGATGGTACCAGCATGGCCGCGCCGGTGGTAACTGGTTTGGCTGCACTTATCCGGTCGTACTATCCTAATCTAACAGCGGTACAGGTTAAAGAGATCATCATGAAATCGGTAACTAAGGTTAATCATAAAGTGATTGTCAAAATCGATAAAAGCACCAAAAGCCGGAAAGTTCCTTTTGAAGATCTTTGCAAAAGCGGGGGGATTGTGAATGCTTATGAAGCGCTGAAGTTGGCGGCTACTTATTAACCGGCCGGATTGTCATTGCGAGGAACGAAGCAATCGCACACCCAAAGAGCGGATATGCATAGTTCGCGATTGCTTCGTTCCTCGCAATGACAAAAAGTATTACGTACTGTGAACAGGCACTTGCACATTAACCATCAATCAACTACATTTGCAGCAACAGAAATATCATTATGGCACACCACGTTGAAAAGAAACAAAATATTGCTAATTTATTTTACCTGGTAGGTTTACTGGGCGGCCTGTTTGTTGGCTTTATATTAGATATGGGCTTACACATTATCGCCATTGGCGGTATTACCGGCTTCCTGTTCGCGGTGTTCTTTTACAATGTGTTGGTTAAAGGCCGTGCTGACGCCTGATCCGGAACTACCCTCATTTATACGTAACTGGAACCAGTTTTACACCTTTGTGGCTGTATGGCTGGTTTTTTTAATTTCTACCTTTTGGCTCATTACCATCTATTATAAATGAGCGCCATTGACTGGATCGTTCTTGGCGTCACCCTGCTTGGTATAGTGGGCTACGGCGTTTGGAAAAGCGGCAGCAATAAAAATATCGATCAATTTTTAGTAGGCAACCGCTCGCTACCCTGGTATACTATTGGCCTGTCGGTTATGGCTACACAGGCCAGCGCCATCACCTTTTTATCGGCACCCGGACAAGCCTATACCGATGGGATGCGCTTTGTGCAGTTCTACTTCGGGCTGCCGCTGGCCATGATCGTGCTGTGCATAACCTTTGTGCCCATCTTCCACCGGCTAAAAGTTTATACTGCTTATCAATATCTTGAACAACGCTTCGATGTAAAGACGCGCACATTGACCTCGCTGTTATTCCTTGTTCAGCGCGGACTATCCACCGGGATTACGATCTACGCGCCGTCTATTATCTTATCTACCATCTTAAATATCAATGTGGTTTATACCACGCTGTTTATTGGCTTGCTGGTTACAGGCTATACTGTTTATGGCGGCACCAAGGCGGTATCTTACACGCAACTGCTGCAAATGAGTATCATCTTCTTTGGGATGTTTTTTGCCGGAGTTATGGTGGTGAAATTGCTGCCCAGTCATGTGGGCTTTAGCAACGCCTTGCACATAGCCGGTAAAATGGGCAAAATGAACGTGATCGACTGGAAGTTTGACTGGAACAACCGCTACACCGTTTGGAGCGGTTTGATAGGCGGTTTCTTTTTGCAATTGAGTTATTTTGGTACAGACCAAAGCCAGGTGGGTCGATATCTGGCCGGAAGCTCCGTAGCGCAAAGCCGTTTGGGTTTGATCATGAATGGCCTGATCAAGATACCTATGCAGTTTTTGATCTTGCTGATAGGTGTACTGGTATTCGCGTTTTACCAGTTTAATACCCCGCCCATGTTTTTCAATAACTATGAGGTTAACCAGGTAAAGCAAAGCACTTACGCGCCTGAATACAATAAACTGGAGGCCCAATACAAAACCTTCGCCGCGGCCAAATACCAAAAGAGCGAGGAATTGATCAGCACCCTAAAAACCGGGAACGAGCAGCAAATTGGCAAGGTAAAAGCCGAACTGGTCAATATCGATACCCTAAGCCTGAACGTACGCAAGCAAGGCATCGACCTGATGAAGAAAAACAATGCCGCTGCCAATACCGATGACACCAATTATATCTTCCTGAGTTTTGTAACGCAGAATTTGCCGGTAGGGTTGATCGGCTTGCTGATCGCCATTGTATTTCTTGCTTCCATGGGATCAACGGCCAGCGCCTTAAACTCCCTGGCATCAACAACTGCGGTTGACATTTATAAACGAATCATCAACCCTGATGCAACGGATAAAAACTACCTGCTGGCATCGCGCCTGGCTACCGTTTTTTGGGGGTTGGTTTGTATTGGCATGGCGCTCTACGCCGGCAAAATGGGCAACCTGCTGGAAGCTGTGAACCAGTTAGGATCGTATATCTACGGTACTATCCTGGGAGTATTTGTGGTAGCTTTCTATTTTAAAAAAATCAGCGGAACACCAGTATTTATAGCGGCCGTGATTACTGAAGCGATAGTCTGTTTGCTGGGCTTTAACAAATCTATAGCCTATTTATGGCTGAATCCTATCGGGTGCTTTTTGGTGATAGGGATTGCTTGGCTGGTGAATATGTTTGTAAAATTGCCGTTAAAAACCACACCGACTGAATAGTCTACATCCCATTGTGTCATTGCGAGGAGCAGTGGGGGAATGTGCATTTGGCGCGACGCGGCAATCTCGTAGTATGCAAACGAGCGACAAGATTGTCACGCTATCGCTCGCAATGACATGGTGTTTACTAAGACTTACGAAGTTTTAAAAACTTCGTAAGTCTGCTAAGAATCCCCTGGCTCAAATATCAATGTAGAAAGCGCTGCGGTATCAAATACCTCATTACTTATTGCCAGCAACTGTTCAGCCGTTACTGCATTTATTTTAGCAAACACTTCCTCCAGCGAATCAACCCGGTTAAAATCCATCAGGCTTTTGGCCATGGATAGGATCAAGCTCATGCGGCTCTCTTCGGCAAGGGCTATCTGGCCGATGAATTTTTGTTTGGCCTGGTGCAGTTGCAGGGTGCCTAATTGATTGTCGCGTAACTTTTTCAACTCTTTATGGGTTAAGCGTAGGGCTTTGTCGGCTTTCTCGGCATCGGTGCCGAAATAAATATTAAAAATGCCGGTATCGGTAAACGAGGTATAGCCCGATTCGATAGTATAGGCAATGCCGTACTTTTCGCGGATCTCCAAGTTTAAGCGGCTGCTCATGCCCATACCGCCCAGCAGGTTGTTCAACAACAGCAGGCCGTATTTATTGGGATGGTTTGACGGATAAGCGCTATTGCCAATAATGCAATGCGTTTGCGAGATAGGTTTTTTAACAGATAGCGTTTCTCCCTTAACTGCAATAGGCGCGATTCGCGTTTTCTGTTGGTCGTTAATCTTGATGCCCTCAAAATATTTGCTGAACATTTTGATCAGCTTCCCGAAATCATAATCGCCAAAAACACCGAACACCATTTGCGCGGTATTGTAATTGCTTTCTATAAAATCGTCAATATCGGCTTTATTCAGCGCGCCAACCGACTCGGGACTGCCTAAAATATTGTTGCCGATGGGATGGCCCCTAAACAAAATGCTTTCAAAATCATCCTGGATAGCCTCCTCCGGCTGATCGAGGTATGAGGCTATTTCGTCCAATATCACGCCGCGCTCTTTTTGCAATTCGTCTTCAGGGAAAGTGGAGTGGAATATGAGGTCTTCGAACAGATCCATCGCACGGGCTAAATGCTGTTTTAGCAGCGAGGCGTGCAGGCAGGTATATTCCTTGGTGGTATAAGCGTTCAAATCGGCACCGACCAACTCAAGCCGGTTTAAAATTTGGTTAGTGCTGCGGCGTTCGGTCTCTTTAAACAGCAGGTGCTCAAT
>Ga0105855_1000439_pt1 | contig 19045 bp, 18 predicted proteins | sample OrgsoiDNA_201059_FD_89680 | JGI IMG/M metagenome (GOLD analysis project Ga0105855, IMG submission 89680) | Permafrost soil microbial communities from the Arctic, to analyse light accelerated degradation of dissolved organic matter (DOM) -... | ecosystem: Environmental > Terrestrial > Soil >... | reverse complement strand
TGGCTCAGAAATAACAGGTGAGCAGCTCGCGAGCTTCTTGAGGGCGGTTGAAGGGGTGCCCGAGGATTCGCGAGATTGGAACTTCGGCGGGGCGTCCCAGAATTTTTTGAACAAAAATGAGCTTGCGGAAGACGCAACGGGCTTGGGAGAGAAAAAGAAAGGCTTCGTTTCGGCGCGACGGGCGATGGAAGCCACGATGACGCTGCTCAAAGGAATGGCCAGAAAATTGGGAACCGAAAACACGAGTGGAGAGTTTCCTCCGATTTTGGAGAAATTCCTCACCCTATTGCCTAACGACACCCTTTTTCCGACAGACAAAGACGCCGAAACGGCATATCAAACAGGAAATATAGAGGGTTGGTGGCTGGCTGGCGTTTATTCTCAGAAAAATCCGGAACGATCCTCAAAAGCCAGAAACGCGATTTGCGCGCGGTGGGAAGGCCGTTCAGAGGAAACACTCTTGGCCGCGCTATGCGTGGCCTTGAATCAAACGCACAAGACAATTCCCGGGGCGAAAGATCTTTACGAAAAATCCGTGGAACTTTGTTCGAGTGATTTGTTGGCGCCGAAATTCGCCGAAATGTTGGACAGAAAAATGATTCTGCCAATGATGTTGGCTTTCGATAAGAAAAAACTGGATTGGATTTCTGAATCGGCAAAAAAAGGATTTGGATATCGGGGAGGCAGCATCGTGCGCTTTGCGGAAAAATTCGACTTGCCCCCTGATGAATTGACCCTTTTGCTGGCTAATCGAAAACTGGAAAAGCTACGCGAATTAAGCAATATGTCGCGGCCTCAGCCTGTTGAAACAAACACTGAAGAGTGGTCAAAAAAAGCGCGTTTGTTGGAGTATCAAATCCCCCAAAGCCATAAAAGGGAGGACCAGCAGTTGATTTTAAGGACCGCTCATCGGGCAGAAATGTTTGTTTCTGGAAAGCGAGAAATCGGCTGGCGTTCAGTGGATCGAATGATGGCGTTGATTTCTTTTATTCCGCTCGACACATGGCCTCAAAAAGAGAAAAACCAATTCGAGGCTTTCGCTAAAAAATTTGCTCCGCACCTGCTGGAAAAATTATCCGACGATCACCTCTCCAAAGAATTGAGAGCCGGGGCGGCAGAGCCCATGGCGCCAGCCGGGGAGCCGGAGGCGAATTCTCAACTTCGCGGCGTCGGAGAGTGGCGTCGCGAAAATGACGGCCGCCCACTCGCGGATAACGAGCCAACACCGACGCGCACGGACCTGGGCCCGAGAATGTGAATTGGCGCGTCGGCTGCGAGGCGAGGTTTTTTGCTCGATTTTGGCCAAAAAATCGCAGTCCGATCAAACCGAAAGGGTGTCGCCCGAATCGGAAACCCGCGAAAGATGGCGTTTTTGTCGTGCCTGGTCCCGCGCCGCGAAATTCTGGACGGTGTCTGTGCTCGATCGCGGCGGCGCGGGCTGAACGATGCGGTTCTGCGGGTCCATGTTCTCGACCGGTAGCGTGGATGAGTAGCCTCGCGTGCGAGAAACCGCGCGTTTTTGATGCCCGCCATTTTGGCCCTCATGTTGATGTGCGTGCGCGCAACTCGCGGGCCGAAATCTGCGCTGGCGTTGCCGTCATAGAACGGATTCGAAAGCGGCTGATTGTCCTGATGCGCCGCCAAAGCCGCGGAGCGGACTGAGCGCCGCGACTGCGGCCGAGCGCCTGGGGGTTTCGATCCCATCGGTCCATTCCTGGCGCCAATTGTGGGCCGAGGACGGCGTCTGCGGGCTGCTGCATGAGCACAGCGGCGGCCGCCGACGGGCGTTTAGCGAGCAAGACGTCGCGCTCGCCAAGCAGATCGCGGCCGAAGAGCCTCTCACGCTGTCGGGGGTTGCTGAGCGCCGGGCGCCCCTGGGTTGCTCTTTGAAAACCTTGGGCGACTCGCTCAAGCGAGAGGGTTTTTCGTGCAAGCGCACGCGGTTTTCATTAAAAAAAGCGGGACCAAGAAGAGTTTGACGCAGCCCGCTTGGAGCTTGCGGAAATAAAGAGGGCGGCCCGGGACGGAGCCGCGCGCCTTTTTTATTTCGACCACGGCTTCGGCTCCGATTCAACGGGCTTGGTCCCCGGTCGGCGAGCCGCATTGCGCCGAGCCCTCTCCGCATTGCCGCAAGAACGTCTTGGGCGCCATTGATTTCGGGCCCAACGAGTTGGTTTTCGAGGTGGCCGAGGCGAACGTCAACAGCTAATGCGTCAGCGATTTTTGCAAAAAATCGCTGAGTCGGGCGACGGGCGCCCGACCTTCGTGGTCCTCGACAACGCCCGGATCCACCACGCGATCCCCGAGCAGACTCGCTGGGAGTGGCTGATCGATCATAAAATGATGTTGTGGTTTTTGCCGGCTTACAGTCCGGAGTTGAACCTGATCGAAATCGTTTGGAAGAACGCCAAACATCATTGGCGGTCGTTAAAAACGGCGTCGAAGGACCAAGTCAAGAAGATGGCGGAGTCCGTTTTGGGAGCCTACGCCTTAAATAAAATTCGATTCGAATGAGCACTTGAGTCAGGGCATAAAAACCATCTCGATGTCCACGGCCAGCGTCGCCGAAACCATCAAGGATGGCGAGGTCGCGTATGAAAAGCTGAACACCTTTGGGTTGCCGGCGTTGCGACGAACGAAAGCTCCGGATTGCTTTGTCGGAGATGACAATGTCAGGGAAATCGAAATCCTTCATCACCATTCCGCCGTGGATTATATGGCGGCGTTGAAGCATCCTTGGAGACTTGCTTGAGGCTTGTGTTGGACGCAACTAAAAAGCGACAATGACAAGGCAAGGACTATTCGCATGCATTACCGGCCTAGGTTCGCCGTTTGTGAATCACATTCAGATATCGATCAAAATGCAGCGCCCGGCGATAGGCAGAAATGCCATTTTTGGGATGATTCAATCCGCTCGATTGGGGGCGCATTCACGACACGCGTAGAAAAAGCCCAGCCAAAAATTCCGCCCCTGGGAGCATCTAAAAAAATGGTCCAAATGCCCAATTAAATCACATCCATGGTCTAAAATTGGACTTGTCCATCCCGAATGGAGCAAACCATTTTTTATTAACGGCATCCCATTTGGCTCCTCGTTTTTTGACCTCATCTTTTTCTGCGTAAGGCACAGTTAGGTAAGTTTTTAAATCATCGTGAGCGACTAGTCTTTCCTCTGTTCTGGAAACATATGCTTCTGTAAATATTTTGAATGGAAGACTTTTTTCGTGATAGTAAGAACAATGATATTTGCTGCTGCTGTCTCTTATCCAGCCATCCTTCTCCAGTATGTAGGTTGCCTCCTCTGCATAAGCTCCCCAATCCTCAAAAATGAAATCGCTAATTTCTTTTTTGTTTTTAAAAATTAGATTTTTTATAATCGGCATTCGATTGGAGCAAAAAAAGCTGTCAAAACTTTTATCGGCAAAATCTCGCCCCATGGCGCGAAGAACCGCTTTGTCGTCTTGCTCTAATAGATACATAGAAGTGCTCCAAAAAGAGGCACGTTATCACATTGGTTTAAATTATCAATCTTCGAAAAGACAAAAAAGCCGAAAAAATAGGAAATTCATGCGTTTTTTTACATATTATGAACAGAAGGCATAAAAAAACGTTTTTTTCGTATGTAAAATATTTTATAGATGCCTTGCTTGTGTCCATAGGCAGGCAACCGCCAAGAGCATCATGTTCAGTTTGCCATTCCTGGCAAACGTTGCCTGTCGTCGCTCAACAAAAAAAGTAAAAAATGGGTTGTGCTGCCTGTATACTCAAGAAACAAATAACCTCCCAGCCAGTGGTGGGCAACCAAACAAGCCTGGCGCTTGCAGGACGGGATCCGCCGCTCAACCGTTTTTACTGAAACATATGAACCGCTACCCGCTCTGGAAATATCTCGTCATGCTGGCCGCCTTGGTCATAGGACTCGTCTACACCCTTCCCAACTTCTTTGGCGAGGCGCCGGCGGTTCAGGTGTCGAGCGCCAAAGCCACGGTGAAGCTGGACGCCACCGCCATGACGCGCGTGCAAATCGCCTTGATGGGCGAAAAGATCACCCCGCGGGCGATCACCTTTGACAACGGGGCCTTGAACGCCAACATCCGCGTGCGGCTCAAAGACAGTGACACCCAGCTGCGCGTGAAGGATCTGCTGCAAAAGGCCCTGAACCCGGATCCGTCGGATCCGCAGTATATTGTGGCGCTGAATTTGGAGTCGGCCTCGCCGGCATGGCTCTCCGCCCTGCGCGCGCAGCCGATGTATTTGGGGCTCGACCTGCGCGGTGGCGTGCATTTCTTGCTGCAAGTGGACACCGCCGGCGCCTTGGGCAAGCGCCTGGACGCCGCGATGGGCGACGCTCGTGCGATTTTGGCGGACAAAAACGCCCATTCGGGCGGCGTGAGCCGCTCGGGCGACACGCTCGTGGCGATTTTTGGCAATGAAAGCGCCGCCAACAACGCGCGGACATTCCTCTCCGACGGTGTGGGCGACTTGCTGTGGAGCACAGGCAAAAGCGCGGACGGCAATTACGAGGTCGTGGGAAAGTTCTCCTCCGCGGGCCAAATGGCCGTGGTCGACGCCGCGCTGAAGCAAAACATCACCACCCTGCACAACCGCGTCAATGAGCTGGGCGTGGCCGAGCCCGTGATCCAGCAACAAGGCGCGGACCGCATCGTGGTCGAGCTCCCGGGCGTCCAAGACACCGCAAAGGCCAAGGACATCATCGGCCGCACGGCGACGCTGGAGGCGCGCCTGGCCGATCCGGCCAATCCGCATCCGAAAGACCCGAAAATCGAAGTCCCCGCCAATGATGAGTTGTTCGCGCAAGGGCCGGCGGCGCCCGCCCTGGTCCGAAAAGACATCATATTCACCGGCGACCGGATCATTGGGGCCTCCGCGGGCTTCGACGAGCACCAGCAGCCCTCGGTCAACATCCAGCTGGACGCGGCCGGCGGCCACGCCGTCGCCACTGTTTCACGTGAAAACATCGGCAAGCCGATGGCCATGATTCTGTTTGAGAAGGGCAAGGGCGAAGTCCTGACGGTTGCGACGATCCAGTCGGAGCTGGGCGACCGCTTTCAAATCACGGGCCAGCCCTCGGCGCAAGCCGCGACGGACCTGGCGCTCTTGCTGCGCGCGGGCTCGCTCGCCGCCCCCATGGAAATCATCGAGGAGCGCACCGTGGGCCCTAGCCTGGGGGCTGCGAACATCCGCAAGGGCTTTGACTCAATCAAATACGGATTCGCCGCGATCGCGATCTTCATGATCGTCTATTACGCGTTTTTTGGCCTGGTCTCCATGCTGTCGCTGTCCTTGAACCTGCTGCTCCTGGTGGCGACCCTCTCTATGCTGCAAGCGACCTTGACGCTGCCGGGCATCGCGGCCATCGCGCTGGCGCTGGGCATGGCGATTGACGCCAACGTCCTGATCAACGAGCGCATCCGCGAGGAGCTTCGCGCGGGCGCCCCGCCGCAGCTCGCGATCCAGAATGGCTTCACGCACGCCTGGGGCACGATCCTGGACTCCAACGTCACCACCCTCATCGCGGGTCTGGCCCTGCTGGCCTTTGGCTCCGGCCCCGTGCGCGGCTTCGCGATCGTCCACTGCATCGGCATTTTGACCTCGATGTTCTCGGCTGTGTTCTTCTCGCGCGGACTCGTGAACGGCTGGTATGGGGCAAAGCGCAAGCTCGCGCGCATCTCCATCGGCCAGGGCCAAGATGCCCTTCCGCAAGCCGGAGAGACCGTCGCGGCGACGCAAGCCTATTTGGCCAAGCTGCGCGGCGACACCGGCGAAGACTCCCCCGTCGACACTCCGGCGCCCACGGCCGCAGAGCGCGCGGCTCGCGCAGCCCACAAGTCGGACATTCGCGGAAAGTATGCGACCGGCGTGACCGTTGGCGCAGCCCCAGTGGCCGCTTCATCGGATGGCTCGGTGGCTGGACCTTCGGTGTCTTCTGTGCCTTCGGCGGTTTCCGCGGGCTCCCCCACGAGCGCCGCGCAGTCCGCGCAAGCAGGCGGTCCGTCAGGAGCTCCCAGCCTGGCGAATGCCCCAAAAGTCGCCACGGGATTTCAACCCGACACCGCGGAGAGCATCCGCCAGCGCCGCATGCTCAAATACGGCCTGGCCGCGCAACCCCTGGCGCCCGCCAATCCCCTCAGCCCGATCGACTCGGCCGCGTCGCGCGCCGCACCTCTGGCCGTGAATCCGCAGCCCCCGGCTGAGCCGATCAAAACCAGCGCCATTGTGACCGCCGCGAGCGCGGCCGGCTCTTCCAGCGACGGCTCTTCCGCCACGGATTCGACGCCGAAAACAACCATCGCGCCAGGCGATTCCTCGTCTGCGAACAACGAAAATACGAAGGAAGGGAACTGAAATGGAATTTTTCCGCATTCGCCGTGACCTGCCCATCATGCAGCGCGCGCTGATTTTCAACGCGATTTCTTTGATCACGTTCCTTGCGGCTGTTTTCTTCCTGGTTCACCGCGGGCTGCATTTGTCCGTGGAGTTCACGGGCGGAACCGTCGTTGAGGTCCAATACGCGCAAGCTGCCCCCTTGGAGCCGGTTCGGGCCGCCATGGGCGCCCTGGGCTACCCGGACGCGCAAGTGCAGAATTTTGGATCCTCGCGCGATGCGCTGATCCGCTTGCCTCTCAAAAAGGGCCTCACCTCCGCGCAGCAGAGCGAGCAGGTGCTTTCGGCGCTGAAAAAGCAAGATTCCAGCGTGCAACTGCAACGCGTGGAGTTTGTGGGACCGCAAGTGGGCAAGGAGCTCGTCACAAATGGTCTTCTGGCGCTCGCGTGCGTCGTGGCCGGCATCATGATTTATCTCGCGATTCGCTTTGAGTGGAAATACGCCGTCGCCGGCGTCATCGCCAATTTGCACGATGTCGTGATCATTCTCGGCTTCTTCGCCTTCTTCCAGTGGGAATTCTCCCTGTCCGTGCTCGCGGCGATTCTGGCAGTGCTGGGCTACTCAGTGAACGAATCCGTTGTGATTTTTGATCGAATCCGCGAAACGTTTCGGAAAAACAAGAACATGCCCGTGATCGACGTCATCAATCACGCAATCACGTCCACGATGTCCCGCACAATCATCACACACGGTTGCACAGAAGCCATGGTGCTCTCGATGCTGCTCTTCGGAGGCGCCACTTTGCACTTTTTTGCGTTGGCGCTGACGATCGGGATTCTGTTTGGGATTTACTCGTCGGTCTTTGTCGCGGCGGCCTTGGCTATGTGGCTGGGAGTGAAACGTTCGGACCTGATTCCAGCGAAAAACCCCGTGGAGGAAAAATCACATGTCTAAAAAAACGCCCATTCGTGAAATTTTGGAAATTGGTTGTATTGTGGCGCTGGGTCTGTGTTTGGGGGGAGGGACACTCTTTAGCGGATGGGCTCTCTACGCCACCTATCAAAGAGCCGGCCGGCAAACTGCGGTCATGCAGCAAGACAGGGCGTTTAGAGATATCGCTGCCAAAGCGTCAGAGGGCACGCTAGCTGTGGTGGAGAGCAAAATTGAAGAATGTGTGGCCAGTGGCGATTGCCTGAAAATCACCGGACGTGGCGCCGAATCCACAACAACGATCGATCTTGGTTTGTTGGGAGAGGGGGCCGTTCCGTGCTTGATGGACACTTGCTCGTTTGTGAGCAAAACGAACACTGGAAATTTGGATGTTGAGAAAAATGGCACGATGATCGCATGGAGCGACAAATCGGGAATGCGAGAAGGCTATAAAATTGAGCCGGCCATGAAAGGCGGAAAAGTTATATGGTTTCAGAGCGATTTTGACAAAAAAGCGGGCCTTTGAGGCACCGGCTTGGACTTCGACACTGAATTTGGATAAGGAGCAAAAAATGGTGGATATTCCGTGCCTGCCCACACAAACGTTTTTTTGTGTCGGATATCCTCGTGGAGCCGAAAAGCTGATTGCCACCGAAGAGAAGACAGAGATTATGCTCGCGGCGAAGTGGGAAGGCGCCAAAGAGCATGTTGAGGGCTTTTGGACGCTGGATTGCGTTTTGGTGTTGAGCCAAGAAGATGTTCAGGGCATGCGCAAAGAAATGGCAACCGCCACCATCACAAAAAGTGCATCGCCAAAGCTTCCTTTTTTTTACAGGTTATTTGGGACAAAAAAGAGCGCAGAAAACCCCGAAAAGATGCGTTTTTTGGTCTATGGGAAAGACCCCGCCGGGGAAGTGAAATCCGTGGTGGTTGAGGCTCTCGACAGGCCTGCAGCTTTTGTCGCGGCGATGCAAGGGCAAGAAAAAATAACTCCCGCGGGTTATCTGTCGGAGCGCCAGCTGAAAGGGCTCGACATGATGATGGAAGATGCCCGCACGGGAAAGTCGGTTGTAGTGAATGTGGTGGAGGGAAACACACACACAGTGAGGCGATGGACGAAGTGATGGCTTTTTGGGATCGAGAAGATGCGAAAAAAAAGGCTGTGAGTGCGAAAAATGAAGGCTGGCATGGGCCCTGTAAACGACGAGGAGCAGAAAAATAAAGAAAATGCCCAAAAATTGGGCGTATGATGGTTTTTTGGCAAAAACAGATAAGTGGATCGCTGTCTGGCAAAAGAACGCTAAACTATTGCGACAGGAGAGTGAAATGGTTGATATCCCTTGCCTTCCCACCCAAACATTTTTTTGCGTTGGCTTCCCCGCCGGTGCGAAACGCTTGCTTCCTGCCGAGCAAGTGTCGGAAATCATGGTCGCCCATCAATGGGAAGACGCCAAACGCCATTTTCAGAATTTTCAAAAAGTGGACTGCCAGCTGGTCTTGAATCAAGAAGACGTGCTGGCCATGGAGACGTTTATCAAAGAGGCTCCGATCGCGGAAAATCCGCTGCCAGAGCCCTCGTTTTTACAAAAAATGCTGGGGCATAAATCCGTCTCCGGAAATGTAGAAAAAATCCGTTATTTTGTTTATGGAAAAAATGATGCGGGCGAATTGCAGTCCGTTGTTGTCGAAGCTTCAAACCTGCCCTCTGCATTCGCGGCCGCTGGACTGGAAGAGCCGGGTATGCAGCCAATGGGGGGATTCTCGGAAATTCAAATAAAGGCCCTGGCAAACGAAATGGAAGACGCCCGAACCGGAAAAATCGATGTGGTCAACGTGATTTCGGCGACCGATAGTGGAGGGGCGATCTCCGAAGCGCTGGCTTTTCTTGATCGCAAGTAGCGATTTTCAATATTCAACCAAAAAAAAATAGGCGACAGAAAAAACCCCTGGCCATTACGTTTTTTTAACACTTGATGGCGTAGGGTAATAAATAACATCAGCTGTCATAAGCTGAGGAGCTTCATCGATAAGAAGGCGGATCCTGGGGATCATCATTTCTTCGGAAATATGATTGATAAAGCCCTCCCAGTCCGTCTCGGAGTTACTTTCTCGAAATGAGGGGGAAGGAGAAACCATGAGAATATTGGCTCCGTCAAGGTGGATTTCTCTGATGTAAAAAACGTTGGCGTTTATTCCTGTTGAATCGCATCTAATACTCAAGTGTACATCTCTTTTCTTGCCCGGAATAGAATGGAATAAGTTTTGAAAATCGACAAGGGATTCTGAGATATAAGAGAAGCTATTGAAAAATTCAGGAAGCAAACTAAGATTGAAAAGTGTATTAAAATATGTTGATTTAAAATCCTTTCTAATCCGCCCCGCCGAGTCAAAAAAAATTTCAAAAAGCATTCCGTTGAGAACGTTAAATTTTGTGTAAGGTTTTTCATTTTCAAAACGATTCTTGAAATTGTTAACAATTTCCTGTGCCCCGAAAGAAGATCCACAAGCAGCTTGATAAATATTGCGACCAAGGACAAAAAGGTCGTCGTTGTTCATTCTGTCCATATTTATAAACGGCAAACTTCTTGCAGCAAAATTCTGACGATCCCAATTGCTTGATTTAAGTTCCTTGATTAAATCAAGGCCGCATCGACCGATGGAGCAATCAAAAAAACGATCCCGAACAGAAGATTCTTGATATATTTTTATAGGGGCGCCAGATCGAAGGTTGAAATAAAAATCCCCAGAAAGAGATGTGTGCTCCCAAGATGTTTGTCCTCCTCTTGTACTCGCACTAAGTGAATTTCTAACACGCTTGAAAATATCTTCAACGACGACGTCTGGTGTCGAAATGTGCTTAAGAAGCGCCTCTGTATAAGCACCATTGCGACCGCCACCATCGTTAGCTGTTTCACCAGGAGAGGTCGCATAAGCAATCAGCGTTCCTTTAGGCGCGTAAACAGGCGCCAGACCGCCATTGATACTTCTAAGACCGGTAGAGATTATATTGCGGCAAGCATCAAGTATTAAAATATTGGCGTTTTTGTTTTTTTTGCTCATATCGCGAACGATTTTTGTTAGGGATAAGGAGTGCCGTTCCATAGAGCCAAGACTCGAAAAGTCTGCGTCTTTAGCAACCAGATAATTATCACCATCCTTTTGGAACCCATGTCCGGCAAAATAAAAAAGGCCAACGATACATTGAGCCAAGAGAGGAAGGAATTGTTCTATTGCTTCATCTATTTGGTCAATAACTGGATCAATTAAGGAAATGGTATGATATCCCAATAGGTCAAGCGCTTCGGAAACATCGTGTGCGTCATTAACCGAATTGCGGAGGTTTGTGCCGCCGGGGTATTGAGAAATGCCGATAACAAGCGCGATTTTTGTAAACATGTTTTTGGTATGAGGACTTTGATTTGGGAAGATGAACATGTTTTGTGCGGTTTGTCAAGAACGAAGTGGGCAAAGGGTATAATTATTCCAATAATCTCTATTGATCTGGCTGTCCAGCCTTGTTGCACGGGCGTTGCAACCAGCAAGCAATTTTTACAAAACAGTGGAGAATGCCCGTCTGGACAGGGCGTCAAGCGTTAGAGATTATTCGCATATAAATCAAAGTGGTGGGTTTTCTCCGCAGTCCAAGCGCACCGGCGCGTTGAGTTCGAAACGCGCCTCGGGCGTCAGCCGCCCAGGCCTTATGGCAGCTTCTTCTGCCGATCTCTGGCTGACAGGGCCACAAACCCCAATTTAGGCAAGGACCAGGGCATTCCCACCACTTTGATGCAGTAAGGACATCAAGCGTTAAAGATTATTCGTATCAAACGACATACAAATCGATTGCGATCCGTTTTGTTCAAATGAGTGATGAAATGGTGTTCACGCGAATGGTCAGGCTCTCCAAGCTTGTTCCAATCATTTTTTGTTGCCCATCGCACGCGGTGAAGACCTCACATATTTCGTGTTCGCCCCCCCCCCCCTAAATGGGCGTCAGGCCCTAGTAGTCAGGTAGCGTGATGTCGTTTCTCAAATAAAAGATGTTTGGCCATGATCCACAACCGGAGACCGACATAGCCGACCACGCTTGCATCCTTCTCGCACCTGACGAGTCCGGTTTTTTCGACACCATCCAGCGCGGCGAGCACAAGGCTCGCAAAATAACCCGGGTCCGCATTCTGCACAAGCTGGCCGCGGGCTCGGCCTTTCTCTAAATTTATCAAGCCTTGGAGATCGGCCGCTCATTGGTCGCAAGAGTCCGCGATCGAAGAGTGCTCGCGCCCACGCGCGGCGCCAAAATTGGACACCAAGCAGATCACCATGATTACCGCCATCGCCTGCTCGAAAGCTCCAGACGGGCATGATCATCGAGTGCTCAGGATGCTGCCCAGAAAAGTCATCGAGCCTGGCTTCACGGAGTCATTCAGCTACGTTGGGGCGCACTCGATTCTAAAAAAGCGCTCAAGCCCTGGCAAGATCAAGAATTGTGCATCCCGGACGTCTACGAGGAGTTTATAGCTTACATGGAAGACGTTTTGGAAACCTACGTCTTGCTGTTGGGCAAGGCATGCTCCATCATTTGTTTTGACGAGTGCCCCATGCGGCTTCCAGCGCCGGCCAAGGCCGGCGAGCCTTGCGCGCCACGGAGCTCGGCGCTCGAGGGTCCTGATTATGCCAGTTGTGGGACGGCCAGTGCGATGATGATTTGCTCGCCCGTTGCGGAGCGGCGGATGTGCCGTTGAGCGAGAGCAAGAAAAAACAACTTTCGTTGAGTGCTGATTGCTGATCGAGAGGTTGCCCCCCCGAGATCGGATTAAACTGGTCATGGACACCCGAGCTCGCACATGAAGGGCGTTTTTTACAAAGCCTTCGATCCTGAAACCGCTTTGCAGAGGGCAGGGGAAACTGGGTTTCATTTCACGCCCAGGCACGGCTCGTGGCTTAACATCACCGAAATCGAGTTGCCAGTCCTATCGCGCAACGCGTTAAAAAGAGATTGGGCGAGGTACGGGTGATACAAACGGAGGCTGGCGCTTCACGACTCAAAAGGCCCGAGAGCAAATGAACTCGAGCTACAGGCTGGCGGGGGCGAGATCAAATTAACCGACTACTAACCCCCGGCCAAAGGTCCGTTAATTTAATTGATTTTTGACTAGGCGCTTATAATTTCAAAAAGATAAACGTATCTATCAGTATCCTTTCATTATTCCCGACAAAAGGGCCAGATCGCGGATTGACTTGCGTGCGTTGGCCTGAGAAGCATGTAGATTCATTAGAATAACATTCAGGAGGCTACATGGGCGATCAATCAATCAAACTTCGGTGGGCTGGCCAGGGAAGCATAATTTCCGACAACATCACGCCTGTCTCCTTGGTGCTGAAAAAAAAATTAAGCGTTCAACCGTCTCCCGAAATCGCCACGGACAATCAAAATATGATAATTGAAGGAGATAATGCTCCTGTTATGAAGTCGCTTTGCTCAGGAGTTTTCGGCCTCAGAGGGAAAGTAGACTTTATGCTGTGGGACCCTCCATACAATACGGGGAATAGCGGGGCAAGTGGTTTTATATATGAAGACAATTTTTATTTAACAAAAGAACAACAGCAAAAGTGGATCGAAAAAAACGGAAAAGGGTTTGTTGATTTAAAAAGCACGGCAATCGATGGAGTATTAAAAACATCGGCAGGAAAAAGAGACCCCCTGTGGGTAAAAGAAACGGACGCGTCCAAGCATTCAAAATGGCTTTCTTGGATGGAGGTTCGTTTGGATTTGGCAAAAAAACTTTTAAAAAAAAGCGGCGTGATTGCTGTTCATATAGGGTTTCAGGAATTGTTTAGATTGGGCCTCTTGATGGATGAAGTGTTTGGCGAGGAAAATCGGCTTGGAATCATAAATTGGCAATGCACGGGGAGCTCAAAAAATACGAGGAAGGGCGGCATCGCCTCGTCAACCGATTATATTTTAATATATGCAAAAGAAAAGGACCAAGCATACGTAAAAGGGCTCGAGCGGTCGGAACAAATGGAGAGCGCTTACATACAGGATTGCGAAAATGAGGAATTCTGGCGTCAGGGAGATTTATCAACTAGCATTGGCGGCGGACAATCATTAAAATACGGAATCGAAAATCCAATGACGGGCGAACTTTTCTTTCCACCAAATGCTCGCCATTGGTCAATGAGTGCCGAAAAAGCAGTTAAACATCTCGTGGGATGGGGTGTCGCTTACCATATCGAAAAAACAACCGGAAATATAGTAACCGACGGGGTTGATAGGGCCGCCGCTTATGATGTGCAAAGAAAGAGCGAGGCCGGAGAAATCGCACGGCCAACAATATATTTTTCAAATAAAAGGGGTAGTCGAGGACGGGGGAATGGGCAGCCACTTTTGAAGAGATATCGGAAAGAAGTCGGAAAAGAACACATAACGCCACAAACCTTTTGGCCATATGACGAGATTGCCGAAAGCGATTCGCGAGACGGAAATGATCAAAATTCAATCGCCTTGACGAATGAAATATCGGGAGCAAACAGGTCGGGGAAAAAAATGATTCAAGATATATTAGGAGAAGACGGGACATTTGACACCGTCAAACCGCTTAAGCTAACAAAAAAACTTGTAGCACTATTTTGCCCAGAAGACGGAATTGTGATCGACGCATTTGCTGGATCGGGAACGACTGGCCACGCAGTTTTAAGCTTAAATAGTGAGGCTAGGGAAGCGTATGAACCAGAAAGAAAGAGTGAGGACGTCGGGGGCGCCTCCGAACCGGCCAAACAAAGGCGTTTTGTTTTGATTGAACGAGGCGTTGGCAGCAAGATCAATTACGCAGACACCATTACGGCCGAACGCATTCGTCGAGTAATATCGGGGAGGTGGGCATCGCCCAGAAAAAAGAATGGAGAAAGCCAGCATATATTCAAAACAGAGGGTGGGTTTTTATATTACAAGGAAGGTCGACCAATTAGTGCAGAGTCGATTCTTTTATCAAAAAGAGCTGATTTGATAGACATAATAATGACATCACACATCGGTTCCGAGATAATAGAGAACGCGGGGGGCGATGGATATGTCATAGGAAAAACCGCTTCAGGAACAGCGATTGCGTTAATATGGGATATTTCCGAAGGCGAAGATCATGGGGTTTTGACGCGAGAAAAGCATCTTGAAATCATGAAAGAAGCAGCTTCCTATGGACTAAAAAAGCCCGTCTATATTTACGGGACGGTAAACGCCGGCCCTAATGGCAGCCCATCATATTATTTCAACCAGATTCCTGATGAAATATTGGCTGCTCTCGGAATAAACAACAACTAGAGGTGAAACAAATGGATGCCCAGGTCAATCTCGTGCGATTTCAAATAGATGCGGTGGACAAAACAGTTGAAGCTATAAGCTGTTACGATCACGGAACAAATTTATTTTCTCACGGGCAAAGCGTTTCAGAAAGACTGCGGGGCAAGCCAAAGCCATATTTGCACAAAATAAAAGCAATCACGGGAGCAGGGAAAACACCAATTCTTGCCGGAGTGGCAGGAAGGTTGAATAATTGCATTATTGTTTGGATGACACCCCGTCGCGCAATAATTGAGCAAACCACAGAAAATTTAAGAGGTAAATACAAAAACCTTCTCGATGGGTCGGGTGATGGCACGACCACGGTTATGCAACTCGATGAAGCATTGGGAAGCGTTGCCGATTGGACAAGTTTGATAGAGGCCGATATGGGTCGTAGTGTTATAACTACGACAATCGGCGCTTTCAATCAAGATCAAGATAAAACATTTTTAAACATTCATAAGGGATTACCATCTCCGTGGGAGCAGCTTTGCTCGGCACGAAGGCCTTTATATGTATTCTATGACGAGGGGCATAATGCCACAACAGCGCAATTTTCAAGGATAGAAGAACTAATGCCTGTTGCGATGATTATGGCTAGCGCGTCGCCACTTTCTGCTGAGTTGTATCGATGGATTCCTGGTGAAAACGAAAAAGATAAGGAACACGAGGTGAATGAAAAAAGAACAACAAAAATAAAAACGTCCGATGTGGTTAGCAATGGATTGCTGAAAAAAGTAATAAAAATTTTTGATTTAGAAACAAGTCCGTCTGGAATGATAGAACAAGCGGTTAATAAATGGAGACATTTGTCTGAAATCTCTGCTGGAGAAGCCATTGCTTGTTACATTGTGGATAGCACGGAGGACGGGTTGAGAGTGTGGGACGAACTAGCGATGCTAGGAAGAAAAAATGGAGTCGCGACATCTTCCATAGCGGTGCATCTATCTGGCGCAAAAGGTGCGGCAGCCGCGGCGGTGAAAAGCGGAAAGTCTCATTTTTCAAAATTGGTAGCCACCTACGACGATAACGAAACCCCTGCGACGCTGAGACAAAAGGGATTCAAACATATCATTTGGAATCTTTCCCTTGAGGAGGGATGGGATGAACCATGGGCTTACGTAGGATATTTTCATGGTGAACAAGCTAGCCCAAAAAAAGTAGTTCAAAGAATTGGTCGGCTAATAAGAAATCCGTTTAAAACAGTCGATGGCATCCCTGTAATTCCGGCAGAAGAGGAGCTGCAGTCCGTTTTCTGTTTTTTAAGAACAAAGAATGACGTCCTAAAGTTGGTTGTTGAAAACTTGCGAAAAGAGATGGACACGTCAGGGATCGAAATCGCCGTATCGGATCGTCCAGAAGAAAGCAATCCTTCGATTGATGAGGCCGCGATAAAGATGAGGCGCGTGCCGAATTTATGCATTTGCCCAAATCGAAAAGAGATTGAAACGACTATCATGAATACAATATTTTCGTCTGAGTTTCAAAAAAAAGATTGTCAATCACCAGGACGGCAAAGGGTTTTGTCGGTGGAAGTTGGTGGGGGGCAAAACGAAATAGAACATGGCAAACTACCTCGTGGAGTTCCTAGCACCGCTGCTGAAATAGTAAAGGCATATTTGGATTTGAAAGATCATCGCTTGATTCGTGCAAAAGGGGGGTCCACGGGAGGTTGGGTTAAACCATCCATTTGGGATCGCACTGGAGCACAACAGAAAGTCGACGTAGGGTCAAGAGCTTATTCTCAATATCGTGAAAGATGCGATCACTTCGTGGACGAACAGCTGGATATGTTCATAGAAATAATAAATGACGGGGAAGAATTTGAAATTAAAAACTTCAAATTGATAAACCCTGACGGAGGCTCTGCGCCAGGGCAAAAAAAATACTATAAGAGGCATTTTTACAAGAATGCAGTTCATGGATCATACAATGGGTTGAATGATTTTGAGGTAATGATGGCCGAATGCTTGGATTCATTAGGTGTTGATTGGGCAAGGAACCCTTCAAGAACAGGGTTTGGCATACCATTGCCGCGGGCAACAGAGTCTTCAACAACATTTTACCCAGATTTTATAGCCTGGAAAGATGAAAGAACGTTCCTGATAGAAACAAAAGGGAGCCACTTGATTGAAGAGGCAAAAAAAGAGAGGATGATTGATTTGCCAAAAGATTTTTGTTTGGCTTTGTTTTCCGACAAATTGGATGCCTATTTGATGTTCAGGAAATCGAACGGGCGAGTCAATAAAAAGTCGGCAGGGGATTTGATGGTCTTAGTAAAAGAGCTCTTGGGTATTTAACTAAGTTGAGCCACTTTATTGAATAAGAGTCAGAAAAAATTTGAGTATCTGACCGATTAAGCCTGCCCTCTTCTTACACAACGCAATTCCGACGGCCTACGAAGCAGATTGGCTATTTCTGCTTCCGCGACCACTGCGTGTGCTGATGAGACGCCGACAAGAAGGGCTCACGCTAACGCTTCTGCGAGGAGAGCTATTATGCTATCGCGGATCTGTTCGTGATGTGAAAAACCAACAAAAAATAAGTGGCTTGATCATGCAAAGAAGCGAACTGAATAGTTCAGTTTCCCTCTATCGGCCATCCCATGTCGAACGCGTTTAGATCTAAGATATCACCGGCAAACAAAAGTGCTAGGCTCAATGAGCGCCTGTGGGCTGAAATGCACACGATCGAAGTTCAAAAGGCCTGCGGATTGTCCATGGATGAGATATCCAACATGCTGATCGCAAGAGGATTGCCCGCGTCAGCCGCGCTGGTGGGGCGTCTGTTCAAAAGGCGCGATTTGGCGAGAACGCTGAACAATGGGCGCGCCGTGTCTTCGCCGAACCGTGCGGAAAAACTGCTGACAGAGCACACCACGGGGCAAAAAAAGATCACCTCAGAGAAAAAAAAACGCCGCCAAAAAACCTGCGAAGAGTGGCGCGAAAAAGATCGCCTCAATCAAAAAGAGAGCAGTTTTGTCCACAAGGCGGCAGACGGCAGGCTCCGCGACTTCTGCGCCGCGCCTGCCAAAGTCGGAAGAACCATCAAAAAAAAAGAAACCGGCCCGCGCGGTCAAGAAAAAAGGCGCGTCTGCAGTCAACATCAATCAGGAAATCATTTTACAGATCATTTTACAGATTTGACGCAAAAACAACCTTGGCGCGTCAACCACGATTGAAAAATAGGCGGGTTGTTTTAGCACGAATGAACGCAACGCAACACGCAGTGCGATGATTTTGGGCATCTTCGTTCAGCGTTCCGCGGGAGCGCGACTAATTGAACTCTCCCTATAGGACTGGATTTACAAAGCGAAGATGCAGTAAAAAAAAACCGCGCCGCTATGAAAATGATCGAGGCTTACCCTCCGTTTTCAAAACTCGCAGACTTAGATGACACCGGTCAGCGCGACCGGGCGGGAGCACTGAGCGATCATGCGCTCCAACGCCTGGAGCGAGGCAAGCGCAAAAACCGTTTTGGCTGTGTATGGCAATGCCCGCAAGCTGGCCGGTTTGACTCAAAGTCGGTTTTCGGGACAAAACAAGGCGGCGCAGCTGCACAAACGCAGCGAAAAAATTGCATTGCAGCGCGCCGTTGAGGTGGCATGACCAACCTGTCATTCAAGCCCTCGCCCGCGAGCTCGTGAAGCGCGCGGGCGAGGGCTTGAAGGGTTTGATCCAAAATATGGACAGCCCCTCAATCGAAGGATTGTTCGCCGAATCCCTGAGTGAGGCAGGGCCCGGGGGAACGGCCTGGACGCTGGACCGAGGGGTGGGACGCGTGGAGGAACGGACACGGCCTTGAATATGGACGATGGGCTTGCGTCGGCGAAAACGCCAGCGGTGGTCAGCGGCGGTTCCATGTCGGCCATCGTTGAATTGCCTTTGACGGGAGCCAACAAGCTCACGAAGCCTTTTTTTCGCGCAGAAGACACCCAATGACGGTGTGGCTCCCCAAGGAGCCCGTGCATAGCTTATTGTTCATTGAAAACTGAGGCTTGTTTTCTCTGCCCCCACATCACCCAAGCGTACCAGAGGAATATGCTTTGGTGTATTCCGGGGGCTTTGAAGCCGGCGCGCTTCGGTTGAGGGAGCCCAAGGGGCGATTGTTGTTGTTCGTTTCCGGAGACAATGCGCAATTGGAGGCGGCTCAGGCACTGTTGAATGCCGGAAGCGAAGCAAATATCTACTTTTTTGGTGACCTGGATTTTTTCTGCATTGCGGATTTTATCGGGTATTCGCCGCGCTTTTCCGGCCGCGCAAGCGTTTCTCGCCACAAAGGTTTAAACAGGAACTCTGGCATGCCCCTCTCGATCGGTTCTCGGAAAATGCGCTCACCGCGCATCGCCTAAGCTGCCCGTGGGCATCATCATTAAAAAGAAAAAGCTCGCAAAAAAAGTAAGCGAGCTTTTAAAAAATGCGCTCATCATGTTG
>Ga0105855_1000435_pt1 | contig 19197 bp, 12 predicted proteins | sample OrgsoiDNA_201059_FD_89680 | JGI IMG/M metagenome (GOLD analysis project Ga0105855, IMG submission 89680) | Permafrost soil microbial communities from the Arctic, to analyse light accelerated degradation of dissolved organic matter (DOM) -... | ecosystem: Environmental > Terrestrial > Soil >... | reverse complement strand
GCGCAGCCCCTGGCCCTTTCTGCTAAACAGGCGCGCGGCCTGTGGCAGTTCATCCCCGCCACGGCGAGACAATACGGCCTGACGGTCAATTCAGACAAGGACGAACGGGTTCACGTCGAACAGTCCACACGGGCCGCCGCGCGCTATCTTCGCGATCTATACCAAGAGTTCGCGGATTGGCCACTCGCGCTGGCAGCGTACAATGCCGGGCCTGAGGCCGTGCAGCGGGCGCTGCAACGCGGACATGCCACAACATATTCGCAAATCAGCGCGGCTCGACTCTTGCCTGAGGAAACGCGCCATTACGTGCCGGCCGTTCTCTCTGCCATGGAACTGCTGGGAACCGAGCGCCTGGTTGAGCCGCAAATTGCAATCAACCAACAGAGCGCCCGAATCCTCTATGCCCCCACGGCGGTAACGAATTGAAGCATCGATTGCGGCGGCTACCGCCTCAAATGCGGCAGCTTAAGTCCTCCCGCTGTCCGATCTCCGGCAAACTGAGAGCGGCGACTGTCTGTCAATATCACGCAAATTGCTGAATCTGCGCCGATAAACGACACGATGGTCTTTGGCAGGAGCATTGCCCCTACCACTGTTCGGAAACTTACGAAATGAGGATGCATTGAGACTTCTCGGAATGCTGATCATGGCCACGATGGCGGCCGCCGCGGCACAGGCCCTTGAAACGCGCGTGAGTCTTCGTGACCTGACTGGCGAGGCGCTCAAGAATAATCCGGAGGTGATCGCGGCACAGAAGAGGTACGAAGCCGCACGGCAGCGGCCGACGCAAGAGAGCAGCCTTCCGGACCCGATGATCTCTCTCGGATACAACAGCGTCGGCAATCCGCTGCCCGGCGCCGGCCTCGGAAAAGACGTGCTGGCAAACGCCGGTGTAATGGTTTCGCAGGAACTGCCTTACCCCGGAAAGCTGAAGCTCAGAGGCGACATGGCGGCCAAAGAAGCGCAGGCCGAGTTCGAGCAATACCAGTTGGTCCAACTGAACGTCATCTCGCGACTCAAACAGGCATACTTCCGCGTTCAATACACGTACGCCGCAACCGGCCTGCTCACTCGTAACCGGACGCTGCTTGAAAACCTTCTGAGCGTCACCGAAAGCCGATATTCGGTCGGGAAGGCCGCGCAGCAAGATGTGTTCAAGGCGCAGACGCAAATCAGCATCCTCGAAACACGACTGGTGAAACTCGAACAGGAGAAAAGCGCGCGAGAGGCAGAGATCAACAGCTTGCTGAACCGGGCGCCGGGTACACCGGTGCTGCGTCCGGAGGACGTGAAGCCGAAGCCGCTGGGGCTTACACTGGAAGACCTTTTCGCATCGGCAAGTCACAACTCACCCATGTTGGGCCGCGACCAGAAGATGATTGAACGAACGGAACTGGCGGTCAACATGGCCCGGAAGGAGTACTACCCGGACGTCACCCTGAACGCCGGCTACTACAACATGGGCGCAATGCCACCCATGTATGAGGTCCGCGCCGACTTCAAGGTGCCGATCTACTTCTGGCGCAAGCAGCGAGCGGGCGTTACCGAACAGGTCAGCACTTTGTCGCAAGCGCGCCGTACGTACGAGGCGACAGGCCAGTCACTGCATTTCCGCATCAAGGAGGAGTACACGATGGCGCAGGCGTCACGGAGGTTGATGGATCTCTACACCCGGAACGTTGTTCCGCAGGCGAGTCTGGCGCTCGAATCATCTTTGTCAACCTATGAAACGGGCAGCGTGGATTTCCTCTCCGTGATTTCGAACTTCACGATGGTCCTGGACTATGAGATGGGTTACTACGACGAAGCCTTGAATTACGCGCTGGCCCTGAGCCGGCTCGAAGAGATGACGGCTTTGGAACTGATCGATTGACAAGGCGCAAAGGAATGGGAATGGCGATGAAGGCGATGAAGAGAATCGGGCTGCTAGTAATAATCGGGCCGCATTTGCCGGCGGGTATTTCCTGAAGCGCGGATCTTCCACCGACGCAGGCAAGGGTGACCGAAAAATCCTCTATTGGGTGGATCCGATGCACCACGCCTATAAGTCGGACAAGCCGGGGGTCGCGCCCGATTGCGGGATGACACTGGAGCCGGTTTACGCCGGCGGAGTCTTGAATCCGAAGACCGGCAATCAATTAGCGCCCGTGGACGCCGACGCCTCGGCCATGCCTATGGGGACCGTTCAGATCGCGCCCGACAAACAGCAACTTATTGGGGTGAAATACGGCCAGGTGGAAGCCAGTGGCGGCTCCCGCGTGATTCGCGCGGCCGGAAGGGTCGCCGTGGATGAGACTCGAATCGAACACGTACACACGAAAGTCGAGGGCTGGATTGACCAGGTCTTCGTCGATTTCACCGGCCAGGCCGTAAAAAAGGGCGATCCCCTGCTGACGATATACAGTCCGGAATTGCTGGCCTCCCAGCGTGAATATCTTGTGGCCGTGAAAGCTCAGAACCTTATGCAGAACAGCGCGCTGCCCGCGGCCTTCGACCAGAGCAAATCGATGCTCGAAGCCGCACGCCGCCGTCTTGAGTTGTGGGATGTCACCGATGAGCAGATTCAGCAGGTTCTCAAAACCGGCCAACCCATCAAGAACATCACTGTGTATTCTCCTACCTCAGGGTACGTAACCGAGCGCAAGGCATTCCCCCAGTTGAAGGTCATGCCGGACACGGATTTGTACACGATTGTCGATCTGAGCCACGTCTGGATCATGGCCGATGTATTCGAGTACGAAGCGCCAAATATTCATGTAGGCGAGACGGCTCGCGTGTCTCTGCAGGCGCTTCCCGGAAGGACTTTCAACGCCCAAATCAACTATGTGCAGCCGCAGGTGGATGCGATGACCCGAACTCTCAAGGTCCGGCTCAACATGGACAACCCAGGATTGATGCTCAAGCCCGACATGTACGCGGACATCGAATTCCGCGTGAATCTTTCCTCGAAACTCACCGTGCCCGCCGAAGCGGTGCTGGACTCTGGCGAGCGAAAGACCGTATTTGTGGACCGGGGCAACGGCTATTTCGAACCCAGGCAAGTGAAGACGGGCGAGCGTGAGGGCGACCGCGTCCAGATCCTGACGGGGCTCAGCGGTGGCGAGCGCGTGGTCACTTCAGGCAATTTCCTGATCGATTCCGAAAGCCAGTTGAAGTCCGCCGCGGCCGGAATGGGTGGGATGGCCGGAATGCCCGGAATGGCCGCGGAGGCGTCACCAAAGGCTCAGCCTGTGAAACCCGATGCGAAGACGAAGGGAATGGCCGACATGCCGGGGATGCGTGAGAAAAAGTGATTAACGCCATCATAGAGTTCTCGGCCAGGAACAAGATGATCGTGTTCATCCTGATCGGCGCGGCCGTGATGGGCGGTCTGTGGTCGATGCGGACGGTGCCGCTCGATGCGCTCCCGGACATGAGCGACACCCAGGTGATCGTGTACTCTCGTTGGGACCGAAGTCCGGACATCATGGAAGACCAGGTCACATATCCGCTGGTCACCGCGATGCTGGGCGCGCCGAAGGTGAAGGACGTACGTGGGTTTTCAGATTTCGGGTATTCGTACGTGTACATCATCTTCGAGGAAGGCACGGACATTTATTGGGCTCGTTCCCGGACGCTCGAATATCTCTCGAACGTGCTGCCGCGCCTGCCGCAAGGCGTCAAAACCGAACTTGGACCCGACGCGACCGGCATTGGCTGGGTGTTTCAGTACGCGCTTATCGATACCACCGGCAAGCAGAGCCTGGCGGACCTCCGCAGCTATCAGGATTGGTACCTGCGTTATTACCTGAAAGCCGTCCCGGGTGTGGCCGAAGTGGCGCCGCTCGGCGGCTTCGTGCGGCAGTATCAGGTGAACGTCGATCCCAACAAGCTTCAGTCGTTCAACATACCGATCGGCAAAGTAGTAGATGCCGTGCGCAGCGGCAACAATGACGTCGGCGGACGATTAGTCGAATTTACAGGCATAGAGTACATGGTGCGGGGCCGGGGCTACGCACAATCGACCGAAGACATCGGGAAGATCGTACTGGCGAAAAGCTCCAATGGCATTCCCATCCGAATCTCGGACGTAGGCGACGTGACGCTTGGACCCGATATACGCCGGGGCGTGGCGGACTGGAATGGGACCGGTGACACGGTGTCGGGGATCGTCATCATGCGGCAGGGGGAGAACGCGCTCCAGGTGATCGAACGCGTGAAGCAGAAGTTGCATGACATTGAAGGAGGGCTGCCTGCCGGAGTGAAAGTAGTCACCGCGTACGACCGGTCCGAACTGATCCTGCGGTCGATCGAGAACCTGAAGCACACCCTGACGGAGGAGTTGATCATCGTGGCGATCGTCATCATGATCTTTCTCTGGCACATTCCAAGCGCGACAATCCCAATCATCACGGTGCCGGTAGCTGTCATTATTTCTTTCATTCCGATGAAGATGATGGGATTGACCTCCAATATCATGTCGCTCGGTGGGATTGCCATCGCTGTTGGGGCCATGGTAGACGCTGCCATCGTGGTTGTCGAGCAGACGCATAAGAAGCTCGAAGAGTGGGAACGCACGGGCCGGAAACAGGACTACCACCGCGTTGTCATCGACGCTGTAAAGGAAGTCGGCGGGCCCAGTTTCTTCGCACTGCTGGTTATCGCGGTCGCCTTCCTTCCGGTTCTCACACTCGAAGCGCAGGAAGGCCGGTTGTTCAAGCCGCTCGCCTACACGAAGACCTTTTCGATGATTATTGCCGCGGTTCTGGCGATTACGCTGGACCCGGCAATGCGTCTTCTATTCACCCACATGAAGGATTTCGAGTTCCGGCCGCGATGGCTTGCTCGTGTGACGAATGCCATTCTGGTGGGCAAGATCCACTCGGAGGAGACCCACCCGATCAGCAAAGTCCTCATCCGGTTGTACGCGCCTGTTTGTGCCTGGGCATTGCGTTGGAAGTGGCTGGTCATCGCCGGGGCATTGGCTGTGGTCGTCCTTACAATTCCAACCTTCCAGAAATTGGGGTCTGAATTCATGCCGCCACTGGACGAGGGTTCGCTGCTCTACATGCCTTCGACTCTTCCCGGCATCTCCGTCACTCAGGCGGAGCAGTTGATGCAGATTCAGGATCGCATCATCAAGCGGTTTCCCGAAGTATTGAGTGTGCTTGGCAAGGCGGGTCGAGCGGAGACGTCAACGGACCCGGCGCCGTTCTCGATGATGGAGACCGTCATCGTCTTGAAACCGGAGACAGAGTGGCGGAGGGTGGACACGTGGTACTCCTCCTGGGCTCCGGAATGGGCCAGAAGCGTCTTTCGGCGCTTTACGCCCGACCACATTTCCACTGAGCAACTGGTGGAAAAGATGAACCAGGCCCTGAAGATTCCAGGAACCACTAATGCGTGGACCATGCCAATCAAGGCGCGCGTGGACATGCTCACCACGGGCATCCGTACGCCAGTCGGGATCAAAGTCTACGGCTCCGACATCAAGAAGATCGAGAATCTGGGGACGCAGATCGAAGCGCTGTTGCCGAAGGTGCAGGGTACGAGGAGCGTCTTCTCCGAGCGGACCGCCGGCGGGTACTTCCTGGACTTCAAGTGGAATCGCGACCAGTTGGCGCGCTACGGCTTGAGCATCGATAACGCACAGGATGTGGTCATGAGTGCCATCGGCGGCGAGAACGTCACCACCACCGTCGAGGGGCGGGAGCGCTATCCGGTGAACGTGCGGTACAAGCGGGATTACCGCGGCGATGCCGACTCGTTGGGGCGCGTCCTGGTACCGACAATGGATAGCCAGACGCAAGTGCCGCTCGCGCAACTCGCCGAGATCCAGGTGGTAAGTGGTCCGGCGATGCTGCGCGACGAGAACGGCATGCTGAACGGTTACGTGTATGTCGATGTCGCGGGCCGCGATATAGGCAGTTACGTGGAAGAAGCGAAACGCGTCGTGAAGGACAACGTGAAGCTCCCCCCCGGGTATTCGCTCGCCTGGAGCGGCCAGTACGAGGCCATGCAACGCGTTCGCGAGAAGTTGACGGTGGTGCTTCCGGTTACGATCCTTCTCATCGTCATGTTGCTGTACATCAACACCAAGTCGATGACCAAGACGATGATTATCATTCTCGCCGTACCGTTTTCGGCCGTGGGCGCCATCTGGTTCCTATACCTCCTGGGATACAACATGAGCATTGGCGTGTGGGTGGGCTTGATCGCGCTGATGGGCGTGGATGCGGAGACCGGCGTGTTCATGATGTTGTACCTGGATCTGGCACACGATCAAGCGAAGGCTGAAGGCAGGCTAGGCAGTCTGCGAGACCTTCAGGACGCCATCATGCACGGCGCGGTGAAACGCATTCGGCCTAAGTTCATGACGGTCGCGACCATGTTCATGGGATTGATACCGATCATGTGGTCCGTTGGAACGGGCGCCGATGTCATGAAGCGCATCGCCGCTCCCATGATCGGCGGCATATTTACATCGTTCATTCTGGAGCTGGTTGTCTATCCAGCGGTTTACGAGGTGTGGAAATGGAATTTCGAATTGAAAAGAGAGCTCGCGCGGTCCTGACTGGCCTGATCTTACTGGCGCCGGCGGCCTTCGCCCAAGAGACACTGCGCTACGAAGTGTGGCACGGGCACTCGCGGCCGCCGCATGTCAAGAAGGCCGGCAACAGGGGAACACTGACCGTCGCGGATGCGGGCGTGTCGTTCGAGGAAATCTACAAAGACGGCAAGCCGCCGAAACACCCGCACTCTTGGCAGTGGAGGTATGACGACATCCAGCAGCTCACAGTATCGCCGAAGGCTTTGAAGGTGCTCACTTACAAGGACAACAAATGGAAGCTGGGAGCCGACCGGGAATATGAATTCGACCTTACGTCGGACAGAACTTTCGAAGACGCATACAGCTTCCTAAGAACCCGCCTGGATCAGCGCCTGGTGGCTGCAATTCCGCGCGCGCCTGTGAGCGTGTTATGGGAGATTCCGGTGAAGCACCTGACACGGTTTGGCGGGGACGAGGGCGTACTGCAGATCGGCGAAACCGAGATCGTCTATAAGTCGGTAAACAACAACGACTCGCGTACGTGGCGATACGAGGATATCGAGAACGTTAGCAGTGCGGGGCTGTTCCAGCTATCGATCACTACCTTCGAACGTGCCAAATCCCAATACGGAAGCCTCAGAGACTTCAATTTTCAATTGAAGCAAAAGCTCTCCGCGGCCCGGTACAACGATCTGTGGTTGCGGCTGAACCGCACCAAGGGATTGACCATCCTCGATTCATACCGGGAGGGAAGCGGGGCGCAGTCCCGATAATTCCCTGCCCGAAATTGCCAGGGACCGGCCAGTTGGTCTAGACTAAAGAAGAAGGAATGCTTATGGGGCGCGCACGCCAGTTCGCGGTATTCGCTATTGTCGCCGTTGTAGCGCTCACCGTGGGGTATGCCGGCTGGCGAGTATACCGCCAGGCTCAACCGGAACAGTGCTACGCCTGCCAGCGGCCGGTCCACGCTCATTCGAGGACTGTCGCATTCGCGAAGGGCAGTTCCAGACTGTTCTGCTGTCCGGCATGCGCGCTCTCGGAGCAAGAGCAGGAAGGCAAGCCGGTGCGGGTTACGGAAGTGACTGCATTCCTGACTGGGGCTAAGCTGTCGCCGAACAGCGCCTATGTCGTGAAAGGCAGCGACGTGAACATGTGCGCTCATTCCCACGAGTTGATCGACGCCGACAAGCGCCCCGCCGACATACAGTACGACCGGTGTGTACCGAGCCTCATCGCCTTCGCTCAGGAGCGGGAAGCGATTCAGTTCTCGCGGGAGCACGGCGGGACAGTCCTCGCTTTTCAAAAAGCCGCAGCCGCATTCGCGAAATAACGACAGTCAGATTTGAGGGTCGCCGGCGGCTTCGGAGCGATCTCGTCTGAGTCCGAACTTTTCCATTCGATAGATCAGTGTCTTGCGGCTGAGGTCCAGGTACTGAGCCGCATGGGTCTGGTTCCAGTTGAACTTCTCGAGCGCGCGGACGATCAGTTCCTTCTCGACGGCCTCCAGGCTGATGCCATTGGGGGGCAGAATGAGGTGAAGCTCTTCCACCGCCGGCCGTTCCCGTCGCAGGAAATCCGGAAGGTCGTTCAGAGTGATTTCGTCGCCTCGGGACAGCACCACAATTCGTTCGATGATGTTCTCGAGTTCCCGCACGTTGCCTGGCCAGGTGTAGGCGCTGAAGTACGGCAGCATCCTGGTTGGGAGCACCATGTTGGCACGGCCCTGCTTTTCTTTGGCTTTTAGAAAGAAGTGCTGGACCAGCTCCGGAATATCCTCGGCACGTTCCCGGAGCGGCGGGATCTCCAGCGGAATCACGGCCAGACGGTAGTATAGATCCTCGCGGAACGTCTCGTCTTCAACCATCGCCTGAAGATTACGGTGCGTAGCCGCGATGATGCGGACATCCACTTTCGAGACGCCCGCGGCGCCGAGCTTTTCGATCTCACCCTGCTGAATGAGACGTAGAAGCTTCACCTGCAATTCAACCGGCAACTCACCAATTTCGTCCAGGAATAGAGTGCCTCCGTCGGCCAACTCGACCTTCCCCTTCTTATTGGCGAACGCGCCAGTGAACGATCCCCTGACGTGTCCGAATAGCTCCGACTCGATCAAGTCCTTGGGAATCGCCCCGCTGTTGATCGTAACGAACGGCTTGTCCTTACGCGGGCTATTGAAGTGGACAGCCTTGGCCAGCAACTCCTTCCCCGTTCCCGTTTCGCCGCGGATGAGAACCGTCGATGTCGCCCGCGCCGCCCGGGAGGCCATGTCGAGCACGTAAAGCAGTTTGTTCGATTGCCCGAGGATGTTTTCGAACCCGTACTTCTTGTCGAGGCTGCCGCGCAATGCCCGCACCTCTTCGCGGAGATCGAGATTCTCAAAGCCGCGGTTCACGATCAACCGCAGCTCATCCATGTTCACTGGTTTGGTGATGTAGTCGTAGGCTCCGGCCTTCATCGCCTCGACCGCATTCTCGACCGTCCCGAACGCCGTCACCATGATTACGATAATTTCGGGATACAAGGATCGAATTTCCTTTAACAGATCCAGCCCCGACATGCCGGGCATCTTCAGGTCCGTGATGACCAAGTCCGCCGGCAGATTCCGGATCTGCTCCAAAGCGGAAGCCGCGTTCGCAGCGGCGGCAACATCGTACCCACTCTGCTGAAGCTGCGCCTGCGTCACCCACCGCAAGCTCTCGTCGTCATCGACTACCAGAATGCGCTTCTTGCTCAACGCCCCTCCTCTGCTTCAGCGGAATGGTCAAGGAAAACGTCATTCCGCCTTCGGGGTTTCGCTCGGCCCTCACATCGCCCCCATGTTGATTCACAATCTGATACACAACCGATAGTCCTAATCCCGTGCCTGCGTCCTTGGTCGTGTAGAACGGATTGAAAATCTTGTCCAGGTCTTCATCGTCGATGCCAGGCCCCTGGTCCCGTACGCTGATGACCACGAATGAGACGTGCTGGCGCGCCGCGAGCAGGATTTCACCGGCACCCGTCATCGCCTGAACCGCATTGATGGCGAAGTTTAGAATGACCTGTTTCATTTGCTCCGGATCGCACTCGAACGCAGGGACAAGAGCGGGGACATCTTTGCGAAGCTTGATGCCTTTCTGTTGAGCCGCAGGGCCGGCCAGGGCGATGATCGCATCAATCAGCCGACCGGCATGTACAGTCTGGAATTCCGGTTTGCGCGGGCGCGCGAAGTCCAGCAGATTGGTCAGCAGCCGATTCAAGCGCTGAACCTCTTTGCGAATAATGACGAGCGATGCCTTCCGCATCTCCGGAGCTGTTTGGTCCGACTCGATGAGATTCGCGGCCCCGTCTATCCCCGCTAGAGGATTTCGGATCTCGTGGGCGAGGCTGGCCGAGAGTTGGCCGATCGCCGATAGCCGGTCGGCCCGCTTAATCTGCTCAAAGCTGTCCCGAAGCTCGCGATTGAGCTCCGCGAGTTCACGCCTTTGCCTCATCCCCCGATCGGCGAGCACCCCGGTGACTGTGCCCACCAGGAAGAAAACGATGATCTCCGCGTATTGATTCATGGCGTAGTCCGGCATGTGGTGCCAAGCCATCAGAATGTGTGGAATGTAACAAGTGGCGGACACTATCGATGCGACAAGGCCGACGCGCCAGCCGAGGTAGATCGCGGCGTAGATGATCGGGAGGTAGTAGAGGCGCTGGAAGAGGTTATGCCAGAGGATGAGAGACGGAGACGTGAAATAGTGGAGTGCCGTGGCCACGGCGATGCCGACGGCCACCACAGCCACTCGCGTCAGTGGTTTGGGCTCCTGCACTTCTCAGCCTACTGCACTCTTCCGCCAAATATACCCCAAACCGGGTATTGTCGTTGATACCCGCAGCCTCTTATGATCAGACGTAAGGACAGTCATTGTCGTTAGGGGCTGAATGCGAGTGTGCTGTCCGCCGCCTGAAATCACATGCCACCTCCGCTGACACCCGATCAATTGGCGGCCATACGTCAGTTTGACACGTGCACCATCGCCAACGCCATCGAGCAGTTCGGTGTGCGACTGCGAAACGAGGGCTTTACACGGCCCGGGTTGCGATGCGTCACTGGCGGCTCGCCGCGATTGCTCGGGTATGCAGCCACTTTCAGAATCCGGTCATCCGACCCCCCGATGAGCGGCAACGCCTATCTCGACCGGACGGACTGGTGGGGCGCATTGGAGCAACTTCCAGTTCCCAGGATCGCCGTAATCCAGGACATCGAAGCGGGCTCGGGTTTGGGATCTGCAATGGGAGAAGTCCACGCCGCAATTCTGAAGGCGCTTGGCTGCGACGGAGTGATTACAAACGGCACGGTACGCGATATCCCAGGAGTCGCCGCGATGCAGTTCCCAGCGTTCGCATCTGCCGTGGCTGTGTCCCACTCTTACATGCACGTAGTGGATTACGGCGCTCCCGTAGAGATCTTCGGTCTTAAGGTCCATTCGGGAAGTCTGGTGTATGCCGATTGCCACGGCGTGATTTCGATACCTCTGGAAATCGCGGGAGAGCTCCCCGAAGTTGCATCGCAACTCCACGCGAGGGAGCGCCGGATCATCGATGTCTGCCAGTCGCCGGGCTTCTCGCCCGAAAAACTCCTGCAGGCTATTAAAAGCGTTCAGTGAGGAAACTAATGCCGAAATTCGTTATCCGTTCCCTCCCCGTTCTCATCGCCGGACTGGCAGGGTTAATTGCCTCTTCGTGCTCCAAACATGAAAGCGTGCAAGCGCGCGGCTCACAATCCTCGGAAATCCCGACTGTCGCAGTCGCAAGGGCCACAACGGAGGATCTCTCACACAACCTGGTCCTTACGGCCGAGTTTAAACCATTCCAGGAAGTCGATGTGATGGCCAAGATTGCCGGATACATCAAGGAGATTAACGTCGACGTGGGCGACCATGTGAAGCAGAACCAACTTCTGGCAACGCTGGAGATTCCCGAAATGGCGGACGATCTGAGAAGAGCCGACGCTTCCGTGAAACGCAGCCAGGCGGAAGTGCAGCGCGCCGACGACGAGCTTCAACGAGCCAAGTCCGCTCATGACATCGCTCACCTGTCTTACTCGCGGCTGTTCGCCGTGTCCGAAAAGAAGCCGGGTCTTATCGCACAGCAGGACATTGACGACGCGCAAAGCAAGGATCTTGTCGCCGAGGCACAGGTTTCGGCCGCTAAGTCCGGCCGCGTGGTAGCCGACCAGCAGGTACAGGTCAATAACTCGGATGTCGAGAGAGTAAAGACGCTCCTGGTTTATACGCGCGTGACGGCCCCGTTCGCCGGGGTGGTGACCAAGAGATACGCGGACACCGGCTCAATGATCCAGGCCGGCACGGCATCGCAAACGCAGGCCATGCCAGTGGTGCGGCTCTCGGAAAACAGCCTGCTCCGGCTAATCCTCCCGGTTCCGGAATCCGTCGTTCCCACCGTACACATCGGCCAACAGGTGGAGGTACGAGTTCCGACCCTGACCCGCAGTTTTCCCGGAAAAGTGGCGCGTTTCTCAGCCAAGCTGTCAACGGCGACTCGCACGATGGACACCGAAGTCGACGTACCGAACTCCAGCCTCATTTTGATACCCGGTATGTATGCGGAAGTGAACCTCACACTGGACCGGAGGCATGCTGTCTTGGCGATTCCCGTGATGGCGGTAGATCCGGACGGCGGCGGTTCCGGACAAAGCGGAAGCCGCGGCCAGGCGACCGGAAAGGTCATGATCGTCACGCACAACAATCGAGTTGAGACACGCACGGTCTCGTTGGGGATCGAAACCGCCAACCAAGTCGAGATCCGATCCGGTCTGAATGAAGGAGACACCGTGGTGCTTAGCGGCCGCTCCGGACTGCAACCCGGACAGGAAGTGCTGCCGAAGGTGACTACGATGGCGGCTTCCAAGGGCCCAGCGGGGGTATAAATGTCGGGCTTCGCCATTCGCAACCCCTATTTCATCGTCGTCATTTGTCTGTTCATCGCGGTGTTGGGCGTTACTACTCTCGCTCAGATGCCCATCGATATGTTCCCGGCAATGAACATACCGGTTGTAGTTGTGGCGACATTTTACTCGGGCATGCCGCCGGAACAAATTGAGACTGACATTACCAGCCGATTCGAGCGGTTTTTCACGCTAGGCAGCGGCATTGAGCATATCGAGTCGCGTTCGCTGCCGGGTGTCAGCGTGATCAAGGTATACTTCCAGCCCGGCACGAATCCCGACTCGGCAGTCACCACGATTTCGAACCTGGCGATGGCGCAATTGCGGCGTCTTCCTCCCGGCACTCTGCCTCCGGTGGTGTTGAAGTTCGATGCGTCCAGCTTGCCCGTATGCCTGGTGACATTCAAAGGCGAAGGGCTGAACGAAACCTCTTTGCGCGACCTGGCGCAATTTCAGGTTCGCAATCAGATCGGAAGCGTCCCGGGCGCGAGCGTGCCGCAGCCCTTTGGGGGCCGGTACCGCCAGATCATGGTATACGCCGATCCATACAAACTTGAGGCGCACCAGTTGAGCCTAATGGACGTGGTTAGATCGCTGAATAATTCCAACCTCATCCTGCCCGCTGGCGACGTCCAGTTAGGGATGCTCGACTATAACATCTACACAAACAGCCAACTGGCGACGATCGGCGAGATCGACAACCTTCCGGTTAAGACAGTGGGGCAATCCCCCATCCGGGTCTCCGATATCGGCTACGCCAAGGATGCACAGCAAATCCAAACCAACCTGGTGCGAGTGGATGGGCAGCCCTCGGTCTACCTTCCCGTGATGAAACAGGGCGGCGATACCAATACAATTGCGGTGGTGGATGGTATTAAGGCGGCCGTGCGGAACCTCTTGGATGTTCCGAAAGAGCTGATCAGTACCGTGGTGTTTGACCAATCCGCCTTCGTAAAGACCGCCATCGATACGCTTCTGCATGAAGGCGCTATTGGACTGCTTCTGACTTCGGTGATGATCTTGATCTTCCTGGGAAGTATGCGCGCCACCGTCGCGGTGTTCTTCTCTATTCCACTTTCGGCTTTGGCTGCGTTCATCGCGCTCTCCATGGGGGGCGGGTCGATCAACAGTATGGTGCTGGGTGGGCTGGCACTGGCGTTTTCGCGACTGATCGATAACTCGGTGGTGGTGCTTGAAAACATTTATCGCCACTTGGAATTGGGTGAAACGCCCGAGGTCGCGGCCGAAAAGGGCGGCAGCGAAGTTGCCCTGCCGGTGCTCTCCGCCACACTAACGACGGTGGTCGTGTTCTTCCCCGTCACATTCCTCTATGGCGTGAGCAAGTACCTGTTTTCAGCCCTTGCGCTGGCGGTTGCGCTATCGCTGTTCGCCTCGTTTGCGGTCGCCATGACGGTCGTGCCGCTATTTTGCGCGCGCTTCATTAAGGCTGCCGCCCATCATGGCACGCCATCCTCTGAACAAGCTGTGACGGTGGAACATCCGAAGCGCCGCTGGACTTTGAGCGATCGATTCAATGTCTGGTTCAACAACCGGTTCGAGGGCTTCTTGAAATTCTATGACAAGCTTGTGGGTGTGACGCTGCGCCGGCCGGTCCTCACCCTGGTTGGCTTCGGCGCCATGTTCGTTGTCAGCCTGGCGGCGTTCCCTCTTTTGGGCCTCTCCTTCTTTCCGCGGACGGATGCCGGGCAGTTCGTCATCAACCTGAAGGCGCCCAGTGGAACCCGCCTAGCCGTTACCGACAACGAGGTGCAAAAGGTGGAAAACCTGATTCGTCAGGTGGTCTCCCCTGAAGACCTTGGGATGATCCTCTCTAACATTGGCTCGACTCCCGACTTCTCCGCGATTTACACAACTAACTCGGCAATGCACACGGCATTCGTGCAGGTCAGTCTCAAGGAAGATCACAAGACCGGCAGCTATGAGTATATGAGCCGCGTAAAGCAAAAGATTCAAACTGAGTTGCCGGAATTGACCGCTTACTTTCAGTCCGGCGGCCTGGTTGACGCAGTGCTGAATATGGGGCTCCCCGCCCCTATCGACGTTCAAGTGGCCGGCAGCAACATGGAAAACTCCTATGCGACCGCGCTCAAGCTCGCATCGCAGATTCGAACCGTTCCCGGAGTTGCCGACGTTTTCATTCCCCAGGATATCGATTACCCGGCATTGCGGCTCGACGTGGACCGTATGCGCGCCAGCGAAATGGGTCTGGACCAACGGGAAGTAGTGGACAACGTGATTACCGCGTTGACCTCTAATGGAATGATCGCACCCAGCTTCTGGATCGACCCAAAAACCGGAAACGATTACATGCTGACGGTGCAGTATCCCGAGCGCCAGGTTAAGACTTTGAACGACCTTCGAGCGATCCCGCTGCGCGGTCCGGGCGACCTGACACCAACGCGCCTGGACATGATCAGCAGTGTGACGCGAATCAAGTCTCCTACCGAAGTGGATCACTACGCGTTGCGCCGGACGACCGATATTTATGTTCGTCCCCTCAATGAGGATCTCGGCAAGATCGCGAACTCGATCGATGGCATTATCGCCGGAACTAAGGTCCCCCAGGGGTTGACGGTAACGCTACGCGGAATGGTGCTGGGAATGCGAGTCTCGTTCATGCGCTTCGCCCTCGGTCTATGTCTGGCGGTGGTGTTGCTTTACCTTATTCTGGTGGCGCAGTTCCAGTCGTTTGTCGATCCCTTTATCATTCTTATTGCAGTCCCGCCGGGAGTGACCGGGGTCATACTGACACTGTGGCTTTCAGGTACGACGCTGAACGTGATGTCTCTTATGGGCGTGGTTATGCTGGTCGGCATCGCCGTATCCAACAGCATCCTGATTGTTGAATTCACACGCCATTTACGCGGCGAGGGTATGAATGTTCGCGAGGCAGTCGCGCTTGCATGCAGGGTCAGATTGCGTCCGGTGCTCATGACATCGTTGGCGACGATCATTGGACTGCTGCCCATGGCTCTGAAGCTGGGCGCCGGCAGCGAGGCTTATGCCCCACTGGCCCGGGCGATTCTGGGTGGGCTAACCGTGTCGGTGATGCTAACGGTGTTCCTTGTTGCCGCCGCCTATGTGCTGGTTTATGGCGAGCGGAACTTCGGATTCGAAAGACTCCGGCTGCGGAGGTCTCACTAGTTTATGCGCTCCTCGTTATTCGTTGTTTCGATCGCCTGCCTCTGTTTGTCGCAGGCGCCTTTGCGGGGTCAACCGGCGATCCACTTGACGTTAGGCGAGGCCCAGCGACTGGCAATTCAGAATAACCCGCAGTTCACAGCGGCTAAGTTCAATGCCGCCGCGGCTTACCAGGTGCCTCTTCAATATCGAGCTAACTTCGAGCCGACTCTGGCCGGCAGTCTCACCGGCGTTGGAGCGGATAACGGCAGCCGCCTGGCCGCCGGCGGTTTGAATAATCCGATCGTTTATAACCGGTTTGGTTCCGGATTATCTGTCGGCCAGATGATCACGGATTTCGGCCGCACCAGCAATCTGGTTGGAATGGCCAGACTTCAGGCACAAGCAGAGGACCAGGTCACGGAAACCACACGAGCGGATATTCTGCTAGCCACCAGCCGCGCGTACTTCGCTCTGCTCCGGGCGCATGCCGTGATGACGGTCGCCGACCAGACCGTTGCCGCGAGGCAACTCGCCTCCGACCAGGTGACCGCGCTGGCTCAGAGCAAACTTAAGTCGACCCTGGACGTCAGTTTCGCAAACGTAAACCTTGCGGACGCAAAACTGCTCCAGGTACAGGCGCAGAATGACGTGAAGGCCGAGGAGGCGGAATTGGCTACCGCGATGGGGTTACCGGGCGAGGCGGCTTTTATTCTGGCCGAAGAGCCAATTCCCGCACCCTTGCCCGATCGCGTTAACGACCTCATTCGCGATGCGCTTCAGGCTCGCCCCGAGTTGAAGGAGATACGATTGCAGCAGAGCGCCGCGGAGCGCTTTACGAAAGCGGAGCACGCGCTCTATTATCCGAACGTCGGTGTGATTGGCGCCGCGGGCTTCGTCCCGACAGGCTATGTGGCCGTACCTAGCCGCTACGGGGCCATCGGAATGAATGTAACCATCCCGATCTTCAACGGAGGCTTATTCAAAGCCCGCCAGACTCAAGCCGAGTTGAAGGCTAAGGCGGCGACGCAGAACATCCGCGATCTGGAGAACCGGATCGTCCGCGATGTTCGTGTGGCGTTCCTCAACGCAACCACCGCATATGATCGTATGGGTTTGACGGAACAGTTGCTTCAACAGTCCCAATTGGCGCAGGACCTCGCACAAACCAGGTACGACCTCGGGCTGGGTAACATCGTGGAACTTAGCACCGCTCAACTCAATCTCACTTCCGCACAGATAGCCAACACAAGTGCGCGGTATGATTACCAGACACAGAGGGTCATCGTCGACTATCAGATCGGAGTTCTGCACTAGCGCGCATTTGATCCGTAACCGGCCGGCAGTACTCTGTGGGGATCCACCCGGACTACCAGGTACACGATCTGATCCGATGCGATCTCGCTGAACCAGTGCGGCGTGTTGGGTGGAATGACGACCACATCCCCCGGCCCCACCTTTCGGCTGACGCCGCCTTGCACCGCGCCGCCGCCGGTGCTGGGTCCGTTCAGAACCTTGACCACCATGCTCTCGGGCGGCGACTCGCGCGGATTCTCGATGACGCCTCCTGTGACCAGCGTCGCATTGCCTTCGAGCACATGGTAGATCTCGGTGATCTGGCTGTGTTCGATACCGTTACCCGCGCCGCGGCCCGCAGTCCGGGCGCGATGTACCACTCCGATGCCGACGTTGTACTCATCGTTGATGCCGACCACACGGATGGCCTGGTCGCTCACCGCCGCCGAGGCCGTCTTTTTGACGGTGGCTTGAATCTCGTCATTGGTCACATCCGTGGCCGTGCCGCGAGGTAAGTCTTTTTGAGAGATGATATGGGAGAAGTCCTGCTGCGGCAAGTGCGGCGTCTGCTGCCGGGCGAAGAAGTCCAGCATGGGACCGAACTGCGGCGCGGCGACGCTGATGTGGCTGCCGCCGGGCACTTCGACATACACGATGTTCGCGCCGGCCTTCTTGCCAGCCTCAACCATGATGCGCGACTGGGTAACGGCCACTGTCCGGTCGTCGTCGCCGTGCACCACATACTCCGCAATGTGAGCGATCTTCGCCATGCCCGCCGGATTGCCGCCGCCCGATATCGGACCTAGAGCCGCGAAGACATCGGGATGCGACATGGCAACGCTCCACGTGCCATATCCGCCCATGGAATGGCCCATGAGATAAATGCGGCTGGGATCGATGCTGTAGTCGCGGCGCACTTCGGCCAGCACATCCATGACGTCCTGTTCGGCCGAATCGCGATACATGGACGCCGGGTCGCGCCCCTTCGGGCATGCCACCACCAGGCCCACGCGCCCGGCCTCGCGTTTCAACGCGCCGCCGTACGCATCGAACATATTGTTTTCGTCGCCTCCCATGCCGTGCAATGCAATCAGGAGCGCGTTCGGCTTGGATGCGCTGTACGCCTCGGGAATGAACAGGCGGTACGGCTGAAGCGTATGATCCACGGCGGAGCGATAGGCTTTGCGGAAATCGCCATGTCTTCCAGCGAAGGGATCGCGGCCCGCATCAAGCGCGTCAAGAATCTCGTTAGCCCTGGCAAAGTCGTCGCCGAAGTGGTAGAGCGCCGGGTTCGCTTCGCCGCGGTCGGCCCGTTCATAGAGAGCCAGCGCGTATTCGGCGGTGGCCAGCGCGGGGCTGTATTTGCTACCATCCTTGTTATCGTGGAGGGCCAGCCGATCGCGCAGGCGCCCGGCGGGGCCGCCAAGCGGCTCAATGTGCACGGGCAGCGTCTTGACCAGCCCGGCGCGCGCCTCTGGAGCAGGCGGCTCTCCTTCCGGCGCCAGACGCACTTCGATGGTATAGTCACCCACCGCCTCGGACGGCAGGCCGACTTTGGTTGAGAAAGGGGTTGCGGCGGAATCGAGAGAGATCGCCGAACCCAGACTCTTCTCTGCCCCTCCATCTTTCTTCAATGGGACCAGAAACAGCGACGCCGTCAATTTCGCCGTGCCCGGACTGCTGTAAAGAGGAGACAGCGTGACCGCGATCGGTTTGCCGGGTTCGACGATGGCGTGGTCCAGATGCCCCTGCAATCCGGAAGCGAATTCGAGGGCGGGTGTCCACGCCACACCACGCATCACCGCCAGCCCATGATAGTAGGCGCGCACGGCATCGCCATATTTTCCCGCCTGGCCGGCCTGGGCTGCCTCACGGGCGAGCTGGTCCGCTTGCCGGCGCTGCTCCTCGGTGAGTTGCAGGCTGTTCCTCTGGGTCCTGTATGTGACCGAGGTGCGCAGCACCATGCTGGCATCCTGCGCGTAAAGGGCCAGTCCGAGCGTGAGGACAAAAGGGCGTGCGAAACGGAAGAGCTTCATAGCCTGCCAGTATATGCCATACCAGTATGTATCGCGACCGGACGGTAGGGAGGTTTACAATTGTCCTCATGCCCACTCAAGAGATTTTGTATTCCGTTTCAGGACGCGTCGCCACGGTTACGCTCCAACGTCCGGACAAGCTGAACGCGTGGACCCGCACCATGGAAGCGGAAGTCCGGCAGGCCATGCAGGAGGCTGCCGGCGACGACCGCGTGCGCGTGATTGTGCTGACCGGCGCGGGCCGGGGCTTCTGCGCCGGC
>Ga0105855_1000432_pt1 | contig 19322 bp, 22 predicted proteins | sample OrgsoiDNA_201059_FD_89680 | JGI IMG/M metagenome (GOLD analysis project Ga0105855, IMG submission 89680) | Permafrost soil microbial communities from the Arctic, to analyse light accelerated degradation of dissolved organic matter (DOM) -... | ecosystem: Environmental > Terrestrial > Soil >... | reverse complement strand
TCGGCTCAAACGGCCTTTCAGGGAAACGCCCTGGACAATGCCGGCTAACTCACCCGTTCTTTCCTGGGTGTCCCGGGTTACTTTGCCAGCTTCATGAGGCTGCGTGCTTTGGCCTGGTCGGAATCGGCGCCGGCTGTGTCGCCAGAGGCGCGGCGGACTTCGGCGCGGTTCACGTAAGCGTTGGTGTAGATTGGGTTCAGCTTGATGGCCCGGTCGAAATCGGCTAGCGCTTGCTGGTATTGCTTGAGGTGGAAATATGCATAGCCTCTGGCGTTGAAGGCCGGGGAGAGGAAGGGATCGAGCGTTACGGCCTGAGTGAGCGGTTCGATGGCTTCGGCGTATTGGGAATCCTGGATGAGTTTTCGGCCGCGGGCCTGGTATTCGGCTGCACTGGTCACGGCCGCACTGGTCACGGGTGGTCCCGCGAGGACGGCCGGTGGTGGAAGCGCCGGAATGGCGGGCGGTGCTTCGGGAACGCCAGGCAACGTGACGTTTCCGGTTTCGGGCGCCAGTTCCTTCGCCTTGGCCTGCTCGACGATATCGTCTACCTTCTTCCGGGCCAAGTCGCCGGCCTGCCGTGTATCCGCATTATTGGGATCGAGCTTCCCGGCCTCCGTCAAGTCCGCCAGCGCCTCGTCGTAGCGTCCCAGAAGCAGATAGTCATTGCCGCGGGCAGCCCATGCCACGGCATACCCGGGGCTCAGGCCGATAGCGCGGGTGCGGTCGGCGATGCCTTTTTCGTGGTCTCCGAGCAAGTGGTACGATCCGCCGCGCGCCACATAGGCTTCCGGATTTTTTGGATCCAGTTGGACCGCCTGTTCGCGGTCCGCCAGCGATTCCCGCGGTTTATTGGTGCGCGCGTAGACGGCGCCGCGCGCCAGAAACAGCCGCATATCCTGGGGATCGCGCGCGATGGCTTCGGTGTAATCGGCAACGGCGCCTTCGTCGTCGCGCAGGCGCTCGCGCACCGCGCCGCGCACGCGCCAGGCGCGCACATCGCCGCCATTCAGTTTGACGGCCGTGTTTAGATCGGCCAGGGCGAGCGGAAAATCGCCGATGCCGATGAACGCTAAAGCACGCTCGACGAACGCTTCTTGGTCATCCGGTTTGCGGGCGATGGAGGAATCGAAATCGTCCACGGCGTCGCGGTACTGCAGCAAGGCGGCGCGGGCCATGCCGCGGCCCCTGTAAGGTTCGGAATTATCCACCCGGAGTTTGATGGCCTGGGTGAAGTCTTCAATGGCCTTGTCGTATTGGGCGAGCGAAAGGCGAGCGTTGCCGCGCGCGTTATAGACCTCGGTGCGCTCCAGGTTCAGGTTAATGGCGGTATCGAAATCGTGGATGGCGCGCTCGTGTTGTTTGACCGCGGCGAAGTAACGGCCGCGAGCGAAATAAGAGTCGGCGCTGCCGGGTTGCGCCTGCACCGCCTGGTCCAGGTCGGCTCCGGCCTTCTCCAGGAGGCCCGCGGCCAGGTAGTCCTTGCCGCGCGCTCGCAGGGCGGGCGCATTGGCATTATCGGCCTGGATGGCTTCGGCATACGCGGCCATGGCCTCATCGCGCTTTCCCGCTTCATCGGCGCGAAGCCCGCGCTGGTAGGCAGCCTGCGATTTTTTCTTGTCGGGCTTGGCGTCCGCGGCGCCAGCGGGGATGGCGGCGCCGGTTATCGCCAACGCCAGTAAAATCCGCGCCGGGAGGTGGGCTGGAATCGACATCGAATCCCTGAAAATAGTGTACACTCAGCGGCGGATATGAGCACGGAACCGTTTGATGAGCCGCGCCTGGCGATCAATCGCGTGTACACGCGGACTGGGGACCTGGGCGACACCAGCCTGGCGGGAGGGCAGCGCGTTCCTAAAGACGGGGCGCGCATCGAAGCTTATGGCACGGTGGATGAGCTGAACGCGTTTCTGGGCGTGGCTCGCGCCACCGTCACGGAAATGGCCGGGACGGAAATGGCAAAGATCGATCCGCGCCTCGCGATCCTGGCGGCCATCATGCTGCGCGTGCAACACGAGTTGTTCAACCTGGGATCGATTCTGGCGACGCTGCCCCAGGACGTGCATCCCAAGCAGGCGCGCGTCACCGATACCGAAGTGACGCAGTTCGAGCGGGAGATGGACCGCATGAACGAAGATTTGCCGCCGCTCCGTTCGTTCGTGCTTCCGGGCGGCAGCCGGCTAAACGGGGAGCTGCACGTAGTGCGCACGGTCTGCCGGCGGGCGGAGCGCGCCTGTGTGGCGTTGGGGCGGGTGGAAAGTATTCCGCCCGAGGCTGTGAGATATTTGAACCGGTTGAGCGACGCGCTGTTCGTCTGGAGCCGGTGGGCGAGCCATGTTACGAACGCACCCGAAACTTTGTGGCAACCCAACCAGGCTGCGTCGGGCTCTACCGGCTCCGTTCCGAGCGACGACCCTGGATGATCGGCTTTGAGCGTGGGATTTAAGAAAGGCAAGATTTCACGCCAAGACGCAAAGTACCGCCAAGAACGCAAAGAAAATAAGAACGGCTGGGTATGACAGAGAATGCCGTGGCGAAGGAAATTGTCGATGTGGCTTATCGAATGCATACGGTGCTTGGGCCAGGGCTGTTTGAATCGGTGTATGAGGCGGTTCTGGCGAGCGAGCTGGAGAAGCGAGGACTGGTCCTTACGCGGCAACAGCCGATTCCTCTTGTGTACGATGGGACTCGCTTTGAAATGGGGTTTCGCGCCGATCTGGTAGTTGAGGACAAAGTGATCGTTGAAATCAAGTCCATCGCGGAGATCGCCGCTCTGCACCGAAAACAGCTTCTCACCTACCTGCGGTTAGCCGACAAACGCTTGGGCTTATTGATCAATTTCAATGTGGCAGTGATCAGGGACGGAATCGTGCGGGTAGTTAACGGCCTCGAAGATTGATTTGTGCTTCTTTGCGTTCTTGGCGGTACTTTGCGTCTTGGCGTGAAAGTTTTCTCTAAGCTGCATGGCGCGCGATATGATGAACGTGTGACATGGCGTTGATCGCGGTTTCGGGTCATCCGGGGTGCCGTTTTGAAGAGGTGGCGCGCTTCACCGCGCAGCGGCTGGGTTTTGAGCTGCTGACGCAATCCCGAATCCGGGCGCTCACCGAGGCGGAATTCGGAGCAGATGCCAAGATCCCGGACAAGGCCTACGCCAGCCTGGTGACCTCGATTCTGGCGCGGCTGGCCACGGAGAATCACATGGTGTGCTGCGCGCTTGGGGGCGAAGTGCAGGCCCGCCATTTTCTGGGCATGCTGCGCGTACACGTGGTGGCGCCGGAAAATGTGCGGATCGGCAACCTGATGCTGGATCACCGTCTGGACCGCGGCGCCGCGCGCGCGCTGCTGCTGGAGCTGGAAGCCGCCGACCGGGCCGGCCGCAAAGCCAGGTTCGGCAAAACTAAAGCCACCGCCGAGTTGTTCGACATGGTGCTTAACGCCGAATCGCTCTCGAGCGAACAGATGGCGGAACTGATCGAAGCGGCCGTGGCCTCCGCGGGCCTGAAAGAGCGCGGCTACCTTTCGAATGCAGCCGAGGCGCAATTGCAATTTCAGATGCGCCTGAAACTGGCGCGCTTTGGAATCGTTCCGCCGGGCAGCGTCACGCTGCGCCACAAAATGTTCGCGCACCCGAGCGAGGAGATGTTCGCCAACCTGCTGGATTTCTACCGCATCGCGTGGGAATACGAGCCGCGCAGCTTTCCGGTTCAGTACGACGCGACGGGCGGCGTGCTGGAATCGTTCACGCCGGATTTCTATCTTGCGGAGTTCGATCTCTACGTGGAACTGACCACCATGAAGCAATCGCTGGTAACCAGGAAGAATCGCAAGGTGCGGCTGCTGCGCGAGCTTTACCCGCACCTCAACATCCAGGTCTTTTACCAGAAGGATTTCGAAAATCTGATTTTCAAGTACGGGTTGGTGGAGCGGCCGGTGCAGGCATGAGCGCCATGTTACCGCCTGGCGTGGAACGGATCCTCTTCACGGAGGAGCAGATCGAGCGCCGGATCGGCGAAGTGGCGGCACAGATTTCGCGGCGCTACGAAGGCAAGCCGTTGAAGCTGATCGGCGTGCTGAAAGGGTCGGTCTTTTTCCTGACGGCGCTGTCGCGGCGCATTGAAATTCCGCACAAGATCGACTTTCTGGCCATCTCCAGTTTCTCCAACAAGAGCGGCGCCCCCGGGGTAGTGCGCATCGCCAAAGACCTGGACGACAGCATCGAAGGCGACGACGCGCTGCTGGTGGAGGACATCGTGGACACGGGTTTCACGCTGCGCTATCTGCTGCAGACGCTGGCCGGACGAGCGCCGAATTCGCTTTCCGTCTGCACCTTTCTGGACCGCAACTCGCGCAGGATCGTGCAGGTGCCGGTGGACTACCGGTGCTTCGAGATCCCGGATCGCTTCGTGGTGGGGTTCGGCCTGGACCACAACCAGCTTTATCGCAATTTGGGGTATGTGGCGGTCATGAAACCCGAGAAGAGCATATAGGGGCCGGAGCTCCGTGCAATCCAGCACATAATGTTGGAGAGTTAACCGGATCTTTACTTTACCTGTACTAAATCCCGTTGCATTTGCAGATATAAATGACTTAAACTAAGAAAAGTTAAAAACCATAATAGAAATGGAAAGGAAGGAGTGCGCATTATGAGGTCACGTATTTTATTCATATCCGGGCGTGTTGAAGATGCCCGGCGACTCTCGCGTATGCTTCACGGTCTTCCGCTTGACGTTTCGCAAGTGGCGACCCTGCAACAAGCGCGCACCAAGCTTCTAGGAGAAGAATACGACGTTATTCTTACGGAAGCGGAACTGCCCGATGGCGGGTGGCTGAATGTGCTGCACCTGGCGCGTGAGGCGCCGCAAGCAGTGGAAGTGATCGTAACCGACCCGCATGCCGACGCCCGCTTGTGGTCCGAAGTGCTCAACCTGGGCGCGTACGATCTGCTGGCGCAACCGTTCTACGAGCCCGAAGTGCGCCGCATTTTATATAACGCCTGTTCCCGCCTCTCTTCCAAGCCTCTGACCATGGCAGCTGTATAAACCAGGCTGCTGTATAAACCAGCCGCTCCTATAAACCAAGCCCGGCATATAATGGTTTTTCCCAAGGAGAAAACTATGTCGGCCGCCACGGACGCATTCGTCAAAGAGAACCAGACCCGGCTCCTCAATGAGCTGAAAGACTTTGTACGCATACCCAGCATCAGCACATTGCCGGAGCATCGTCCGGATATCGATCGCGCCGCGCGGTTTGTGGCTGATGCCTTGCGGAAAGTGGGGATGGAGAATGTCGAACTGATTCCCACGGAGAAACACCCGCTGGTTTATGCCGATTGGATGCACGCGCCGGGCAAGCCGACGGTGCTTTGCTACGGGCACTACGACGTTCAGCCAGCCGACCCGTTGGAGTTGTGGACCAGCCCTCCTTTCGAACCAACTGAGCGCGACGGCAATCTCTACGGGCGCGGCACGGCCGATGACAAGGGCCAGATGTATATGCACGTCAAGGCCATTGAGGCGTTGCGCGCGGCCAACGGCACGCTGCCCCTGAACGTGAAGTTCCTGGTGGAAGGCGAGGAAGAAGTGGGCGGCGCCTCCATCGAAAAATACGTAGCGGAAAACCCGGAGAAACTGCGGTCGGATGTGGCGCTGGTTTCCGATACCGCGATGTACGCGGAAGGAATCCCTACGCTGTGCATCGGCCTGCGCGGCCTGATCTACATGGAGGTGGAAGCCGCGGGCCCCATGCGCGATCTGCATTCGGGCCTCTATGGCGGGGCCGCGCCGAACGCGGTTTTCGGCCTGATCGAACTGCTCGCAAAAGCCAAGGACGCAAACGGCGCGATCCGGATTCCGGGAATCTACGACGCAGTCGAAGAACCGGCGCCGGCCGAACTGGCGAGTTGGAAGAGCTTGCCGTTTGACGAGGGGGAATTCCTGGCGAAGGAAGTCGGTTCCACGCAGCTTACCGGCGAGCTGGACCGTTCGGTGCTGGAGCGCGTCTGGTCCAGGCCTACGTTTGAAGTGCATGGCATCGCGGGTGGCTTCACGGCCGCCGGCGCGAAGACCGTGATTCCCGCCAAAGCGGTGGCGAAGGTGAGCATCCGGGTGGTGCCGTGGCAGAACCCGGAGCATGTGGTCTCGGCGTTTGTCGAGTGGCTGCAGGCGAACACGCCCAAGGGGATTCGCACCAAGGTGCGCGTGCTGAGCGCGTCGCCGGGGCTGCTGGTGAATCCCGGCCACCCCGCGATTTCCGTGGCCGCGCGGGCGTTCGGCGATGTCTTCGGCAAGCCCACGGTATTCATCCGTTCCGGGGGGTCGATTCCGATAGTTGGAGATTTCGCCAACCATCTGGGCATCCCCACAATTCTGATGGGGTTTGGCCTGCCGGACGATGGGCTGCATTCGCCAAACGAGAAATACAAGATCGAGAATTATTACATGGGTATTATGACGATTGCCCACTTCTTTGAACAGTACGGAGAGTTAAGATCATAAGTAAGTGTGCATTCCGGTTCCATAATAAAGGTTAGCGCGGCGGCGCTGGTCATTCTGGCCGGCTGCCGCAGCGGTCCTCCGCGCTCGCCACCCATTGGCGAAGCATACGTCGGGCCAGCCACGCTGAAGATTCGCAGCGACATTCCCTTGCAGTCGTCCACGGTGGCGACGGTGAAACATGGAGATCGCCTGGAGATTCTGGGAAACCGCCGGCGATTTCTGCGTGTGCGCACTCCCCAGGGGGCCGAAGGTTGGACCGACGAACGGCAGTTGCTGGCGCCGGTCGAGATGGCGAGCCTGAAGGAACTTGCGGACCGGGCCGCGAAAATGCCAGTGCAGGGCGTGGCCACCACCTACAGCGAACTCAACGTGCACACGCAGCCGGCGCGTCAATCGCCCAGCTTTTTGCATGTCAAAGAGAAAGAGAAGATGGACGTGCTGATTCACGTGGTGACGCCGCGGGCGGATGCGCCGCGCAAGCCGCTGATCGTGCCGCCGCCCAAGAAGAAGGCCAGGAGCGCGGAGAAGAAACAGGCCCGCAAAGAGCCGAGGGATCCGCTGCCTCCCATGCCCAAGCCGCCCGCGCCGCCGCCAGACTGGCTGGGGCTTTCCAAGACGGATTTGCAGGATGAACCGGCGGCGGCCGACGATGAGCCCGAATCCAAGCCGCCCGAGCCCACCGACGACTGGAGCCTGATTCGCACGGCCGCCGGACAATCCGGCTGGGTGCTGACGCGGCGGCTTATGATGGCGATACCGGATGAGGTGGCGCAGTATGCCGAAGGCCGGCGGATCGTTTCTTATTTTTCGCTGGGCGAGATCCGCGACGGCGATCGGAAGAACAACATCTGGTTGTGGACCACGACCAGCGACAGTTCCCAGCCCTGGGATTTCGACAGCTTCCGGGTTTTCGTCTGGAGCCTGAAGCGCCACCGCTACGAAACCGGATATATCGAGCGCAAGCTGAAGGGCTATGCGCCGGTGATCCTGAAAGAAGTCGATTTCTCTTCCAAGACCCAGGCCGCGAAGTACCCGGGCTTTTCTATTTGCCTGGAGAAAAAAGACGGCCAGCGGTACCGGCGGGAATACGCTCTGCTGACCAATGTGATCCGGTTCGCGGGGGAGCATCCGTGCGAAGCGCCCGCGCCGCTGGTTACGGGTAAGGCGCCGGCGGCGCTGCCGAAGGACAAGCCGGCGCCCACGCCGCAGCCGGCGAAACCGGGTTTCGGCGAGCGGTTGCGGAAGCAGTGGCGCGCGCTCACGGGGTCAAAGCAGAGCCCCGACCGATAGGGAGTGACTTCCCGGCCTTGCGGTTTGTTGCGGCGGCGGGTCCGTTGTGTTATTTATGGGTTTGGCATCCCGTGGAAGCTATCAATCGTAAGCTTATTCGTCCGTCTCTCAACGAGATCAAAGAACAGATCGCGCCGCCCCGCCGGGCCCCGCCGCAGAAAAAACCAGCCCCTCCGGACCAGACCAACGCTGAGAACTTTTATTACGTCAAGCAGATGCAAGCCAAGACACCAATGGTGTTCGTCTTGCGTGACGGTGAGACGCTCCACGGGACTATCGAGTGGTACGACAAGTGCTGCCTGAAGGTGAACCGTACCGGCGTGCCGAATATCCTGCTCTATAAACCGGCCATCAAGTACATGTACAAAGAGGGGTAGAGCCTCCAGTCTGGTTAGGCTTTCAAGCGGTTGCGCATTGCCAGGCGATATTCGCGCCGCTCCCCCGCTTCGCGGAAACGGCGTATTTCGTCTTCGGTTTCCGGAATTACGGGAGCGATGCGCGCCGCCTTTCCCTGGTCATCGAGCGCCACGAACGTCAGGTAGGCCGAACAGGTGTGCAGCCGTTCGCCGGTTCGAAGCTTCTCGGTAATCACGTTGACTCCGATTTCCATGGATGTGCGGAAGACGCGGTTGACGGAGGAGCGGAGGACGATCAACTCTCCGATGCGGACCGGGTGGAGAAAGTGCAGGCTATCCACGGAAGCCGTGACCACGGTACCGCGGGCATGCCGTATGCCAGCCAGCGCCGCCGCCAGGTCCACCAGGTGCATGACTTTGCCGCCCAGCACATTGCCCAGTCCGTTGGCGTCGTTGGGCAGCGCCAACTCGGAGTATTCGGACACCGATTCGCGTACGGGTCTACCTTGCATCAGTGTTCCTTTCCGGCCCCCTTCCGGCCCTCTTCCGGCGTAGATAGCTCCGAGCGTAGGCTTGGGCCTGGCGCGCCAGCAAGGGGCCTGCTCCCTGAACGCCTGCGCTGGTATGTTCCAGAGGGCCGTGGGCGAACGGGTGGTGATCGCGTTCGATGACATAGTAGAGGTGTATGGTGGCGTCCTGGTCGCTGGAAATGTCGCTCGAAACGTCGCTTGAAACCGCGAAGCGCACGGCGTCTGGGCCGTCACCCTGCGGGAAGCGGGCGCAAGTTCCGCGGGCATAGCCAAGATTGCAGAGCGGGCCGAGGGTGGCGTGGTCCGGCTGCCAGGGCTGATCCGGCGTTGCCCGGCAAATGCCGGTCCAGGCGTCACCGAGCGGAAGCATGGCGGTTTCGGGACCACTGCCGGCAAACCGCGGCGCTACCGGATCGAAATAGGGACAGGACATTTCCGAGGTATAGTAACACAAGCAATGGCAAGCACCCGGTTGGACATTCTGAAGAACATGGTGGAGCAGAACCCGAACGATAGTTTTCTGCGCTACGGGCTGGCGATGGAATACAAGAACGCCGGAGATCTGGAGCAGGCGGCGCGCGCATTCCGCGACCTGATGGCCGTGAATCCCGACTACTCCGCCGCGTATTTTCACGGCGGCCAGGCGCTTGAGAAACTCGGCAAACTGGAAGAGGCGCGCGAGATGTACCGGCAGGGCCTGGAAGTGACAACGCGCAAGGGAGACCTTCACACGCGGAGCGAGATCCAGGCCGCGCTCGATATGCTATAGGGCGTCCAAGAGGGCGCCGGGGAGCCCCCTTAGCGAACCGTCACTTCGGTGCGCATCCAGGGATGGATGCAGCACTGAAATTTAATCGTCTTGCCCCGATCGGTAGGCGTCAGCGTCGGACCCACTTGGTCGCGTGCCTGTGAAGGAACGAACGTGCCGCCGACGTTCGGGCCGAAACACTCACTGGCCAACGTAGTCTGTCCCGAAAGCTGGTTCAGAATGGGAACGATCCCGCCTCCGAAATTCTGCACTCGGGTAAACGAGTGCGTCTCGCCTCCCTCATTTCTGAGATGCAACGTCGTTCCCGCCGCCACGTGGTCCGGGGTGTCGTCGAATCTCCAGTCTACGGCTTTATGGTTCTGGATGATTTGCTGGATGAACTTCTGGAAGGCGGTTTCGCCATCGAAATTGGCGCGGCATGTGCCCGGTCCGGCGCCATTCGGCGGATCCAGGTTGAAAGTCGCAGGCTGGCAATCGTCCTGGATCTTGATCCGTGGTGAATCATCGGCCACCAGCATCACGGCTGTGATTATGGGCAACCCTGCTAAAAGAAAACGTAAACCGGCGTGTTTCATTGGGCAACCTCCCCGTCAGATTTTGCCCTGCTGCCCCCCCACCTCGCATCAGAGCATTATAATCGCGCCCGCTCCGGATTTAATAGATTGTATAGGAATTAACGTTTGTAACGAGCCGATCGGGTTTGGCTCAAAATTCCAGACGGTGGACCGCCCTTTCGTGAGGTGGATAGCCGGGTCGCGCGACCGTAACTATTCGCACGAGAATTGTCTTGGCTCTCCTCAATTCGGCATATTCCTCGTTACACTTAGGCCATATTCGTAGTACACTTGTAATTCCGGTAGGAGTTTAGGTTTAACAGGTATCAAACTCTAGAATCAGTGATCCGCCGGAGAGAAACCATATGAAGCCGAAATCGAGTCTCGCGGTTGCCGCCTTGGCATGCCTGCTGGCTGTCACCGCGCGGGCAAGCTCATTTACTCTGAATTTGGATCGTGTCTTTCCCTCATTTCAAGCAGCGGCGCCGAGTTCGCTCGTCCAGCCGTGGCTTACGGCCACCTTTACGGACAATGGCACAGACGATGTGCTTCTCACGATGACCGCATTGAATCTAACCACCAATACTGCCAGGCCGACGGCCCACATTAACCCGGTGGATACCGCAGTACCTAGGCGCGAGAATGTGGTCGACTGGTGGTTTAACATCAACCCGTCACTCAGCGCGGGCGCCGCAAAGCTGAGCATCGCCTTTAGTGTCGGCGTGGGCGCGTCGATCAACCAATCCGTCGACGACGGGATACACCCGGGTTCGGACGGGTTTTACGACTTCGCGTTCGTGTTCGCCCCTTCTACCTTCACCGACGGCTTGAGTTCGGTTTATGAACTCAAGGGCCTCGGACAAGTGATCCATGCCAGCGACTTCGTCGGCTTCTTCAGCAGCCCAGACAACAAGGGGATAGGCGTGCAAAACGGCACTTACGAATCCGCGGCGAACATCCAGGATACGATGAGAAATAATGCAAAGGGTCCAATTTTCGATAACGCGGTTATAGGGGCCGTTCCGGAGCCCGCCACCTGGCTTCTGGTGGGCTCGATGTTCGTATTACCGGTGTTGATTCGGTTTTCCCGGCGCCGCAAGCAGTGAACTCCTGCCGGGCGGCGATGCGGGAGCCGTGAAACTCCTTGCCTGGAACATTCAGCATGGCGGTGGCGCCCGCCTGGCCCGCATCGTAGAGGAAATCTCCGCCTACGACCCCGATGTGATTGCCTTGACTGAATTCCGCGCCAAGCCCGGTATAGCCCTGTGCGCCGCGATGAAGGAGACGGGGTTGCCGTACGTCGAGACGACGCGCCCGGCCGAAAACCAGAATGGAATCGCGGCCTTCTCGCGCACGCCGATGCGCCGTACGAGGTCCTGCCCGGCGCCTTCCGCGGGTCTCGTCCGCTGGCTGGACATCGATCTGCCGGAGTACGGCTTTGGCATTGGCGTACTCCACGTCATGGCGGCGGGGTCCGGCAAACAGCACCCCACAAACGTGGCCAAGACTTGCTTCTGGGAGGCCGTGCTGCAGGCGGCTGAATCCCGGTTGCCGGAGCCGTTTTTGCTCGTAGGCGACTGGAATACGGGTGCGCACCGGCTGGACGAAACCGGCAAGACGTTCGTATGCGCGGAGCACTTCGGCAGGTTGTCGACGATGGGCTGGACGGATCTGTGGCGGCATCACAACCCGGGAATAACGGAGTGTACCTGGTACTCGAAGCTGAAGGGCGGCGCGCGCGGTAACGGGTTCCGCCTGGACCATGCCTTCGCGACCCCATCGCTCGCGCCGCACGTCATCTCCTGCCGGTACTCGCACGTGGAACGGGAGGCAGGAATCTCGGACCACTCGATAGTCATCGTGGAAATTGCGTAGTCGCGCCCGTGTCAAACGCGTTAAGAAACTCGGGCGTCGAGACGGTTCGCTTTAAGTGTCTTTGAAGTTTTTCCGGCGTCGCAGCAGCAGGTAATCAAGGGACAGATCGTCCTGTTCCGCGGAAAGCACCCACGCAGGGATTAACAGCAAGGTTCTGGGAAAGATGTGTCCTTGAGGGGAGTACAGCGCTTCCTTCAATAGGTGACCATACGTGACTAGCACCAGAACGAAGCCGAGGGCGATGGCTGCGGTCCGCCGGAACAGACCGAAAACAAGAAGCCACCCGGCGATGAGTTCGATGAATGGGACCGTCACGCCCGCCGCCACCAGCATCCAGTACGGAATCCAGCTATTCGCGTAGGGACCTGTGAAGAATCTCTGAGCGTGACCCATGGGCGTCAGCGTGAACACTTTCCAGATTCCCGCCATGCCGAAGATCAACCCCACGATCACACGCGTGAACAGCGCCGCCCAGCGCCAAGTATAAGTCATCGCGATCAATGCTCCGACTCGGGATCATACCACCGTGGTTAGCTCACGTCCAATAATTCCGATCCAGACTCCGGTATTGCACAGCCTCGGCGACGTGCTTGGATGACACGCTGGGGGATTCGTCGAGATCGGCGACGGTGCGCGCGACTTTTAGAATGCGATCGTGCGCGCGGGCGGAAAGGCCCAGGCGGCGGATCGCCATTTCGAGCGTTCGTTCGCCGGAGTCGTCGAGCGCGCAGTGCTTGCGAATGGAACGCGAGGGCATGTGGGAGTTGTAATAGCCGCGCGCCTGCTGCACGGCGCGGGCCTGTTCCACACGCGCACGAATATCGGCCGAAGACTCGGCGGTGGAGTTACCGCGTAATTCCTTATAAGGTACGGCGGGGACCTCGACCTGGATGTCGATACGGTCCAGGAGCGGGCCGCTGATTCTGCCCAGATAGCGTTGAATGGTCACCGGAGTACAGCGGCACTCGCGGGTGGAGTCCCCATAGAAGCCGCACTGGCATGGATTCATGGCGGCGACCAGCATGAAGCTGGACGGGAAACAGAGCGACATCTTGGATCGGGCGATGGTCACGCAGCCGTCTTCCAGGGGCTGCCGGAGCATTTCCAGGATGTCCCTGGGGAACTCCGGGAATTCGTCCAGGAAAAGCACTCCGTTGTGGGCCAGGCTGACCTCGCCGGGCCGCGGCGTGCCGACTCCGCCGCCGATCAGACCGGCATCGGAAATCGTGTGATGCGGCGTCCGGAAAGGACGGTTATGCAGGAGGCCGCCGCCACCGTTCAGCATACCCGCGACGCTGTGAACTTTGGTGGTTTCGATGGCTTCCTCGAAAGTGAGCGGCGGCAGGATGCCGGCGAAGCGTTTGGCGAGCATAGTCTTGCCGGAACCGGGCGGGCCGATCATCAGAAGGTTGTGAGAACCCGCGGCCGCCACCTCAAGGGCGCGCTTGGCCATGGTCTGTCCGCGGACATCGCAGAAGTCGGGCGCGGTGAGCGGTTCGGGTTGGTGGCCATTGGCACTGGGAGCAACCGGCGTGAATTCCTCCGGCCGCGTCAGCAGTGCGACCACCTCGGCAAGGTAGCGCACGCCGTACACATTGACCCCTTGGACCACTGCCGCTTCAGCCGCGTTCTCAATGGGCAATATCAGGTTGGCGATGCCGTGGTCGCGCGCGCAGACGGCCACCGAGAGGGCGCCGCGGACGGGACGAATGGCTCCATCGAGCGACAACTCACCGACGATGATATGTCGGTCGAGACCCTTGACTACGCCCATGGCGCCGAGGATGCCAAGGGCCACCGGGAGATCGAAGCCGGCGCCCTCTTTGCGGACGTTGGCCGGCGCCAGATTGATGGTGATGCGTTTGGCGGGATAGCCGAAGCCGGAATTGATGAGGGCCGATTTGATGCGCTCGCGGCTTTCGCGCACGGCTACATCCGGCATTCCGACCATGACTGAATCGCGCGAGTTCCCCGACGAGAACATGTCTACTTCGACATCGATCAGGTGAGCATCGATGCCGTAGACCGCGGCGCTACGGGTCTTGAAAAGCGCCATCTGGATACGAACGTTTAACGGCTAATGGTGCCGGAGGTGGGACTTGAACCCACACGCCCAGTGAAGTGCGCCGGATTTTGAGTCCGGTTCGTCTGCCAATTCCGACACTCCGGCACGGCGACTATTTCATGCTAGCACACGGCGGAAAAACAGGCCGCGGGTTAGGGGAAGTCTGGCGGAGGAAGAGGGATTCGAACCCCCGAACGAGTCGCCCCGTTAACGGTTTTCAAGACCGCCGGTTTCAACCACTCACCCATTCCTCCGATCCTTATTATAGCGATGACGCGGGCATCGCCGATTTGGGGCTCAGTTGCCGCCCTGCTGCAGCAGCGTGTCCAGTTTGCCCTTGAGATCGTTCAAGGTCCGCATCACTTCGGCGTGATCCAGTGTTTCCGAGGCCGGCATTTTTCGCTGAATGTAGAATGTGCCGCCGGGTTCGAGGACGCAGCGTTCCACTTCATGCATGCTGTCGAAACCCTGGCGATGCAGCACCGTCATCAGTTCGGCGAGAGTCAGCAACTCCTTCGCCAGCGCGCCCCTGACCACCTGGCCGTGCTCGACCAGCACGGTCGGCTTGCCCTCAAATACCTGGTCGAGGCGGCGGTGGCGAAACAGGAAACGAACCACCAGGTAATTCATGGCCAGAAGCGCGAAGGCTCCGATGAGTCCGCCGGTGAGCGAGTTGTCGTTGCCGATGATGGCGTTCTGCACGGTGTTGGAAAGCGAAAGCAGCACCACCAGGTCGAAGGGGTTGAGTTGGGCCAACTCGCGCTTGCCGAAAACCCGAAGGGAGATCACCAGAAAGGAGTAAACCAGTATCGGCCGCAGGATCTTCTCCACCACGGGCGCTCCCAGAGCGAAGATCGCGTTCCACATGCCGTGCGAAACCAGCCAGTCGGGCATTCGTTTTGCCTCCTAAAGAGATTATGCAGGATTGGCCTGGACTTGCTAAAACAAAAGAAGAAGCGTATGTTTCGGGAATGGGGGTTGAAATCCTGTGGATCGCAGGCGCCGTTTGTGGAAGACAACGGTGTAGGCATTGATTCGAAAAAACTTCGGGCATGCACAGACTTCTGCATGCGCGTTTGGTTTATCCGCAGATGAAACGGTTGACCGGATCACCGGCGAAGTTTAGGCTAGGTCATTAATTCCATGGCGGCACACAACGTAATTGCAATTGAGAAAGGTCTTCCGACCAATGTCGATGCCGAGCGATTCGTGCTCGGTTCCATTCTTCTGGACGAAAACTTCTTCGTGCAGGCTGCGGGAACGCTGGAGGCGGGCGACTTCAGCCTGGAGAAACACCGGCGCATCTTCAAGCGGATGGGCGACCTGCAGGACCGCGGCGAAAAGATCGACCGCATCACCGTCGCCAATGAGCTGATGAAATTCAACGAACTGGAAGCCTGCGACGGGTTGAGCTACCTGGTGTCGCTCGACGACGGACTGCCGCAGATTCCAAACCTCGACAGCTACATCCGCATCGTCAAGGACAAGGCGGTATTGCGGCTCATCATCGCCGCTTCGCAGCACCTGATGAACCGGTGCCTGCTGGGCGAAGAAGAGCCGGGCGCGATTCTGGCCGGCGCCGAAGAGACGCTGCTGAGGCTGGGCGAGGCTCAAGTCAAAGCCGGCTTGCTGAATTCCGGCCAGATCCTTCAGAGTTACGAAGGGGGCATTGAGGCCTTCCTCGATCCGAGCAAGCGTGTTAAGGGGATCAGCACCGGTTACATCAAGCTGGATGAAATGACGGGCGGGATGCACGCCGGAGATCTCTTTATTTTGGCGGCACGGCCGTCGATGGGCAAAACCGCCCTCGCGCTCAACATCGCCCAGCATGTGGCTCTCAAGCACAAGCACACGGTGGCGATCTTTTCGCTGGAAATGTCAAAAGAGTCGCTGTTGACACGTATGGTCTGCGCCACCGCGCGGGTAGACAGCCAGAGTTTCCGCGCCGGATACCTGCCGGTAGAGGAGCGCCGCAAGCTCAACCAGGCGCTCCACGAACTGGTGGAGGCGCCGCTCTACATCGACGATAGCGCCGCTCTCCACCTGATGGAAATGCACGCCAAATTACGGCGGCTGAAGGCTGAGCACAAGCTGGGGCTGGTAATCGTGGACTACCTTCAATTGATGGGTGGGGGCCAACGATTCGAGAACCGGAATCAGGAAGTGAGCGCGCTCTCGCGCGGCATGAAGTTGCTGGCCAAGGAACTGGGCGTGCCGATCATTCTGCTCTCGCAGTTGAACCGCGCGGTGGAGACGCGCCAGGGCGACCACCGGCCGCAGCTTAGCGACCTGCGCGACTCGGGCTCCATCGAGCAGGATGCCGACGTGGTGGCCTTCATCTTTCGCGAAGAAGTCTATAACAAAGACCGCGAGGACTTGAGGGGGCTGGCGGAACTGATTGTCGCCAAGCAGCGCAATGGCCCGACCGGCACGGTCCACCTGGTGTTCCAGCACAAGCATACGAAGTTCGACAACCGGTTCGAGGACATCGGGGAGTTGCCGGAAGAAATAACGCCCTAACGCGTGGCGTAGAGTTCCGCCTGGACGAAGGCGGCCGAACGAATCTGGTCGCGCAGTGTAGTGTATTTCACAGAGCCGCAGCGGGCGCGAAGGTGCGCGATCTCGGCATGGGTGAATTCGCGGAGGTAGCGGTCGGCGCGTTCGCGATACACGTAGCCGGCATAGGTTGGGGGTGCGGCGCAGATCGCCTGCATCAGCACGTCCCAGAAGCTCTCTCGTTGGAAGAGCGCCTTGCGGGCGACGGCGTCGCGCGGGATCTCGATGGGTTGGCGGCCTCCGCGCAGAATCGCCCGCACGCAACGGTCGGCGGCAAACGGCCGCTCGGGTTCGGGATCGGGGAATGTCGCCAGCAGTTCCCGCAGACCGTCGAGGTCGGGCTCCCATCCCACCCAGCGGAAGCGGGAGGCGCCCGCGACCAGCGTCCCGCGCAGCAGGAGTTCGCGGATCCGCGGCTGGTCCTTTCCCGTGACGCCAAGCATGTGCTCCACCAACTCGCGCACCGGAAGTTCCTGCACCAGCACCGGCGTAATGGAGATCGCCTCGGCGGCTTCCGTGCTGAGCTTCACGCGGACGGTGGCAGGTAACGCCATGCTTTGTTTTCACGCTAGCATAAGTCCGTGACGCCACTCGAAAAGGTGCTGGCCGAAACCAGCCGGTACGAACATGCGCTGCTGAACTTTTCGGCCCGCGAGAAGCACGGAGCCATCGAACTGGTGATCGAGCTGAAAAACCCCGGCCTCGGCTTGCACACCTACTACGCGCCCATTCACCCGCGCGACATCGAACATCCGCAATTCCCCTGGACCTTCCAGCGATATCTCTACGATTGCATGCACGATTACCTGGTGGAGATGTTCACCCACACGCCTCAAAGCCTGGAAGGGCGGCCGTGACGCCTGCCGGAACCCTGCTGGCTGAAGAGATCCGCCGCGAAGGGCCGGTGCCGTTCCGTCGCTTCATGGAGGTGGCGCTCTACCATCCCGAACACGGCTACTACCGCCGGGCGCGCGATCCATTCGGCGCCGGTGGCGATTTCTTCACGGCTGAGCAGATTCAGCCCGTCTTCGGCATTCTGATAGCGGCGCGCATCCGGCAACTCTACCAGGAGATGGGCCAGCCGCGAGAGTTCACGGTGGTGGAGCTGGGCGCAGGCAGGCGCGAAATGGCCGGCGCCTTTTCGGAGTGGCGTTATGTGCCGGTGGACATGGATGCCGGCGAGTTGCCGAAAAGATTCCGCGGTGTGGTTTTTTCGAACGAGTTCTTCGATGCGCTGCCCGTGCACGTCGCAGTGTATCGAGGCGGCCAATTCCTGGAACAGTGCGTCAAGTACGAGGACGGCCGGTTTCAATGGCACACCGGCCAGCCGGTTCGCAGGGAACTGGATGCATACTTTCGTAAATACTGGGCGCCGCCGGAAGAAGGCCGCTGGTATGAGGGCTGTCTCGAAGGGCTTCTCTGGCTGGCGCGGATCTCCGCCGCGCTGGAAGCCGGTTACGCGCTCACCGTGGATTACGGCTTCACGCGCGCGGAGTCGATTCGATTTCCGGCGGGCACCCTGATGGGATACCGGCGGCATACGGCCCACGAAGATGTGTTGACCGGCGCCGGAGAACGGGACATCACCGCTCACGTCAACTTTACGATGCTCCAGGAGGCGGGCAGCGCCTGCGGCCTGGAGACGCAGCGCTTCGAAACGCTGGCGCAAACTTTACTGGCGGCGGGAGAGGCCGACCAGTTCGCGGCTGCGATGGGCACGGGCGGCGGGGCGGAGGAGTTGCGGCGGCGGATGCAGCTCAAGACGCTTCTGTTCGGGATGGGGGAGACGTTCCGGGTGCTGCTGCAACGGCGGAAGAACGATAGAGAGAACCGGAGGGAAAAGTCCTAATAAATGAAAAAGGCCCCGAAAACCGGGGCCTTGGAGTCGAACCTGTTTGCGGCCCTTTTTCAGGGCGCGCCCAAGCTACTTCTTTTTCTTCGGAGCAGCTTTCTTCTTCGGGGCGGCTTTCTTGGTTGCGCTCTTCATCGATTGATTCTCCCTAACATCAAATTTTGCGATTCGAAAATCGCAATGTGATTCATATATAAGGTTGTTCGCGATGAAAGTCAAGAAAAAAATGCATCGAGGGCGCGAATCGATCTCTTTCAGGTTGCAGCCGCGCGGAAAATATGGCGCGCGCTACATCTTGATTGACGACGTCCTTCGTATATACAATTAGACGCGCATGATGCTGCTTCCCATATTGCTGGCGCTCCACGCCGCTGAAGACGACACGGAACTGGTCGCGCGCATGCAGCGCCGGGATCCGCAAGCTCTGGCGGAACTCTACGACCGGTACGGCCGTCTGGTCTATTCTCTGATTCTCCGCGTGGTGCGCGATACCGGCATCGCGGAGGATCTGGTGCAGGAGACGTTCCTGCGGGTTTGGAACCGCGTCGGCGGATTCGATGCGCAGAAGGGGTCGATGGGCCCGTGGCTGCTGGCGGTGGCGCGCAACCGCGCGATTGACTACCTGCGGTCGGCCGGCGGACGAGAGCGGAATTCGGTGGAGTTCGAAGAGAACGACCATCCGGCGCTTTATGGCGACATGGAAAAAGACATTCTGAGCTCGGACAAGGCCCGCCGGGTGAAGTCGGCGATTGAGAAACTCTCGCCCAACCAGCGCCAGGTGATTGAGCTGGCGTACTTCGAAGGGCTTTCACAAACGGAAATGGCGCAGAGGATGGGCCAGCCCTTGGGAACTGTAAAGACGTGGGTGCGCACGGCCCTGAAGAATTTGCGCGATGAGCTGGGCGCGGTGGTGACGGCATGACCTGCGAAGAACTTCGCGACCAATACGAGCTGTACGCGATCGGCGTTGCCGAGGAGCCT
>Ga0105855_1000414_pt1 | contig 20067 bp, 10 predicted proteins | sample OrgsoiDNA_201059_FD_89680 | JGI IMG/M metagenome (GOLD analysis project Ga0105855, IMG submission 89680) | Permafrost soil microbial communities from the Arctic, to analyse light accelerated degradation of dissolved organic matter (DOM) -... | ecosystem: Environmental > Terrestrial > Soil >... | reverse complement strand
CTGAATGACCTGAAATTATACCTGGATGGAGAACTTAGTTATTTTACGAAAGAGCTTTTTGAAATAGGTGTCCCGAATGAGGATTCAACAGAAGAGAATAAAAGCAGTTTAAAACGAAAGGGATACTTTATATTACTAAAAAACATAACCCGGTTTTATAAGCTTGATGAGGCTAAAACCAATTTTATCGCTACGATCTCGCATGAGTTAAAAACACCGATCTCATCACTTAAAATGAGCTTAAAGTTGATGGAAGATAAGCGATACGGAACAGTTACTAAATCTCAGAAGGAACTTATTAATAATATTAATGACGATAGTAACCGGTTATTAAAGATCACGAGCGAATTGCTGGATATGGGCCAGGTTGAAACCGGCAAGCTATTGCTTAATTTTGGAAGTACCGACCCTAAAAACATTATTAATTACACTTGCGAAGCCATCCGGTTTATTGCCGAACAAAAAGAAATAACCCTTCATATAAAATGCCCCAAAAACTTGCCTGAAATTTGGGCCGACCCTGATAAAACCGCGTGGGTGTTGATCAATTTCCTGACTAATGCTATAAAATACAGTTCCCGGGCGTCGGCAATTGATATCACAGTTAAAAAGATCTCACCCGGCAAGGTTGAATTTTCTGTAAAGGATTACGGCAAAGGAATAGATGAGATATATTTACCCCGAATATTTGAAAGATATTTTAAAGTGCCTGGATCTGAATTTACCGTGTCAGGTACCGGTTTGGGACTAGCTATAGCAAAAGATTTTATAGAGGCACAAGGCGGCGCAATTGGTGTGGAAAGCAAAATTGGGGGAGGAAGTAGGTTTTTCTTTTTATTGCCCACAAGTTAACATACCCAATGAGGTTTAGCAGGCATTCAAATGTCAGCCGTTTTCACAGATAGCTGCTCATTGTTGCAAGGTCAACCTAACCTTGTTCAATATTCGTAACGGATTAATCAATGCGCAAGGAATTAAAATCCGAGACAGGGTTTAAATCCTCCAAAAAATCCGACATTTCGCGCGCTCCTTCTACCTGAAAATAAGGCGGTTACGATAGCAAGTGACTGCCGTTCTTTTTTTGTTAAAACAATATTTAAGCAAATCTAATTTACCGCACATTATTGCCCTATCATGTCATTACAACTCAAACGCGCCGGCATAAACCGCCGCATCCTATTGGGGTTCTGAAGTATGTATTAAATAAATATTAATTAACAAAAACACTTTAATTACTTAATAGATAAAATATTATTCAATTATTTACTTAAATACTGACGAATTTGTAAGCAATAATAAATATTATAATTTCTATTTTGGTAAAAAATAAATACCTATACCTTATCTCATTTTTATGAAAAAATTTTTATTAGTTATTCCCTTACTGGGAATGTTATGGACATCTTGTAAGAAACAAGATCAATTACCAACGAGTCAAAATTTAACCGAAACGGGGTCGAAATTAAAAGCCAAATCAGCCCGTGATGGTGTGTGGGATGTGCTTGGTTATGGTTATGACGTTACGGGCGAGTATGCAAATTCAAACTCTACCACTTACCAGGTTATAGATGTGGCCAGGCTATATGCTGCAGATGCATCCAGAGTTATTACGAATTTAAACACAACTCAAAACTCTGTTTTCGCCTTTGGACAGGACGCCCAGGATTATTCTTCAAGCCTATCGGCTAATTTGAAAGCTACCGCCGGCTTTTCGCTATTTAAAGGCTCAATTACTGCTGCATATTCCAATTCAAGTTCATTTAGTTCCAAATATATTTATGGGAGCTATAATTTATTGATGCAGCAAAAGGAATTGAAATTTAATGGTGTTCCTTCCTATCTGCAAAATTATTTAACACCAACTTTTGTATATGATCTTACTTATTTAACCCCACAGCAAATTGTGCAACAATATGGTGCGTTTGTGCTATCGGATATTATGCTGGGAGCTAAATTGGAGGTTACTTACCAATCAGAAACTTCCAGTTCAGACAGAAAGTCCGCTGCATCTGCGGGATTAGATGCAAGTGTTGGTACCGTATTTTCTATCAATGCAAGCGTTAATTCCAATCATGCACAAAGTAGCTCCAATTTTAATCAGTATCTACATTTCCTTACCCACGGTGGGGATCCAACAAAGAGTATAACATCTACCACTATTTCTTTTACGTCCAGCACGCCAACAGTTGATTATGGTGCCTGGCAAGCCAGTACCAATTTACAAAATGCAGAATTGGTTGATATAAAGTATGACGGATTAATCTCAATTGATCAGTTAATTCCGGACCCAAGCTTGGCTCAGGCAGTGCACGATTATATTTACAATACTTATTTGCCCAATAATCAGGTAACTGTTTCATATCAATCGTCGGTTTTATACAGATGTTATAATGTAAATAATGATGACCATATGCTTATTACCAATACTAGTGAGGTGTCGGGCCTGTCAAACTGGAGAATTGAAGGTTTGTTTGGACATATTTATAGTGATAACTCAAAGCCAGGTGTAAAACCATTAAGAAGGTTTAACTTATCCAACGGATATCATTTTTTTACAACCGATATATATGAATATCCTTCAGGAGCAAGCTTTGAAGGAACAGTAGGGTACGTAGATGGATCATATGTAGCCGGAGAATTGCCAATATACCGTTACTCCAGAGGAGGGGAGCATATGTATGCTAACACCTATAATGAGTTGTACGGCGGCATCAATGGATGGGTATACGAAGGTATTATAGGTTATATCCAACCATAATAGTTTACTTACTGGTAAGGGGGCTGCTCTGTAAGGAACAGCCCCTTTGTGGGTTTTGACGAATACGAATAAACGATATTATTACCTGTAACTTGAAAAAAATATTAATTGTACCCCTGTTGCTCTTTTATTCGCAGGGGTTTACACAGCAAATTGTCGACAAACAAAAATTGTCGTTATTGTCGCATACACTTACTTTACAAAACGAGCAGAATTATAAGGCCGCAATAGACAGTGTATTCAGGAAAAACTGGCGCTTAATTGGGAACAGGTCAAATACGGTTTTAAAAGGCACGGATCCACTGGGATTTCCAATGTATTTTAAAATCTTTAGTAATGTTATTTCAGCAGCAACCACGCAAACGAATACTGTGCAACCGGGCGGAGCTCTTAATTTAAACTTAAGCGGTTCAAGCTCAATTATGGCTAATAAGTTAGCGGTTTGGGATGAGGGCATACCTTACACAAACCATACCGAGTTTGCAGGTAAAGCCATTAACATTCCAGATGGTGCAACTAATGTATCAAGCCATACTACACACGTAACAGGTACTATGATAGCCGCCGGCAAGTATGCACCTGCGAAAGGCATGGCATTTGGTGCAACAAGTATACAAGCGTATGATTTTAATAATGATGGGGCCGAGATGGCAGATGCGGCGGCAAAAGGCTTATTAATATCTAACCATTCATATGGTTATGATGCCGGCTGGAGTATGAATACAGACCAAAACAGGTGGGAATGGCTTGGATTACCCGGTGATACAGTTGATTACAAATTTGGCTTTTACGGTAATGAAGCTAAAACATATGATGAAATTGCGTTTAACGCACCTCAATACCTGATAGTACAAGCCGTCGGCAACAATCGGGAGGATATCGGGCCACCTGTCGGTGGATCATATTACGGGTATGCAAGTAAAGCCGACCCAAGCATAGTTAGCAAAGGTGCTAGGCCCGGTAACATTAGCAGTAATAACAGCTATGATGCTATAAGTACCAGTGCTAATGCTAAAAATATTTTAACTGTGGGGGCAGTTTACCCGCTACCAAGTGGTCCAACTGCAACCAGTACTATTAAGATTGCACCATTTAGTAGTTGGGGCCCAACTGACGACGGTAGAATTAAACCGGATATATGCGGCAATGGTATGAGTGTTTTATCAACGGGAAGTTCATCACCAGATTCGTATTTTATTTTATCAGGAACATCAATGTCGACAGCAAATGTTAGCGGTTCTTTATTATTGCTGCAGGAGTATTATGCTCAAAAGACATCCGGTAGTTTTATGCGCTCGGCTACACTTAAAGGCTTGATATGCAATACCGCTATTGATGCGGGAAACCCCGGTCCCGATTATATTTATGGGTGGGGGTTGCTGGATATGCGAAATGCCGCGCAAACTATAACTGATAATGGATATAAAAGCCTCATAAAAGAACAAACCCTGTTATCCGGCGAAAGCCAAAAATTTGTGGTAACTGCAAATGGCAATGAGGATCTGAAGATCACGATTTGCTGGACCGATGCCCCTGGTGAACCATCTGTTTATGGCACTATTAACGATAGAACACCAAAGCTCATAAACGATCTGGACCTGAGGGTGAACAATGCTTCAAATAACTATATGCCTTGGGTGCTTGATCCGGAGGCGCCATCAGCAAATGCTAAAACAGGTGACAATATAAGAGACAATATTGAACAAATTATAGTCGCAAAACCTAAATCTGGTGAGGATTATACTATTATGGTATCACATAAAAAGCATCTGCTATATGGCATTCAAAATTATTCGCTTATTGTAAACGGAATTCAAGGAGTAAAATTTAATGCTAACACAACCACAGGTAACGAACTTGTTAGCGTTTTCCCGGTGCCTTGTAATAATAATCTAAATGTGGTGGTTAACCCTCAGGCCGCGACTGTTTTATGTGTGACGTTGTATGATTCACTTGGCAAAAGTTTTTACAATCAAACTGAACATTTACCAGAAGGGGCACATGTAACTAATATTAACACTAACAAGTTTCCTACCGGGGCATACTACCTTAAAGTACAATTAGATGCCAAAATTTACTACCGAAAAGTATTGGTTGTAAAATAGTGTAGTGTTTTGTGGAACTACACTTGCGCTGCTTGGTTCCAATTTATTGAATACTCTTTCCTGTGGCCATTATCCGCTTTAGAAAATGCTTTAGACCATCATAACTTATTATTTCTCGAACTTTATCGACGTTTTTGAAAAAGCCTTATTTGAAAAGCGACACCATGCTTACATAATTCAAAATAACAACTTTCAAAAAACGCTTTCAGGGCTTGAACCGCATTTTATGCTCTTATCAATCCGACGATGTGAGTTTTCAGGTGTTAAATATGGCCAAGCTGATTGGCCAGCATTTTTGTGTGACTAATTTTAGATTCAGAAATGCTCCTGTGGAGATGTCCATAAATTCAATAATTCGGCGTGATGTACAAATCATATCATCCAACAAAACTTCGTGCCAAGTAGCTGCCCGATGATATGATAAAGTTAAACCTGTATCACGCTTATAATACTAACGCCAGGTTATCCAGCTTTGCCGAAATAAAATTGAGTTCCTCCTGGCTAAGTGTCTGGTCAATGGCCTGGGCATTTTGCATGGCCTGTTCGCTGTTCCTTGCGCCCACAAGGGTGATAGTAATTCCCGGCTGCTCCAGTGTCCAAAGAATAACCAGCTGGCCCAGGCTCAGCTTCCGTTCATCAGCAATCGGTTTAATCTGCTGTAAAAACACGTTGGTACGCTTTAAATTCTCTTCCTTAAAAAAAGGAACTGATTGCCGGTGGTCTCCGGCGGCAAATTTATAATGGCTGTCCATTTTACCGGTTAGCAGGCCGCGCTCCAGGGGGCTGTAAGCCAAAATAGATTTTTGTTGCGTCAGGCAGTAAGGAACCAATTCACTTTTGATATCCTGCTTAACCATGCTATAAGGCACCTGATCAGATATCAGTGGGATAGATTTTTCAGCTTCCGCCATTTGTGCCGCGTCATAATTACAAACGCCGGCATACCGTACCTTTCCCTGCTCTATGAGCCTGGAAACTGCTTCCATACTCTCTGAGATAGGCGTTGTCGAATCCGGCCAGTGGATCTGGTAAAGGTCGATGTAATCTGTACCCAATCTTTTCAAACTATCCTCACATTCTTTAATGATGCTTTCTTTGCCGGCATATTTATAAATATCAATTGCTTTGCCGCTGTTATCGGCGCTGCTAAATGCAAAGTCACCTTTCTGTAGGTCCCAGCGCATACCGTATTTAGTAAGAATCTGGATGTCCTCTCTGCGCAGCCCCTTAATGGCTTCGCCCACTATCTCTTCACTTGTGCCCTGTCCATAAATGGGGGCGGTATCTATAGAGGTAACACCCAGCGAGTAAGATGTTCTGATCGCCTCGATCGCCTCCCGACGGTCTGTTCCTCCCCACATCCAGCCGCCGGCTGCCCAGGCTCCAAAGGTTACTACCGAAAGCTGCAAATCCGAATTGCCTATTTTTCTATACTTCATCGTTTACTTATTTTTAATTACACTTTTTTTTATCAGTTGCAAAAAGATAACTTTACTAAATTATTCATGAATACCTTGTTGTAACGTCTGCAAAGCAACAACAAAACGCGCCCGAAGTCAATAACTTACTAAGTAATTAGTCCCTCATTAAAAAGTTAGCCATGCCAGGAAGGAAATTAAGTTCAACCAATTATTATAATCAGTCATTTTTAGTTGAAAAATGCTCACTTAACGAGTTAATATACTTGTTAAGTAAAAGGTGGATGACGGAAGTACTGTTAGGTATTGAGGAAGGAAGTAATCGCTTTACCAGTTTAAAGGAAAGCTTAGAGCATATCAGTGATCATATTCTTGCCGACCGACTGAAATTTCTCGAACAGAATGAATTAATTAGCAAAAGCTATTTAGCTGGTAATCCTCCGCGAACTGAATATGCGTTAACTGACAAGGGTAAGGAACTGTGCGGGTTGTTAGATGGTTTATGCAAGTTTGCAGAAAATAAAATGCAACTCTAAGTACTCAACTTATTATAAAAGATTACAATAAAACCGTCGTGATCAATCCACAAAAGCTATTTTGTGAGACGACTTCCAAAGCCTAAAGCCATCCCGATTTTATAATCGGGATGCTCTATGTCTCTGAATAGCATGACCAAACCCTCTCCCGCATAACTCATATTTGTATACTAACCGGCCGGTTAGTTGATAGTCAATAAAACAACCGTTTTCTGTATTGATGAATTCGCAGATCTGGTATCGATTATAATTTTTTGAACATATGCCCACCTAAACCAATTTAACGATTGACAAAAGTTAATTGTAACAACTATACTACAGAAATAAATTATACAGGGCTGGTCATTAATTAAATATTAAACATTTATTAATCACCAGCCGGTTATTTTACCTCTCGTTACAATAACCAATTATTAACCAAATAAACTTTCATACTGTAATATGCTTTGCAAGTCATATCTGAAACCCTATGGGTTAGGGGTAATTATTTCTTACTGAGAACGCTATTTACTTCATTTATCCAATTATCAACAACATAACTTCACACCCATGAATCAATTTTTACTCTTGTTAAAAAAAATTCTGAAAACCGGCATTGCGATAACTGTTTTTACATTAATGGTATCGTCCGCTACACTTGCTCAGGTTACCATCAGCAACATCACCAGTGGCGATTTTATAAACGGAACCGCCAGTGCTACTGCTACCCTGGTACTTAATGGGGCCACGGGTACGGGCCCAACTTACTATAAACCATCAGGGAACCTGCAGGGGCTTACTACGGATGGCGCTGATAATATTGCCTTTATCGAGGCCAGCCCGGCGCGTATTATGCGTATTGATGGCACCCACATCATTACTTATCCTGCTATAGGATCTATGGATGCTTTGGCTGTAGATCATGACAATGAATTTATTTACGCGGCATCCCACGGTACACCCAACACCATTAACCGATATGTATGGAAAAACGCCGGTACAACCTCTATGGGTTATTATGTTGGCAGTGCTTTAGGTACAGTAACAACAACCGTTAAATCCATCCCTTTTATTACATCCGGCGATCTGGTATTTATGAATGGGGCAGCCACCACTACCGCGTTAAACCTGGGGAAAATTACTTTGAGTATGGCGTTTGATGCCGGCGGAAATATGTACTATGGTGATAATACCAATAACGTAGTTCGTAAGATTTCAATCGAAAAGGTTACCCCGACTACTGCCTCCAGCGGCGCCACTACAATAACTTTGAGCGCGGCACCAAGCACGGCTGTAAAGGTGGGTGATGAAGTGAGCGGTTTATATATTCCGGCTACCACCTATATCACTGCTATTAGTGGCACTGCAATTACGCTATCTAAAGCTACTACAGGCGCTATTGATAACAGCAGTACATTGGCCATTATAACTGGCGTTAGCGATATTGCCGGAACTTTTGGTACCGCCGGCACTACGCTGGGTACCACTGGGGCTACAACGGTACTACAAGCCATATTTGGATTAACCATTGATCCTTCGGGCAACTTATTTGTCAATGATCAAAACAATATTAATCCCAGAATTTTAAAAATTTCTGCCCCGGTTAGTTCAGCTTCTGCTATTGCCGTATTTGGATCCGGCTATAGCAACCGCATTCAAGGTATGGCCACAGATGTAAATGGTAATTTATATCTCGCCGATAAAAGCTTTCAGCGGGTATTAAAAATTGGCGCGGGCGGAGGCGGAGCCGTCAACATTGTTGGCAGCGGCAATAATGTTATCCTAAGCGCCTATAATGTTACAGCCGGCAGCCCGGTAGTTACCACAACGGATCTGACAGACCTACTTAAGATGGATGTGGGAATGACGATCAGAGGGACGGGTATTCCGGCAGGTACAACTGTTACGGCAGTCAATACACAAGCATCTCCATACTCTTTAACGCTGTCAAACCCGGGAGGTACTACTGTCGGCACGCCAGACGGAACCGCAACTTTAGGAAGTACCACCTTAACTGTTACCAGCGCCAGCGGTATAGCGGCAGGTAATTATGTTGTAGGTGCCGGCATTCCGGCTAATACTACAGTAGTTGGCATAACCGGAACTACGGTTACTTTATCTGCCGCTACAACAGCAGCGCTTGCTACTACACAATTGTTTTTTTTCGCTCCTACGGTTTATAATACGGTTTCCTCGTACACCAGTTCAAACTCATCGTCCGAAAACAACTTTACTACGGCAAACGGGTCATACGGCTATGTCGAAAATATATGGGGCCTGGCGGTATCCCATGATGCAAACAATCCTTATATTGTCTATGATGAAAACTTTCAGAATTACGTAAGGAAGCTAACAGGTGGTAGTATCACTACAACTACAGCTATACCAACTATTACCAGTTTCACACCAACCACAACTTCTGCAGGTGCAACCGTAACCATAACCGGAACCAATTTTACAGGTGCAACCAATGTAAATTTTGGCGGCGTTGATGCCGCATCTTTCACCGTTGTAAGCCCAACCAGCATTACTGCTGTTGTTGGAACAGGTACTAACGGAGTGGTGTTCGTAACCACCCCGGCCGGAACTGCTTTCTCGTCTTCAAGTATTAAAATTACACCAACCATTACTTCCTTCACACCAACCAGTGGCATAGCCGGAACAACAGTGACTATAACTGGCACCAACTTTTTAACGGGAACTCCCACAGTTACCTTTGGCGGAACTGCGGTTGCTGCTGCCTCGGTGACCATCAATAACAACACTACCATTACCGTGGTAACCGGTACAGCTTCAGGCGGAAAAATTGCGGTAACTACCACTTCGGGTACAGCAACAAGCACTGGTTCGTTTACATTTATCAGCGCACCAACGTCTTTATCTTATGCAGCGGCCCCACCAGCAAACTACGGTACCGCAGGCACGTCAGGATCACCCTTACTTGCAACCCCTAATGTTTTAACCTATACCATAAGCCCAGCACCGCCGGCGGGTATAACAATTGATGCCAACACGGGTATTATCAGTTATGCGAATACCATTGTACCCGGCAGCTATCCTTTTACTGTCACAGCAACCAACAATTTAGGCAGCATTAGCACAGCTTACACCCTAACTGTAAACGCGGTGGCCCCGGCTTCGTTAGTTTACAGTACAGCAAGCTCAACAGTTATCAGGGGTACGGCCGGAACATCTGTAGCCCCAACGGTTAACAACGGGGGCGCTACAGTTACCTACAGTTTAACAGGAACCGTACCCAGTAACATAACTATTAATACAACAACCGGTGTAATTAGTTATGATAACGCTTTACCGGTTGGAAATTATTCGCTTACAGTAACCGCTACCAATGTAACCGGGAACACCACTGTAACTTATACCATCAATATTAACCCTTCACCTGATAATAACCTGAGCAATCTATCTATCAATACGGGCACATTGACCCCTGCATTTAATAGTGCAACAATAAATTATGTTGTAGGAGTACCCATTTCAACAACTTCGGTTATTTTTACGCCAACCACGTCCGATGCATTTGCATCAGTACAGGTTAACGGGATCACCGTTAGCAGCGGAAGCCCTTCTTCTGCTGTTTCTTTATCATCAGGGGCAAATAATATAAATATTGTTGTAACCGCGCAAGATGGTACTACTAAAACCTATACCGTTAATGTAATTCAAAGTTCATTATCCAATATTGCACAGCTGTCGGCTATGGTGCTAAGTAGCGGGACTTTAAGTCCGACCTTTGCTTCTGCTACAACTAACTATACAGCCAGTGTCGCCAATACTACTACATCCATCACGGTAACACCTACCTTAACCAATGCTTCGGCAACCCAAACGGTTAACGGCTCTAATGTAAGTAGTGGCGTTGCATCATCGGCTATTGCATTAAATGTAGGCAGTAATATCATTAATACGGTTGTAAAAGCCCAGGACGGTGTAACTGTGGTTACTTACTCAGTTAACGTAAACAGGGCTGCTTCGGCTAACAATAACCTTTCGGGCTTGTCAATCAGCAGCGGTTCCTTAAGTCCGGTATTCTCAACGGGTACATTAAACTATACAGCTACTGTGACCAATACAGTTTCCACAATAAGTTTTACCCCTATTGTGGCCGACGCGACCGCTTCGGTAACAGTAAATGGAGTTGCCGTAACAAGCGGTAGCGCATCAACGGGTATATTGTTAAATGTTGGCGCTAACACGCTAACCATATCAGTAACGGCTCAGAATGGTAGCGTCAATAACTATACTGTAGTTGTGAAAAAACTGGGATTGCCGCAAACCATTACTTTTGCCGCGTTAAATGCCGTGAATTATGGTTCACCTGATATAGCTGCGGGTGCGAGCAGCACCAATAGCACCATCCCGTTAACATATAGCAGCAGCAATACCGGGGTAGCAACCGTTGCGCCCGACGGAACCATTCATATTTTAAACGCGGGAAGTACAGACATTACCGTGTCGCAAGCTTCCAATACTGTTTTTGATCCGGCAACACCTGTACTTCAAACGTTAAAAGTAAACCCCGCAGCATTAACTATAACAGCTAATAATCAAAGCAAGACTTTTGGCGCCGCAAACCCAACCCTAACGGTTACTTATGCTGGTTTTGTAAATGGCGATAATGCAACAAAACTCACTAACCAGCCGCTTGTAACAACTACAGCCACCGTTGCATCTGGTGTAAACACTTACCCCATAACAGCAAGCGGTGCATCATCACCAAATTATGCAATCAGCTATCTGCCGGGTGTATTAACGATAACCGGCGGTGCCCGAACGATTACCTTTGCTGCCTTAGCCAACAAAACATACGGTGATGCTGATTTTCCTTTAACAGCGACAATTAGTTCAGGCGAAACGGCGACATACGCGAGTTCCGACCCGACTATTGCAACTGTAGTAAACGGGACTGTACATATTATTACTGCCGGTACCATTACGATAACTGCTTCGGCGCCTGCCAACGGTAATTATACTACTACGGCAACAGTACCGCAAATCTTAGTAATTAACCAAGCCAGTCAGACTATCAGCTTTGCAGCTATTCCTATACAGAAACAAGGCGGCTCACTCCAGCTAAACGCTACTGCAAGTACAGGCCTGCCTATTACCTTCACTTCGTCTGATCCAAAAGTTGCAAGCATTAATGGCCAAAGTGCTGATTTGCTGGCCGAAGGTTTAACAGCCATCACCGCTATCCAGGCCGGCAACATCAATTACCTGCCCGCAACAGCAAGTCAGTTTCTAAAAGTTCAAAATAATCTGGTTACGGTTCATCCAGGTTTGTCACCAAACGGGGATGGTATTAACGATTATCTTCAGATCGATGGCATCAGCAATTATCCGGATAATAAACTAACTATTGTCGACAGGAATGGTGCAAAGGTATTTCAAACATCAAACTATGATAATACCTCCAATAACTTTACCGGGCAATCTAATATCAGTGGAAATACCCTACAGCCGGGTACTTATTTTTATGAACTTGAGCTTAAAGTTAATGGTGAAACCAAAAGGCAAGCCGGCTATATCGTATTGAAATACAATTAATATCAAAAAATCTACTATTGCTGCAAAGCAATAGTAGATAAACCCAACTATTATTAAGCACACATATCCTAATAACCATGAATTTACAATTTAGCACTCTCAAAAAAATAATCGTTTGCTTCGTTCTTTTGATTACGACAAGGGGTGCATTTGCACAGCAAGGATTAAATTATACGCAATATATTGATAATCAAACCCCAATAAACCCAACTTTTTCTTTGTTGAACCCGTATGGATCGGTTAATACCTTAGTCAGGAAACAATGGGTTGGTGTGCCGGGCTCGCCTACAACTTATCTGATAAACGGAAGTATCCCGATCGAATCGGTTAATGGTTCGGCCGGTTTAGTTGCCGAAAACGACGTTCTTGCGATTGAGAATTTAACAAACGCCAGTGCCTTTTTTGCAAAAAGCATCAAGCTAAATGATAAACAGAACCTTGCCGTATCCATAAGCGCGGGTTTCCGTAGTTACACTGCCAATTATTCGGGAGTTGACGCTTCTGATCCCGTATTCCAAAACAATATACGGCAAACAAACTTAAATATGGGCTTTGGTGTAATGTTTTATACCTCCGATTATTATGCAGGGTTTTCGTTGCCTCAACTCAATATCCGCACATTGGGCACTGCCTCTTTGCAGGATAACGCCGACTTTCAAAATCATTATTATTTTACAGGGGGTTTTGCAAGCAAGCTCAATCAGGATTACAAAATTAAATATGCCGCCCTGGTATCCTACTCTAAAGACGCATCGGTAGTAGGGGATATTTCTTCCATACTTTATATGAAAAGTATGATAGGGGTTGGCGTAAATTACCGAACCAATAACGAAGTAGCCGGTATGTTATCAATCAATTACAATGTGTTTCATTTAGGTTATGCTTATGAATTTGGGACAACCGCTGCCAATGTTGGCGGTTTTAGTAACGCTACTAACGAAGTTACTCTGGGTATCCGGTTTGGTAAAGAAAGTGCAGTTGGAGACACCGCGATTAAATAGGTTTACATTAAATTAGAAGAAATAATTAAACCACTAATTGTTTCTGATATAGCGGTTAAATACTGTAATAAAGCACATTAATTATGAATAAGGAAGAGCTAATTTTAGGAATTGACATTGGCGGATCGCATATCACAGTTGGTTTTGTGGATCTCAATACACGCGAAATTTTGCAGGAATCTTATTTCCGGGCTTTCGTTGATTCATGGGGTCCGGCAGAGAAGATCATAGCAGCCTGGAGCAGCGTGATAGAAAAAGCCTTTGAAACGGTCAATATTACTGAGAAGAAAATAGGTATTGCCATGCCCGGTCCTTTTGATTATGAGGCCGGAATATCCTATATCAAAGGGAATAAAAAGTACGATTCATTATATGGGCTGAATGTTAAACACTTGTTAGCTCAAAAGCTAAACCTGTCGCCGGCAAATATTTTGATGTTTAATGATGCCGAATGCTTCTTAAAGGGCGAGGCATTTGCAGGTGCCGCAGTTAATTATAAAAAGGCAATTGGTTTAACATTGGGTACCGGTTTGGGTACGGCAGTTTATGATCATGGCGTTACCACCGATGCCGCTTTATGGAACTCGCCGATGTTTGATGGTATTGCAGAAGATTACTTGTCAACAAGGTGGTTTTTAAAAAAGTATTTTGAGATCACTGGTATTAACATTGCCGACGTCAAAACACTGAATGAGATATCCGGCACTTCGGGCCCCGCCCGGGCGGTGTTTAAAAACTTTGCTGATAACCTGGCCGTATTTCTCCAGGAATTTATAGCAAAAGAAAACCCGGAAGGGGTAGTTGTCGGTGGAAATATCACCAAAGCATCGCAAAGATTTATGCCACGGCTCATCGGCCAGTTGGAAAAAAAGAATATTCATATCCCTGTCGAAATTTCCAAACTTGGAGAGTTTGCCGCGCTTTTAGGTGCGGCCAGTTACTGGACGGGTCATACTTGTCATTTGCAGGAAACCGAATGAACAGGAATTTGATCATCCTTCGTTTTAGAAAGCAATTATCAATATAGACTATGTACACACAAAATTTTTCGATCCAAAAAATTAAAACAGTTTCCCTAAATACCGCCGCGGTTTTTTTATTTGCTGCCGCTACAATATTTTCAGGCTGTAAGTCGCGAAAATTAAATTCAAAAATTGCAGAGAATCCCATTGTCAGAGGAATATACACCGCAGATCCGTCCGCAAGGGTATTCGCAGATGGCCGGTTATATGTGTATCCCTCACATGACGTGGATCCTCCGCGAGGTTGTGATCTGATGGACAAATACCACGTTTTTTCGACCACTGACATGGTGAACTGGAAGGATCACGGCGAAATATTGAATGCCAGCCAGGTGTCCTGGGGCCGTAAAGAAGGAGGTTTTATGTGGGCCCCGGATTGTGTTTACAAAAATGGCACCTATTATTTTTATTTCCCTCATCCCAGCGGCACGGAATGGAATAAAACATGGAAGGTCGGGATTGCGACCAGTAAAAAACCGGCCAGCGATTTTGTGGCGCAGGGATACCTCGAATTAGGCGACGATAGCCGCGCGATGATCGACCCGAATATCTTTATTGACGACGACGGGCAAGCCTACTTTTACTATGGCGGCGGCGACCGGTGTGTAGGTGCCAAACTGAAAGACAATATGACTGAATTAGCTCAACCATTAGCACGTATGGAAGGCTTAAAGGATTTTCATGAAGCTACCTGGGTATTTAAAAGAAATGGCCTCTATTATCTAACCTATGCGGATAACCGTACCGAGAACGGAAAAGGTGCCAACCGGTTGAATTATGCCACCAGCAAAAGCCCTCTGGGCCCGTGGATATACGGTGGCGTTTATTTAGATCCGACAGGGTGTGATACCAGCCATGGCTCAGTTGTCGAGTACAAGGGACAGTGGTATGCATTTTATCACAATGATGTGCTTTCGGGGCGCGGAAATCATCGTTCCATTTGTGTGGATAAGCTTTATTTTAATGCCGACGGCTCGATTCAAAAAGTTATTCAAACAGGAATGAAGCCCAATAAATAGTAAGCGTCTGCGGTGCGAAAGTTTGGTTGAAACGCGTAAAAGTATTGTGACAAAAAAGGTGCAGATGATGCCATTATGTTCTTATTAATGTTTTCTTAATACAATGGGGCTAATTATGCGGCATCAATACACAAATCCCGGATAAAAAAATTCGGCCCAAAATCGAATCATGAAAAGCATCTGTCCCTTTATAAAAGCAAGCAGTTACCTCATCGTTGCCGTTTTGCTGTTTACTAACAAGCCCACATCCGCCCAACATACCACAGCTGCTAAAAGTTTAACTTCGTATGTTGATCCCTACATCGGTTCCGGAGGCCATGGGCATGTGTTTGTCGGTGCAAGCGTTCCTTTTGGGGGAGTGCAATTAGGCCCCGAGAATTTTTACAAAGGCTGGGACTGGTGTTCAGGCTACAACTACCGTGATAGCGTTTTAATTGGCTTTTCACATACGCATTTAAGCGGCACCGGCATTGGCGATCTTTCGGATATATTGATTATGCCATATACTGGTGCGGTTAAAACCGATAAAGGAATTGAAACGGTTCCGGGTAGCGGCTATGCATCACATTATTCGCACAAAAATGAGCAGGTCAGGCCAGGTTATTATTCGGTTAAACTGGATGCCTCGGGTATAAACGTCGAATTAACTGCAACCGAACGGGTCGGTTTGCATCAATACCACTTCCCGGCAGGCAAAGAAGCGCACGTGATCATTGACCTGAAGGAAGGTATAAATGACAGAAGTACAGAAACGTATATTAAACAGGTTGATCAATATACGCTGGAGGGCTACAGGTTTTCAAAAGGCTGGGCAAAAAATCAATGGTTGTTTTTCGCCATACGCTCCTCCTTACCGCTTCCAAAATTTAGTGTTTATGATGACAATAAACTGCTTGAGGGTACCAGTGCAAAAGGCGCTGCCATAAAAGGATTAATCAACTTTGACAGTGCGCCTGCTGACCTAAAATTAAAGGTTGGTATTTCGCCGGTAAGTTCAGAAAATGCACTGGCCAATATTGACGCCGAAATACCTGGCTGGGACTTTCAGCAAGTTGCACGGGCCGCTGATGCCAAATGGAACAAAGAGTTAGCCAAGATCTCAATAGAAACCCAAAACGAGGTCAACAAACGGATCTTTTATACATCGCTGTATCATACCATGATCGATCCGGCTATATTTAACGATCATAACGGCGATTACCGGGGTGCTGATACAAAAATTTATCTAAAAGCATCGTTCACCAATTACACTGTTTTTTCTTTATGGGATACTTATCGTGCCGCTAACCCCCTGTTTGTTATTACCCAGCCCAAGCGTACAAGCGATATGATCAACACGATGTTAGCTATCAACCAACAGCAGGGCAAGTTGCCCATTTGGCACCTCATGGGTAACGAAACTGGCACCATGGTAGGCATTAGCAGCATGCAGGTTATTGCCGAAGCCTATCTGAAAGGCATTAAAGGTTTTGATCCCGAAAGAGCATTTGCCGCAATAAAATCTACGGCCATGTCCGATTCCTTGGGGATGATGTACGTCAAAAATCTGCAGCCTATACCAACCGATAAACAAACCCGGCCTGTTGCCAAAGGGCTGGAATATGCTATAAGCGATGGTAGCACCGCGCTGATGGCAAAAAAGTTGGGCAAAATGGATGATTACAGCTATTTCAGCAAACGGGCAAAAAGCTATAAACTGTATTTTGATCCTACCGACAAGTTTTTCAAAGGCAAATTATCTAATGGTAGCTGGACACCAGGCTTTAACCCGCTTAGTAGCAAAAATGGTTTATACGCCGAGGGCAACGCCTGGCAATACCTGTGGCTGGTACCACAGGATGTACATGGGCTGATCTCGTTATTAGGTGGCGAAAGGGCGTTTAACGATAAGTTGGATCAGTTTTTTAAACTGAAATCGGAAGAAGATCTGGCCGACCTTACCGGATTAATAGGCCAATACGCGCATGGTAACGAACCAAGCCACCACGTTGCTTACCTATACACTTATAGCGGCCAGCAGTGGAAAACAGCCGAAAAGGTAAGATACATAATGAAGGACTTTTATTTGTCTGTTCCCGATGGGATTATCGGTAACGAAGATTGCGGGCAGATGTCTGCCTGGTATATTTTTTCGTCATTGGGTTTTTACCCGGTATTCCCAGCATCAGGCACGTATGTGATCGGCAGCCCGTTGTTTGATAAGGCTACCATTAATCTGGATGGAGGAAAGAAGTTCACCGTCCAGGCGGTCAACAATAACCCTAAGAATATTTATATTCAAAGTATCACCCTTAACGGGAAAGCTTATAACAAAACCTATATCCTTCATCAGGATATTATGAATGGTAGCTTGCTTAAAATTGTGATGGGCAATAAGCCCAATTACAATTTTGGGAAGTTGCAAAATAACCGGCCATAATCAACATTATCATTTAATTACCATATGTTATTTCAATCTTTAAAATACCGGGTTTCAATTGCGCAGATGTGTTTAATTACACTACTCATGCTCGTTATATTACAATCACCGTTAAGGGCGCAAACAGTTGATGCCACTACCATGAGTAATAAAGTAATGGCTGGCTACCAGGGATGGTTTCGCGCACCGGGTGACAGGGGTGAGAACAGAGGATGGGCGCATTGGTTTAATGCACAGACCCCAAACGCGAACAAACTGGCCTTTGATACCTGGCCGGATATGAGCGAACTGAGCAAAGGCGAAAAACATGCAGTGCCGGGGTTTACTTATCCCGACGGCAGTCCCGCTTATTTGTATAGCGCTCAAAACTATAAAACAGTACTGCGCCACTTTCAATGGATGAAACAATACGGAATCGACGGGGTATGGCTATCCGAATTTTGCGGTTATTTTCCGGGCGGCGACGCGCAACGCGATAGTACAACTGTTTTAACCATTATGGATAATGTACAGAGGGCAGCCAGGGCAACCGGCCGTACCTGGGCGTTTATGTGGGATATGAGCAGTTTTGGCGCCCGCACCAGTAAAAGCGATGTCTACAATATCATCGTAAACCAATGGAAAAAAATGGTTGATGATGGTGTTGCCACCGACGCGCGCTATATGCACCAGAACGGCAAGCCGGTGTTGTTGATATGGGGCTTTTTCCCCAGCCGCCCGACATCGCAGCCCGATTATATGAACCCCGTAATAGATTTTTTGCTGGCTCCCGGTAAATACCAGGCTACCATCGTGGGTGGCGTTGATAATAACTGGCGCACTAAAGGTACACCCGAATTTCAGGCGATGCTGATGCGGATGCAAGGCTTACAACCCTGGAGTGTTGGCCGTAGAACCAAAGAGCCTGCTACAGGCTATGCGATACAAAATACTTCCGAATGGGCCGGTGATATCGAAAAGTGCAAAGCCAACAACGTGATGTTTATGCCCGTCTTTAATTCGGGTACCCATATCGCGGGTCCGCCACCCATACCTCCTGCAGAGCCGATAGTTCCCCGCCGTACGGGTAATTACCTTTGGGAGCAATTTGTTGCCGCTTCAAAAACAGGCGTTATCAACAGCGCGTTTGTTGCCATGTTTGATGAGGTGAACGAGGGCACGCAGATCTTGAAGATAGACAACCACCCGCCGGTACAGGCCGCGTTTTTGACCTATGATGGCGCTACCAGCGATTATTATTTACGATTGGTAGGCGTAGGGGCTAAGCTATTGAAAGAACATAAACCTATTTCGCCGGTTATTCCCATCTCTCCTTTTGATCTTCAAACATCCTATAACATAAAAAACAAAGGAAATGCGTTAATGCTCGATGATGCCGGCAAGACAGCGCAGGCACCCGATGCCACAGGGAATGATTGGCAACTCCTATTTGATGGCAATGGTTACTTTAAAATAAAAAACAGGCGATCAAACAAACTCCTTAGCGCAAATTCAGCCGATAGTTCTGTAAGCCTGATAACCGATTCAAATGTAGATAACTTAAAATGGCATCTGGAGTGGGACGGAACCGGTTGCTGCCGGATAATCAATAAAGTGACAGGCAAAGCGATAGGTTCAACAATAGGTTCAGACGTTGTACAAACAACCGATGCCAGTTTGGATAATTTACGCTGGCAAATACTGCCCCAATAATCTTTAAAAAAAACAGTTAAAACGTTTATTAATCTTTTATTAAGCAATAATTAAACATTGCAGGTAATTTTAGCGTACCGATTTATAAATTATAAAACCAATTACAACCTCTATGCTTAAAAGATCTCCGCTTATCTTTGCGGTATTAATTGCTTTTTTACAAAGTTATGGGCAAACGCCTAAACAAAAGCCCGTATTATCTTCTACGGATATATCAACCTCAGGCTGGCGGCTGTGGCCCGATACTGCCGCAGGGTGGAAAAACGATGATATTTATTTGCCATCAGAAGTTAACCTCAATAAATTGAAAGTTAACACACCTACAGGGGGCTGGAATGTATTGACCAATAAACAAGGCATTAACGTTACCCTGCCCAGCACCGTTGAAGAGCATTACTGGGGCAAATTCGGACGCAGGCCATATACTAAGAACGAAGCGCAACGTGGCAAAGGAACTGCATTTGGAAACGGCAATTATTTAGGTGTTTCCTGGTGGTGGCGGTCGGTTCAAGTCCCGCAATTTAAGCCGGGGCAACATATTGTCGTATCGTTT
>Ga0105855_1000410_pt1 | contig 20272 bp, 17 predicted proteins | sample OrgsoiDNA_201059_FD_89680 | JGI IMG/M metagenome (GOLD analysis project Ga0105855, IMG submission 89680) | Permafrost soil microbial communities from the Arctic, to analyse light accelerated degradation of dissolved organic matter (DOM) -... | ecosystem: Environmental > Terrestrial > Soil >... | reverse complement strand
GCAGCGGGAGCGGCGGCGGCTGCCTATGCCGCGCCCGGTCCGGCCAAGGCCCCCGTCAGTTCCCAGCAGAAACTGTACGTCGCGTCGCTCACACCCTGCGACATCCACCTGACGTTCGACGAGAGCCTCTATAAAGAGATGCTGCCCTGGTTCAAGAGTCAGGGGGTTGATGGCGTGGTCGTGCTCGGCACCACCGGCGAGTATCCTTCTTTTTCCATCGCCGAGCGCAAGAAGATCGCCGAAACCGCGCTCAAGCACCGCGGCAGTCTTGCCATGATCGTGCAGGCCGGCGCCACCAACTTTCCCGAGACCCTCGACCTGATCAACCACGCGGCCGCGAACGGCGCCGATGGCGTGCTGGTGATCCCGCCTTTCTATTACAAGAAGCCCGCGGTCGAAGGCCTCACCAAATACTATTCGCCGATCTTTGAGGCCGTCAAGATTCCCGTCTACCTCTATCACATACCCGGCACCAGCGCCGTCCCCATTTCGAACGAGCTGTTGCACAGCCTGGAGCATTATCCCAACCTGGCCGGCATCAAGGATTCCGCGGGCGACGTCCCCGAGTACGAAAGCTACCTCAAGGAGTTTCCCAAGCTGAACATGATGACGGGCACGGCCAACAACCTGAAGTCCGCGCTCAAGGCCGGCAAGGGCGCCGTTTTCGCCGATGCCAATATCCTCGCGAGATTTTCCGCCGCCGTCTTCGCGGCCGAGCGCGAGGGTAAGGATTTGGACGAAGCCTACAACAAACTGCGCGACGCCAATGCCGCCATGCGCTCCACCGTTGTCAATGCTTACGGCCCCATGAAGTACGCGCTCAGCCTCATGATGGGAACACGCGAGAGCTATCCGCGGCCGCCGTTTCTTAACGCCACCGACGAACAGAAAGCGCAGATCAAGATCAAGCTCAAAGAATTGGGGCTGCTCGCCTGACACGGAGAACTATCATGCACCTGATGAAAACCGGCACGCTCTTTTTGTCGTTCGCCTTTATAGCCGCCGCCGCCGAAGGCCCGCCGTCTTCGAAATCCGTCGAGTGGCCCACCTACGGGGCCGATCTGGCCAACAGCAAGTACCGCCCGCTGGACCAGATCGACGCCTCCAACTTCGGCAAGCTGGAAGTGGCCTGGCGTTTCAAGACCGACAGCATCGGCAACCGTCCCGAATATAAGCTGGAAGGCACGCCCCTGATGGTCAATGGCGTGGTGTATGCCACCGCCGGATCGCGCCGCGCGGCCATCGCGCTCGACGCCGCTACCGGCGAATTGCTGTGGGTCCACGGCGAGCACGAAGGCCCACGTGGAGCCGCCGCCCCGCGCCAACTCTCCGGCCGCGGCCTGGCTTACTGGACCGACGGCAAGAACGACGCGCGCATCTTCTACACCACGCCCGGCTACCGCCTGATCGCGCTCGACGCCAAGACCGGCGCCATTATCCCTGCCTTCGGCAAAGGCGGCGCGGTGGATCTTAAGCTTGACGACGATCAGACGATGTTCCCCGACCTTGTCACCGGGGAAATCGGCATTCAGTCCGCGCCCGTCGTGGCTAAGGACACCATCATCGTCGGCGCCGCGTTCCGCGAAGGCATGACGCCCAAGAGCATGCGCAACAACAAGGGCTACGTGCGCGGATTCGACGTCCGCACCGGCCAGCGCCTGTGGATCTTCCACACCATCCCCAAGAAAGGCGAGTTCGGCTACGACACCTGGGAGAAGGGCTCGGCCGAGTATACCGGCAACACCGGCGTCTGGAGCCAGATCTCGGTGGACGAACAGCTCGGCCTGGTGTATCTTCCCGTTGAATCCCCCACCGGCGATTATTATGGCGGCCATCGCCCCGGCAACAACCTCTTTGGCGAAAGCCTGGTCTGCGTCGACCTGAAGACCGGACAGCGCAAGTGGCATTACCAGTTGGTACACCACCCGCTTTGGGACATGGATATTTCATCGGCGCCGCTGCTGGCCGATATCAACGTCAACGGCCGCGCCATCAAAGCCGTCGCCCAGCCGACCAAGCAAGGCATCCTCTACGTCCTCGATCGCGTCACCGGCAAGCCGGTCTGGCCCATTGAAGAGCGGCCCGTCGAAAAAGGCAACGCGCCCGGCGAATGGTATTCACCCACCCAGCCCATTCCCACAAAGCCGCCGGCTTACAGCCGCAACGGCGTCACCGTTAACGACCTGATCGATTTCACACCCGCGCTTCACGATGAGGCTCTGACACTGGTTGCCAAATACAAAATCGGCCCGGTCTTCACGCCGCCTTCGCTCAGCAAGGTGGATGGGCCGCTCGCCACCCTGACGCTCGGAACCGCCAGCGGAGGCACCAATTGGCCCGGCGGTTCGTACGACCCCGAAACCCACATGGTCTACGCCTACGCCTGCAACGCCTGCCTCACGCCCATCGGGGTGGTTCCCGCGCCCAAGGAAATCTCCGACATGGATTACGTGATGGGCACCGCCGGCCGCGAAGTTCGCATCGCCCGAGGGCCCGGTGAAAACGCCGGCGCCGATTCGCCGCTCCCCGTCCGCACAGCGCCCGCAGCGCCCCCAGTCGCTGGCGGCGGCGGTGGCGCCGGCTTCGGCCTGAACGTTCAAGGCCTGCCGCTGATCAAACCGCCCTACGGAACCATCTCCGCCATCAACCTGGATAGCGGCGAAATCGTCTGGCAGGTGCCCCACGGCGATACTCCGGACGTCATTCGCAACAGTCCCGCGCTCAAAGGCCTGGACATCAAACGCACCGGCCAATCGGGATACAACGTCGGCACTCTGATCACCAAGACCCTGGTGATTGCGGGCGACGGCCAGGTAACCACCACGCCCCAACATCCCCGCGGCGCCATGTTGCGCGCCTACGATAAAGCCACTGGCAAGGAAGCCGGCGCCGTGTGGATGCCCGCGCCGCAGAGCGGATCGCCCATGACCTACATGTTGAACGGCAGGCAGTACATTGTGGTAGCCGTCAGCGGAGGCCCTTATTCCGGTGAGTACCTTGCCTTCACGCTACCTCAGTAGCGCAGGCCTCCTGGCCTGCGGTGTCTTCATACTTGCTGCTGTAGCCCAAGAGCCGGCCCGCTCCGTATGGGACGGCGTCTACACCCCGGAGCAAGCCGCTCGCGGCCAGGCGCTATACAACAAAGAGTGTGCCGGGTGCCATGGCCAGTCGCTTTCGGGCGGCGAAGAAGCGCCTCCTCTTTCGGGCGGCGCCTTCCTGGCCAACTGGGACGGTCTCACGGTTGGCGATCTTTTCGAGCGAATCCGCGTCTCCATGCCCGAAGGCCGCCCCGGCACGCTCGGCCGCCAGCAAAACGCCGACATCCTCGCCTACATCCTGACCGGCAACCAGTTTCCCGCGGGCAAGACCGAGCTCAACAAAGAAACCGAACTCCTGAAGCAGATCCGGTTCGAATCCGCCAGGCCGGAACCAAAGAAATAGTGGAGCGGCGCTGGCAGCATGGGAACACTACCCGGCGGTGCTACACTGGTCCGTAATGTCTTACAGCCACATCTTGCTGGAGGTTGACGACGCCGGTATCGCGCTGGTCACCGTCAACCGCCCGGACAAGTTGAACGCTCTCTCGGGGGCCGTGGTTGTGGAGTTGAAATCGGCTTTTGAAAGCATCGCGGGCGATCCGCGGATTCGCGCCGCCATCGTCACCGGGGCGGGCGAAAAGGCATTCGTGGCCGGCGCCGATATCAACGAACTGGCGGCGCTTTCGGCATTCGAAGCGCGCGAGTATGCGCGGCGAGGGCAGCAGACCTTCCGGGCGCTCGAAACGGCGGGCAAGCCATCGGTGGCCGCGGTGAACGGGTTCGCGTTAGGCGGGGGCCTGGAACTCGCCATGGCTTGCACGGTGCGCTTTGCTTCCGAGAACGCCAGGCTGGGCCAGCCGGAAGTGAAACTCGGTATCATCCCGGGCTATGGCGGCACGCAGCGCCTGCCCCGCCTGGTGGGCCGGGGGCGCGCTATGGAACTGCTGCTTTCGGGGGAGCCGGTAACGGCCGCCGAAGCGCACCGCATCGGCCTGGTGAATGCGGTGGTTGCGCCCGGCGAACTGTTAAACTACAGCCGCGCCTGGTTGCGGAAGGTATTAGCCAATGGGCCGCTGGCGCTGGGCCTGGTGGTGGAAGCCGTGGACGTTGGCCTCAATTGCGGCATCGAAGAAGGGCTGCGGTTTGAAGCCGCGGCCTTCGGAGCCATCGCGGCAACGGAAGATCGCCGGGAGGGAACGCGCGCGTTCCTCGAGAAGAGGCGCCCGGCCTTTGCCGGAAAGTGAAGAGCCGGAAAGTGAGACATGTCGAGAACATTTGAAGGCCAGCTTTCAGCCGCGGGCTTGCGCTTTGCCATCGTGGTCAGCCGGTTTAACAGCTTCATCACGGAACGGCTGCTGGCGGGGGCGATGGACGCGCTCACGCGGACGGGCGCCGACGCGGATCTGATCGACGTCATCAAGGTCCCCGGTTCCTGGGAGGTTCCGCTGGTCGCGGGCGAAGTGGCTCGCCAGCACCGCTACGATGCCATCGTCTGCCTGAGCGCGGTGATCCGCGGCGAGACGCCCCACTTCGATTATGTGGCCTCCGAAGCGGCCAAGGGAATCGCCCATGTGGCGTCTGAAACCGGAGTGCCGGTGGCTTTCGGCGTGCTCACCACCAATACGCTGGAGCAGGCGATCGACCGTGCCGGCGCCAAGGGCGGCAACAAGGGCTTCGATGCCGCCATGACGGCCGTGGAAATGGCCAACCTGCTGCGAACGCTCCGGCAGGCTACCTAAAATGCCCTCCCGCCGCAGGGCCCGGCAGCGCGCGCTCCAGATTCTGTTCCTGTGGGACGCCCGCAAGCAGCCTGTGGATGAGGCCATCGACGCCTACTACGACACCTTGTTTTCCGAGGAGCAACCCGGCCGGGACCCCTTCGTGGCCGACCTGGTGCGGGGCACCGTGGAGCACCTCGCCGAAGTGGACCGGCAAATTACGAAACATGCCGAGCACTGGCGCATGGAGCGCATGCCGGCGGTGGACCGCAATATTCTCCGGCTGGCGGTGTACGAAATGACCCGGGCCGGCACGCCCGCGCCGGTCACGATCGACGAAGCCCTGGAACTGGCTCGTAAGTTTTCAAACGAAGAATCCATCCAGTTCGTGAATGGTGTTTTGGACGCCGTCCGCCGCGAGATTCCTCCCCCGCCGTCCCCCGATTCCCCGTAGCCTTTGCCTGCACTGGCGCGTCTAAAACTCCAGGTACGCTATACTCGGCATTAGTAAGGACGGATTCCGCATGGCCCATAACAGGCGCTCTCTTTTTGTCTTACCGGTAGTGGTTTTGGGTTGTTCCATCGCGGGCGGTTTCTACGGGCCCCGGATTCAGGTGGCGGCGGCAGCGTCTCAGGCCGACGATTTAGATCGGGATGTCGATGGTTTCAGCAAGGCGCTGGCGCTGGTCGAGCAAAACTTCGCAACTCCCGTAAGCGCCGACAAGACGATCTATAAAGGCGCCATCCCGGGAATGCTCCGGACCCTCGACCCGCACTCCAACTTCTTCGATCCGCGCGAATACCAGATCATGATGGAAGACCAGAAGGGCCACTACTACGGAGTGGGCATGCAAGTGGGGCCTCAGCCCAACGGCAAGACGGCGGTCAAGGCGCCCTTCCCCGGGTCGCCGGCGTATAAGGTTGGGCTACGGCCGGGCGACGTGATCGTGACGGTAAACGACAAGGCGACGGAGAACCTGACCACTGTCGAGATCGCCGATCTGCTGAAAGGCCCGCGCGGAACCCAGGTCAAAATCGTGGTCTCGCGCGAAGGCGCTCCGGACTTCCTCAGCTTCACCGTAATCCGGGATGAAATCTACCGCAAGAGCGTGCAGGACGCCTTCTGGTACAAGCCCGGGATTGTCTACGTCAAGGTGCTGAGCTTCGGGGAAGCCACCGGCAAGGAACTGGAAGATACCCTCAAACACCTGGGCGAAAACAACATCAAAGGGATGGTGCTGGATCTGCGCGACAACCCCGGCGGGCTGCTGACGCAGGGCATTGCGGTGGCCGACCACTTCCTGCAAAAGAACGCGCTGATTGTGTCCTATCACGGCCGCGCCGCCCCGGAAAAGGCGTATGTGGCGCGCAACGGCAACCACGGGCGTGAGTACCCAATGGTGGTTCTGGTGAATCGGTATTCGGCCTCCGCCGCGGAGATTGTTTCAGGCGCCTTGCAGGACCACGACCGCGCCCTGATCATGGGCGAAACCACGTTCGGAAAAGGCCTGGTGCAAACCGTGTTTCCGCTTTCGGATAACGCCGGCCTGGCGCTGACCATCGCGCATTTCTACACGCCCAGCGGAAGGCTGATCCAGCGCGATTACAGTAACAAATCGTTCTACGATTACTACTTCCACCGCGACGAGAACAGCCGCAACCCGGTAGACGTGAAGATGACCGAGGGCGGCCGCACGGTGTACGGCGGCGGCGGCATTACGCCCGACGAGAAGTACGAGATAGGCAAACTCGACCACCTTCAGGTTGCGTTGTTCCGGGCGGGGCTGTTCAACTTTACGCGCCGGTACTTCGGCACGCACTCGATCGCCCTGCCGAAAGACTGGATGCCGAACGCGGAGACACTTGCCGAACTGAAGGACTATCTGCAGAAAAACGGCACGGTTGTCACCGACGCGGAGTTCGCCAAGGACCGTGAATGGATCACGCGCTACCTGGCCAAGGAAATGTATACCACGGCTTTCAACGTGGACGAGAGCGACCGCATGTTTTCGCAGACCGATCCCGAAGTGGAGAAGGCCGCCAACTCGCTGCCGAAGGCCGCGGGGCTGCAGGAAACGGCCAAGAAGATCGTGGTGCAGCGAATGAGCGGGCAGCGGTAGGCGCCCAGGCCAGATGACCGATACACAGCTTTATTTCGCCCTCGGCATACCGATGCTGGCCATTCTCACCAGCCTGACCATAAGTCTTGTGCAGGTCAGCGGCATCCGCGGGGACATGCGCGGCATGCGCCAGGAATTTCGCGAAGACCTCGCCGCCAACCGCCAGGAAGCTCGCGAGATTCACGCCGATCTCGCCACGCTTACCGGCAAAGTGATCGAGATCGACAACCGCCTGACCCGCATCGAAGAACGCCTCGAACATCGCTAGGCCCTGCTAACATCAATACTTGAACCCGACCGCGCAGATTATCGTCCTCGATGCCGGCGGCCAGTATTGTCATCTGATCGCCCGCAAAGTTCGGGACCTCGGTGTCTATGCCGAGGTTCGCCCCAGTGAAACTCCGGCTGGCGCGCTGGCCTTCGCCAAGGGGATCGTTATCTCAGGCGGCCCCAGCAGCGTTTACGACCCCGAGAGCCCCACGGTAGACCCCGCCATTTTCGCGCAGGGCCAGCCGGTGCTCGGAATCTGCTACGGCCAGCAGCTTATGGCCCACCTGCTCGGCGGCGAGGTGCGCCGGGGCGATAAAGGCGAGTACGGCCTGGCTACTCTGGATCTGGACGCGGCCTCCGACCCGATGTTCCGCGGCCTTTCCGGCAGGCAGCAGGTGTGGATGAGCCATCGCGATGCGGTGGGCGCACTCCCGCCCGGGTTCTCCGTCATGGGCCGCACCGACACCTGCGCCGTGGCCGCCATCGCCGCGCCTCAGCGGAAACTCTACGCGGTGCAGTTTCACCTGGAAGTGGTCCACACTACGCGCGGTTTGGAATACCTGTCCAATTTTGTTTATGGAGTCTGCGGTTGCCAAAAGGATTGGGATCCGCGGCAGCGCGCCCCGCTGCTGGAGCAGGAAATCCGCGAGACCGTGGGCGGCCGCAACGTCTTCTTCTTCGTTTCGGGCGGCGTGGATTCCAGCGTGGCTTTTGCCCTCTGTACGCGCGCCCTCGGCCCCGAGCGCGTGCGCGGCGTCTACGTGGATACGGGCCTCATGCGCGAGGGCGAAACCGATTTCGTCGGGCGCATGGCCGGCATTTCCGTGGAGCATGCCGAAGAGCGGTTCCTGGGCGCGCTGGCCGGGGTCACGGATCCCGAACAGAAGCGCCACATCATCGGCGAGGAATTCGTGCGCGTGCAGGAGCGCGTGATCGAATCGCGCAGCCTGTTGGACGAACACTGGATTCTGGGCCAGGGCACCATTTATCCCGACACCATCGAATCCGGCGGAACCGCCAAAGCCGCCCTCATCAAGACCCATCACAACCGCGTGGCCGGTATCCGAAAGCTGATCGAATCGGGCCGCATCGTGGAGCCGCTGAAATCTTTTTACAAGGATGAAGTGCGCCAGGTGGGCCGCGAACTCGATCTTCCCGCGGAACTGCTGGACCGGCATCCTTTTCCCGGACCAGGCCTCGCCATCCGCTGCCTGTGCTCGGAGTGCGACGCGCCGGTGACGGAAACCGAGGATGGCCTCATGATTCCGGTTCACTCGGTGGGCGTGCAGGGCGACTCTCGAAGCTATGCGCCGGTGCTGGCCATCGATTCCATGGACCACGCGCGAGCCACGGCGTTGATCAATCGCCTTTCCGGCGTGAACCGCGTCATCTGCGACGTGGAAACTCGGGTTCCTCCGAATCTGATGGAAGTGCGCGCCTGTTCGCTGACGCCCGAGCGCATCGCCCGTCTGCGCCGAGCCGACGCCATCGTCCGCCGCTTATCTCACGAAAGCGGTTACGACCGCCGCGTCTGGCAGTTTCCCGTGATTCTGATCCCGCTCGGCACGGAAGACGCTCCCGATTCCATTGTCCTGCGCCCCGTGGATTCGGTGGATGGAATGACCGCGCAATCCGTGGTGATGGACCTGGACCTTCTGGAGACCGTCTGCGCCGAAGTCCTGGAAGTGGAAGGCATCGCGGGCGTCTATTACGACCTGACGCACAAGCCCCCTGGAACCATCGAGTGGGAGTAGAGTGGGACAGGCCGGGTGGCCTGTCTTGTCGGATCGGCAGGCCACCCGGCCTTACCCTACTTCGGTGACAGCTTGAAATCGATTCCCGATTCCTTATTCAACCGTTCCGTCAGCGGACGGTCAAGCAAAGAAATCGAAACCTGATTGTGCGTGTTTCCGGATGTGAAATAGTGCAGCGTGTCGCCATCCACCCAGTACGCCAGCGCCACATAAATCGTGTGGTCTTTGAAGGCGATCAGATAATGCGCGGGCTCTTCGGCGGGCGCCGCCGCCGATTGATCCGATTGATCCACAAATTGCCGCTCCGGCACATCGTATACGCCCGGCTGCCTCTGCGTGGTCGTGGTGTACTGCCCGCCTCCCGGACCGACATTGATGATCACGGGCGTCACCTGTTGCGGCGGCATGACGATCGTCACATTTGGCTGCTGGTTGGATTGCTGCGCCGGCGCCTGGTCGGGAGCGTAGGAGTTTTCGGGGTAACCGCCGCCCATGTAGACCGGATAGGCAAAGGTAGTCGAATTGGTCCGCCTTTGCCGGTTGCCCGAAGGCCGCGCGAAACTCGGGACTACACCATTGGGCACCACCAGGCGCGGCCCGCCGCCACCCGGATTCACCAGGTTGCCGAAGGAACGCGTCGCTCCGGGCGTGGTCGCGGGAGTGCCCCCTGGAAACACGACGCTGCCGAAACTGCCGGTGGCGACCGGAGTGACGGAGCCGCCGCGATTCTGAGCGTAAAGCCCCGTGACCAGAATCAGCGCGAAAAGCAATCCGCCGAATGTTCTCATGTCTGCATTGTACCGCTATCTACTGCTTCTTCACCACTGGCGGCGGAGGCGTTTTGGTCTGCGGCGCCGGAGCGGGCGGTCTCGCCGTTACCGGAGCACCCGGCTTGGCCGCCGACCCAGCCCCGCCGCCCGGATTGGCCTGGTCGTACAGCTTCACGATGTCGTTGGTGATGTCCACCGACGAGGCCGCCCACAACACGGGCGACGTCTGCTGATTGCTGACGTCCAGAACCAGGGCGTAGCCGTTCTGCGTGGCGTACTTCTCGATGATCGCCAGCATCTTGTTGCCCAGTTCGTTCATGAGCTTGCCTTGCGCCTCGTCCAGATCGGCCTGGGCATCCTGGGTGTCGCGGTTCAGCTTCGTCGTAAGGGCGTCACTGTCGCGCATGAGCTTGGTTCTGGCTTCTTCGCTCATCGTGGTGCTGCCCTTCTTCAACTGGTCTTGCAGCGCGGCGATCTCCTGCTGCTTCTTTTCCAGTTCGGCCTTCCTGGGAGCGAACGTTCCCTGGAGGGCGCCGGCGGCCATCTGCCCGTCCTTCGACATCAGAATCGCGTTCTGCACGTGGATAATCGCGATCTTGGTCGGTAACGCGGCCTGGGCGTTCGCCAGCGCGGCGAACCCCAGAACCAATGCGGAGACAACTACAAAATTCTTCTTCAAGCTGGAAACTCCTAAGTGAGAAAATACTACCATACTTGGCGCGGTAGCTTAGAACGTCCTGCCAATTGTAAACCGGAACATCGACCGCTTTTCAACGTACGGAAAGGCCTGTCCGAAAGTGGTGACCGCGTTGGCGAAGGTGTTGTTATTCGGGAAGAATGAGCGGTCGGCCACGATCGGCGGTTGGATGTTCTCCTGAACGATGGAAGGATTGTATGCCCAGTAAAGGCGGAACGGCGCGTTGACCACGGGCAGCATCACCTGCAGCTCAAGTCCGGTGGATGCGCGCACTTTCTGGGTGCCCGGTGCGAGGATCACGCGCCCGTCAAAGCCCGCCTGCGGGAACTGGTCGTTCAGACTGGCGACGCGGGTGGGATCCATGGTGAGCTGACTGGCGCGCAGGATCTTGTTGATGCCGACATCGCCGAATATTGCCAGGGTGACCGGACCCACGATCGGAATGCGGTATTCGAAGTTGCCCACGCCCTGCGCATCGCCGCCGGGCGTAATCAACTGATACGTGGGAACGTTCATGCTGACCGGGGTGGCTGTAACCACGCCGTTGCTTACGATCTTCTGGGTGCGCGGCGACCCATCGTCATTCAGCACGCCGACGGTCGTCGAGGACGCCACAAAGGCGATCGGCGTGATGCCCCAGATCTCAAAACCGCGCACGTCCTGCTCGCCGCCGATGTACGTTCTGGAGAACGGCGGCACAAACTTCCCGCCGTAACCGGTGACCAACTGAGTTAGCATGTGGAACGCCAGGATATGGCTGCGGTGCCACGGCGCCTGCTTGAAATACTTGATATCGACCGCCGGCCGCATCGTATTCACGTTGCCGCCCAGAATGCTGCCCGCAAAATCCGCCGAAATGAACACGCTCCTCCCGGCCGTAGGCGAAATCGGGTGGTTCACGGTGTTGTAGGTGTAGGACGGCACAACGTGGCTCGTGCGGATTCCATTCAGCGAATTCGGCCCGGCCACGCCGCTGAAGTTGATGTACTGGAAGTAGCTCGCCGCGGCTATGGTGGACGTCTGCACGTCCGAAACCTCGAAGCCGTATGTGATCCCGATCCTCGCGAAACTGCGCCGCAGCGGATAGCTGGCGGAAACCGAAGCGCCTTTGCTGTTCTGGGTGTAGTTCAGCAGGTTCTGCGCGCCCAGTTGGTTATACAGGGGGATCAGGTTCTGCCCCGACAGAATCGAAGCCTCGCGGCCCTGGTCGAAATTGAACTGGCGAATGTAGACCACGAATCCGAGCTGCAGCGGCCGGTCCAGGAAGTACGGCTCGGTGAATCCCAGTTGGACATCCCGCATTCGGGTGCCGAGCTGCGATTCGAGCGAAAGCGTTTCGCCCAACCCCAGGAAGTTGTTGGTGGAATAATTGAATCCCACGAAGCTGCCCGCGATTCCGGAAACGCCGCCATTCAAACCCACCGAGTTCTTGCCGCGCTCTTTCACCTTGAGCGTGATATCCACGGTGTTCGATTGCGGGTTGCGCTTGATATCCGCGGCGTCTTCCTTCTTCAGCATTTCAAAATACCCGAGCTGGTTCAGACGCAGAATGCTGAGGTCCCAAAGCTCGGTGTTGAACATGTCGCCTTCGTCCAACATCACCTCGCGGCGGATGACTTTGTCGCGCGTGGTGGTGTTGCCCGAAAAGTCGATGCGCCGGATGAAGAACTGCTTGCCTTCATCCGCGGTGAGCGTAAGGTCGATCTGGTCGGTGTCCGGAATGATGTCGAAGTTGGGTTCCGGGACGAAGTCGATGAAGCCGAACTTGCCGTACAGCTTGCGCATGTTCTCGATGCCCTTGCGCAATTTTTCGGTGGAAAAAGTATCCCCCACGCCCATGCCGAACAGCGGCCGCATCAGCACCTGTGGAGTGCGGAACAGCTTCACGCCCACAAAATTCATGGCGTGCAGCTTATACAACCGGCCCTCTTCCACCGGAAGAGTGATGTCCGCATAAATACCCGGGTTGTTGGGCTTGATCAGCGGGAGCCGCCAGCCGTGGCCGCCGCGGTGCTGAATGTCGACGGTCTCTTCCAGGGTCTTGGCCTGGAAGTAACCCCTGTCCTGATACGCCTGCCGCACCCGTTCCTTGTCCTCTTCCAGCTTGGCGCTGTCATAGGTCTTGGCGAAGAGATTCTCCAGGAAGATCGAATACGGAACGCCGATCGGGTGGGTGTTCTTCATCTGCCGGATTACCCATTGCGATTTGAAGGCCTGGTTTCCCTCGATGTTGATCTCGCCCACCTTCACCTTGGGCCCCTCATCCACCACGAACGAAACCTTAAGCGAGGATGGCGGGATCTGCTCGATCTGCGGATCTACCGTGGCGTACTGCCGGCCGCGTTCCGAGAGGAATTCCTTGAGCACTACGGCCGCGCGCTGAACTTTGTTCGGGTCGTACTGCGATTCCACCGACAAGCCGACCTTGCGCTCCTTGAAGCGGTCCAGGATTTCCGAGACCGTCACCGATTTCGCGCCCGGATATTCAATGGACCGGATGACGCGCCGTTCGGTCACCACAAAACGCACGAGCACTCCGGTACGCCCAGGCTCCGTCTCCAGACGAATGTCGTCGAAGCGCCCGGTGTTCCACAGTGCCATGAAGTCCCGGCGCAGCGTTTCTTCGTTGTAGATGTCGCCGGGCTTGGAGCTGAGCATCGACTTCAAAGTGTCTTGCGGGACCCGCTTCGCGCCGCGGAATTCAAAACCCTCAATCACCTGCCCGCCGGGATTCGGCGCGGCGGTTCCGAGCGGCTTGGGCGCTTCCATTTGCGGTGACTGCCCCGGTAGCGGAGACTGCCCGGGTTGCGGAGACTGTTGCGGAGACTTGGTTTGAGGTGGTTGTGCCGCGGGCTTTTGTTCCTCCGGCACAGTTTCAAACGGGTTCTTCTTCTGCTGGGGCGGCGGAGTTGTTTCTTGCTGAGGTTGCGGTTGAGCCGGCGGCGGAGGCGGCTGCTGGGACTGCGCGGCAATCGGCAGAAGCCAGAAAGCGCAGAGACAGGCCGGGATCGCGACCAGGCGCGGGCGCCTGAGGAAATTCATCCAACACATACCTTTCCACCCTGCGTTCTTAAGCTGACGTTGATTCACGGGAAACAGTTTCACTTGGAACAGATTCCAGAAGACGATGAGCCATTATTTTAGCGGATCTTCAATGCAGTAAACAACGAGTTTAGCAGTCTACAGGTGTGAAGTGCAGGCACAGCCTCCGCTCCCTGACCTGAGACTGATTTCGCAGGCGGACCGCCTGCGCCACCAAAGCTGCTCACCTGTTTGGTGTGGTGGGGCAGACGGTTTCGTCTGCCTTGGTTGTAAACTGTTAGTTCATGGCCTTCCGCTTCCGCCATTCCATTTGCAATGAGGCTTTCGAAAAGTGGCCGTTCGCCGACGCCTGCCGTGCCATCCGCAAAGCGGGCTACACCGGTATCGAGATCGCGCCGTTCACCCTGGCGGAGAATCCAGCCGGCATCATGCCGCCACAGCGCAAGGAGTACGGCGACATCATCCGGTCCGAAGGATTGACATTCACCGGCCTGCATTGGCTGATGGTGAGCCCGAAAGGATTGCACGTGACCGGCCCGGACGCCCAACTGCGCCAAAGGAGCTGGGGCCATATCGATAATCTGATCGATTTGTGCGCCGACCTGGGGCCGGACGGCGTGATGGTATTCGGGTCGCCGCACCAGCGTTCCTCGACCGGCGGATTGACCCGCGCCGAAGCCACGCGGAATTATGTCGAGGGCCTGCGCGGCATCGCGCCCCACGCCGCCGGGCGCGGGGTGACCGTGCTGGTGGAGGCGCTTCCAATGGGACAATGCGACGTGGTGCAGAGCCTGGAGGAAGCCGTATCCATCGTCGACCAAATCGGCAGCCCGGCCGTGCGGACCATGTTCGACGTGCACAACGCCATCGATGAAAAGGAACCGCACGCGGAGTTAGTGGACCGCTATTTCGACTACATCCGGCACGTCCACGTGAACGAATTGGACGGGCGCCACTGCGGCTCGGGCGGTTACGATTTCAAGCCGGTCTTGGACGTTCTGCGGCGCCGCAACTATGCGGGCTGGATTTCGCTCGAAGCCTTCGATTTCACCCCCGGCGCGGAACGGCTTGCCGGCGAATCGCTGCGCCATCTGGAAAACGAGGTCCATCAAACCACATTATGAGCCACTACGTTGTTACTGGAGGCGCCGGGTTTATCGGCTCCGCCATCGTGCGCAGCCTGCTGCGCGAAGGCGCCGGACGGGTGGTGGTGATCGACAACCTGCTGACCGGGCGCGAAAGCAATCTGGACGAGGTGCGCAGCCGGGTGGAGTTCGAGCGCGCCGACATTCGCAATTATGAGGAGATAGCGCCCATCGTCCGCGGCGCGGCGGTGGTGTTTCACGAAGCCGCCATTCCGTCGGTGCCGCGGTCGATCGACGATCCGGTGCCGTCGCACGACGTCAACATCAATGGCACGTTCAACGTGTTGCGCGCGGCTCATGAAGGCGCGGCGGGCCGGGTGGTATACGCCGCTTCCAGCTCGGCTTATGGGGACACGGAAGTGCTGCCGAAGGTGGAATCCATGGCGCCGCGCCCCAAGTCGCCCTATGCGCTGCAGAAGCTGACGGGCGAATACTACTGTAATGTTTTCTCCGGCGTGTACCACCTGGAAACCGTTGCCATTCGCTATTTCAACGTCTACGGCCCGCGGCAGGATCCGACCAGCGCCTACTCCGGCGTGCTGTCGCTGTTCATGCGGGCCATGCTCGATCGAAAGACGCCGGTGATTTTCGGCGACGGCGAACAGTCGCGCGATTTCACCTACGTGGAGGATGTGGCCGAGCTGAACCTGAAGGCCGCGCGCGCCAAAAATGTCTCGGGCAGGTTCTTCAACGGCGGCAACGGCGGCCGGATCACCCTGAACCAGGCGTGGGCGCTGCTCCAGAAGTTGGAAGGCGTGGACATTCCCGCGAAATACGCGCCGCCGCGGGCCGGTGACGTGCACGACTCGCAGGCCGACACCACTCTGGCGGTGCGCGACCTCGGCCACACGCCGCGCTATTCGTTTGAAGATGGCATGCGGCTGACTCTCGAGTGGTACCGGCAGAATGGTTGAGTGCGGCGCGGCATCCACGCGAATGCGCTGGTTGCTGGTGTCCATCTGGATCTGCTTTCTGTTCCGGGGCTGGTTCTACGCTTCCCTGTTTCCGCTTTGGGAGGGCTACGACGAGTTTGCGCATTTCGGAGTGGTCCGCGCGATCGCAAGAGGAATCCTGTTGCCGCCTCGCGATCAGGCTGGTCCGCGGGACGTAGAGGAGTCTCTCAAACTGGCGCCGGTGCCGTGGGAAGTGCGCGGCTGGGATGTCTTTCGGTCTTCGCTCACGGAGGAGGCGTACTGGGGGCTTTCGCCCGAGGAGAGACGCCAGCGGGAAGCCCGTTTGCGCGACATGCCGCCAGGCTGGCAACGGGAGGATTCGGTCAGCGGCGTATCGGCCTACGAGGCGCTTCAACCACCACTCTATTACTGGCTCATGGCTCCGGCGCTCTACGCGCTGAAGGGCTCGGGCTTGCTGGCGCAGGTGATGGTATTGCGGTGGATTGGCGTAGCGATCGCCTCCCTGGCTGTACCGCTGACCTTTAGGATCGCATTGACCGTCACCGGGCGCGAGTCCGTCGCACTGGGATGTTCAGCCGTGGTTGCCGTGATGCCGGGATTTGCAACCAATGTGGCGCGTGTCGGCAATGAACCGCTGGCCATACTGCTCTTCACGCTGTTGATCTGGTTGGGGCTTAGAATTCTCAATCGTGCGCCGGACGCCGGTAGCGCGGCTTCGCTCGGCGCGGTGCTTGGACTTGGACTGTTGACCAAAGCCTATTTCCTGACTGCCGTGCCCGCTGTGGTCCTGTTGTTATTTTACAAATACCGCAGAGACTGGGTAACGGCGTTGACAACATCCGTAATTACCGTGGCGATCGCCGGCTGGTGGTACGTCCGAAACGTCGTGACCACGGGAACCTTCTCGGGGCTGGCGGAGTCCGTCATGTTGCGGGATCGGAGTATGGCCGACATGCTCGCCGCCGTCCCTCGCATTCCGTGGGCCCATGCGGTAGACGTGATTCTGTTTTCGCATTTGTACTTCTGCGGATGGAGTTCTCTGACGGTGCGAAGTTGGATGTATCGCGTCTTTTTCGCGATTGCGATACTGGCCGCGCTTGGTCTGATTGTCCAATTGCGTCGGCCGGCGGTCTTCTGGCTGGCGAGTATCTACGGCTTCTTCTGGCTGGGGCAACTCTACAACGTATGGCTCCAGTATCTGACCAAGGGACTTGCGGGATCGATGGGTTGGTACATGTACGCCGTGGTGGCCTCCGAAGTAGTGCTTTGCACCGTGGCCTTCGGCCGTTACCGTTTTCCGGCCGTGGCGCTGGGCACAATTCTGTTCGGCTTGCTGGACCTTTACGGCATGCACTGGCTGGCGATTCCGTACTATACGGGACTCATCGGACACCGGGCCAATGGAGCGCTCGCCGCGTTGCATATCAGCCAGTATCGAGCCGTGGGTTTCGACGCGGTATTCGAGCGGCTGTCGGTCAACAAATGGGCGCCGATGTCCCCACGAGTCTTGATGGTTCTGTGGATCCTATACATTGCCGGCACCATCCTGCCGATAGCGTTGATGCTTTTCCTGGCCTTGAGGAGCAAGAGCCAGCCCCAAGAAGCTCAGCCGCGATAGACATCCTTACGGTGGCCGATGCGGACAATTCTCATCGTGCCGTCTTCGAGAACTATAAACCGCAGCCGGTAATCGCCCACTCGAAGACGAAACTGGTCCGAGGCTTGGAGTCGCTTCACGTCACCCTGGCCAGTCTCGCCATACCGCGTGAGTTCCAGCAGTATCCGCATAGCCTGCTCGCGCTCGATCTGGCGCAACTCAGATTTTGCCTGTGCGGTCCACTGAAACCTTTTCACAAACCGAACTCGCGGAGCACCTCTTCGTGAGGTGTGCCGGGGCCGGGTTCAGCCAAGGCCCGTTCCACGCCGGCGCGTTCCTCCTCGGTCTCGGGTTCATCGTCGAGCGGCGCGGTAAGCAGAGACAGTTCGACCGGGTCCATCAGCGCGCGGAGAATCTTACGTGCCGCCGGTAGATCGCTTTCGGGGATATGGTCCACAAGGGTGTGCAATTCCTGGCGATTTGCGTCGGCCATGGCGCCTCCCCCTTGATTCTACCCCCTTGATTCTACCCCCTTAGATTCTACCTGCAAGACGCAACCGGGATGCGGTACACTATAAAGGTAGTTGAAGGCAATCCGCAAACCCCTCTCACCCAAGTGCGGTAGTCGGCTCGCTGATTCAATCTTCCGCACAACCTAATAAATGAAAAGTTTCTCTGAACTCACTCTGTCCGCTCAACTGAAGAGCAACCTCAACAAATTCGGCTTTACCGAACCTACCCCCGTACAGGCGCAAGCTATTGAGCCGGCGCTCAGTGGCCGCAATGTGGTCGCCACCGCGCAAACCGGCACCGGGAAAACACTGGCGTTCGTTCTGCCGCTGATTCAAAACCTGATTAATGAACCCGGCAAAGCCGGCGTCCGGGCCCTGGTGCTGACCCCGACGCGCGAGTTGGCCATCCAGATCGACGAAGTTTTCGCCAAGCTGGCCGTGGGCACGGGAATCCGCGCCGCGGTGGTAGTCGGCGGCCTCAACGAACGGACGCAATTGCAGAACATCCGCAAAGGCGCGCAGGTCCTGATCGCCACGCCGGGCCGGCTGTGCGATTTCCTGAGCCGCGAACTGCTGAACCTGGGAGGCATCCGCATTCTGATTTTGGACGAGGCGGACCGCATGCTCGATATGGGCTTCCTTCCCTCCATCAAACGCATTATGGCTGCCACTCCCGCCAATCGCCAGACGCTGTTCTTTTCGGCGACCCTCGAAACCTCGGTCAAGCACCTGGTGGAGACGTACGTGCGCGATGCCGTGCGCATCGAAGTAGGCTGCATCACCAAGCCCGTGGAGCAGGTGGACCTGCATTTCTACGAAGTGGACCAGGACCGCAAGTTCGGACTGCTGACGCTGATGCTGCGCGAGGAGCAGGGCTCTTTTCTGGTGTTCGCGCGCACCAAGCACGGCGCCGATCGGCTGGCGAAAAAACTGGCCCAGACGGGCGCGAAGGCCGCGGCCATCCACGGCAACCGCAGCCAGAACCAGCGCAACCAGGCCTTGAAGGGCTTCCAGGATGGCTACTATCGCGTCCTGGTGGCCACCGACGTGGCGGCGCGCGGCATCCACGTGGAAGGCATTTCGCACGTGGTGAATTACGATTTGCCGCAGGTGCCGGAGGATTTCATCCACCGTGTGGGCCGCACCGGCCTCATGGGCGCCCGCGGAACGGCTTCCACCTTCGGGACGCGCCAGGAACGCAGCGAAATCGCCCACATCGAGCGAACCCTTGGCGTGCGGTTGACTCGGCGCGAAGTCTCGGCCGCCGTCCCGCGCGAAGAAAAAGGGCAAGAAAAAGGTTCCAAGAGTTCGGGCCCGGTGATCGTGATCCCGGCCGCTGCCCGCCGCTTCGAGGCCCTGCACAAGCGCTCGCGCAACTTCGGTCCGCGTTCTCGTCGCGCGGTATAGTGGGGCTTGCAAGCCCTTTCGAGCCCAAAACAAATTGACCGCCGGCATGTTCTGCTGGCGGTCATTCTCATTCTGATCGGCTCCCTGCGGATCGCGTCCACCTACTCCGTTTTCAGCCACACGATGGATGAGCCCACTCACCTGGGCGCGGGCATGCAATACCTCAGCACCGGCCAGTACACATATGAGGACGCGCACACGCCGCTGGCCAGAGTCTTCGCCGCGGCGGGTCCGTTTCTGTCGGGCGAGCGATTTCATCCGGTCCCCATACCGTACCGCGAGAGTTTTCGGATTTTGGGCTCGGGCGAGCACTACCAGCGCATTCTGACGTTGGGACGGCTCGGCATCCTGCCCTTCTTCTGGGCCGGTTCATGGGTGGTGTTCCTGTGGGGGAACCGTTGCGGAGGCGCGCTCACGGCGCTCGTCGCCACCCTGTTGTTCACCACGCTTCCGCCCGTCCTGGCGCATGCGGGATTGATCACGACCGATATGGCGCTGGCCTCCCTGTGCGCCGCCGCCGCCTATGCCGCGCTTTTGTGGGCCGACCAACCCAGCCGGACCCGGACCGTGGCCTTTGGCGCGTTGCTCGGCCTGGCGCTGGTAGCCAAGCTCTCAGCCATACCGTTCCTGCTGGCCGCGTGGTTCCTGATGTACGCGTGGTATTTCTTTCGGCATCGCCCTGGTTTCAGCCAGGCACTGAATCAGATCCGGAGCCGCCGGCTTTCGCTGGCCGCTGTCTTCGGAATCGCCTGTCTCGTAATCTGGGCCTCCTATAGTTTCCACTTTGGCCCAGTGGGGTACCTGCATGTCTCGCTGCCCGCGCCGGAATTCTTTTCCGGCCTCGCCACCGTCTGGCAGCACAACCAGAACGGCCACGCGTCTTACCTGCTGGGGCAGCGCAGAAATATCGGAGTCTGGTATTTTTTTCCGGTCGTTTTAGGAATCAAGACGCCGCTCGCCATGCTGCTCTTACTGCTGTGGTCGCCGTTTCTGATGGGCCGGATGCGTGCGCGTGCCGGTTTCACCACCAGCATTGCGACCGCCGTCGCGTTTTCCGCCGGCATTCTCCTGTTCGCCATGACCAGCCGCATTAACATCGGCGTGCGCCACGTCCTGCCGGTCTACGTCGGCTTCTCCATTATCTGCGCCGCCGCCGCCGCTGAGGTGCTGGTAGCGCCGGCGGTCTCTGCCGCCGGTGTTTTCAGGCCGACGGCCGCCAAACTCGTCATGCTCGGGCTGCTTGCCTGGCACGTGGCTTCGGGCGCATGGCAGCACCCGGACTATCTGC
>Ga0105855_1000364_pt1 | contig 21834 bp, 18 predicted proteins | sample OrgsoiDNA_201059_FD_89680 | JGI IMG/M metagenome (GOLD analysis project Ga0105855, IMG submission 89680) | Permafrost soil microbial communities from the Arctic, to analyse light accelerated degradation of dissolved organic matter (DOM) -... | ecosystem: Environmental > Terrestrial > Soil >... | reverse complement strand
TGTTCTTCCAGTTGATTCAACTGCATGTTTAATACGCGTTTTGTTGCGCCGGGCATCGCTCTTTGTAATTCACTTGGCCTTTTAATCTGTTCAGATATGGCATAAATAAGGTTAGCCTTCCATTTTCCGTTTAAAACTTCTTTTGTCAGATGAAGACCACAATCTACAGGCAAAGGGATTTTTCTTTCGTACATCTGGAAACTTTTTACAAAAATAGCTATAAGTACATAATAATGCTATAGGGGACTAATTAGTCCCTATATGAATAAATAACCCCTTATTGCAATAATCGTTATAGCACCTCACTTTTGTTCTATACTAAAAACAAGAAAAATGAAAAATCAAGAAATACTTTTAACACCCTATCAAATGGGGGATATTCTGCTCCGCAACAGGGTGGTAATGTCATCTTTAACAAGGTGCAGGGCCACTAATACGGATCTTGCGCCTAACGATTTACATGTAGAATATTATGCCCAACGGGCTTCTGCAGGCCTGATACTTACTGAAAGTACCTGGACAAGTGAAAGAGCCGTCGGATTTATTAATATTCCAGGTATCTACAGCAAAACGCAAACAGAAGCCTGGAAACGTGTAACCGACGCGGTACACGCAAAAGACGGTAAGATATTTGTGCAACTATCCCATAGCGGATCAGTATCCCACCCCGATTTTTTTCAAGGCGAACTGCCACTGGGGCCGTCCGCCATTAATCCGCAGGAGAAAACTTTCACCCCTCTGGGTTTTAAAGACACCATTACACCTGGTGAATACACAGCCGCACAGATTAAAGAAACCATCAGCGAATATGCCCTGGCGGCCGAAAATGCTAAGATGGCAGGATTTGACGGTTTGGAAATTCACGCACAGATCTACACGCTGATCCCGCAATTTTTAAGTGAGGTCACTAACCAGCGAACCGATGAATACGGTGGTAGTATAGAAAACCGAGCAAGGCTTTTATTCGAAATCCTTGATGCGGTAAAAGACGTATTTTCTACAAGCCGGATCGGTGTTAAGTTCACACCCTCGGCTTTCAACCCTGGGATAATTAAACCGGAAACCCACACTGTTGCTATGTTCGATTATATCCTCGACAAATTGAACAGTTATCATCTTGCTTATGTACACCTTGTAGGTCCTGCAGTAGATTTAACCGGAACACATTTGGATATTTTGAAAGTAAATTACTTTGAGCATTTTAGGAGTATTTATAAAGGAACGTTAATGGCTAATCTGGGTTTCACACAGGAAAGTGCCAATACAATTATCAACAATGGAACTGCTGATTTGGTTTCATTTGGCACCTCCTACATTGCTAATCCCGATCTGGTGCAGCGTTTTGAGCAAAATATTCCTTTATCGAACGCTGATCACGACACTTATTATGGTGGAGAAGCCAAAGGTTATATCGATTATCCTTTTGCTACAGTTTAAGCCATGGGCAGATTAAGGGGGAAAGTTGCGTTTGTTACCGGCGGCAGCCGCGGCATCGGAGCGGGCATAGTTAAAAAATTGGCGCAGGAAGGCGCTTCTGTCGCATTTACGTATGTAAATGCGACAGAGAAAGCGAACAGGCTGCAAAGTGAACTTTCTGTTCAGGGAGGAAACGTTCTATCAATAAAAGCCGATTCAAGCCAAATACAGGAAGTAGGGCCTGCTATTCAGGCGGTTGTAAAACAATTTGGCAAGATTGATATACTGGTAAACAATGCAGGCCTGTATTATGGCGATAAAATAAATAGCCCGGATATGGATAGGGCGTCGATAGACCGGATGTGGCAGGTGAACGTGGCTGGCATAGCCCATACGGTAAATATTATAATCCCTTATATGATGCCCGGAAGCAGAATTATTTCTATTGGTTCAGGAGCGGCAGCAAGGACACCATTTGCGGGAGTAGGCGATTATGCAGCAACAAAAGCTGCTTTGGCTGCCTACACTCTGAGTTGAGTAAGATATCTGGCTGAAAAAAATATTACTTTGAATATTATTCAGCCAGATTTAATTGGAACAGATTTGAAACCCAATGACGAAGGTTTGATTGCCGAAATGTTACAGCCTGTTGCACTTAAACGTTTCGGTACACCTGCCGAAATTAGCCATGTTGTAGCGTTTCTGGCAAGCGACGAAGCATCCTATGTTACCGGTGCAACCATCAACGTTGATGGAGGCTGGTCAGCCTGATTAAAGCATCGTCGGAGGGATTTGAAAACGTTACAAACCTCTATATCGAAGCTTAGGTGTTATTGCAATGGCATAAAAGTCCTGACTACTTCATACATTCCGGGTTCAAATGTAGCTATTTGGAGTGCTTGATCTAAATACGGAGAGGCAGTAGAATTATTGCGCATGTTTTGATAGTCAGCTATACTTCGCCACTGTGCATACATCGTGACTTTGGTGCCATCCATGCTTTTATGCAAACTTGAGGAAATAAAACCGGTGATTTTGGTAACGCTTTCTTCTGTGGCTGCAATAAGCAGATCAACCAGTTGCTGTTGATTTGCAGGTTCTACAGTAAAAATGTTGATCAGCGTCAGAAATTGATTTTCGGGAGAAATTTTGGTTACGTTCATAAAAATAATTTTAAAAATAAATTTAAAGATCAAATCTGTGTCGGAGCAATTCCATACGTTTTTTTAAAGGCAAACGAAAAATGAGAAAGATCCTTGAATCCTACTTCCAGGTAAACGTCCGAAGATTTTTGTTTTTTTTCTTTGATTAAATAATAAGCATCTTTTAAACGCTGTTGCTGAATCCAGCGGTTCGGGGTCGTTTTGTAAATGCGATTAAAATCCCTTTTAAAAGTTGCAAGGCTTCTTCCGGTGAGGTAGGCAAACTGGTTAAGGTCTATACTGTATTTGTAATGCTCATTCATATAGGCTTCCAGTTCGATCTTACCGGGCTCGCTGAAATCAAATAGAACATTTTTAAGTTCGGGATAAACTTCCAGCAGCACCAGAATTGCTTCCTTTACTTTAAGTGTGGTGAGGTTGCTGTTGATTAGGTTTTTTTCGTCCAAATAGGGCGTTAACGATTCTATATATTTGATAAATAGTTCATTCTTTTCCAGAATTAGGGTGTTCTCTCCACGGTATATCTGATGGGCATTTAGATTATATTCCGCGCTCATGCTCCTGAGAATTCCCTGGTCCAGTGCAATGGTGATAGCCCGGTACTCGCCGGACGAAGAGGGGTATTTGACGAACTTCGCCAGTTGATTGCGACGCATAAAACGGAACTCGCCTTCTTTAAAATGGTAGGTCTCGTCATTTATGTAAAGGTCGGAACTGCCGGACAGCACATAAGTAAAAATATGGTCAGATACAAATTGTTCGCCTACCCGGCTCACTTTTGAATAACACGAGTAAACGATATGCTGTGTTTCCCGATTTTTATCACGCTTATTCATTACTGCAAGATAACTTAAATGGCACCGGTTTGATATACCGGTGCCGTTTTTATAATTTGATGTTCATTTCTTCTATGACTTCCAAAGCCATTTTTCGCGCTGTCCAGGCAGCCGGAAAACCAGCATAGGCTGAAGCGTGTATAATTGCTTCTTCGATCTCTTTAATGCTCAGCCCATTAACCAGGCCAATGCGGATATGATTTTTCTGTTCATCGGGTTGACGTAATCCGATCATGATCCCGATGGTCATTAAACTTCTTTGTTTACGGTCCAGGCCCTCGCGGGTCCAAAGGCTTCCAAAAATAAAGTCTACTGCAAGGTTAATCATTCCTGATCCAAAATTATTGCTGTCCATTGCCTCCCTGAAGGCTGCCGCACGTTCCGGGCCTTCCATTTCGGCGAACAGTAACATGCCTCTTTCTGTCAACTCGGAATTCATTCCAAAATAGTTTTAGGTTCAAGATAGGCTTCCAGTCCGTAAATACCATATTCCCTGCCAATACCAGATTGTTTAAATCCACCAAACGGTGCCAGCGGATCGTGGTATAGCCCGTTAATCAAAACACGGCCGGCATCCAGCTGTTCGGCAACGCGGTGCGCGTTTTCTTTACTTCCCGAACTTACATAAGCCTGCAGGCCATATACGGTGTCGTTTGCTAAGGCAATAGCTTCTTCTTCCGTTTTATAGGTCAGGATTGACAGAACGGGGCCAAATATTTCTTCTTTAGCAATACGCATTTCAGGAGTTACACAGGCAAAAACGGTTGCCTTAACAAAGTTTCCGGCTTCTAGCCCCTCGGGATGGCCTACGCCGCCGACAACCAATTCTGCCCCCTGATCGATTCCAGATTTGATATATTCCTGAACACGCTCATATTGTTTCTTATTCACCATCGGCCCAATCGTAGTGTCTTCTTTCTGCGGATCGTTGACACGGACGCTTTGTGCTACGGTGGATTTCACAATGTTTTTTACTTGGTCCAGGCGATTTTCAGGTACAAGCAAACGGGTACCGGCGATACATGCCTGACCACTGTTCATGAAAGCTGCAGTGATCGCCATAGGGATGGCCTTTTCAAAATCCGCGTCATCCAGAATAAGATTAGGAGATTTTCCGCCAAGTTCTAAGGTGACCCGTTTCATTGTATCAACTGCACCACGTGCGATCATCTTACCGACAAATGTAGATCCCGTGAATGAAATTTTGGCAATATCCGCGTTATTGGTAATTTCCGTTCCAACAACGTTTCCGTTCCCGTTAACCACGTTGAATACGCCAGGCGGAAGACCGGCTTCATCCAGACACTCGATAAAGATCTGCGTCTGCATGGCACTCATCTCACTCGGTTTGATCACCGCAGTGCAGCCAGCAGCGATGGCTGTGGAAAGTTTACTGCCTATAAAGCTATTGCTGGAGTTCCAGGGCGTAATGATACCAACAACGCCAAGGGGCTGCAAGATTACCTTTGATGAACCAATAGTTCTGATAAAATCAAACTGGTTTAGCGTATCAATTGCTCTCAAAAATGAGTTAATAGCGTTTTGGGTGCTCATCCTGGCAAATTGCAGCGTACCGCCGTACTCTTTTACCATAATATCTACCATTTCATCTTTTCTCTTTGAAGATGCATCATGTAATCGTTGCAGGTATCCGATACGTTCGGCCACGCTTGTCTTTGAAAATTTTTTGAAAGCTTCCTTTGCCGCTTCGATAGCATTGCGCGCATCGATCTCGTCACCAAGGGTAACCTGACCGATAAGCGTATTATCTGTTGGATTGATCAGGTCGAAAAGTTCAGTACCATGGGGTTTTACAAATTCTCCATTGATATAGATCTTATCAATTGTTTTCATTTTTGTTTTATTTAAGGGGTTATTTGTTGGTTGTATTAAATCCCTGTCCATCGTGAAGTTTAAAGGTCTCCGGGGAGTCATCATGGTCAGTTGAAAGGCTAACAGGCAACCATTTTTCAAACTCTGTTTGTCTATCAGTAAAATACTGTTTGAGCATACCAACACTTTCGCTGCCTAAAATTAAATGCACCGGTGGATTGTCTTGCTTCGCTAGATCAACCATTGCTTTAGCTGCCTTATCCGGGTCGCCCAAGGGTACATAATAATTTTTGAAATAGTTGATCATAGCATCAACCGTGGTTTCATACCCCTCTATATGTTCAGCGTAGGTCATCGATGCTGCCGCCCAATCGGTACGGAAACCTCCGGGTTCAATGCTAGTAACGTAAATGCCTAATGGAGCTACTTCTTTTGCAAGTGCTTCGCTAAAACCTGATAATCCAAATTTAGCTGCCATATACATACTCAATCCAGGATTCCCGATCCGACCGCCGATTGAACTGATCTGCAATATGCGGCCTGAACGTTCTTTGCGCATGTAAGGCAATACGGCCCTGGTGACTTCAATCGGTGCATAGAGGTTTGTTTCAAGCTGGTTGCGGACTTGTTCTTCTGTAAATGCTTCAGCAGCACCGGTAACTCCGAATCCTGCATTGTTCACCAGGACATCGATTCTGCCGAAATTTGCTATTACTTCTTTTACAGCTGCGTGAATCTGGCTGATATTGGTTACATCTAATTTTATTGCTTTTATCTGATCAGGATACTTTTCTATCAGATCTTTCAGATCACCCAGGTTTCTGGCTGTCGCCGCCACCATGTCCCCGGTATTTAATACCGCCTCGGTCAGGCTCCGTCCCAGTCCTCTGGAACTGCCTGTAATAAACCATATTTTCGACATAATTTTAAATTTTTAATTTAAATCAAAGGTCGGTCCGTACGAATAAACTTGTTTTGTTGAAACGTTCAATTTACTTTGCTAAAAGGTTCACAATGCATTGATTATCGAATTGCTGCTTTTGAACATGTAATTATGAAGCAAAGTCGACAATATCTTTTATAGCCATTTGGTCTCCCAAATACTGATTATACCATGCCTTTGACAACAGCCCATTTTCGTCGATCAGAAACTCAGCACCTAATAAGTTATGATGCCCTTCCTGTTCAAATTGATGTTTTAATAATTTTTTTCCTGCCTGAACCTTTGAAAAAACTCCCTTGTACATGGAGAAGAGGAACTTAAGGGTGTCATGTTCAACATGATATTTTTCGTAGAGATCGAATTCCGGGTTTGCGATCAGCTGTGCATGGAATCGTTCATCCTTGCTATATAACTGAAGGTTTTCCACACAGCTCTCATAAACTGCCATGATCACCAAGTTGTTTTTTTTGAAAAAATCACCCATTTTTTGCAGTTCCAAAAAACGGAGATGATTAACAGGACACCCAACGTGCCGGTAAAATGTTAGCAGGACTTTTTTTCCCTTCAATGAACTTAACTGCACATTATTTCCCCAAATATCATTGACGATAAAGTCAGGGGCGGGATAGTTTATTTTTAGCATCATTAAATATTATTAGCCATAAAACCGGCGATGGTTAAAATCATCGCCGGTGAACCATTTTTTGCGTAACCTTATTTTATAATATCCAGTAATATCGATGTAACCTTATCCGGCATCGACAAATGCGGACTGTGGCTAGCGGCGAGCGAATACACATTTGTAATACCTGCGGTCGCTACCATCTGGTTTTGCAGCGTAATAGTAATGCAACGGTCATTGGTTGTATGGATATAATATTTAGGAATTGCCGCAGTAGCAGAGGCATTTTTCAGAACGATCTTGCTGTACAGCGGGGCGGCAGGCTCCGGTCTGTTGTTAGTCATTAACAACTGGTTAATCGCATCTGTACCCTCCTGACAGAAGATCGACAACAATAAGTTATTGGCTACGCTTGCTGTGCTGAAATCGGCAGAAGGAACTAAAGCAGGCGTCAATTGTGAATTCGGGTCCATAGAATTCAAATCAATCACCGACTGGCCATTGGTTGGAATAAAGCCAGCCAGGTAAACCAGTTTTTCAATGTGAGTAGGAATCGTATCGGCTACCGCAGTAATTACCGCGCCGCCAAGACTGTGCCCCACCAATACCACCGGACCATTAATCGCTGTTATGGCTGCGACTACTTTGTTCCGGTATGAATTGAGTGTGAGTGTTGCAGGAGGGGTCTGATCAGAACCATGTCCCGGTAGTTCAACCACGACTACTTTCTGGCCGGCAGCTATTAGTTGCGCCTGAACAAATTGCCAGGCCCAAGGGCCCTGGAATGAACCATGTACAAGGACGAATGTCTTTGCCGCTACGGGCGCTACTGTTTTATCGTTTTTACAGCCGGCGATGAACAGCATAAATACCGCCAGAAAGGCAATTGCTGTTAAGGAGAATTTTACTTTTCTAAGTTTCAGTTGTGTTTTCATTTTCTAATTATTTTATACCACAAATGTCAAGTGTTTTACATATCCAGTTTTTAACTTAGGTTAATTCCGGAGATTTTTTTAATTTTTTTTGGGGTTTTATAAAAGCATCGTTAGGTCGGCTGCTATTTTAATATTATAGAAAATGATCTGTATTTTAACTTAAGTTAATTTATCAGTAACCGAATGCGGTTAATTTTGATTTATCGTTAAATTGTGAACCCATCAAAAGCTGGTTAGATCAATATGTATTATATCGATATTGTATCCCAGTCAAGAAGTGATTTGGCAATTGTCTTATGATCTGCCCAAATAACGAAAATGATTTAATGAGAGCATTGACGGTTTGCATAGCAATACGTATGTCGACGTAAATGCCGGGACTAATATCCCGGCTGAAGGTAAAATAAAGAAATTTGGAATGAGATTGTCTCTTAATTTTTTTAAGAAAAGAACATAGGTTTAATTCAAGATCAAAAGTAATTATTAGGTTTATAAGAATTTACACAACAGCATAAATGAGTGAGAACTTTGAAATATTAAATCAGCATCTGGCTAATTTTGCCGCGTTGAATAACAAGGATATCAGTGACAGCCAACCTTTCTGGCGGACAAGAAAAATAGCCAAAGGCGACTTTTTCAATATGCAAAATGTAGTCTGCAATGATCTAGGTCTCGTCGTGAAAGGCATTTTCAGGATCTATTATAACGACCCTGTCACCAACGAAGAGAGAAACATTTTCTTTTTTTCTGAGAACCAGTTCGTTGTTTCTTTCCGAAGCTTCATTACCCGGTATCCATGCTATTATTATATCGAAGCAATGGAAGATTCTGAAATAATTGTCATTGCCTACCGTGATCTGAATAGCTTGTATGACAGCCATCCCAACTGGGGCAAATTCGGAAGACTACTGGCGGAGTTATTTTTTAATTATTCACAAGCCAGAACAGAAGAGTTTTTATTCAACTCGCCCGAGGAACGTTATGTGAAAATGCTCGATGAGCATCCTAATATTGTTGACCGGATCCCCGCCTACCATATATCATCCTACCTGGGAATTGCGAACCCATCTCTAAGTAGGATCCGGAGAAGAATCAGGAAATAGGTAGTTTCTCCCGTCCTTTGATTTTATCGCTTTATCTTAGCTAGACATAGCTATAATTAAAAAAGGGTTTACGAAATTTCGTAAACCCTTTTATTAAAATCAATAGCACAAAAATTATATACGCATCATTGATACCATGTATAGCAGGTTTCGAAATTAAATTCATTGTTTATGAAGTGCTTGATTCATGTAATAAAAAAATAAATAATATTGATTTCGAAGGTTATCCTCGCTGTCATATAATTATCTGTTCAAAAAGCCTTTAAGGTCTATTATGGGTAAATTATCGCCAATAAATTGATGGTAATGGGCTCGCGCGATCTTACCATTTTCATCAATTAAGAATTCGCCTCCCATTAAATTAGCATGTCCATCCTGATCAAATTTCTGTGTAAATAATTTTTTACCTTGTTCTGCCTTACCAATTACCCCTTTAAACACGGAGGATAGTAATTTGAGGGTACTTCGTTCTATCCCATATTTTTCGTAGAGATCAAACCCGGGATTGGCGATCATTACAGTGTAATAATTTGTATTGTCTACATATCGTTTAAGATTGGCTTCACTGCTTTCATATACAGCCAGGACGATTACTCCTTTGGCTTTGAATTCTTTTTCAAATGACAGCAGCTCGTGAAAACGAAGATTGCACACCGGGCAGCCAACATTACGGTAAAAGGTGAGGAAAACTTTTTTACCCTTAAAGGCGCTTAAGTGAACAGTATTTCCATTAATATCTGTTGTTGTAAAATCAGGAGCAATTTGAGAAACTTGTAATTTCATGTCTTTATATTTTTTGTTTTTATGAATTAGCATTTTACTGCGCCACACTACGATAAGGGTATAGCGTTTATTTAATGGATAGCTTTATCTTACCTGTCGATTGCGCACTATGGCCAGGTCTATCGTAAGTGTTCCAATGTGAGTGTCTATTTTCATGATTACTTATTTTGAACAATGCAAACCTCTGAAGATTTGCAGGTAATATTTTTAACTTAAGTTAAAACCTGATTTTTTAGCGTTTTAACTTAAGTAGAAAATACATAGATTTATAAGGAATTCCTTTTAAATGTCAGAGATGAAAAACTATGTATTTGTTTAGGCGTCGCAATAAAATCGGAAAGGTTAAATCGCTTCCGATACTTATTTTGATTATGACATTGTTTTGCAGCAATGCCTTTTCGCAACAGCCCGGGGAATATATCATTAAGTTGCGTGAAAGTAAATCCGATTCCAGCCGGGCCAGGGCGTCCATGACCCTTGCAGAAATCTATTTTTTTTTAAAACCCAAATTAGCTAATCATATAGATAGCGGGGGATTTTATTTAAAGCGCGCGCAAGTATTTAATAAAAAGCAGACTAATATAAAACTGCAAAATGAAATAGATATTGATGTTGCTTTTTGGGATTGTGTAAGAAACCCGAAACTGGACGCGATGTTGCGCTTTTTACCATCAATAAATGCTTGTAAAAACTCAGGAGATAAAAATAGTGAAATAGTAGGATGGCGAGATTTAAAAACGGTACTTCAAAGAAATGGTATGCAGACAGATTCATTAAAGCTAATATGTGACCAAAATGATATGTCCCTTTCTCTACAAGTGGACAGGGAAGATTGGGTCATGCACGATTTGAAAGAAATGGCAGAAATTCATATGGGTCAACGCCGCTTTGACCTTGCGGAAAAAGAGTTAATTCAATGTACCAAGTACGGAAATAAGGCAGGCAAGGACTTTTTGTTATATACTTTTGACTTATTAGGAGACTTATATATCCAAAAAGGAGAGTATAATAAAGGGCTCTTTTACGGCCTAAAAACGATTAAATTAATGAATCTTAACGGCGATTCGGCCATGTCAATAACATATTACAGTCGTATAGCAGCCATTTACAGGTATTTAGGAAAATTCACTTCAAGCATTGAATGGGCGCAGAAAGCATTAAATAAGTCGATCAGAGATCATGATAATTTTACATTTTCAGCTATTGATAGGATAGTGATTTGTTTGTTAGCGGAAAGAAAAGCGCGGGAGGCTTTGGATTTCGTTTTAGAAAAGAGGGCTAAATATAAGCCAGCCAACTTGGAAGAAGATGTTGTGTTTCAAATGGATTTAGGAAAAGCTTATGCAGCACTCGGTGAAAACGATGTGGCAGAAAAAAGTTACCTCAGAATGGACGCAATGCTAAAAAACAAATACCCTTTCCGCGTTGATTGTAAGGCGGCGGCAAGTTATGCAATAGGAAATTTTTATTTTAATAGAATAGAGTACAGTAAAGCAAGACCTTATTTGATAAGCGCATTAAATAGTTATAAGGAATTAGGTACAGTTCAGTATGTTCAATATGCTCATTTAGCTCTTTTTAAGGTAGATTCAGCCATGGGTGATTTAACAAGCGCAACAAAACACTTACAAGAAAGTGTCAGACTAAAAGATTCAATTTTTAATGTTGAAAAAAACAGGCAGATCGAGGAATTACAAATTGCGTACGGCACCGAAGAAAAAGAAAAAAATATTAAACTTCTCCAGAACAACGGGAAATTAGAACAAGCCAAGCTGGAACATGAACAAAATACCCGAAACTGGATCATAGCAGGAGCTATGATGTTTTTAATCATTGCGGGGTTACTATATAGGCAAAGTGCAATAAGGAAGAAGAGTAATCTAATTATAACACGAAAGAATAAGTTACTGGAGCATTTGCTTAAAGAAAAAGAATGGCTGATAAAAGAAGTGCATCACCGGGTAAAAAACAACCTGCAAACCGTTATTAGCCTGTTGCAATCGCAAGCTGCATACCTTGAAAATGATGCCCTAAAAGCGATAGAAACCAGTGAGAACCGTATCTATACCATGTCTTTGATCCATCAAAAACTATATCAGTCCGACGATATCCAAACTATTAATATGGCTGATTATATACCAGAATTGATTAAATACCTGAAGGATAGTTTTGATACTTCCCATAAAATTGATTTCAAGGTGAATATTCATGAAATTAACCTTGATGCATCAGTTGCCATTCCCCTGGCATTGATCATCAACGAGGCTTTAACCAATTCCATCAAATACGCCTTTCCAGACAACAGGCCTGGGGTGATTTCGATATTTTTAAATGAACAAAGTGAATCATTAAGATTGGAATTGGCTGATAACGGCATCGGAATATGCAAAAAACTAATCAATGAAAAATCCGTGTCCCTTGGATTTCAATTAATTAAAGGCTTGACAAAAGAAATCCACGGGGAGGTCAGCATTAAAAGCAATAATGGTGTTAAAATCATTATATTGTTTAAAAAACAAGCACTTGAGTATGCAAATCTTTTAGAAAACAATACAGTGGCGTTGGCTTAAGCGGTACCTTGTTTTAAAAAAATTATTCTTCACTAATTGCGGGCTATAAACAAAAGCCTTTAAAGCCTGCGTTCACTGGCTTCAATCTTCATATCATTGATGCTCGCATATCTTTTTTTCATTAGTCCATATTCATCAAATTCCCAGTTTTCGTTACCATATGCTCTAAACCATATCCCCTCGTAGTTATGATATTCGTATTCAAACCTAACAGCGATCCGGTTGCCGCCAAAAGCCCATAGTTCCTTTTTTAATTTATAATTATGTTCATTTTGCCATTTTCGGTTCAAAAACTTCACAACAGCTTCGCGGCCGTTTATGAATTCTGATCTGTTCCGCCATTCAGTGTCTACGGTATAGGCAAGAGCCACACGATCAGGATCACGACTGTTCCATGCGTCTTCAGCCAGCTGAACTTTAAGTAGGGCTGCTTCCAAATCAAAGGGAGGGAAAGGAGGTTTTTGTTCCATATTGAAGTTTTTTATGTTGAATTACAGGATATGTAAAGAAATTATTGTGCCATTCAATAAAATCCTGACAACAAGCAGTTTGTAATTGAACTCAATTTTTACAGGCATTGGTATATCGTTGTTTTGAGGCGACACATTGAAATAGCAACGGTTATATTAAGGATCCCCGGCATTGACAAAGCAAAGAATCAGGCTTTTTTACTGATTCGGAAGCATTAAATCCCAGCAGCTTACTGTTCTCCTTTTAGCTCGACACTATTTTAAAAGCTTAGATATGATGTTAAGAGCATGCTGTGAGCCGAAACGGTCGTTAAACCAACAACGTCACTTCAGTAATAACTCTTTTTACTACTTTTTACCGATCAATAAATTTAATTAAAGGCCTTTTAAAGTCATGTTGATGGCAGCCCGAAGATTCCCTTCGATATTTGGCCCACCGACTTGAACAAAAGAGATGGTCCCCCTGGCATTGATCACCATTGAGGTTGGATAAGCGTATAAACTGTATTTTTCGCCCACCGACGCTGCTTGGGGGAGTATGGTATAATCAAATCTATGGTTTTTCAAAAAAGCCTTGATTGCCTCCTTACTGTCTAGGGATAAAGCAATGAATACTACTTTAGCTGGGTCATAATTCCTTTTAATTTCATTCAAAACGGGCATTTCGTTAACGCAAGGCTTACAAGCAATAAACCAAAAATTCAACACAACTATTTTACCCTTTAAGTTCTCAAGGGAACAAATTTTACCATTCAGGTCGCGCAGTTCAAACTTCGGCGCAGGCTTGTTTAAAAGGGTGCTGTCCTCCTGGGTTTTATCACTTTGGTTGGAACGAAGGTTGCCGTGGTGTAGTATTTTTTCATTAATCAGGCTGTTAGCTGCCCCAGCGGATAAACAATGGGTGCCGATCACCACGAAGCCGATCAACGAAATAAGGAAGTGTTTTTTCATTTTTATTAGTTTGGATCATGTTTTGAACAATACAAACATCTGAAGATTTACCTCAACAAATTTTAACTTATGTTAAAATTTGTTGAGGTATTAATAATCACCTTTACAGTAATCTATATACAAGCTATATTAAGATGAATGAAAAACGGCAATATTTGGTGAAATACTTTGGGTATTTAAATTATTTATGCTTGTCATTCGGGAATTTTTACATAGATTAAAATAACATGAACTTTTGTTGTATTCTGATTGGTATTTTATATAAATTAGTGCAGTTGATCAGCATTATTAAAAAATACTGCTTGTATTTCAGTCAGTTTACCTTCCTCAAGCTTTTAAAATTCGGATTTTTATATTTTTATGAGTGGCCTAATTTTCATTGGGCTTCAGAATTGTAAAAGCAATAATAATCCCGATTAACTATAATTCTCGCGTATATGAATAGGTTAATAACTACCATTGTTTTGCTGTTCGTGTTCTTATCTGCTAAGGGGCAAAATATATCGGGGCACGAAGCTGATTCCCTGCGGCGCAGTTTGAATAGGAGCGGCGAACAAGCTGACCGTATTAATTCATTATTAATGTTAGCGGAATATCAAATATTTAAGCCTGGTGAATACAAGGCCGATTTGGATAGTGCAGCAGAATTTATTAGTCAGGCAGAACGGTTAAATGTTAAAGAAAAGTCAGCAGCAATTAATGGGTACATCGTTTTGGTAAAGGCCTACCTTGCAAAAGAAAAAGGACAGGGAACAACAGGAAAAGAGTTGGCTGAACAGGCTATCCGGATTTTAAGTAGCGCCAAAGATAAATTTCATCTGGGTAAAGCTTTTTTGTACCTGGCTCAGTATTATGACTATAACGATATAAAGCAATTAACGGTAAAGATACAGCTAACAGAACAGGCTGTGGAATCATTTAAACAATCAGGACGCTTGCAGAGTGTCGCTTACAGCCTTCAAAAGCTTGCGGAATTACACAACATAAATCTCGAGAATTCGAAAGCTTTAAAAGAACTTGAACAGTGTTTGCAGATTTATAAGTCAATTCATTACAGTCAGATTCAAGGAGTATACGCTTTATTAGGAAGAGTTTATCATGACCTGAGGGACTTTAAAAATGCTTTAAATAACGAATTGATGGCATTGGAGACTGCCGAAAGTGTTCAAGATACAACCATGCAACGCTGCGAAATAAACAACAATATTGCATTAATATTTTTTGAATTACAAAACAGGGAAAAGGCAGTAAATTATTTCAAAAATGCGCTGGCGATAGCAGAAAAACATAAGGATAAACGTAATACCATTTTAATAACAGGAAACCTGGTGGATACTTATGTACGGCTTAACAAACCGTTGGATGCCCTGCATGTTTTAAACAAAACAACAACAAGGTATGCAAATTATAACAATATGCCGTTGAGTTATATAATCAACTGTTCCTATTTAGTGATTTATATTCAACTTAAAAAATACAAACAAGCCCAGCCCTATTGTAACAAACTTTTGGAAATTGTTAAACGTCCGGATTTGGGTGATTTAGACCGGACTAATATTTACGCTGTGTTAATAAGGTATTATAAAGCCTGTAAACAATATTCTTTGGCTCTTTCTTATTTAATAAAAAATAAATCCTTAACTCAAAAAATAGGAGACCCTATTAGAATCTCCCGTAATTACAGTTCGTGGTTTAGTCTTGACACTGCACAAGGAAATTACAAATCTGCTGTCGCTAATTTGTTAAAATCCCATAATATAAATGACTCTTTGTTCAATGAAACTAAAAGCAAGCAGATCCTGCAGCTGCAGGTACAATATGAAACTCAGAAAAAAATAAACGATCTTAAAATAAAAGATCAGCATATTGCTTTACTGAATCAAAATTATAAGCTTGAGGATATTAAGCTCAAACAGTCCAAACTGGAAAAGAATATAACCATTGGCGCCATACTCGTTCTTTTATTCATTACAGGCCTGTTATATAAACAGTACCGGAATAAAAATCGCACTAATCTGATCATTACCAGGCACAGCGAAGTTATAGAGAAGCAAAATAATGTCATCGGTCAAAAAAATAAACATTTAGAACTTTTATTGCAGGAAAAAGAATGGCTGATAAAAGAAGTGCATCACCGGGTAAAGAATAACCTGCAAACCATTATTAGCCTGCTGGAATCGCAGGCTGCGTATCTTGAAAACGATGCGCTGAAAGCGATAGAAACCAGTCAGAACCGTATCTATACCATGTCTTTGATCCATCAAAAGCTATATCAATCCGAAGATATCCAAACCATCGATATGGCGATTTATATACCCGAATTGATCAAATACCTGAAGGATAGTTTTGACAATTCCGATAGGATTGATTTCAAAGTGAAAATTGATCAGATCAACCTTGATGCATCAATTGCCATACCTATTGCACTGATCATTAACGAAACCTTAACCAACTCCATTAAATACGCATTTCCAGACAACGGACATGGGAAGATTTTAATTTCCTTGCGTAAACAGGGCGAATCATTAAAGCTGGAACTGGCCGATAACGGTATCGGGATGGATGAAAACTCAATAAAATCAAACCCCGTTTCCCTGGGACTTCAATTAATCAGAGGATTGACCAAAGAAATCCATGGTGAGGTGATCATTAAAAACAATCATGGTGTTAAAATTACCGTGTTATTTAAAAAATACGCTATTGAATACGCCAATATTTTAGAAACGGATATAATAACATTGGCTTAAACAAAGCTCTATATATTTATGAACCCCAAAATACTCATTGTCGAAGACCAGTTTATTGAAGCTAATAGCCTAAGGATTAGTCTCCATAAAGCAGGCTACACGGTATGTTCAATAGCCGCATCTGTCGACGAGGCCATTAAAATAAAAAATAAAGAGAAGCCAAACCTGGTTTTATTAGATATTCGATTACAAGGTAAGTTAAATGGCATAGACCTGGCAAGGATATTAAGAGCAGAAAATATTGCTTTTATATTTCTATCTGCCAATTCAAGCAAAGAAATTCTGGATGCGGCAAAAACGACCCGGCCATATGGCTTTTTGGTTAAGCCGTTTCGGGATAAAGATGTGCTTGTGGCCATTGACGTGGCCCTGTATCTCCATCAACAAAACCAGGAAGCGATTTTAAATGATAAACATTCAAAAACCGACTTTAACGAAATTATCGGGAATAGCCCCGCAATGCATACTGTGCTGAACAACGTAAAAATAGTCGGCAATTCTTCCATATCGGTTTTAATACTTGGTGAAACCGGCACCGGAAAGGAATTGGTAGCGCAGTGTATTCACCGCATTTCGGCGCGTGGGTCAAAACCGCTTATCGTAGTAAACTGTGCCACGCTCCCTGCAAACCTGGTCGAGTCAGAGTTATTTGGTCATGAAAAGGGTGCGTTCACAGGGGCTGGTGAAAAAAGAATTGGAAAGTTCGAACAGGCAAATGGGGGTACTGTTTTTTTAGACGAAATAGGAGAATTGACCCAGGACCTGCAGGTTAAACTACTTCGCGTATTACAAGAAAAGGAGGTAGATGTTATAGGCGGAAAAAAAAGAGAAATAGATGTCCGGATCATCGCTGCCACTAATCGCAATCTGGACGAAGAAGTTGCAGCAGGAAGGTTCCGATCGGATCTTTATTACCGGCTTTATGTATTTCCTATTCATCTGCCTCCGTTGCGGGAACGTAAGGAGGATCTGTTATTGCTGGCAAACCATTTTTTACAGCGTTATTCGCAAAAGGAAAAGAAGATAATTACCAAATTCGATGATCAGGTTATTGACGACATGCATCGTTATTCATGGCCCGGCAATATACGCGAGTTGGAAAATATAATAGCGAGAAGTGTTTTACTGGCAACTGGAGATGTTATTACAGACCTCCACTTTTCATCCTTTGAGAAAAACAGCTTCAATAACGCATCATCTTCGAGTACAAAAACAATCGAAGAAAACGAACGCGACTATATACTTAACATCATAAATAAGTGTGACGGAAAACTACAGGGATTGGATGGGGCCGCAAAAATGATGAATATCAACGTATCAACCTTAAGATCCAGAATGAAAAAACTGGGCATAGAAAAAAAGAAATGAACGCGGGCCAATTTGCAATGAGAAACGCGATTATTTCCAGCTAAGGAAAATCAAATACTGCTTACATTACCACCTTGGATTAAATTGTTAAGTCAGTCTTGGGTAAGATGCCTTTCGCGCTAAATTATTTCGAATAGCACATTTCATCAGCAATACCATGGCCGTGATATATCCCACTTTATCCATCGAAAAATGCGGCATATCACATTTTTCCAAATAAACGCTTATGTAATATATTATCAATCAAGAACTTAGTAATGTGGCATGGTTTTTTATAAACGATATAAAGTCAGAAAAACATTGTGAGGCTTCGGGATTGAAAATCAGCCTACTAATTAATTAAACATTTTAGTGGTTGACAGCAAAATATGTCGATGATTTTTTTTCATTGAAACCATCTTAACGGTTGATTTCAATAATGCAAAACTCCTATGCTTTGTTGGTTGAGCATCAATTGATTGGGCATCGATAAAAAGCGGGGTCACGGAACTAAAAACTGCCCTCCCGATTTCATGAGTAACTTTTATATAATAATTATTAGCGCATATGTTGGTTCACACTGGATAATTTAAATATGACAAGACAAGTATCATTTGACGAATTTGAAAATGAGCAGGAGCTAATCAAGCATATTGGCCGGGAGATTGCCTTGGTACAAAACAGGGAGCAATTGGATAGCCTGATCAACGGTTATTTAAAGGAAATCATGGGATTTTCCCACTCTACGGTTTTTATCTTAAGCAATGATGGCCGGGAGATCTGCAATTTTTTAAAGGACTATGCAGATACCGCTAATAGGGACCTGTTCTCGGAAATAATTTTTACAGGGAAGATGCCTTTCGATCAAAACATCAATGATCGTCAAATGCAGGCCCATCAAAAGATCGTTGATTTTGATGAACTTGTGCTCAGCGGAAACGTTGGGCCCTATCTGGCGGCCCCATGCATGACTGACAATAAAAAAACGAATACGTTCAGCTTGTTCCAGGGCGACGCTATTATTGGCGTATGGATAGTCTTGTATGAAAAAGCGAATAAGGAGCATTTTGACCAGGCAACGCTTTGCCAAATAATCTCAACTCAGTTAACATTCGCTGTTCTCAGAGTTAAAGCGCAGGAAGAGATTGAAGACAGTAAAAAAGAGCGTGAAATCATCCAATCCCTGAATATCGATTTTGCCACAATCCGTGAGAAAAATGACCTATTTAAAATTATCCGCTTCAAGCTGAAAAGTCTTTTTAACTTCAGTCATAATTGGGTAGCAACCGCAAATGAGGACGGGCTAACCATCAGTACATTTATGCGGGATCCGGAATCCAAAGCAAGGTTTCACCCCAGGTACAAGCAAATTGTTTCGTCTAAATTCCCCATCTCCGATCATATTTTCAATAGAGTCATTTTGGCGAGAGAGCCGCAGGTATTTGACCTGGGGCAGCTTACTGCACGGGAAGCTATTCCGGAATACCTGCAAATGAATTACGAAAGCGGCATCCGGAAAGTTGTTATGCAAAGATTAGAAATAGCTGGCCGGTTTATCGGCGTTTGGGCGATATGTTTCGAAGAGACCCATGAGTTGAACAAAACCTATATTAACCTGATTAAGGATATTGCTAATCAATTTTCGATCGCTGTAGCTAACATTATCGCCAACGAAACCATACAAAATAAGGAGGCCGAACGCGAGCTATTGTTAAAATTGAGCTATGATATAACATCAATTAAGGACAGGAAAGGCCTTCTCTTAGTGATACAGACCAACCTTAAGAAACTATTTACCTTTCAGAATATTGTGATCATGGTCTTGACTGATGAAGATCATACCCATGATATATTTCTTTCTACGGATTTGGCGTTCACCAGAGAAAACTTGGCCAGATATAGCGAGGGACCGGTTCGGTTCGAATACAACAATGGCTATTTTAACAAAGTAATGGAGGCAGACGGGATCGTGCTATTTAAGCTGGATAAGATTACCGACCTGGCAAAACAACCAGCTTGTCTTCAGTACCTTTATAATTCTGGTATAAGAAAAAGAATTGGAATTGCGCTAAGGGATGATAATCGGAATATTGGGGTACTTTATATCAATCTGGAAGTTAATACCGAGTTTTCAGACCACCAGTTAGAACTTGTCAAAGGTGTTTCCTATCAGTTATCTACAGCGGTTTCTAACATCCTTGCGAACGAACAGATTCAAAAAAGGGAGCGTGAAAGGGACCTGCTTTTGTCATTGAGTATTGATATAGCGGCAGTACGCAGCAATTGTGAATTACTTAAAGTAATTAGCGAGTGCTTAAAATACCTGCTAAAGTTCTCCCATACGATAGTGACAACTATTAACGAAGATGGCACGGTGAGCAGGTTCCTTCTGGATCCGGAGGCGAAATCCAAGACCCATCCGGGATATCAACAAGCTACCCAAACGAGATATCCGATCCAGGATGATATTTTTGACAAATGTATATTGACGCCGGAGCCGCAGCTTTTCAACCTTCAGGAACTTACGGATTCAACCAATGGCGATATCCCCCTGTATCTAAAAATCAACTATGAATCAGGGTTAAAAAATGCTGTCGTTGTACGTTTTTCAAAGGGCGAACAGGCTTTCGGGTTCTGGATTCTGCTATTTGATCATGATATTGTATTCGATATAAGCAAACAAAGCCTGATCAAAGGTTTAGCCCATCAGATATCTATTGCTGTATCCAATATCATTGCTAACGAGGAAATTTCTAGAAGGGAAAATGAAAAGTCAAGATTGCTGGCTTTCAGCAATGCCATTGCCTCGGTGAAGACTGCCCGGGAAATCTCTACCATTGTTAGTTCACAACTCAAAGAATGGGGGATTATTGAAGATTTATGCATGCATATTATCAACGATGACGGCGTCACTCATACACCATATTTATATGATTTAAATGCGGAATGGACGAATTTCGATCGTTTCAGCGAACTGATTTCCGGAAAGTATCCGATCAACGACAATATAATGGATGTAATGATCAAGTCCGACAAGCCCATGATGCATGATGTCTTGAAATATAACGAGAGGGAAATTGTTCCAGAATATGTTCAATATTGGAAAGAAATTGGTTTGACGGAAATCATGAGCATACCGGTGCGGCTGGGAAATGAATTGATCGGAATTTTGATGCTGAAGCTTTCCTGTTCATTTAAGACACTGCCTAATCAACACATCCTCCTTACCAGTATCTGCTCGCAGATAGCTATAGCGGTATCTAATCTTTCAGCAAATGAAAAAATAAAAAAACAACTTGCTGAAATCAATAAATATAAAAAACAACTGGAGGAGGAAACGATCTACCTTAAGGAAGAAATAGAAACGACCCACAATTATGGCGATGTCGTCGGTGAGGGCCCTTCGATAAGAAAAACATTCAAATTGGTTTCGCTGGTCGCCCAGTCCGATAGCACTGTATTGCTACTGGGTGAAACGGGTACAGGCAAAGAACTCATCGCCAGGGCTATTCACAATGAGTCACCAAGAAAGAATAAGCTGATGGTAAAAGTTAATTGTGCGGCCCTACCGCCCAATCTGATCGAAAGTGAGCTGTTTGGTCACGAACGCGGAAGCTTTACCGGAGCCACGGAACAGCGTCTTGGAAAGTTCGAACTGGCCAATAATAGTACGCTTTTTTTGGACGAAATCGGGGAGATGCCCCTTGATTTACAAGTAAAGCTGCTAAGAGCATTGCAAGAAAAGGAAATAGAACGCGTAGGGGGTAGAAGAACAATAAAGGTTGATGTAAGGATCGTAGCGGCGACTAACCGGGACCTGGAAAAGGAGGTTGCCGAAGGCAGGTTTAGAAGCGATCTCTATTACCGGTTAAATATATTTCCAATATCTCTACCTCCCCTGCGCGAACGTAAGGAAGATATACCACTCCTGGCGGCATACTTTATCCGGCGCTTTGCAAAAAAGGCAGGCCGCCAGATCACTACTTTTAGTAATCGCGCTTTACAGGATATGATCCAATACAGTTGGCCGGGAAATATCAGGGAACTTGAACACCTTATTGAACGCAGCGTACTGCTTTCGTCAGGCGATACCATTAAGCAGATCCACCTTCCGC
>Ga0105855_1000361_pt1 | contig 22050 bp, 23 predicted proteins | sample OrgsoiDNA_201059_FD_89680 | JGI IMG/M metagenome (GOLD analysis project Ga0105855, IMG submission 89680) | Permafrost soil microbial communities from the Arctic, to analyse light accelerated degradation of dissolved organic matter (DOM) -... | ecosystem: Environmental > Terrestrial > Soil >... | reverse complement strand
CGCCGGATGGCCAGGTCAAGATCAAAGGTAACGATACCGCTCTGGGCTACAACATCGGGATATTGGCTCAGTTGACCGACAGCACTCGCGTCGGCCTGACCTATCACTCGAAAGTGAAGTACAAGCTCGAAGGTGACACTAAGGTCTACTACGGCTTGTTGGCTGCCGTACAGCAAAACCCAAACCAAAAGTACGACGCCTCGCTGGGCTTGACCACGCCTGAATCTGTGGACTTCTCGGTCACTCACCAGATCGACGACAAGTGGACCGTCTACGCGGGCAGCACCTGGACTCGCTGGAGCCGCCTGCAAGAAATCACTGTCAACAACAAAGATGTTCCGGCTGGCCTGAGCAGTCAATTCGGTACCATCACCGAAGAACAAAACTGGCACGACACCTGGGCTCACGCCATCGGTGCCTCGTATCAGCTGAACAAGGAATGGGTACTGCGTACCGGTCTGTCGGTTGACCAGTCGCCAACCAACAACGTCGATCGCTCCCCGCGCATCCCGACAGGTGATCGCAAAGCGATCAGCTTCGGCGCCGGTTGGAGCCCGACTGATGACCTGACCATCGACCTCGCGTACTCGTACCTGCGTGAAGAGTCCGTCCAGGTTGCCAACAGCAATGCCCAAGGCCAGACCTACAACGCCAAGTATCAAAACTGGGCGAGCGGTTTCGGTGTAGGCGCAACCTACCGCTTCTGATGATTCACGGCGAGGTTCACGCCTCGCCACCTGAATCAAAAAAAGCCCCGCTCTCTTGCACAGAGGCGGGGCTTTTTAGTGGCCGTCGATCAGGGCTTCGAGGCGATGGCTTTCTCTACGGCCTCGATGAATTCCGGGTTGTCAGGTTTGGTCAGGCTGGAGAAATTGGCAATCACTTTGCCTTGGCGATCGATGACGTACTTATAGAAATTCCACTTCGGCGCGCTGCTCTGCTCGGCGAGAACTTTGAACAGATGAGTCGCCTCGTCGCCGCGGACTTTCTGCGGCTCGGTCATGGTGAAGGTCACGCCATAGTTGACGTAGCAAACCTTGGCCGTCTCAGCGCCGTCCTTGGCCTCTTGTTTGAAGTCATTGGACGGAACGCCGAGCACCTCCAGCCCTTGGTCCTTGTAACGCTGATACAGCGCCTCAAGGCCTTTGAACTGTGGGGCGAAGCCGCAGAAGCTGGCGGTATTGACCACCACCAGCGGCTTGCCCGCATAACGCTGGCACAGATCGATCGATTCCTTGGCCCGCAACTTGGGCAGCGAGCCCTGCAACAGCTCCGGACACTCGGCCGCTTGGGCCAATCCGGTAAACGCCATCAGCAACGCGGGGACTGCGAGCCAGCGCATCAGCATGTCGGTGCATCCTTGAGGAATCGTCAGAAAGCGAACTTACTCGTCCTCACATCCTGCTAGCAAGCGCCCATGCCCAATTGCATCAGCGCCAGCCCGCCCTGATGCCAACCCCACCACGCCAGGGCCAGCAGCAAGGCGCCGACACCGGCTACAACTATTCGCGGCCAGAGACTGTTCATATCGCGCTCATCTGGGTTTGCAGCCGCGCTACCGGCCGTTCACGCACTGGCCAATTCAGGGCTGCCGCCAACAGACTCAAGAGAATCGCTACCTGCCAGATCAAGTCGTAGCTCCCGGTACGGTCATACACCACGCCGCCCAACCAGCCACCGAGGAACGATCCGAGCTGGTGGAACAGGAAAACAATCCCACTGAGCATGGACAGGTTTCGCACACCGAACAAGGTTGCCACGGTGCCATTGGTCAACGGCACCGTGGACAACCACAGAAAGCCCATCGCCATGCCGAACAGATAAGCACTGGTCGTTGTGACCGGCGCCCACAGGAACAGCCCGATCACCACCGCTCGCAACAGGTACAAACCCGTGAGCAAGCGCGGCTTGGACATCCGCCCGCCGAGCCAGCCTGCCGTGTAAGTACCGAAGATATTGAACAACCCGATCAGCGCCAACACCGTGGTGCCGACGGTGGCCGGCAGGTGTTGATCCACCAGATAGGCCGGCAGGTGCACGCCGATGAATACCACTTGAAACCCGCAGACAAAAAATCCGAACGCCAGCAGCCAGAACCCGGAATGGGTACAGGCTTCACGCAGGGCTTCGGACAAGGTTTGCTCATGACCAAGCACCGGCAGCGGCTTGTCCTTGAGCATGCTCACCAACGGCACGATCAACGCCACCAGCAAGCCCAGCACCAACAAAGCGGCGGACCAGCCGAGCCAGCCGATCAGCCCCAGCGTACCGGGCAACATCGCGAACTGGCCGAAAGAACCGGCAGCGCTGGCGATGCCCATGCTGCGTTTCTCCGGCGGCACCGCACGCCCGACCACGCCGAGGATCACTGAGAACGAGGTGCCTGACAGGCCGATACCGATCAACAGACCGGCACTCAGGGACAAGGTCACCGCCGAGTCAGACAAGCCCATGCAGACCAGGCCCGCCGCGTACAACACACCACCGACCAACACCACTTTTGCGGCACCGAAGCGGTCGGCCAGGGCGCCGGTGAACGGCTGTGCCAGGCCCCAGATCAGGTTCTGCAAGGCGATGGCAAACGCAAAGGTCTCGCGCCCCCAGCCGAACTCAGCGCTCATCGGCGCCAGGAACAGCCCGAAGCCATGCCGCACGCCCAGAGACAACGCCAGAATCAGCGCACTCCCCACCAACACCCAACCGCACGTACGCCACATCGATGTCATTCTTATTCTCCGGTAGCGGGTATATACCCGCTTAAGATCGAACAAACTGGCATCAAGCCAGTTCGTCCAGCAACTTCAGCAAGGTTTCACGTTTTTCGGCGCCCAGACGATCAATCAGCCGCTGCTGCGCCGCTTCCCAGGCCGGCAACGCCGCTGCCAGGCGCTCAGCGCCAGCCTCGGTGAGCCTGACGATGCGATTGCGCATATCCTCGCCCTCGTTCAGCGCCACCAGCCCCTCGCCTTCCAGCACCCGCAGATTGCGCCCCAGGGTGCTGCGGTCCAGGCCCATGGCTTCGGCCAGGGTGGAAATACTCGGTTGATCCAGACGCTGCAGATTGCACAGCAAAGAATACTGGGCAACGTTGATCCCGAAGCCGTCGAGAGCGCCGTCGTAATGCCTGCTGACGCCACGAGCGGCGCGACGCAGGTTGATACATAAACATTGGGAATCGAGCATCGTGCGTGTATATACCCGCGGTTGAATGAAAGCAAGGTTCAAGAATATCGTTATCAGGCAGATCGCCATCGCGAGCAGGCTCGCGAAGGGGCCAGCACATCCACCCCAACAGTCAGCAGACCAACGCCAACCCCACCAACACCACCATTTCCAACAACTCCAACAACGCCCCTGCCGTATCGCCGGTCGTGCCACCCAATCGCCGCTGCATAACTTGCCGCAACCAGACAAACACCACCGCCGCGAGCACGATAGCGAACACGCCGCTCAGCCCAGCAATCAAACCACACGCCAGCGCACTGACCGCCAACACCTGCCAACCGGCCTTGCGCGGCAAATGATCAGCCAGCGCCTGCCCCAACCCACCGGCACGCACATAAGGCGTAGTCAGGAACAACCCCAACAGCGCCGCACGGCCAATCAACGGAACGACGATCAAAACTACGCTGTGTCCCTGCTCGATCAGCGCCAGCAACGCAGCAAATTTAAGCAGCAGCACCAACACCAAGGTCACCACCGCAATCGGCCCGCTGCGCGGGTCTTTCATGATGGTTAGTGTGCGTTCCCGGTCGCCAAACCCACCGAGCCACGCATCAGCGCTATCGGCCAGGCCATCCAGGTGCAGCGCGCCGCTGAGCAACACCCAAGCAGTCAGCAACAATGCAGCGTGCAGCAACAACGGCGCGCCCGACAACAACCCGTTCAGCGCAAACAACAGCCCGCCGAACAGCAGCCCGACCAGCGGATAAAACAGCAGCGAGCGCCCCAATTCCTGAGGCGCCGGCATGCCCGGGAGTCGAATCGGCAGACTGCTCAAAAATTGCAGGGCGATCCAGAAAGGCAACATGATCAGAGCGCTTCCCGCAGCAACAGGCCGGAACCCACCGACAGCGAATACAACGCCGCGTGGGCGACTTCGACATTGAGCAACTGTTCGCGGGGCAAGCCTCGAGCCTGGGCCAGCAGCAATTTCATCACGCCGCCATGGGTGATCAGCAACACGCGCTCGCCCGCGTAGGTCGCGTGCAACCGCTCGACCGCCGCCAATATCCGCGCCGAAAAGTCCGCTACCGGCTCACCCTCAGGCGGGGTAAACGAATACGGATCGGTCCAGAACAACCCCAATGCCTCGGCGCTGGTTTTCATCAGCTGCGCCGTGTTCTGCCCTTCCCATGCACCGAAATGCAGTTCTTGCAGGTCTTTTTCCAGCTGAACCGGCAAGCCGAGTTGCCCGCCCAGTTCCTCGGCGAACCGTGCGCAACGCTGCAACGGCGAGCTGACCAGTCGATCCCAAGGCCCCTGCCCGATCACTGCCGCACGCAATTGCGCCCAGCCCTTGTCGGTCAGTGCGTCGTCGAGGCTGCCGCGCAAGCCGCCACCGAGTTCGGTCTCGCCGTGGCGCAACAGGTCCAGGCGCAAGGTCATGCCGGGCGATCCGCCACAGCGGCTTCGGCGAAGGTCGCCATCTGCCCGTGAAGATCGCACGCCAGACGCAACAACGGCACCGCCAACGCGGCACCGCTGCCCTCGCCCAGACGCAAACCGAGGTCCAGCAACGGCTCGGCGTTCAGGGTTTCCAGCACATGGCGATGGCCCGGCTCGGCACCGCGATGGCCGAACAGCAACCACTGGCGGCATTGCGGATTCAAACGCACCGCGACCAACGCGGCGACGCTGCAAATAAAGCCATCCACCAGCACCGCGATGCCTTCCTGGGCACACGCCAGGTACGCACCGACCAACGCCGCAATTTCAAAACCACCGAGGTTGAACAGGGTTTGCAGCGCATCCCCTCGCTGAGCGCCGTGCAAGGCCAACGCACGCTCAATCACTTGCGCTTTATGGCTGACACCCGCAGCGTTCAGCCCAGTGCCCGGCCCGGTCAGATGCACCACCGGGCAATCCAGCAAGGCGCAGGCCAAAGCGCTGGCTGCCGTGGTGTTGCCGATGCCCATTTCGCCGCCGATGAACAACTGCGCGCCCGCCGCGATGGCGCGCAACACGCTGTCGCGACCAGCCTGTAAGGCCAGTTCGCCCTGGGCGACGGTCATGGCTGGGCCGTTCACAAAGTTGGCCGTGCCCGGGCCGACATTCAGATGCCGCACGCCCGGCAGGTTCAAGGACGGTGTAACCGTGCCGAGGTCGACCACTTCAAGGGAGGCGCCCAACTGCCGCGCCAACACACTGATCGCCGCGCCGCCGGTGACGAAGTTGTGCAGCATCTGCCCGGTGACTTCCTGGGGAAACGCCGACACCCCTTCAGCGACCACACCATGATCACCGGCAAAGATCGCGATCCACAGTTGATCGAGGCTCGGTTTGACCTGCCCTTGCAATCCGGCCAGTTGCACGGCGACCGACTCCAGCCGACCGAGGGAACCGGCCGGTTTAGTCAGTTGCTGTTGACGGGCTTCAGCCTGCTCAACGACTGCTGCATCGATCGGCTTGCACGGGTTGAGCCACCAGGATTGAGTCATAACGCATTACCTTTAAGAGTCAGGGGCAGGCCGGCGACGGTCAGGACGACTCGCTGACAGCGCTCAGCCAAGGCTTGATGCAGCCAACCGGCTTCATCGACATAGCGGCGAGTCAATTCGCCCAGCGGCACGACACCCATTCCGGTCTCGTTGCTGACAAAAATAATTTCGCCCGGCAGCGACGCCAGGCAGTCCAGCAAGGCATCACGCTCGGCCGTCAGGCGCTCGGGGTTATCGAGCATCAGCAGATTGGTCAGCCACAGGGTCAGGCAATCCACCAGCAGGCAACGCTCGGCACTGGCGTTTTCGTGCAGGACGCGGGCCAGCTCAAGCGGTTCTTCGATCAGCGCCCATTCGACGGGGCGACGGGCGCGGTGATGAGCCACCCGTTCGTTCATTTCGCCGTCCAGCGGTTGACTGGTGGCGATGTAGGTCACCCGGAGCTGGCTGTCAGTGGCGAGTTTTTCAGCCAGGCGACTTTTGCCGGAGCGGGCGCCGCCGAGGATTAGTTGGAGCATGGTTTATTCCTTTATATGGGCGGTGAGGCGAATTACGCCTTCGCGAGCAAGCCCGCTCCCACAGTTGATCGCATTCCAATGTGGGAGTGGACTTGCTCGCGAAGGGGCCATCAAACCCACCCTAAAACCCACAGAGCTCACGCAACAGCGCGGTATCCAAATGCTTCTCCACCAAATCCGCCAACCGCTCGATATCGCGTTCGCGCAAGGCGTGATAATCCACCGCCTGCACGTTCTGCAATCCGGCCCAACGCAACAGCGCACTGCTCGCCGCCGGTGACTCAAACAGCCCATGCAGGTAGGTGCCGAAAATCTGCCCGTCGAGACTTTGCGCGCCATCGCAGCGACCATCGTCCAACTGCACGGCGGCGTTTTCCAACGCCGGTCCAGTGGTTACGCCGGCATGGATTTCATAGCCACTGACCTCGGCATTTTCCAACGCCAGACGCCCGCGCACATTGCGCAACTGCTTCTCTTCTTCGAGCAAGGTTTCGAACGCCAGCAAACCCAAACCGGCACTGGAACCCGGCGCGCCCTCGAGGCCCAGCGGATCGTGAACCTGCTCACCAAGCATTTGTAGACCGCCACAGATCCCCAACACTTTGCCGCCGTAGCGCAAGTGTCGGGAGATCGCGGTGTCCCAGCCGTTGGCCCGCAGGTACGCGAGGTCGCTGCGCACACTTTTCGAGCCCGGAAGAATAATCAGGTCAGCGGCCGGAATCGCTTGGCCGGGACCGATGAATTGCAGGTCCACTTGCGGATGCAGGCGCAGTGGATCGAAATCGGTGTGATTGCTGATGCGCGGCAGTACCGGCACCACCACTTTCAGCACTTGGTCAGCCTTGTCGGTCTGGCGTTGATCGATGCCGTCTTCAGCCTCCAGGTGCAGGTCCATGACGTAGGGCAGGACGCCGATCACCGGTTTGCCGGTGCGTTCTTCGAGCCAGTCGAGGCCCGGTTGCAGCAGGGCAATGTCACCGCGGAAACGGTTGATGATGAAACCTTTGACCCGCGTCTGCTCGCTCGGCGACAGCAGCTCAAGCGTACCGACCAGATGGGCGAAAACCCCGCCGCGATTGATGTCGGCGATCAGCACCACCGGACAGTCCACGGCTTCGGCAAAGCCCATGTTGGCAATGTCACCAGCGCGCAGATTGATCTCGGCCGGCGAGCCCGCGCCTTCGACCATCACCACCGGATAAGCCGCGCTCAGCCGTTCATGTGAGGCCAGCACCGCTTGCATCGCGATGGCTTTGTAGTCGTGATAGGCGACCGCGTTCATGGTGGTGACGGCGCGACCATGAATGATCACTTGGGCGCCGGTGTCGCTGTTGGGTTTGAGCAGCACCGGGTTCATGTCGGTGTGCGGTTCAAGGTTGGCGGCCTGAGCCTGCACCGCTTGCGCGCGGCCGATCTCGCCACCATCAGCGGTCACGGCGCTGTTCAACGCCATGTTTTGCGGCTTGAACGGCACAACGCTGACACCGTGGCGCGTGACCCAGCGACACAACGCCGTCACCAGCGTGCTTTTACCGGCGTCGGACGTAGTGCCTTGCACCATCAACGTAGTCATCGGGTTTCCTTGGCGAAGGCTTGCAGGGCTTGCTCGAGGCGAGCCTCTTCAGTTGCATCAGCCGGCAAGCCAAAACGCAGGCTGCTGTTGTGGGTGAACAACCGCAGCAAGATCCCGCGCCGAGCCATAAATGCATGCAGCTCTTCGGCGCGCTCAGTGATCAGCCATTGAAACAAGGCACAACCGCCCTGCGGCTTAAGGTCATATCGTTCCAGCAGCGCAGCCAGGCGCTGACTGGCCTCGTCGCTGCGCACCCGTTGCCGGGCGTGCCCTTCAGTGTCCTGCAAACAGGCCTGGCCCAGCACCCGGGTCGGGCCACTGACCGCCCACGGTCCGACTTGCTCAGCGAGCAATCTGAGCAACTTGCGCTCCGCCAGGACGAAACCCAGCCGTACCCCGGCCAGGCCAAAAAATTTGCCGAAAGAGCGCAGCACGATCAGCCCGACCTGATTGGCAAACGCGGCCAGGCTCAGGTGCGGCGTGTTGTCCATGAACGCTTCGTCCACCACCAGCCAGCCACCGCGCTGGGCCAGCCGCGAGTGCCAGTCGAGCAGACGATTCGGGCTCAGGCTCAGGCCCGTGGGATTGTTCGGGTTGACCACTACCAACACATCGAGGCTGTCGAGAAAGAAGTCGACTTCCTGCTCCAGCACTTCGCGCACGATGTAACCGTTACGACGCCACGCCTCGGCGTGTTCGGCATAACACGGCGACAGCACGCCGACCTTACCGGCCCGGCGCAGACGCGGCAGCAACTGGATCGCCATCTGCGAACCGGCGACCGGCAACACCTGGGCGGCGCCGTAGTAATCACAAGCCGCCTGCTCCAGACCGTCATCGGTTTCCGGCAACCGCGCCCAGGCTCGTAACGGAATTTCAGGAATCGCAAATGGCCAGGGTGCCAGGCCACTGGACAGGTCGAGCCAATCAGCTTCGGCGATGCCGTATTCGAGCGCCGCCTTACGCAACCGGCCACCGTGCTCAAGCATAGAATTCAGCCCCCACGCAGAGAATCAGCAGCCATAACCATACGCCGCGCTGGACCAATTGCCAGCCACGGTCGATGGAGTCGGCATCCGCTGGCGCGCCTTCACCGAGTTGTGGACGCTGATGCAATTCACCGTGATAAATCGCCGCCCCGCCCAGCTCGACACCCAGCGCACCGGCACCGGCCGCCATCACCGGGCCAGCGTTCGGGCTGTCCCAGGTCGGGCCCTGGGTACGCCAGCATTTCAATGCGAGTCGGGTTTTGCCCAACAGTGCGTAGGTCAACGCCACCAAACGTGCGGGAATGTAGTTGAGGACGTCGTCGATTTTCGCCGCCGCCCAGCCGAACCGTTCGAAGCGTTCGTTGCGATAGCCCCACATGGCGTCGAGGGTGTTACTGAGTCGATAGAGCACCACGCCCGGCGCACCGGCCACGGCAAACCAGAACAGCGCAGCGAACACCGCGTCACTGCCGTTTTCCAGCACCGATTCGGTGGCGGCGCGGGCGACTTCGGTTTTATCCAGCTCACTGGTCTGGCGGCTGACCAGATAACCCACGCGTTTACGCGCTTCGTCCAAGTCATCGCTGCGCAGGGCCTTGGCCACCGGCTCGACGTGTTCGCCAAGGCTGCGCATGCCGAGGGCGCAATACAGCGCCAGAATCTCGACCACCCAACCGACATAAGGCGCCCAGGAAAGCGCCGTAACCAACAAGGTCAGCGGCAACACCGCGATCACCCACGCGGTGACGCCGTGACTGCGCCAACCGCGACCGCCGGAGTTGAAACGTTGCTCGATGCGATCGGCAAAACGGCCGAACGCCACCAGCGGATGCCAGCGTTTGGGTTCACCCAGCAGCGCATCCAGCGCAACCGCGGCGACACTCAATAACGCCACACTCATTGACTCACTCCCCAATAGTTTTCATACAGCAATTCACTGAGCGGGCGCGCCTGCGCCCAGCCTTCGAGTACCAACATCGGCGCCGGATAGAATTCCTTGACCGGACCCAGGCAAAGAACCGCCAGCGGTTTGGCACCGACAGGCAAACCCAGCAGGTCCGCCAGAGCTTGCGGCTCGAACAGCGACACCCAGCCCATCCCCAGCCCTTCAGCGCGGGACGCCAGCCACAAATTCTGGATCGCGCAGGACAGCGACGCCATGTCCATTTCCGGCAAGGTGCGGCGACCGAAAATGTGGCGTTCGCGATCATCCATCAACGCTGCTACCAACACTTCGGCGCAGTCGTTGATGCCTTCGACCTTGAGCTTCATGAACTCGTCGGTGCGCTCGCCGAGGGCTTCGGCAGTGCGGATGCGTTCTTCTTCTACTAATAACTGGATCTTGCCGCGCAGGGCTCGATCGCTGATGCGGATGAAGCGCCATGGCTGCATCAGGCCGACGCTGGGTGCCTGGTGCGCGGCTCCGAGCAGGCGCCGCAGCAATTCAGGCTCGACAGTGCCGCCGCTGAAGTGGCGCATGTCGCGGCGTTGGGCGATGGCTCGATAAACTGCTTCGCGTTCGGCCTGGCTGAATGCGTTGTCTGTCATGGCCGCTTCGCGAGCAAGCCCGCTCCCACATTAGATGGCGTGCTGCCTGACGAAACGCGGTCAACTGTGGGAGCGGGCTTGCTCGCGAAGGCGGCCTCAAGATCAGGCGCAAACAGAGCGGCAATCGCCGACGGATTCGACGGGAAATAAAAGTGCACATAAGAGGCTGTCATCCGCCCCTCACGATAAACCGCCTCCGCCCCGCGCCCGCCATTCGGGCTCAGGCCCCGGGCAATCGGCTCAAGCTCAGTGCTGGTCAACGAGTGATGATAGGTGTGCCCGCGCAACAAACCTTCGGGCAACTCGACCGCTTGCAACGCCAACGCCGCCAGACGTTTTTGCATCACCGCATCCCCCGCCAGCAAGCCGACCAGTTCAGCGCGAGTGCCGTCGACATCGGTTAAGGAATCGAGCAGATACAGCATGCCGCCGCACTCGGCCAGCAATGGCTTGCCCGCCGCATGGTGTGCGCGAATAGCGTTGAGCATCGAAGTGTTTTGCGACAGGGCGACATGGTGCAGTTCAGGGTAGCCGCCGGGCAGATAGAGGCTGTCTGCCTCCGGCAACTCGGTATCGCGAATCGGCGAGAAAAATGACAACTCGGCACCCATCGCCCGCAGCAAATCCAGGCTCGCACCGTAGGTGAAGGCGAACGCTTCGTCACGGGCCACGGCGATGCGCACACCCGCCAGCAACGGCTCGGCGCTGATCACATCCGGGGCGGCGAATTCGACGGCCGGTGGTAGCGCCACCTCGCAACTACTGGCCAACGCATCGGCCGCCGCATCGAGGCGCAGATCGAGATCATTCAACTCGCTGGCCTGCACCAACCCGAGGTGACGGCTCGGCAGTTCGATCCCGGTTTCCCGGGACAACGCACCGTACCAACGCAAGCCTTCGGTCAGGCTGCCTTCAAGCAATTGCGCATGACGCAAGGTGCCGACGCGGTTAGCCAACACGCCGGCAAACGGCAAGTCCGGCTGATAACGCGCCAAGCCCAGGGCCAACGCACCAAAGGTCTGAGCCATGGCGGTGCCATCGATCACGCCAAGCACCGGCACACCGAAGTGTCGCGCCAGGTCAGCGCTGGATGGCGTACCGTCGAACAAGCCCATGACCCCTTCGATCAGAATCAGGTCCGCTTCACCCGCCGCTTCCCACAACAGCCGACGGCTTTCCTGCTCGCCGACCATCCACATGTCCAGTTGATAGACCGGCGCACCGCTGGCGCGCTCGAGAATCATCGGGTCGAGAAAGTCCGGGCCGCATTTGAATACGCGCACCTTGCGCCCCTGATTGCGATGCAAACGGGCCAGCGCAGCAGTGACAGTGGTCTTGCCCTGACCGGAGGCCGGCGCGGCAATCAGTACCGCCGGGCAATGACGTGGTTGATTCACAGCTCGACGCCTTTTTGCGCTTTGATCCCGGCCTGGAACGCGTGTTTGATCACGTTCATTTCGGTGACGGTGTCGGCCAGCTCGATCATTTCCGGCTTGGCGCCGCGACCGGTGACCACCACGTGTTGCATCGGCGGACGGGCCTGCAAGTCGCTGAGGACTTGATCGAGATCGAGGTAACCGTGTTTGAGGGCGATGTTCAGTTCATCGAGCACCACCAGGCCAATCGACGGATCGCGCAGCAACTCGCGGGACACGGCCCACGCGGCTTCGGCGGCGGCGATGTCACGCTGGCGGTCCTGGGTTTCCCAGGTGAAGCCCTCGCCCATCACGTGAAAACGCACTTGCTCCGGGAAGCGGCGGAAGAACATCTCCTCGCCTGTGCTGTTGCGCCCCTTGATGAACTGCACCACACCGCACTGCATGCCATGGCCCATGGAACGGGCGAGCATGCCGAAGGCCGAGCTGCTTTTGCCTTTGCCGTTGCCGGTCAGCACCAGCAGCAGGCCGCATTCGTTCGGCGAATTGGCGATGCGTTCGTCAATCACGGCTTTTTTACGCAGCATGCGCGCCAGGTGGCGTTCGTCACGATCGGGGGTATCAGTCATGGGGAGCTCTCCGTTGAGGCTGGATAACGGCGGGCAGGCACAAGAATAGATGGCAAGAAGCCTGGCATCGCCCACCGTGATGCCGCTGGATGGATCAGGCCGGTCTCCGGGCTCATGAGCGGCATTACGCCTGGCTGCGCGCCTTCCCATGTCGAGTTAAGACACAGTGGCTCAGGCGCAGCTTTCTCTCATTTACCGTTGCGGGGGCAGCGCCGGGATCGTGGTTCTTCATCTATGGAAGAAATCACTCACCGGCTTCCCTGTTTCACTCTGTCGACCGCGGTCACAGAGCACCTGAAACAAGCCGCGAAGGTTAGAGGGTTGGGGGTGGAGCGTCAATTAAAGCCGGGGCGCCATCCAGCGAAAAACTGCCGTCGATCAATTTACTGACGCCAATCTTGCGCCACACTCCCAGCAGTGATATCAAAGAGCCATAACTCACAACACAATAACAAGGGTGAGCCACATGCAAGGCATGATCATCAGCAATCCGAAGCTGGAATTCCTGCGCCCGCTGCTGGAACGCTGGTTTGACTGTATCGACCGTTACAACGCCGTGCGCGGCGATAACGACACACCTTACTGGTTCGACGAAAAAGCCAACCTCGGGCTGCTCTCGGCCGCCGCGTGGATGGCCGAAATGGTCACGTTGCAACAGACGCCGAGCCGCAAACAGACCGAAGAAGGCGAACGCAATGCCCGAGCCGATTTGTTGATTGCCAGCAGCGAAGCTCGCGCTTTTATTCAGGCCACCCAGCGTTGGCCAAGGGTCAATAGCCTGAATCTGACGCAAGCCCTGGCCGATATCACCAGCGAGGCGAAGCGAATCAGCCACGCCAGCGACCTGAAACTCGGCTGCCTGTTCGCCGCTCCACAAAAAGCCCAGCACAGCGCCACCCCGGAAGAACTCCAGGACATGGTCGACGACCTGCAAAAGGAACACACCTGCGCCGTGGCCTGGTATTTCCCTTACGCCTATCGCAAGTTGCGCAACGAAGCCGGCAACTATCACCCTGGTATCGCCGTACTGTTCAAAGAGGCCCGTGGTTGACGGGTTGAACCATCGCGTCTTTTCTCTTCTCTATGATTAAGACAATGCATTCATAGGGAAGAAGATCAGCATGCTCAAGCTTCAGTTCGTTCTCGTCATCGCGCTCGCCGGAGGGCTCGCCGCCTGTGGTGAATCCTCCAGCCTGCAAGTCTCGGACGGCACCGGACCGTCGCCCAAGCTGCCAGAACCGAACAAGACCCTGATCCCGACAGTCAACATCGCCCCGGCGATCGGCTGGCCGGCCGGCGCCAAACCCATTGCGGCCGCAGGGACGCAGGTCGCGGCATTTGCCGAAAACCTCGATCACCCGCGTTGGCTCTACGTGCTGCCCAACGGCGATGTGCTGGTGGCCGAAACCAACGCACCGCCCAAACCCGATGACAGCAAAGGCATTCGCGGCTGGGTGATGACGAAAGTCATGGGCCGCGCTGGTGCCGGCGTACCGAGTCCGAACCGCATCACGCTGCTGCGGGACAAGGACCACGATGGCGTGGCCGAAACCCGCACGGTGTTCCTGGAAAACCTCAACTCGCCGTTCGGCATGACCCTGGTCGGCAATGACCTGTACGTCGCCGACACGGATCGCCTGCTGCGCTTCCACTATGAAACCGGCGATACGACGATCAAGTCACAGCCCATTAAGGTCACCGATCTGCCGGGCGGCACGATCAACCATCACTGGACCAAAAACGTCATCGCCAGCAAGGACGGCAGCAAGCTGTACGTGACGGTGGGCTCCAACAGCAACGTCGGCGAAAATGGCCTGGCGGCCGAAGAAGGTCGCGCGGCGATCTGGGAAGTGGATCGTGCCACCGGCAATCACCGGATCTTCGCCTCGGGCCTGCGCAACCCGAACGGCATGGACTGGGAACCGAACAGCGGTGCGCTCTGGACCTCGGTCAACGAGCGGGATGAAATCGGCAGTGATCTGGTGCCGGACTACATCACCTCGGTCAAGGACGGCGCGTTTTATGGCTGGCCGTTCAGTTATTACGGGCAACACATCGATGTGCGCGTCGAGCCGCAGAACCCGGAGCTGGTGGCCAAAGCCATCGCCCCGGATTACGCCGTTGGCCCGCACACCGCCTCGCTGGGGTTCACCTTTGCCGAAGGCAGCAAACTGCCTGCACCGTTTACCAACGGCGCATTCGTCGGCCAGCACGGCTCGTGGAACCGCAAACCGCATAGCGGCTACAAGGTGATTTTCGTGCCGTTCGCGGCAGGCAAGCCGACCGGGCAGCCGGTGGATGTGCTGACCGGATTCCTTGATAAAGATGAAAATGCCATGGGCCGGCCGGTGGGTGTGGTGATTGATCAGCAGGGAGATTTGCTGGTGGCGGATGATGTAGGGAACAAGATTTGGCGGGTTTCGGCGGCTAAATAAGCCTCCAACGCCAACACACATAACAAATGTGGGAGCGGGCTTGCTCGCGAAGGCGTCATGACATTCAACATCTCCGTTGACTGTTACACCGCTTTCGCGAGCAAGCCCGCTCCCACATTTTTAATCGGTGTCAGCGCTTACCTTTTGCGGCAAAGGGTTAAACCATCACCTATCGGCAACATCGACAGATCCACCCGCACGTCATCCTTCAAAGCTCGATTGAGCACCTGTATCGCTCGGGTGTCTGCGCTCTCCGGATTTTCCTCAAGCACCCGCCCGCTCCACAGCGTGTTATCAAACACCGCCAAACCACCGACCCGCAGCAAACGCAGGGCGTGCTCCAGATAACTCGAGTAGTTAGCCTTGTCGGCGTCGATGAAGATCAGATCAAATTGCCCTGGCTGCTCCAACAGAGCCAGGGTTTCCAACGCAGGTGCCAGACGCAGATCGATACGTTCGGCCAAGCCCGCCTCCTGCCAGTAACGCAATGCAGTGGCGTTGTAATCGCCTTGGATATCGCAACAGATCAGCAAGCCGTCGTCCGGCAATGCCGCCGCCATGCACAAAGCGCTGTAACCGGTGAAGGTGCCGACTTCCAGCAAACGCCTGGCGCCGGTGAGTTTGACCAGCAACGCGAGGAACTGCCCTTGCTCTGGCGCGATCTGCCAGCGCGCCATGGGCAGCATCTGGGTTTCGTCACGCAAACGCTTGAGCAGCGGCGTTTCCCTGAGGGAAACGTCGAGCAGGTAGTGGTACAGGGAATCGTCGAGATTGAGCGTGCGAGTGGTCATGACAGCAACCTCTGCAATCTACGGGTTACGCGCCAGGTGCTCAGGCTGCAAGACGCGCTTGGCGCTCAGGTAGGCTTTCTGCCAATAGGCTTTGGACAAGCTGTCGAGCTTCACCGTGCCGCCCGTGGCCGGGGCGTGGACGAAGCGGCCTTCACCGACGTAGATCCCGGCGTGGCTGACCTGGGAGCCGCCATTGGTGGCGAAGAAGATCAGGTCGCCGGTTTGCAGGCCTTCCTTGCCGACATTGGCAGCTTGCATGCTGATCATCTCGCGGGTGGTGCGCGGCAGGGAAATGCCGGCGACGTCACGGTAGACGTAACCGATCAGGCCACTGCAATCGAATCCCGAATCCGGCGTGTTGCCGCCCCAGCGATACGGCGTGCCCACCAGACCGAGGGCGCGAAACAATACGTCTTCTGCTTCCGGGGAGAATGCTTGGGAGGAACCGAAAATAATCGGCGCGCGAACCACCGGCGCTGAGGGCGGTGGACGGCTGGCGCAGGCGCTGAGCAGCGCTGCGAAGAACATGAGTGCGAGGCGGGCCGACATCGTCATAAGCAGAACATCCTGATCTGGCTGCGGCTTTTTCTGCCGGAAAGACAGAAAAGAAAACCGCCTGCGCAGGACGCAGGCGGTTTGCCATCAATAATAGATCAGGATTCTAGCGCCTATGCGGCAAACTTCAAGTAAGACTTTAAGTTCGCCTTACATAAAGTGTGCTTACTTGCGAGCAGTGACCACAGTCGGGGCCATCGCGAGTGCGCGTTTGGCTTCGATGAAGGTCTTGCTCCAGTAGCTGTCGCCCAGGCTATCAACCCGCACGCCACCGCTTTTGCGGCTGCTGGAATGGATGAACTGGTCATCACCCAGGTAGATACCGGCGTGACTGACGCGACCGCGACGACCGTTGGTCGCGAAGAACAGCAAATCACCAGGCTTGAGCTTGTTGCGCGCTACCAACGGGGCATCCACGTTGATCATTTCGCGAGTGGAGCGCGGCAGATTCATGCCGGCCTCTTCACGAAACAGGTAGCCGATGAAGCCGCTGCAGTCGAAACCGGCTTCAGAGGTACCGCCGAAACGGTAACGGGTACCGATCAGGGACATGCCACGTTCGAGGATGCTGTCGGCCAGAACCGGAAGCTGGTACGACTTGCCATCGGCGAAGTCTGCCAGTTCTTTTTCGGTGGCCACTTCTTCCTGATACAGAACGGAAGATTGGGCGGTAGCAGAGTTTCTAACCTGCTGTTGTTGCTCTTGCTGGGACACTGGAGAGTGAGCAGCGCAACCAAACAACAGGGTGACGAGTGCGAGAGGCACGAGGGGTGCGAAGCGATTTAGCATGGGCACGACCGTGGCTGATAGTTGTAAAGAAGGCGAGACTATGCCCGCTATCAACCTCATTTGCAAATTCAATCGATCTTTTTGTGACTTCTCGGTTTCTCGTTTACATCTAAGCGCTTAAGCCCATTTTAAACATTCGCGCAGCCTGCAACCTTGCAGGAAAGCGGATTTTCTGACGCCTGAAATATGCCGAAACCCGCTACAGGCCTTTATTTACTGGGGCTAGCTACCAACCGAGGGTTTCTTTCAGGAAGGGAATTGTCAGCTTGCGCTGAGCTTGAAGGGAGGCCTGATCGAGGCGTTCAAGTAGCTCGAAAAGCGCACTCATGCTGCGAGTACCGCGGGTCAAAATAAAATGCCCGACTTCATCGGTCAGGTGCAAACCGCGACGGGACGCACGCAATTGCAGGGCACGCAATTTGTCTTCATCGGACAGTGGGCGCATCTGGAAGATCAACGCCAGGGTGAGGCGCGATTTGAGATCCGCCAGCTTCACCGGCAGTTCACGCGGCGAGGTCGACGCAGCAATCAGCAGACGTCGGCCACTGTCACGCAGACGGTTGAACAGGTGGAACAACGCCTCTTCCCAATCCGCTCGCCCGGCGACGGCCTGTAGATCATCGAGGCAGACCAGTTCGTATTGTTCGAGGTTGTCGAGAATTTCGATGCCGCGATCCAGCAACTCGGCCAACGGCAAGTACACCGCCGGCTCGCCCATTTGCTCGAAACGCAGGCAGGCAGCCTGCAACAAGTGCGTGCGCCCTACCCCGTCCTTGCCCCAGAGGTAAATCAGGCTTTCGGTCCAGCCGGCGTCGGCTTCGCATAGCCGCTCGACATAGCCGAGTGCAGCGGCATTGGCGCCTGGGTAGTAATTGATAAAGGTAGCGTCATCACGCAGACGCACACCTAGGGGCAGCTGAATCGGTTTCATGCTGACTGAACAGTTCCAAAGGAACCGTTAGTGGCCTCTGTGTAAAGTTTGCGAAGTTTATACCCGTGAGACAGCCCGCACAATGCAGCAGACCACAAGCAAAATCAAAGGTTTGCGTTAACGCACTGGTTTTATGACAGTTTCTTTGGCGGCGCATGTGACAGCCGCGAGGGAGAAGCGGGCCGACCAGGCAAGAATCCAGGCCGCCCGCTACAAGCGATCAGTCGACTTTAAAGCTCAGGCTCGTCGACGCCGCTGTACATATCCGAATCTTTATACAAATCATGCACATGACGCACCAGCACCATGATCACCGCCGCCACCGGCAACGCCAGCAGCACGCCAGTGAAACCGAACAGCTCGCCACCGGCCAGAATCGCGAAAATCACCGCCACCGGGTGCAGGCCGATCCGGTCGCCCACCAGCAACGGCGTCAGCACCATGCCTTCCAGTGCCTGCCCAACCATAAACACCGCAACGATGCCGAGCATCGGATACAAGTCACCGTGAAACTGGAACAGGCCAGCAATCAACGCCGCGCCAATCCCGATGACAAACCCCATGTAAGGCACGATCGCCGCCAGACCGGCGATAAGACCGATCAACAGCCCCAACTCCAACCCGACCAGCATCAGGCCCGCGGCATAGATCACGCCCAGCGCCAGCATCACCAGCAATTGCCCGCGAACAAATGCCCCGAGCACTTCATGGCATTCACCGGCCAGTGACACCACACGCTCTTCGCGATCACGAGGCAACAGGCTGCGGATCTTGGCCATCATCAGGTCCCAATCGCGCAGCAGGTAGAAGCTCACCACCGGGATCAGCACCAGGTTGGCTAGCCAACCAATCAGCGCCAGACCGGACGCGGTCGCCTGACTCAGTACCACACTGACAATGTCGGTGGTCTGGCCCATGTGCTCGCTGATCGCAGCCTTGACCTTGTCGAACTTCCAGAAATTATCCGACAGTCCGAATTTCGATTGCGCCCACGGCAAGGCAGTGTGCTGCAACCAATCCAGCATCTGTGGCGCCAACTCGTACAAGCGGAACAACTGCTTGGCGAGCAACGGTACCAACACCAGCAGCAGCGTCGTGAAGATCAAAGTGAACAGCGCGAACACTGTCACCACGCCCCAGGTCCGAGACAGGCCAAGCTTCTCCAGCCGATCCACCAGCGGATCGAACAGATAGGCCAGCAGCAGCGCCACCAAAAATGGCGTCAGGATCGGATGCAACAACCAGACAAACACGCAGAGCAGGACCACCCCGCCCAACCAGAACCAACGCCGCGTATCGGCCATCTACAACTCCCTATGCTTCTATATAAAGAAAGAAAACCTTACCAACGGAATCGCAACTGCGGCACCGGCGCCAGGACCGGTGCTACAGCGGGTACCGCGCCATCGGCCGTCGGCGGAACCGGGGCGACTGGCACTGGGGCTTCACCCGCCGGCACCTCCTGCAACTTGGCCAGGGACAACTGCGCCTTCAACTGTTCGGCGCTGCCGTTAACCCGGTAAATAATGTGATCACCGTCAACACTGACCAGGTGCCCACCGAAAGGCTCCAGCAAATGCCCGAGCGCCGCGTAACGCTCCAGCGTCATGCCCTGCACTTCCAGCAACTGCTCGCTTGCAACGCCCGGTTTGACGACAAATCGCGGCGCCATGCGCTCGCTGACCGCCAGCATCACCGCATCGGCCAAGGCAGGCACGTCGGCGCCCTGCACACTGCCAGCCTCTTTCTGATCGCCCAACCACAGATGCCACTTGGCTTGCCACTGACCACCCTCTTCACGGGCATGCACCGCCAGCAAGGCGTCGGCCCCATAGCGCTCCGACGCGTTATGCAACGGCGCAGGGTCATTGCCTTCCAGGGTTGGCGCCGTCGCGACGAGTTGTTCGCTCAGGTCACCTAACGGCAGGCGCAACGGCAAACCACGGTGTTGCGCGGCACGACGCAACGGTGCCGCACTGGCCTGAGCATCACCGACCAGGCCTGAGCCTTCGGTGGAGTCACTCAGCCACCAGCCAAGGATCGACGGCCGATTGGCGCCCCACAAAGACAATCCGGCACGGCGCAGCGCCTGCTCGGTAGTGGCCGGGTCGAAATCGACCTTCAACACTTCCGGCGGCCCCGCATCAAAGCCGTACTGGCTGATGATTTGTTGCGGGTCCTTGCGGATCGCCGCCAGCCCCGGATTCTGTGGCGCTTTCGGGTCACCGGTCAGGCGCAACACCAACGTATCCAGCGCCGCCTGGGTCGCCTGATCGCGTACCTCCGCGCTCTGACCGCTGACAGGTTGGCGGACCTGATAAAGGTTTTTCACGGTTTCGGCATGACTCGTCAGGCTGACAAGAGACAAACAGCCCACAAATAGATAGCTAGAAAAAAAACGCATGGAAGATTCCTGACGACGAGAGCGGCTGGAACTGGCCGCATGAAGACATTGAGCAAGGCTGTGACCATCGCCCCACGCAAAACATTCACCCGGCCTCGATAAGTTTTTAGCGCTGTCATAACGATAGACGGTTAATGGGGATACCTTATACAGCTATGCGAGACGTCACTCACTGGGACAATAATGGTTTTTTTCAGCCTATATGGCCCTGCCGTCGGCGCGAGGATGGCCGCTGCCTCTCAAGCCTGATAAAATCGCGCGCCTTCGCAGACCGGCAACAGCCGGGCACCCTGAAATTCGCGCAAGGCACTCGCCTTCGTTTGTTTCGGCGGTCCCACTGGACTCGGTCGTTACCCCTGAATCCCCCCTAAAGGCCTGGATCATGAGCAAGCAACCCTCCCTGAGCTACAAGGACGCCGGTGTAGACATCGACGCCGGTGAAGCATTGGTCGAACGCATCAAGAGCGTCGCCAAGCGCACTGCGCGCCCGGAAGTCATGGGCGGCCTGGGCGGTTTTGGCGCCCTCTGCGAAATCCCGGCCGGCTACAAGCAGCCAGTGCTGGTTTCCGGTACTGACGGCGTCGGCACCAAACTGCGCCTGGCGCTGAACCTGAACAAGCACGACAGCATCGGTATCGACCTGGTCGCCATGTGAGTCAACGACCTGGTGGTGTGCGGCGCCGAGCCGCTGTTCTTCCTCGACTACTACGCTACCGGCAAACTGAACGTCGAAACCGCGACCCAGGTCGTGACCGGCATCGGCGCAGGCTGCGAGCTGTCCGGCTGCTCCCTGGTCGGCGGTGAAACCGCTGAAATGCCTGGCATGTACGAAGGCGAAGACTACGACCTGGCAGGCTTCTGCGTCGGTGTCGTGGAAAAATCCGAAATCATCGACGGTTCCAAAGTCGCTGCCGGCGATGCCCTGCTCGCCCTGCCGTCTTCCGGCCCGCACTCCAACGGCTACTCGCTGATCCGCAAGATCATCGAAGTCTCCGGTGCAGACATCGAAAATATTCAGCTCGACGGCAAACCGCTGACCGACCTGCTGATGGCCCCGACCCGTATCTACGTGAAGCCGCTGCTCAAGCTGATCAAAGAAACCGGCGCCGTCAAAGCCATGGCCCACATCACCGGTGGTGGCCTGCTCGACAACATCCCGCGCGTTCTGCCAAAAGGCGCTCAAGCGGTGGTTGACGTGGCAAGCTGGACTCGCCCGGCCGTATTCGACTGGCTGCAAGAGAAAGGCAACGTCGACGAAAACGAAATGCACCGCGTACTGAACTGCGGCGTCGGCATGGTTATCTGCGTTGCTCAAGAGCACGTTGAAACCGCTCTGAACGTTCTGCGTGAAGCCGGCGAGCAGCCATGGGTCATCGGTCAGATCTCCACCGCTGCCGAAGGCGCGGCTCAGGTTGAACTGAAGAACCTCAAGGCTCATTAATGTCCGCCACCTGTGATGTCGTGGTGCTGCTCTCCGGCACCGGCAGTAACTTGCAGGCCTTGATCGACAGCACGCGGACCGGCGACAGCCCGGTCCGCATTGCTGCGGTGATTTCCAACCGCGCCGACGCCTACGGCCTGCAACGCGCCAGGGACGCGGGTATCGATACCCGCGCCCTGGATCACAAGGCTTTCGATAGCCGCGAGGCCTTCGATGCCGCGCTGATCGAACTGATCGACGCCTTCAATCCCAAACTCGTGGTACTCGCCGGTTTCATGCGCATTCTCAGCGCTGACTTCGTGCGGCACTACCAGGGTCGCCTGTTCAACATCCATCCCTCGCTGCTACCCAAATACAAAGGGTTACACACTCATCAGCGCGCTCTGGAGGCCGGCGACACCGAGCACGGCT
>Ga0105855_1000356_pt1 | contig 22217 bp, 20 predicted proteins | sample OrgsoiDNA_201059_FD_89680 | JGI IMG/M metagenome (GOLD analysis project Ga0105855, IMG submission 89680) | Permafrost soil microbial communities from the Arctic, to analyse light accelerated degradation of dissolved organic matter (DOM) -... | ecosystem: Environmental > Terrestrial > Soil >... | reverse complement strand
GGCACGTATTCAGATGTCTCTTCTTCGACAAAAATCGGCAGTACCAGGTCGTTCACGCTGAATTCAGTTTCCTGAAAAAGGGCGCGCAGTGAGTCGGACTGTCTCAGGCGGCGAAGGCGTGAGTGGGGGAACTGATTAGACATGAAAACTCCTAAGAAATTAACCTGTTGCGGGTGAAAAAGGTTCGCATACCAAGTCAGACGGCAAGCTGGAGCGCCCGGCGTCGAAAAGCGAGGGGACTATTTTATAACACTGCGTATAAAAATGATGAACTTTACGTGAGGGGATGTTGTAGCAACTCATGTCAAGCAACAGGCGTTATTGCCGCAGGCAGTTTGGACGCGGACAGCGCGCTAGAGCCGCAGAGTGCTCGAAGTACGTGAGGACTTTGAGCACGCTCCGCGTTCAAAATGGCAAGTCAAATAGCCTGTCGTTAGATCTGTACAAAATGGCCCGCAGACACTTCACTGTATTGTCTCACTGGCGGCACATAGCTGTTATCGCGCACCGGGCTTTTCAGTTCATCAACTTGCATATGGCGCTTAAGTGCGCGTCTGGCCGGGTCAGGTACCGGCACGGACGCCATCAGTTTGCGGGTATAGGCGTGCTGCGGATTATCGAAAATCGCGGCACGCGGGCCGATTTCCACAATCTCCCCCAGATACATCACCGCCACGCGGTGGCTGACCCGTTCGACCACCGCCATGTCGTGGGAGATAAACAGATACGACAGGTTCATGCTCTCTTGTAAATCAAGCAACAGGTTCACCACCTGCGCTTTTACCGACACATCCAGCGCCGACACCGATTCATCCGCCACAATCACTTTCGGATCCAGGGTCAGAGCGCGGGCAATGCAGATACGCTGGCGCTGACCGCCGGAAAACTCATGCGGGAAGCGGCGCATCATGTCCGGCGACAGCCCGACTTTGTGCAGCAGCGCGGCGGCTTTCTCTTTAGCCTCTGCGCGGTTATGCAGTTTATGTTGCAGCATCGGCTCAATCAGCGCGTCACCGATGCGCATACGCGGATTGAGGCTGGCGAACGGATCCTGAAAAATCATCTGGATACGCTGACGCATCTGCAAAATTTCACGCTTGTTGATGTTCATTACGTCGAAGCCGTCGAAGTCTATCGCCCCGCTGTGTGGCGTCATCAGCCGTGTCACGGCGCGACCGGTGGTGGATTTGCCACATCCTGACTCCCCCACCAGCGAAAGCGTTTCGCCCTGTAACAGATCAAAACTGATATTTTCCACCGCATGTACTGCCCCAACCTGACGGCTCAGCAAGCCGCCGTAGACCGGAAAACGGGCGCTGAGGTTTTTCACCGACAGCACCGGTGACTGGCTGGCGTCCGGCGTATTGGCGACCTCCAGCGGCTGGGTGGCGGCACCGGTTTGCAGGTCAATCTGCGGGAAACGCAGCGGCCAGGCGCGCCCCTGCATAGAACCTAATTTCGGCACTGCGGCCAGCAGTGCGCGGGTATAAGGATGTTTCGGGCGGTGGAAAAGCTCCGCCGTTTCGCCACTTTCGACACATTCCCCGCGGTACATCACCAGCGTACGGTCCGCGATCTCCGCCACCACGCCCATATCATGGGTGATGAATAGCACCGCCATCCCCTCTTCCTCTTGCAGGGTTTTGATCAGGTCAAGGATCTGCCCCTGAATAGTGACGTCGAGCGCGGTGGTCGGTTCATCGGCAATCAGCAGCTTCGGTTTGAGCGCCAGCGCCATCGCAATCATCACTCGCTGGCGCATACCACCGGAGAACTGATGTGGGTACTCATCAAATCGCGCACTGGCGTTGGGAATACGTACTTTTTCCAGCAACCGCAGGGTCTCTGCACGGGCCGCTTTTGACGACAACCCGCGATGACGTTTCAGGCTTTCGGCAATCTGCCGCCCGATGCTGAACGTGGGGTTCAGTGAAGTCATCGGCTCTTGAAAAATCATCGCCATTTCATTGCCGCGAATGTCGCGCATCGCCTTGTCGGAGAGTGTTAATAGGTTGCGCTGATTGAGGCTCACCGCGCCTTCAATCTTACTGGAATTAGCCTTCAGCAGACGCATGACCGACAGCGAAGTGACACTTTTGCCGGAGCCGGACTCACCGACAATCGCCAGCGTTTCGCCGGGAAAGACTTCAAATGAGAGATCCCGCACCACGGGCAGCCAGTCGTCGTCACCCCGAAATGAGGTGGTGAGGTTTTTCACTTCCAGTACCGGCAGGCGCGGCGTGGCGGCAGATTCTGTCATGCGAGTGGTCATGCTGTTTCTCCGGCAAATCCAGGTCAGTCAATTAACGGCTACGGGCTGAAAGCACCGGCTGTGGCGTAAAGCTGAAATCTTTGTCAAACGGGAAGGTTTCGCGCACTTTACGGTTGCGCGGCAGACGTTCGACAAACTGATCCACCACCCCGTTGGAGAGTGCCATCAGGTTTGGCCGGGCTATCGGCGCCAGTTCAGGCGACAGATAACCGGATTTCACCACCACGATTTGGGCAGCATGCGGATCCAGCCCCAGCGCGGTGAAATCGCTGATATTGTGATACGGCCTGCGCCGCGCCGATACCACGACGTCGATACCGCCGGTGCGCAGCACCGCCTGACGGTCAGCAGGAGCCAGCGCATCGAGCAGCAGTACCACTTCAAATTCCCCCTTCACCTGCGGGCTGGCGTGGTCGAGCGAGGCGCCGAGCGTCAGGGTTAAGGTTGAACCCACACCGGCGTTGAACGCCGCTTCGGTCGCGGCTAAATCCGTGATCCCGGCGACAATGACCCCTTCGGCATATTGCGCGATAAGCTCGGCCAGCACGTCGGCACGGTCACCCACGCCACCGCCGGTCGGGTTGTCGCCGGAATCGGCTAAGATCACCGGCTGCGTCGGGCTGGCTATCGCCTTGGCGACACAGGCTTTGACGGTGTCGGTTTCGCAGCCGAAGACGAAATCTTCGCGGGCATCCCAGTAGGCCTGCGCCAGCTGGTTGGCTTCACGCTCCAGCACGGCCTGGTCAGTGCCGGTCATGATCACCGCCGCCGTGGCGCGCGGCTCATCGGCCCAGACGTAACCGACCATCAGTGAGCTGTCCCACACGCCGTCGACTTCATCCATCACCGGTAAGCGGGCGTACAAGCTTTTCGCTGGTTCATCTTCGGTACTGGTGCGTTCGCCGGGTAATACCACCGGCACCGGCACCCAGAGCAGCGTCGGTTTCACGCCGGTTTGCAGCGTTTTGATCAGCATGGCAACTGAACGGCGCATGGTCTCTTCGGTATCAATGTGCGGCGCAGTGCGGTAAGTAGAGAACATGTCGATGGCATCAATAATTTTCTGCGAGACATTGCCGTGCAGGTCATAACTGACGCTGATCGGGCAGTCCGGTCCGACGACCTCGCGGGCCGCAGCGATCCAGTCGCCTTCGGCATCTTCCATCCCTTCCACGTACATAGCGCCATGCATCGGCAGATAGAGGCCGTCGAAGGGTTTTTGTGCTTCCAGACCGGCGATCAGTTCGCCTTTGAATTTCTCATAGGTTGCTCGCGAAACCGGCCCACCAGCGATGGCGCGGGCGTGGATCGTCGGTAAAAAGGTTGCCGGATAATCCTGCAAGAACCTGAAATAAGGCGCGGCGAGCAGCGCAGCGTCGCGCGTGACGCGGAAGTCTTTTTCTTCGTTAAGCACCGGATTGTAAGTGCTGCATTCGATATGGATACCGCCAACGGCTATACGCATGAGTTTGTTACCTTACAGTGGAATCAGGGCCTGTCAGAAAACGATGCGCAGAGATGCTCGCCGCAGCGCGCGACCACGTATCGTCGTTAAGTGAAAATGTCCGCACCGGCGTCATACCGGCAACACCCGGCAGAACGTTGGCGTCGATAGATTGCTGCACTACCGTGCCGAATAACCCGCTGAACGCCCCTTCCTGATGGGCAATCAGGATCATTTCCGGGTCATTGATTTGGATAAGATGCGATACCGCCAGCCCCAGCGCCGTACCGGCGTGGTGCAAAATGCGTACAGCCTGGTTGTTGCCCTTAGAGGCCAGCAGCTCCAGTTGCGCCATGGTGTTCACATCCAGCCCTTCGGCTTTCGCCGCCTGCATCACCGCATTGAGGGACGCAATGGTATCGAGACATCCGCGTTTACCGCAGCGGCATGGGGTCCCGTTCAGTTCGATGGTGCTGTGGGCAATTTCTCCCGCACCGCCGTGCGCGCCACGGTGTAAATGTCCGGCAATAAAATGCGCGCTGCCAATGCCTGCGCCGTGGCTGACCAGCGTAAAACTGCGCAGCTCTCGAGCGTGACCAAAACGCTTCTCACTCACCGCCAGCGCTTTGGCGTCGTTTTCAATCGCCACGTCCATACCGGTGGTCTTGCTGACCAACGCCGCCAGTGGCACATCGCGCCAGCCGAGCAGCGCCGACTGTACGCAAGTCGACTGATGGGCATCAATAAATCCGGAAAGCGTCACGCCCAATCCAAGCAACTTTTCGGCGGCACCGCCATGATGTTCCAGCAAGTCTGGCAGCGCGGCGGCGATATCGTCGGCCAGCTGCTGCGGTACGGTACTCAGCGGGAAAGTGACCCGCGAGAGAATGTCACCGTTGAGGTTAATCAGCACCATGTGCGCCGGATTCTGTAACAGCGAAACGCCCGCGAAATAGGCCCCGACAGGATGCACCATCAGACGCACTGACGGCCTGCCCTGCCCGGCACCCGGCACCGTCTCGGCTTCAAACAGAAAACCCGCGTCAATCATCTCCCGCACTACGCCGCTGACCGCCGCTTTGCTCATTCCGGAAAATTGCACCAGGTCAGTTCGGCTCAGGCCATCTGACACTGCAATCGCACCCAAAATCTGTCGTTGTAAGGGGGTTAACATATTCGTTTTCCGGCTCTCAAATTTCACTCAGCTGCATTGACATTAAACATTAAAAATGGATATATCAATGCCTATTAGTTCACAATTTGAACCAAACATTGCAACATAAGTTTTTCATATGAACTAATTACATAAAAATAGCTTCACACTGTTTTGCAGGTCTGCTGACGGACTTTCAGCGTCAGGTTTCACTCATTTCACTTCTTACGAGGCAGAGGAAATACGATGAACAGTTTCAACAAAATGAGACGTCCAGGGCGATTAACATTGTTGAGTACGGCACTGCTTGCCGCACTTTCCGCCCCGCTGTATGCAGCGACCCTGACTGTGATGCAAAACGAAGCGCCGCGCAGTATGGATCCCGGCAACCAGACCGCGACCTTTACCGGCACGGTGCTCGACCCGATGTATGAAGGGCTACTGAAAATGTCGCCGGATCTGAAACCGGAGCCTGCACTGGCCACCTCCTGGAGCAGTGACGACAGCGGCCTCAAGTGGACCTTTAAACTGCGCGATGGTGTGACTTTCCATGACGGCACGCCGTTCAACGCCGATGCCGTGGTCGCCAACTTTGCCCGCCATCTGGATGCCAAACGTGGCCTGGCTGCCAGTGGCCGTCTGCGTACCTTCCTCGACAGCGTGACTAAGGTCGATGATTCCACCGTACTGTTTACGTTAAAAAAACCGTACCCGGCGTTTCTGAATTTACTGACCACTGGCGCATCGTTGATGGTCAGCCCGACAGCGGATAAGGCAGGAACCCTCGACAGCAAAGCCGTCGGTACCGGCCCTTATAAAATGGTGCAGTACAAAACCGGTGAGTTCGTGCTGGAAGAGAAATACCCGGGCTACTGGGGTAATAAAACCGCCGGGCCGGATGATTTGAAATGGACCTGGAGTGCCGAGCCATCCGTCATGAATATGGCCTTGCAGGCCGGTGAAGCAGACGTCATTAATCCGGTGCCGCCGCAGTTCGCCACACAGCTGAAAAACAATCCTAAGTTCCAGTTGCATGAAAGCCCAGGCTCTGCCGTGTTCTGGGTGGCGCTGAATACCGATCTCAAACCGCTTAACGACGTGCGCGTGCGTCAGGCGCTGAACTTTGCCACCGATCGTGCCGGGCTGGTGCGCGCCATCATGTCTGGCTTCGCCATTCCAGCTAATTCGCCACTGGCACCCGTGACTGCCGGTTATGACAAGACGCTCGACCCGTATCCGCTCAATCTTGAAAAAGCCAAAGCCCTGTTAAAAGAAGCCGACGTGCCGGATGGTTTTACCATGTCGATTGCTCTGCAGGGGCAGGACGCGCGTATCGGCCAGGTGCTACAGAGCATGTGGGCGAAAATTGGCGTGAAGCTTGACGTGCGTCAGATGGAGAGTGGCGTATGGTCGAAAGCCGCCTTTGCCGACCAGGCGGGCAAAAAAGCCGATAATACCGGTGCTGTTCTGGCGTCGTGGTCATCCGGCGTTAACGGCGCGGACCTGCAACTTCGCCCGCTCTATTACAGCAAAAGCTTTGCGCCAGGGGGGGCCAACCTCGGCTTCTTCAATGATCCTAAGCTTGATGAGATGTTAGACAAAGCCGCGTCCACACAGGATGAAAATGCGCGTAATGCCATTTATGTCGAGGCGCAGAAAGAGATCAACCAGCAAGCCCCGCAGGTGTTGCTGTATTACCAGAATGATTTGTATGCCACGGGCAAAGATGTTTCCGGCGTGACCATGATCCCCGGCGGGCAGATTGTCGTGAAAGACGCAAAGAAGGGTTGATATGAAAGCTTATCTGGCAAAAAAACTCATCGCCTTTCCGGTCATCCTGATCGGGGTGTCGATGCTGATTTTTGGGTCGATCCGCGCGTTGCCGGGCGATCCGGCGCGCCTGATGGCCGGGCCGGAAGCCACGCAGGAAGCGGTGGACAATATGCGCGTTCGCCTGGGGCTGGACCAGCCCCTCGTGACGCAGTACGTGCATTTTGCTACCGACGTGTTACACGGCAATTTGGGTCTGTCGTTGCAGTCGCAGCAGCCGGTGACGCAGGAGATCGGCGAGCGTCTGCCGTTCACCCTCGCGCTGGCCGTACTGGCCTATTTCCTGGCGGTAGCGATTGGCGTTCCCGCCGGAATGATAGGTGCGGTCTACCGCAACCGTTGGCCAGATTACGGCGTGATGCTGCTGGCGATCGCCGGGGCATCTGTCGCCAACTTCTGGCTGGGGTTGATGGCGATGAACTACTTCTCGGTGTCGCTGGGCTGGCTGCCGCTGCTCGGGGCAACGTCGTGGAAAAGCTATATTTTGCCGTCGGTCACGCTGGCCGTATTGCCCATGGCAGTTATGGCGCGTATGACCCGTTCAAGCATGCTCGACGTGCTGTCGGAGGATTATATCCGCACCGCGCGTGCCAAGGGACTCTCGGCCGTCACCATTTATTGCAGCCATGCGTTTCGTAATGCGCTGATCCCGATTGTCACTATTGTGGCACTTAACTTCGGCAGCCTGATTGGCGGCGCGGTGGTGACCGAGTCGGTGTTCAACTGGCCGGGCATCGGGCGGCTGCTGGTCGATTCCGTACGTTACCGAGATTACCCCGTCATTCAGGGTGTCGCACTGGTGGCCGTGTGCGGTGTGGTGGTGATGAACCTGCTCGGAGAGCTGTTGATCGCCTTCCTGAATCCAAAAATAAGGTTCGATTAATGTCTGCCATCATCACACACCTGCCTCGTCGCAAGCCCCGCCCCCTGCGGTTCTTACGCTGGTTATGGCGTCATCCCGCTATCACGCTCGGCGGCCTGATTGTCAGCGCGATTGTTCTGATGGGTATCTTCGCCCCGCTGCTGACCCGCCATGATCCGTACGCCCAGGACCTGCTCGATACCCTGCTCGCCCCCTCAGCCGATCATCTGTTCGGTACCGATGACTATGGTCGCGATATTTTCGCCCGCGTCATTTATGGCGCACGTATTTCGATTATCGAAGTGGTACTGAGCGTCGGGCTGGCAATGATTGTTGGCATTCCGCTCGGCGTAATTGCCGGGATGGCGGGCCGCTACGTGGATATGATCATCATGTGGTTTATGGACATGCTGTTCGCGTTCCCGGGCATCGTGCTGGCTATTCTCGTCGTGAGTATTCTCGGCGGCGGATTAATCAATTTGCTGATTGCTATTTCGCTGTTTGCCATTCCGGTATACGCCCGTCTGAGCCGTAATCTGACGCTGGGAGTCAAGCAGATGGAATATGTGGAAGCGGCGCAGGCGCTGGGGCTCTCATCCTACCGGATCATTGTCCATTACATTCTGCGCAACGCCGTCGGCCCAATCATCGTGCAGTCCACGCTGACCGCCGGTACGGTGATCCTCGCTGCCGCCAGCCTGTCATTTCTTGGTTTAGGCGTGCAGCCTCCGATGCCTGAATGGGGTACCATGATGAGCGATGGCCGAAACTTCCTCGGCATAAATATTTATCTTTCGCTGTTCCCCGGTCTGGCAATTATGCTGACGGTGCTCGGATTCAATGTCCTGGGCGATGGATTACGCGATTTACTGGACACCCGCTCATGACCAAACCTTTTACCGCCGCGCCTGTTGATGCGGCGGTTTTTTGTGCCGATATCGGCGGTTCTTTTATTAAGCTTGGCGTTTCACGCCGTGCCGGTGACGTCGAAGAGTTCGGCAAAGTTCCTACGCCGACGGCCTCCTGGGCAGAGTTTGTCGCGGCTGTTCAGGGTTTACTCAACGAATTTGGGGGAGATTTCCCCGCTGATACGCCGCTGGCGATCTCCACCGCCGGGCTGGTTTCACCGCAAACCGGCGAACTGCTGGCAACCAATATTCCCGCATTTACCGGCCGCGCTCTGGCAGCCGATCTGAGCCGCGAATTACAGCGCCCGGTCACCGCCGCCAACGATGCTGACTGTTTTGCCTTAGCCGAAGCCTACGCCGGCAACGCGCAACATCAGCCAATCGTCGCTGGCATTATTCTCGGTACCGGCGTTGGGGGGGGGCTGGTGATTAACGGCCAGTTAGTACGCGGCCACGGTGGCGTCACCGGCGAATGGGGCCACGGCGCCATCACCCGCACCGAACTGACGCTCAACGGAAAAGTCTACCCCATTCCCCGCCTGCCCTGCGGCTGCGGCCAGCTGGGTTGTCTTGATATTCTGGGCGGCGCACGCGGGCTGGAACGTTTGCATCAGCATCTGAATCAGCAAGACCGCACCAGCCAACAAATCGTCGACGGATGGCAGAACGGCCAGCCAGATTCAGCCCTGACCGTCAGCGCCTGGCTGCAACTGGTAGCTGAACCGCTGGTGCTGCTGGTAAACATTCTGGGCCCTTCCAGAGTCGTCGTTGGCGGTGGCCTCGCCAATGCCACCGCGCTGATTGCCGCGCTGGATGCGCAGGTACGTCTCGGGCCGTTGCATAAATATACCGAACCGCTGGTGATCCCCGGTAAGTTTGCCGGGAACGGGGGAAATGGCGGAATGATAGGGGCATCGGTGCTCGGGCGTTTGGCCGTTTAAGCGAACGGTCTGGTCGCTTTAAATTCAAATTCAAATTCAACGTTAAGGTCGTGGGCCTGCTGCCCACACACGCCCAGAAAGGCCGTAGGCGCGGCCCTTCTGGACATCCCACGCCTTTTCATGAAGCTTCCGCAGCTTCGCTGGTCACAATGGCCGTGTTTCAGGGGCCACGGTTATAGCCGCAAAATGTCATCGCTCCGCGATGCCCGCCTGCGGGTTTGAGCCAACAATAAACCCGTTGTCTCGCCACCGACTTGCCGGTGACATTTTTGAACGCGGCCGGAGGCTTTTTCAAATTCAAATTCAAATTCAAATTCAAATTCAAATTCAAATTCAAATTCAAATTCAAAAAATTAAAACGCCTTGAAGTTGAATTTAAAAGCGCGATTGGGCAGCTACCCAATCCTCCCTACGCAGCCGATACAGGCAGTGCTCCTGCAACCCGCTCCCTGGCTCGACCGCCGGATGGTCAAAGTTTTCATCCGGGCTGAGGGTCATGCCCATTCTCTGCATCAGCGCTTGTGAACGCAGGTTCGGTAACGCGGTGAAAGCGACGATCTCATTAAGATCCAGCCGGTTAAAACCCACATCAAAGGCAGCAAGGGCGGCTTCGCTGGCCAGCCCTTTCCCCCATGCCGCAGTGCAAAGACGCCAGCCCATTTCCACGCAAGGGGTGAAGGGCAAGTCATAGCCGGGCGTATGCAGGCCGAGAAAACCGATAAATTTGCCATCGTCGCGGGTTTCCAGCGCCCAGATCCCCCAGCCGCGTGCTGCTATAAGTCCGCTACAGCGTTCTGCCATGCCGTCGCTCTGTTGCCGGGTCAGCGGTGCCGGGAAAAATTCCATCACTTTTGGGTCAGCATTCATGGCGGCAAAGGGGTCAAGATCCTCCTCGCGCCATTGCCGCATCAGCAGACGCGGCGTCGTGATTTCGATGATGGGGGTAACAACCGGAACGGTAAACTCTTCCATGTTTTCTCCTTGCTGATAGATCGAATTAGGCAGATAAAGCGGCGGTTCGAACGTGATAAACCGGGATAATATCCAGATGAGTGCATCGTTATCTGAATGGAGTAATATTTAGCAAACCAGAATATTATCCAGGATTTGCTTAACTCAACGCATCATTGAATGTAAAACTTCCCACACTTTCTCAAACTGTTGATAGCCATCGCGATCGAGGAAGTGTCCACCGCGTGGTATACCGTGGAGATCAGCATCCAAATCCTGACTGAGATGGAGTGAATGTATCGGGGCAACGATGCGATCATTGAGTGACAATAAAACGGCACGCTTGTGAATACGCTTTTTCAATAAATCGAAATCAAGTGGCAATCGGGTAAAACTCTCAAGCTCAGGTAACGTTTCAACGGATTGGCTGAAACCGGACACCATCACTGCGCCACCCACCGTAGCCGGGTTCTTAAGCGACTCGATAAAACGAAGCGCCGTGACACATCCCAAGCTGTGGCCGACAAAAAATGTATTCTCATCAACATGGTGTATTTCATTTTGCAATGTGAGTTGCCATGCCTCGTCATTCGGCGCGAAGGACTCGGGCATCTCTAACACATGAGCTTGTACGCCATGACGTTGTGCCTGCTGTTTCAACCAGGCGAACCAGTTGGAGTCTGGCCCCGCCGTAAAACCATGGATAATGAAAATCTTGCTTACTGCACTCATACCCTTCCCTTTTTAAAATAACTGAATGCATTGCTTGTGATTCAGCCCCTAAACTCTAAACAATATACTCAAAATTTTGACATTCAAAAACGCCGCCAACGGAGAGGGGAAAAACCGCGTTTTTTGCGCGGATTGTAACCAATACGGAAGGGCGGTGGCGATTGACTGCCCTCTGGTCGGTGCGGGCCGACGCCCACGGCCTTGAATTTGAATTTGAAAGCAGGTTGAGGCGGCAGCCCAGGATTTAGCGGCTTGGCCGACTTAACGCCAGCCACGCCAACACCGCTCCGGTGGTTTCCTGCTGTCGTTTAAGAATGGTCATATTGGCGCGCAGGTTGAAATCACGCAGGGGTTTATAAAGCAGTCCAGGCAGCGGAACCTGCTCAAATGTTGCAGGTACCATCGCCAGCCCCTGGCCGGCAGCAGCAAGTATTAATACGCTCAGCGTGCTGGAAACACGATGAGAGATGTTGGGTTCGGCACCCAGCGCTTGTCGCAGTTGTGCCAATTGACCCGCATCGGCGGCACCTTCAGTGGCATAAACCACCAGCTGTTCAGAGGCGATCATGCCCGGGGTCAAAAACGGCTGCACGGCCAGCGGATGGTCAGAGGCCATCGCAATAATCATCGGCCAGTCGCCGACCCGTTCGGCACTGAGCTGATCGTCGACATCAAACCCCATTTCAGGACAGTAACCGACGTCGATTTTACCGGCCATAATCGCTTCACCCTGCAACTGCGGTGCCATTTCGCGCAGTTCCAATTCGACATGCGGATAGGCGGCTCTGAAGGCCCGCATGTCGGCCAGTAATTTGCCGGTGAAGACAGCGTTACCGGCAAAGCCAACACGCACCCTGCCGGTTTCGCCACGCAGTGAACGCTGCACCACGGTTTTGGCTCTTTCAGCCTGCGCGACGGCCAGTTCGGCCTCCGCCCGGAAAAGCCGGCCGGCTTCGGTCAGTTCCACTTTACGGCTGGTACGCAGAAACAACGCGCCGCCAATCTCTTCTTCCAGCGACTTAATCTGCATACTCAGTGCGGGCTGTACAATATTTAACCGTTGTGCCGCGCGGCCAAAGTGGCCCTCTTCGGCTACAGTCAGAAAGTAACGCATTTGACGCAGGTCCATTTCATCGAATCCATCAATTAAAATGATTAATAGCTAAATTTAAACTATTTGTTTTGATGGCGGCAAGAGCCGATGCTGTGCGCAGAGAAATTCCTCACCATGCTTCAGGAGAAACGCTATGAGCGCAACATTGCAAGACCGTCAGGATATCGCTGACTTAATGAGCGGCTGGATCCACCGCGATTTGGCCGAATGGGATCAGTTACTGGCGCTTTTTCATGATGATGGCGTGATTGAAGTCACCTGGTTTGAAGGCCTGTTCAGTCAGTTCGTCGAAGGTTCTAAAAAGATGGGCGGCTCAGATTTTGCCACCAAGCATCTGATCGCTTCCCCGGTGATCACCTTTAACGGCAACCGCGCCATTGTTGAAACCAACGCCATCATCATTGGTGAAAATACCCAACTCGGTCTGGGCTGCAACGGGCACAACCGCTTCTACGACCTGGTGGAAAAACGTGACGGCGTTTGGAGAATTGTGAAACGTCAGTCGATTTACGACATGGGCAGTTTCACCTTCCCAACGGGATGGGTGGAAATTGATAAAGAAGAGGTCGGCAAATATCCGCGTGAATATGCAGCGCTGGCCTACTTGCTGGAGAAAAGCGGCTTTCCGGTCAAACGTGTATTTGCCACGAAATTCAGCGATCAGGAGAAAGAGATGAAAGCGGCTGGCAACCTATGGCTGAGCGCCGCTCAGTAGGACAGCGCCAAACCTCTCTCCCCCCGTTCAAGCAATTATCCGTTATCTTTCCCACTCTGTGGAAACTCGCGGTCAGTCGGGACTTCAGGCAGATCGTTGAGATCGGGCTGAATCCCGTCTGAGATATAATCTTTCGCGGCCATGGCCTGCTCATGGCCCGTTTCATCCCTCACCAGCACATGCTTAATTGTGCCATCTTCCAGGACTTCGCGGTGAATACCCTTAAATTCGCTCATAAGATCCTCTTTCTTAATGTCAAACTGAAGCCGGATGCACCATACCGACACTCTTGTGCTCACTATTAAGCGTAGTGGGTCACAGGGAAAACACGAAGAGTAAATATCTGAATATTCCTTCAGCGGGGACAACCTTTTCCTGATAAATTAACAAACTAGTCAGGATCACACTGACTTCCTCAAGATTTATCAGCGCACCGACAGGAGAAGGCATTTTGGACGCGAGTACTATCAACACACTTTTTTTTATTGGCGCCCTGTTGGTAGCAGCAAGCATTCTGCTCAGTTCGCTCTCTTCCCGGCTCGGGATCCCCATTTTAGTCATTTTCCTCGCTATCGGTATGCTGGCAGGCGTTGATGGCATTGGCGGCATCGCATTTGATAATTATCCGGCGGCCTATCTGGTCAGTAACCTGGCACTGGCCGTTATTTTACTCGATGGGGGTATGCGCACCCGCGCCTCCTCCTTTCGCGTAGCACTGTGGCCCGCCCTTTCCCTGGCTACCGTTGGCGTGCTGATCACCGCAGGCCTGACCGGTTTGGCAGCCGCCTGGTTGTTTAAAGTAGATTTGATTCAGGGGCTGCTGATTGGTGCGATTATCGGTTCAACCGATGCCGCGGCAGTATTTTCACTGATTGGTGGTAAGGGTCTGAATGAGCGCGTCAGCGCGACGCTGGAGATTGAATCCGGCAGCAATGACCCAATGGCTGTCTTCCTGACCATTACGCTAATTGACATGATTGCCAAAGGGCAGCATGGCCTGAGCTGGATGTTTGTGCTGGATGTGATTCAGCAGTTCGGACTGGGGATTTTCTTTGGTCTGGGCGGTGGCTGGTTGCTGCATAAGCTGATTAACAAGATTTCACTGGCTACGGGCTTATACCCGTTACTGGCCTTCAGCGGCGGCCTGATGATCTATGCGCTGACCGTCGCCATGGACGGTAGCGGTATTTTGGCCGTCTATCTGTGTGGTTTGGTGTTGGGTAATATGCCAATTCGCAACCGCCACGGCATTATGCAGACTTTCGATGGTCTGGCGTGGCTGAGCCAGATTGGGATGTTCCTGGTGCTCGGTCTGCTGTTGACGCCGAGCGATTTGCTGCCTATCGCCGCCGGAGCGCTGGCGCTCTCGGTATGGATGATCTTCTTCGCCCGCCCGCTGTCGGTGTTTGTCGGTCTGTTTCCGTTTAAGAACTTTACCCTGCGCGAGCGCTTCTTTATTTCATGGGTTGGCCTGCGTGGTGCCGTACCGGTCATTCTGGCGGTATTCCCGATGATGGCCGGTATTCCTCAGGCCAATTTGTACTTCAACGTAGCGTTCTTTGTGGTGCTGGTGTCACTGCTGCTTCAGGGCACTTCACTCGGCTACGCGGCTAAGAGAGCCAAAGTGATTGTTCCGCCGATGCCCACACCGGTGTCACGCGTAGGGCTGGACATCGACGTTTATAACAACTGGGAGCAGTTTATCTATCAGCTGGGCTCAGAGAAATGGTGTGTGGGCGCAGCGCTGCGGGATTTGAAAATGCCGCAGGAAACGCGGATTGCGGCACTGTTTCGCGGTACCGAAATGCTGCATCCGAGCGGCAGCACCCGCCTGAAAGAGGGCGATATTCTGTGTGTCATTGGCCAGGAAAAAGATTTGCCCGAGCTGGGTAAACTGTTCAGCGACAGCAATGCCGTGGTGCTCGACGATCGCTTCTTCGGCGACTTTATTTTACAGGCGAATGCCCCGCTGGAAGCCATTTCCCAGCTGTATGGTCTGAATCTGGAGGAGTCTGTCGATAAGTCGCAATCGCTCGGTAACTTTGTGATTAAGCTGCTCGGCGGTGAACCGGTTATCGGTGACCATATTGAATGGGATGGCCTGACCTGGACTATCGCCGAAATGGAAGGCAAAGATGTGAGTAAAGTTGGCGTGAGAATTGTGACGCAAAAAGCCTGAAAATTGATACATCGACATAAAAAAACGCCTGTCAGGTTTAACCTCACAGGCGTTTTTGCTTTCGCAACGTCAAACTTCGTTGACCTTACCTCAAACCATTATTGTGCAGCGGCTTGCGGATCTTTGTCGTAATCAGAACAAGACTGGTAGCCTTTATTCATGACATGACCGGTGTCGTTGAAGCTGACAAAGTAAGTCTGTGCTTTACCATCGCGCGGGGCGACAGCATAAGTCTGGCAAGTCCCTTTAGCATGTACCAACGTCGCTTCTGTAGACGGTGGTCCGGCAATGGCGCGTACCTGAGCTTTAGTCATACCCACTTTAACGTCGCTGACAACAGGCTCTTTAACGTAGCTTGCCGCACGATCGTAAGTCTGGCACCCAGCAAGGACTGAAACGGCTGTAGCAACAATAATCAACATTTTCTTATTCATGACTTCTTTCTCCTGAAGTGCTTATGTCCCATTAAGAGTAGAAGAGATAAGGATTTTTTCCAGTCCATATGACTTTTATTTATCAATTTCATCGCAAATTAGGTTTTTTCTGATAACCGGCTTTATTTTAAATTCCTGCCTTAATTCCCGTAAACAAGGTGTTAACCCGACGATTTTGTTCTATACCTGAAGGTTGTAAGCCCTTGAGCTTATTGCGCTTGATTTTACTTTTGGGACAAGGAGCCGTGTTCATGCCTTTGGATCGACGCCAGTTTTGTACGCTGCTCACTGCTGCTGCCCTGCTGCCACTCTCTCTGTCGCTGCGCGCCCAACCCCGAGAGGTTCCCGTGGAAATCCTGCATATCAATAAATCCGATGACGGAGTGCCCAACAGCCCCCTGCCATTATTGATTTACCATCATGTGATCCCACCGCAGGTAGTCGATAACGCAGATTATCTGGAGCACCTTTTTAGATCCAACGGCTGGCCGCCGCAGTGGCGTTATCCGGTTTATACTTTCACGCATTTTCATTCCAATACGCATGAAGTAGTAGGCGTGTTTTCGGGCTCTGCCAGGCTGCAATTGGGAGGAGAACATGGCAAGGTGGTGGAGGTAAAAGTAGGAGATGTGCTGTTGATCCCGGCTGGAGTTGGGCATAAACAGATTTCAGCCGATGATGATTTCATGCTGGTCGGGGCTTATCCGCCAGAGGTGAAAGCCGATATTTGCCACAATGAGCCAAAGAAAATGGCTGTGCGCGTCAAGGCCATTGCTCAAGTGCCGCTACCCCAGACCGATCCGGTGACCGGTCATTCGGAAGGCAGCATGCTGTACTGGCACGGTAAGAATTAAAGTATTAACGCAGCGAACGCTGCATAACCGTTACCTGTTCGTTGTCCACTTCGCGGGTTTCTACTTCCTGCCAGCCGTGACTCTTATACAACCCTTGCTGATCGGGTGTGTAGAGCCACAGCGTATCGACACCCGCTGCACGGGCGCGTTCAATGCTGGCCTTGATCAGCGCAGAACCAATACCTCGGCCGCGTAAATGGTGACGGGTGAACACTTCGCCCAGCCAGTATTTTCGTTCTGCGACATCATCAAGCTCATAGCGCATAACACCCGCCGTGCCGACGACGTCGTCATTTTCATCGAATGCTACCAGCACAAACTGGCGGCCTTTACTGCTCAGCCGCTGTTCAAGGCGCTGACGAATATACTCTTTCTGTGCCCAATGTGGAAAAGCAGACCACTCGCCATGCAGGTATTCTGTGATCACCTCGAGGTACTGGGGGACATCCACAAGGTTGGCGATTTTCACAGCACAGGCATTGAATGGGGATGAAATCTGAGTCATGGGAAAACCGTTTTAAGCAATCAGGGGAAACTAATTTGATGATTCCCCCTGCGAGTGTCAAGCAACGAAAGCACTAGCTCCACATTTCAGACTACTTATTCGCAGCATCTTCCCACTTATTGATTTCCCGCTTTTCCTGTCTGCGCAAACTTTCGCGTTGAATATCGGTCATCGTAGCGGGGTCCTGAACATAACAATGTTCAGTGGTAGAAAGTGAAGTACAGGAGGCCTGAGTATGGGTACGAACAGGCGCTGTTTTTTCCTGCCAAATACGCGGATCAGAAGGATCGATGTTGTTCGCCGTTGTTGCATGTGACACGCCCGCAATAAATAGCGGCAATAGCCACAGAGAAGTCAATTTCATGTCCTTATCCTCTTATGATTAATCATCACAGGGCCCACCGCCCTGCTTCATGGCAAACCTAAATTAGCAGAAATAGAGGGTTTAAAACGAGGAGATGCGGATTTCATCGATAGATAGAGTGATGCTTCAGGGGTTACTTTGGCGCAACCCCTGATTGTCTGATTGATTTAGCGTTTAGGGAAAATCCACAGATGTTCGACCGGCAGGGAAAGACGGCACATTTCCTGATTACGCACGTCGGTACCGTAGGCACGGACCACAAAATCGTCGGCTACGGTACGGAACAGATACTCCCAGCGGTCACCGAGGTACATGCTGGTCAGTAACGGCAGCTCTATCTGGTTACCCTCAGAGTTGTCGCCCATACGCACGCGCTCGACGCGGATAACAGCCGTCCCATCCTGACCCACTTTTACCCCCTCGCCCGCCTGGCCCCACAATACCCAGTCTTTGCCTTCAATCCTTGCCTTGCCGTCGGTCACTTCGGTCACTTTGCCGTGCAAACGGTTGTTGCTGCCCATGAACTCAGCGGTAAAGAGCGTTTTGGGTGAACCGTACATCTCCTGCGGTGTGCCCTGCTGTTCAATTTTTCCATTATTGAGCAACAGAATCCGGTCAGAAATTGCCATAGCCTCATTTTGATCATGCGTCACCATCAACGCTGACAAACCGAGCTTGATAATCAGCTCCCGCAGGAAGACACGCGCTTCTTCGCGCAGTTTGGCATCAAGGTTGGAGAGCGGCTCGTCGAGCAAAATCACCGGTGGGTTATACACCAGTGCTCGCCCTATGGCCACGCGCTGCTGCTGCCCACCGGATAACTGATGCGGATGGCGCTTGCCCAGATGGCCCAGGCCAAGTTGCTCCAGTACCGCCTGCACCCGCTGGTTTAGCTCAGTCGAAGCCACTTTGCGCAGTTTTAACGGATAGGCTACATTCTCAAACACGGTTTTATGCGGCCACAGAGCATAGGACTGGAAAACCAGCCCGAGATTGCGCTCTTCCGCCGGGATCTCGCTGCGCGAAGTACCATCATAAACGGTGTTTTTGCCAATCACAATGCGGCCCTGCGTCGGCTTTTCCAGCCCGGCCACAGCGCGCAGCAGTGTGGTTTTTCCACTGCCAGACGGCCCCAACAGTGATACTACTTCGCCGCGTTTTAGATCCATGGAGACGCCCTTCAGCACCGGGTTGTCGCCATAGGTCAGATGCAGGTTATCAACTGATAGTTCAATCATGTAATTTGACTCCGAAACGTAAAGCAATACCCAGACCTAACACCACCAGCAGGATGTTAATAAAGGAGAGCGCGGCAACGATATCAATAGCACCGGCGGCCCACAGGGAGACCAGCATCGAACCAATGGTCTCTGTACCCGGCGAAAGCAGGTAAACCCCGGTGGAATATTCTCGCTCGAAGATCAGGAACATCAGCAGCCAGGAACCGATCAGCCCGTACCGCGACAGCGGAATAGTGACATGGCGGGTGATTTGCCCGCGTGTTGCACCGGTACTGCGCGCCGCTTCTTCCAGCTCAGGGCCGACCTGCAATAAGGTAGAGGAGATCAACCGCAGGCCATACGCCATCCACACTACGGTGTAGGCCAGCCAGACGCTGAAAATGGTGCTGCGCAGAGAACGCAGCCACACGACCAGGTTGTCACGCAGCCATTGAGACCACCACATGTCTGACAGCCAGCCAGATTTGAGCGAATTGTCGAGCCACATCGGCAGGAACAGGAATACCCACAAGAACGCCAGACCGGCCAGCAGGCCTGGCACCGCTCGCGGTACCAGCACGCTGTAGTCGAGAAAACGCGTTACGCCGTCCGGCTTGCGGTGCATGGCGATACCAATAAAAAGGTAACAAATCACCGCCAGCGCGCCACCGACAACGCCGATAGCCATCGAGTTAACAATTGCTCGCAGCAGGTTCGGCTGTTCCCAGATCGTGCGGAAGGTATTGAGCGAGAGCTCATCCCATATCGACACGCCCACGCCCCAGTTGGAGATAAAGGCGCGCAAAACTACGCCCACCAGCGGCACGCCTATGGTCACAGTCAGCCAGAACGCGACTACGGCACCGGCTACCCAGCGCCATTTGCCGAGCGGCAAGGCGCGGGCCTGTGATGCTTTACCTTTGACGGTGACAAAGCGGTTGGCGGTGCGCATCAGGCGGCGCTGCAGCATCACCAACGGAATAGTAATACAGATAAGTACCACCGCTACTGCCGCCATCAAATGATACGACGGTGTTCCCAGCTTGTTGGTCAACTGGTAAAGGTAAGTTGCCAGCACCATGTTGCCTTCGGGGTCACCCAGCACCAGCATCAGACCGAACACCTCCAGCCCAAGGAAGAACAGCAATACCGTGGCATACAGAATTGCCGGGCGCACCATCGGCAAACTGACCGCAGTCATCACCTGCAAGGGGGAGGCACCGGCTGTGCGTGCAGCTTCCTCCACGTCCGAGCCAACGCTGCGCAAGGCGGAGGAGATATAAAGATAAGCGTGAGGAACATGGGTTAATCCGGCGATCACCACGATGCTCGACATATCGTAGATGTTCCAGGGAACAAAACCGAACAGGGACTGCGCCCACAGGGAGAAGAAGCCCACCGGCCCGGCGGCCACCACATAACCGAAGCCGAGCACCATTGGTGAGACAAAAATCGGTACCAGGATCAGTGGCTCAATCACACGCCGGCCAGGCAAGTCGGTGCGCACCATCAGAAAGGCCAATATGCCACCAAGTGGAATCGAGATAATCACCAGCCCGAATGCCAGAATAAATCCGCTTTTCAGCGCCTTATAAAAGTCAGGATCGGTGAAAATAAATTCAAAAGCTTCAAGACTGAAGACTTTCGATGGCGAGAAGAACGGTGCTGAAAGAAAACTTTGTATGACGATAAATGACAGGGGTATGTAAATAACGAGAGCCGTTATTAACACCACTATGCTGCGCGGCAGCCCCTGCCATTTTCGGCGCAATGCATTCATGTAACATCCCTTCGGTTAGCAGCAATATCAGGCAAGTATCGGAGGTTTTTCGTCCCCGTATTTACCCAGAATCATTCGCGCTACAGGCAGACGGCAATCGAACGACAAATCGGTCAGAAACCGATTTGAACAGCGTTTACGCTTACCCAAAGGATGAGCCTCAAGGATGAGGCTCATCAATCCCGATGAGCTTACTCAGGTAAGTGATTCGGGTGAGCGAGTGCAGCCAACGCACCTGTAGTGTGAAAGATGACGGGTAAATCTATTTGGCCGCAGCAGCGCGCCACTCTTTGATGTAATCGAGGCGTTTTTTCTGCTGCAGATATTCCAGCAGGCTTTCATCAACGGGGATCGGTTTGAGCGCATTGCCGAGCATTTTGGTCATGCCGTCGATGTCGTTCGTGCCTTCAATATCGTTACGGATTGACGGAATGTCAGCCTGATTGGCAAGAATGTTCTGTCCCGCTTCAGACAGGACGTAATCCAGCCAAAGTTTGGCGGCGTTACTGTTTTTGGCCTCCTTGCTGATAAAGGAGACGCGCGACAGCACCAGGGTATAGTCCTTCGGATAGGAGATACCGAGTGAAGGATCGGTTTTAGCACGCGCTTCAGCATAGGAGCCCAGAATGTTAAAGCCAATCAGGTTTTCGCCTGAAGAGACCCTTTCCATCATGGTGCCGGTTGATGATTGTACGGCCAGCCCGCCTTTCGCCACTTCGCTTAGCGTCTTGAAGTAGTTAGGGTCGGCTTTGAAATCCTGCACGGAGAGCATGAAACCGAGCCCTGATTTCTCAATGTCATAAGTGGTGACTTTTTTCTTGAATTTATCTGGCTGGCTGGCAATGAGTTTCGCCAGCGCGGTGTGGGAGTCCGGCACATCACCCTGTGGGATCAAGCGTTTGTTATAGATAAAGACCACGGGTTCGTAGGTCGTGCCGTAAGCTTTCTCTTTCCATACTGCCCATTTCGGTAATTTCGTCAGTTCCGGTGAGGAATATTCAGCGGCGTAGTCGGTCGCCAGTTTCAACGCCGTATCCATCGACGAACTCCATACCACGTCACCGCTGGTGCCGCCTGCCGCCTGCTCGCTGATATAACGGTTATAGAGTTCGGTACTGTTCATGTCGTTGTATTCGACTTTTACGCCCGGAAATGCAGCTTCGAAGCCCTGAATCAGCGGGCCCGCGGCCTTGGTATCGGTTGTTGAATAGATAACCACCTTGCCCTCTTTGGTCGCAGCATCTACGATTTTTTGATAGTCGGCCGGATACCCTTGAGGTAATGCAGACAGTGCAGAGGTAGAGATCAGAACAGCAGAAGCAATCAGAGAGAGACGTAATTTTTTAGACATTATTGTTAACCTCTAGTTACATTTGAGAAACTAAAAATCAACATAGCGCATAACATCTGACTGGCAATGGGGTAATTTTTTTATCTTTCTGAAGTGTGATTCGGGGCGTTTTTTAGGCAATTAACTCCATTAAAACCACGAAGCGAAGACTCACTGGCAAGCGGATGCTGAATAAAAGACACAAAAAAAGCCGCTAATTGCTTAGCAGCTTTCTCTTGTTGTTTATGGCGGAGGAGAAGAGATTCGAACTCTTGAATGGTTTCCCATCGCCGGTTTTCAAGACCGGTGCCTTCAGCCGCTCGGCCACCCCTCCGCAAACAACAACTTGCCTGAACGTTCAGTGCTTCAGACGGGGCGTAGTATACAAGACCGGATAAAAGATGCAAACATTATTTTTATTCCAGCTTGTTGATTTTATAAGCATTTAAACAATATCGCCAAACAACAGATACAAAAAAAGCCGCTAATTACTTAGCAGCTTTCTTGTGTTGTTTATGGCGGAGGAGAAGAGATTCGAACTCTTGAATGGTTTCCCATCGCCGGTTTTCAAGACCGGTGCCTTCAGCCGCTCGGCCACCCCTCCGCAACGAAGCGAACTATAAACATAG
>Ga0105855_1000353_pt1 | contig 22241 bp, 28 predicted proteins | sample OrgsoiDNA_201059_FD_89680 | JGI IMG/M metagenome (GOLD analysis project Ga0105855, IMG submission 89680) | Permafrost soil microbial communities from the Arctic, to analyse light accelerated degradation of dissolved organic matter (DOM) -... | ecosystem: Environmental > Terrestrial > Soil >... | reverse complement strand
TCATCGCCGTGGCCGTGGTGGCCCTGGGTGTTGATGTAGTCATTGACCGCGTCGATAAACGGCTGCGAAATCTCGCCGCTGTCGAGCAGCAAATAGGCGTTCGCGGTACCTGGCCCGCGCGGGGCGTCATGCTTGAAGAAAATGCGGTCAACGCTCAGGCCCAGCACGCTGGCAATCATGCTGCGGTAAATGGCGTCCGTGTGGTAATTCCCCACCAGGTTGAACTGGTTGCGGGCACGGTCGCGCAGTTCATCATCGGATTCCTCATTCGCACCGGGCACGGTCAGCCAGTCGTCATCGTTCACTACGCTGGCGATGCCGGTCACGGCGACGGGCAAAATGCGGTAATAGCCCGGCGCCAGGTTGTACCCGCTGCCGGTGCCGGTCGCGGTGACCGGTACGAGTCCGCTCTCCTGACCTGCGGGCAATGTGGTGTTTTTGGTGACCGACAAGGTATAAACCACACCGTTGATGCGCTCGGTTTGTATCAGCGTGCCCGCGTTGACCGTCACGGCGTTGGCCGCGCTGGATTTGTAAAAGCGCAGGGCACCGGCTGCGGCGCTGGCCGGTTTGGCTTCGATGTTCACCGCCCAGGCAAGCAGGCGCAGCATGGCGCCGGTCGCGGTCGCCACAAACATGTTGGTTAACACGACCTGGACAAGCACGTCTTTCAGCCATAACACCGGCGTGGTGGTCAGCTTGGTGATAAGGCGCCAGAACGGCGACATTTTCGACGTGTTGGTGACCAGGTTTTCGCCGCGCGCGATGTCGCGAAATTTATTGCTGATTTCGTCTTCGGTGGTCGGCATACCGCTCTCACGGAGGACCTGCTCAAAATCTACGGTCGGTTTCTCATTCATAATTCACACCGGTGCTGATAGGGCCGAAATCGTAGGTGTCGGCGGTGATGTACAGGCGCGACGCGCTTTCTTCCGTGATGGTAACGGTGCCGGGGACGAGTCGTTCATCACTCTCAACCAATAGCGTTAACTGGGTTAACACGTCACCGCGCATGGTCGGGCTACGTTCACCAATCAACAGCGCCGCGATGCCGCTTTCTAAAATGCTGTGGATCACGTCCTGGCCGATGCTGACGCGGTTGTTGCATAACCCCGGTTCGTTGCCGCTGTCGAGCGTGAAATTGCCGTCGGTTATCAGTAAATCGATGTACAGCGGTTCGTCAGTCATCCGGCTTGCATCTCCATAAATTCGGCCAGTTGTCCCGGCGAGATCCCGTTCGGGGCATTCACGTAGGTGTCTCCCGATGTTCTGTTATTGGTGATCGTGGTTTTGCTGTCGGATTTAACCTGTTTCATCAGACCTTCACGCGGCACGGCGGCGCTGACCTTGTTGCCGGTGACCAGGCTTTTACCGCTCAGGGTCGGCGCGGCTGTGTGGGCCATGCCTGGTGCGGGCACGCTGACCGGCACCTGTGCCTGTGCTGCCTGGGCGCGGGCCGTGGTTGCACCCTGCGGCATAATATTTTGCGCCGGTACGGCAACGCTGACCGGGGCCGGTACCCTGACGCCTTCGGGCGTTTCGGTGGTTTTCAGGTCGATATTGACGCCGGGGATTTTGTTTAGCTTTTCGACTATCCAGTTGTAGGTCGACGCAAAGGTGTTTTTCAGGATGTCGAACAACTTGCTAAACACGTTGCCGATGGTGTCCGCAAAGCCTTCAAACGCGGCCACCGGCGACAGGCCCAGGAAGAAAGCGACGGTATTGTCCCAGCCCTGGGAGATGCTGCCCCATACGTCGGCAAAGACCTGACCGACGTCCCCAATCACGGACATGACCCACTGGAATGCGTCGGTTTCTACGATGGCGGCTTTGAGTTCATCCCAGTGGGTGACCGCGTACCAGATACCCGCCGCCAGCGCGGCCAGGCCCAAAATAATCAGGGTGATCGGGCTGGTCAAAAGCTGCATGGCAACACCGGCGAACATCGTCGCGGCGCCATAAATGCGCATTGCCAGGGCACCGGCTTTTAACACGCCGTTCCAGGCAAACAGGGCGACACGACAGACACCGGTCCACAGCGCCAGTAGTTTGGACTGGATCCACAGACCGGCCAGGCCGATGCGGGTCGCCAGTAGCGAAGGGCGCAACAGGTTGAGCGTCCAGGTCAGTGCCTTCCAGGCACCGCCCAATAGAACGGCGATCCCTTTTAGGCCCAGCATGGTGAAGCCGAACACGCCCATGATGATATTTGCCGCTGCCCCAGCTAGCCCGAATGACAGAATGCCCAGCGTGATATAACCAAGCCAGCGTGCGATGTTGGGAAACATCTTCATCCAGCGGGCAAACATTGCGCTGGCATCAGCAACACGATTAATCAGTGGGTTAAGTACGGGTAACAGAGTTTCGCCAATCCCCATCCTGATATTTCGCCACACCTGTGTCATTCGCTCCCACGGGTCAACCATTCTTTCGGCCATTTCCTGCGCCCGCTTCATGCCGTCGTTGCGGCCCAGCTCGGTGATACTTTTATTTAACTGGTTCTGCTGGCCATACAGCTTTTTAATCACGTCGGCGCCACCGCCGAACGCGGCGTCAATGGCCTGTTGGGCCTTCACGTTGCCTTCAATGCTCTTGCCGTATTTGTTCTGCACCTTTTGCAGGATATCGCCCATAGGCAACATCTTGCCGGTCGCATCCACAAAACTCATACCCAGCTTTTGCGCGGCGGCGGGGGCGCTGCGTAGGAACTGCTCGTAAATGCCGCTGGACTCGGTGCCCAGAGTGCGTGATAGGGTGCCCAGCACGGCGAACTGCTCTTCCATGCTGACGCCAAAGTCGGCCCCGGCGTTTTTGGTGCCTTCCATCAATTCCTGCATGGTCGACATTTTGACGCCGAAATTTTGCACCATGTACGCGGTTTTGCCCGCTAACTGCTCGGCAAACTCGACGTGTCCCAGGCTGGACAGTTCGCGATTAAACCGCGAGGCCATCGCGCCGATATACTCCCCGGCTTCTTCGCCGCTGGCTTTGACGCCTGCGGCCAGCGTGTTGGCCGCCACGGTCACGCGCGGTAAATCTTGGTCGGCAAGCCCGTGCATCGCCCCTTTAATGGCGTAGCTGGAACTGACTACGTCAACCGCGCTTTTGCCGTAACGGTTACTAAATGCCACTGCGTCATTGGATAGTTTTCTTAATGTGTCTTCTCCCACCCCCTTAGATCCAATTTCAGCTAATGCGGCATTCATTTCATAGGCTGGCCCTAAAAAGCCTTTAATTGACTGTGCAACGCCCCACATTGCTGCGCTACCGATGCCTATTTTGGTAAATGACGCCTGCGATTTTTCCGCAAAGCCCGACAGTGACGACTGGGCCGTCTTGAGCGGTCGCGTCAGTTTGTCAATAAGGCTAAGGGTAAAATCTAAGTGGCTCATGTCAGGTTCCGTTCAGGGCTATAGCGATGCCCTCAGCCGTTTTATTGGCTTTCGTCTGGGCAAAATATTCATCCAGCCACAGCGCACGCGCGATGTTTTCTTCGCTGTCGTCGGCGTGGGGCAGGTAGTAGGAACGCAGGGCGAGATACTGCTCTAACGGGTTGGCGCGAATGGCCGCCACCCGCGCGGTCAGTTTTTTATTTCAATCTCAACCTGTGGGGAGTAAATCGAATTGACCTTCTCCACGATTTGCATTTCCAGGCCGGGATATTCGTCAACCAGCTTATTGAGTGCCTCTTTCGAATCCGGGGTCACAATGCGGCCCAGATAGGTGACCATTGGCGCGATTTTATTGGTGGCCGACATTTCGTTAATCAGGCCGTTGAACGCGGTTTTGTTCGGCTCAAAAACCAGTGCTACACCGGCCACGGCCATGGCAATGGTTTTATTTTTTGGGTTGCTCATTGTTCTAAATCCTTACGTTGTCGAATGATGCCCACCAGGGCGTTGTGTCTTACCGCGCAGGCGGTATAAAGGTTTTGGTACGCGGTCAGCGACGCGTCAAAATCCGTGCCGGTCGGCCCTGAAAGGCGAGGCAGGCTGACCGGGCAAAGGGTTAGCTGGTTTTCCTGATAGGGTTCGCTCGGCTTTATCAACACCTTGGTTGAACAGCCGGACATACTCATCAGAAGCGCAAACGTTGCTAAACACCGGCTTAATAACTTCCGTACGGGTTTCCCGTTCGGTGTGGATCTCATTGGCTTTTAACTCCGCTATTTTGGCTTCCAGCACTTCACCAGACTGTCGCGTCGCCTCAGTCACCACACGGCGCGTCAGGTCTGCGGACTCGTTGGCGGCCAGTTCGGTTTTTGCGTTATGCCAGCCGTGTGCCGCCCAGCCGAAAAAGAACACGGCGATCAGAATCAGCAGGTGACCCCAGGCGGCACGCATCAGCGCACCCCGTTATGTTCAAGGCTGAAATGGTTGCCATCTGGCTTAGTCTTGAACCGACCGCCCCAGGTGCCGCCCAGGCTTTCCCAATACTCGCCCAACGGTAAAAACGCTTTGCTGTCGGTCTGCCATATGCCGCCGATAAACAGGTTAAAGTCGATAGCCAGGCGCTGCATGTGCAGACTGTTGGCGATACCGGCGCCGGTTTTGGCGTTGAGTTTTGCCTGGTCCGGCGTGCGGTAGGTTTCACCCATCGTCAGGCCGTAGCCGTTAGCAAAAGCCCAGGTAATTAACTGGCCGACCATTTGCGTGAACTGCTGTTGCTTCTGGCTCAGTGTCATGGGTTTTCATCCCTCTTTTTGGTCAGACGTTGGTCTAACCAGCGTTTGAAATACTCTTCAATCACCGCGCTGCCCAATATGCCCAGGGCGCAGGCAACACCGATAACGGCCAATTCCGGCATATCGTCGAACTTAAGCAGCGCCAGGCCAGCCATCAGGGACACTGCTGACCCTAAAATCGTGCGGCCTATTAATTTGCGGGCGGTAATGCGCTCGTTGCTGACCATCAACTGACCGACGCCAATCAGGGCGCCGATCAAGATGAGTTTCGCAAACAGTGATGTTTCTCCGTTTGGCATAGTTTTAGCCTTTCAAATCGCGGGTATCGCGGGCCGACAGGTACGGCACGCCGTCAATCGCGATAAAGTCCGGGCTGGTGACCATGAATTTGATTTTCTTGGTCACTGTTTTGGCCTCGCTCGGCGTGATACCGACCACGTCCGACAGCATCGGCACGCAGCCGAACACCTCGATTTTTTCTTCTTCATTGCCCGCGTTGCCGTAGAACAGGAAGTCTTTTTCACCAATCCCGCGCCATGAGCCAGCGGCCCGCGCCACGGCGGTGAATTTTTTGAAGTTCAGCGCGTCGACTTCGATTTCTACTTCGGCGCTGACCGACCCTTTTACATGGCCGTTGGGGACACCGCGCGTTTGCACTGCGGTGCTGTTGTCGGTGATGGCGACCGTGGCGCTTTCAACGTGGATCATGACGCCGTCATAGTTCACATCGAAGGAGCCGCCGCTTAAACGTTCTGACATGGTTAGCTCTCCAGTGAGGTGTCGAGTTCGATACTGATGCTGATTTCTTTCGCCGACTCATACGGACGCACCACGATAAAAATCTGCACTTTGACCGACGACGCCCAGGCGATGGTGATGTCACCGGCTTTCGGCGGTTTCACTTCGCCAGGGAATTCAATCCCGTTGATTTGCGAAGTGATCGCCATTTCGCGCAGCGGCTTGCCGAAATAGGTTTCGTGGGCGGCGATGCTGCCTGGCGTACTGTTGAGCGAACGGTCAGCGATTTTCGGGATAGCCCGCAAACGCACCTTGCGCGACGCTTTATCGACAATGCGCACGTTTTCAATGGTCTGATAATCGCCGCCTTCGACGTCGAGCGTGCGACCGTCCGACCAGTAAATCCCGTCAAAATCGTGGTACCACATCGGCACGCTGTAGCGCTTGGCTTCCAGCGCCTGCAATACGGCCAGATCAATCTCTACGCCGGTGCCGTCAACCGGCAGGCGGTCACTGCCCAGGGCGGTGACCGCACCGGTGGCGACGCGGGCCGGGCTGTCGGCGATGGTGACCGAACGGTCGCACAGGCGACCGGCCAGCACGCCGGGTTCATTCCCCCACAGGCGGGGCACCAGCTGCACGCCAGGCGACGCGATTTTGTCCTGCAACGTCGATAAGCGTTCGACATAGGCCGACCAACTTTCATCAGTTTGCGGGCCGCCGACCGACACGGTGAACCACACAAAGCGGCCATAGTTGGCTTTCAGCGTGTTGCGCATTTCGGTGGCGCGGTTGATGGTGGCCGCCTGGTCGGTATCGAACGCCAGGACCACCCCTTCAACGGATGCGACGTTCTGCCCAGCTGTGATGGCGGCCATCCAGTCGGCATCGGCTTTGTAGTCGGCTGCGGTTTTATCGGGTTCTGGCAACACATGCACGAACGCAAACCAGTTTTGCCCGGCGTTGTTGCTGGCTGCGCTGACCAGGCCTTTTAACAGGCTGTCTTTCTCGCCCAGGGCTTTATCCAGGTCGGTGCCGGTATTTAACGCCTGGGTTTTGCCGGTGTTGGTTTCGCCATAGCCGACATACAGGACGACGCGTTCGACGTCCTTGGTGGTGCCGTTGAAGCGGTTAATCTGACTGACGCCGATGTTAGGCCATGTCATGGGTTTACCCTCTGATGTCCTGCGCGTTGACGTCCCAGCCGAAGCCGATCGCCTGCATTTGCCGCGCAAGTATTTTGTTAAATTCCTCGTTGCTCACCCCTAAAAACACGCGGCCCGGTAAGTCGATGGTCCAGGTGCGTTTTGCCGGTGTGCCACGCAGCTTTTTAATCAGTAGTCCCGCCTGGGCCATGCTCAGGGTTTCTATGATTTTCTTGCTTGATGGTTTTACCCACTTTTTGCCCTGTCGCATTTTGTAGCCCAGGGCGCGCAGTTTTTTAGCCTGGCGAGGTAATGCCATTTTGTTGGCCTGCGGCTTGCGTGGGGCACCGCTGGCGGTCATGTTAATGCTTGCGCCGTCTTGCTGGACCGCACCGACCAGGCCCGCCGCGATGGGCTGGGTGCCGTTACGGTAGTTGCCACCTTTCAGGTAGATGCGCACGCCCTGGATTTCCGGCATATCCCGTACGGCCAGCAGCTTGGGCAGGCCTTTCAGCATCTTGCCTTTTCCCCGCTTGCGCGGTGCCCACGGCGAGCCGTCCGGGGCGGTCTGGTTCCGTTGGCTGCGTTTGGCCGCCACGATGATCCCCAGCTTCGCTATGCGCCATAACAGGCGTTGGCGCTTTTTCGCGGGCAGGTCGGCGGCGGCCAGCGCGGCCCGCATCTGCTTAAGCTGACTTTGGTTCAGGTCACCGCGGATCACGATTTATCACCGTGCAGGCTCACGAACTCGGCTTCCGTTGCCGTCCAGATTTGCGGGTCGACCAGTGTCCAGCGTTTCCCCTGGGCTGGGATTTGGCCGCCTTCGTCCTCTTGCAGGATGATTTCGTCGGCCATCGGGACCACAACCTGCAACATGCAATAACCCTCGTCGTCAAACTCCGGGTCGACCGTGGGGTCGGGGAGCTTTAACTCGGTGTGCAATGCATTGGCGTGGTCAGTTACCCAAATAAGAACCAGGGCATAAACCAGACCAGGAGAACAGACCCGGAAAGGAAAGCGGTCCCATGACAGCGTGGCGTCATAGCGCAGTACGCCGATACGCTTTTGGCCTAACCCCAGCGCTTTACCGCTGCGTATTAATTCGCAGTTTTCCTGCCCGCTTTGGAACATCTGCATGACGTTGGGCGTCAGGTTGTCGGTGATAAAGGCGGTCAGGCTCTCTATCTGGTTCATATCAAATGCACCCCGACGCGCGGCAGTTTCAGCATGTTGCGCATCACGTAAGCCGCCTCGGCCAGCAGGTTGGCGCGGCTGTCGGTGCTCTCTTGCCCTGGGTGCGACTCACGGCGGCCAATGGTGGCGAACTCGCCCAGCAAATCGGCTTTCGCCCTGGCATAGACGGCTTTTTTGTACTGGGCCGTCAGCTGGTTTTCGTTGCCCATCTTGGCGCCCGGCACGTCAATGGCCTGGTCGTATCCCTTACCGGCCCAATGGCTGACCACGTCGGCGAGGGTGTCGTTGACCTCACCAATCGCCGCCAGTACCGCAAGCGCAGCGGTGTCCGGTGGCAGGTCGGCGGGCAGGGTGCGCGACTTTTGAAATTCGCCCAGGTTCAGGTCCGGCCAGAACGCCACGCCGTTGGTGATCGCCTCGGTCTGGTATGTCACCGGTTTACCGCTGATGCTGAAACTTGGGCCATCCATCGGGTCATACCTCTTTTGCACTGTGAGAAGCGGGCTAACGGTTTCCACGGCCAAAAAGCCTTTCGGGCTTTATGCCTCCACCGCGCCCGCCCCGGCTTGCCGGTAGTCTTTATTCCGCTGTGAGGCCATTAATACGGGCGCGGATTTTCGCGCGCATGGTCTTCACACCGGCGTTTTTGTTGTACTTCTCAGCCTGGGCCAGCAGGGCGTCGGCTTGCTCCAGAATGTCGACATCCTCCACCGCCGTGGCGCGGGGTTCGCCGTTGTGGTCGCGCAGCAGGTAAAGCCCGGCGAACTTGAACCACTTGGCGTTAATGTCTTCATGCAGGCGCCATTTATCCCGGACGTTGTTAAACGTCCGGCTGAAATAAGGTTCAATACTGTGGCCGCTGGCGGCCTCGTCGGTTGCCCAGGCCAGCACGTTGTCGGCAATAAAAGTCGATATCGTGCCCTTGAAGTTTTCCGGCGTGGCCTGACCTTCGCTGATGGCGATATCTGCCCAGTCGAGCGCCTTTTCCATTTCCCCCGTATCGAGCAACCAGATCACGCAGTACACCAGGGCCGGATTTGCATAACGCTTGTCACCGGCGAGGTAGGCTTCGACCGTAGGCAACCAACGCGGCAACAGGTGATCGCGTTTGAACTCCACGCGGTCAGCCGTGGTCGGCAGGCTGCGCAGCTGTGCGACGTCGCTTTCCAGTTCCAGCTTTTGCAGGTGGAAACTCACCGGCGACGCGGTCAGCGCCTCGTGTTTATCCAGTGCTGTGGCGGCCTTAATGCGTGCGCGGTGGCGCTGACAGGGGGACATAGCCATCGTTATTCGCTCCCGTCTTTGGCTGGTTCAGTCACACCGGTTGCCAACGTCAACTTGTCGTAGGCGGCATAAAGTTCGTCATGCTCTACGGCGTAGCCTTCCATGCGCAGATAGCTGTTTTCGAAGCGTTTGCGGTCGTCGTTCCATTCGGCTTTACGCTTGCGGGTACCTGCCTGGGTGTAAATGTGCAGGTTGTCCAGCGTGGTGACGATCAAACGGCCTTCTGGCATAAACGGCGGCGTGTACGCGGTGCGGCCAGCAATCTGACGGTTGATTAACTGCGCGGCCACTTTCTCGGTCGGACGGTCAACCATGTTCATCATGGTGGTGGCGTCGGCGCCGATAAGGTCAGCGGAGACCAGGACGACCAGGCGCGGGTCGTTGCGAAACGGCTCGTAAATGCTGGTATGCACCAGGTCAGTGACCGCCGCGTCGAGGCCGACAAAGTCCGCACCGGCCCCGCCGATGGTGACGTCACCGGTGATAACCTGCGCAGCTGATCGCGTTTTAACAATCTGATGCCAGCCGACGTTGACGTCTTCACCGTTCGGGTTTGCGTCCGGGTCGGTGTCTTCGGCGGCGCTGGTACCGTTGAAGGCCACGCGCAGCATGTCGAGCGCAAAGGATTCATTGCTGAACGCCTGGATGCGCTGGAAGAATTCTTCCTCGCTGCCAGAGTTGGCCCAGATAACCAGCAGGGAATACGGCAGGTAAGAGCCGGAATCCGTCTCGACCAGCTTGTAATCGTTACCGTCGACGCCCATCGCACGGGAGAAGCGACCGTCTTTTTTACGCCCGGTATAGATGCCTGGTTTGCCGGTGCTGACAACCTGGCCGTTGACCTGGTCGACGTCCATCACGTTTACCAGGCGCAAGAACTCGGACTCTTGCAGCAGCGCATCGCGCAGCTGCGTTTCTTTCGGCGGCGTCAGCGAAAAATAACGCGAGGTGTCCGTTTGACCGTTAGCCTTTGCCAGGCCAGCGGCATATTTTCGAATTAACGCCTCGGCGGCGGGTGTTAAACGCATATTGTGTGTTTCCTAAAAAAGTGAGCAGACGAGTGCCGGGCCTAGGTAAATTCAAACGGTTTTTTGCTACCGCCTGGCGCACGGTTAGGGCGCTGCGTGCCGTTGCCTTCCTGTGCTGACAACTTGGTCATGACGTCGGTCAACTGCGTAGAAAGCAGGGTCAGTGCGCTGGTTTTACTGTCAATCTGGCGGCGTGCGCTGAATTGGCGGCGGGCACGGCGGGGCGCTTTGGTCGATTTGACGTTAAACGCCTTCATGGCTTTCACCAGGTTGGATTTTGCTGCACTAAATTCAGCCGCGACGACTTCGTCTTCCGGGTTCTCGGCAACTTCCTGCGCCAGGTCGGATACTTCGGCGGCGGCGTCGGCGATTTGGTCGGCAATGTCTGCCACTTCATCGGCGGCCAATTCTGGCGTATCGCTGTCCCCGGCGCCTTCGGCGGCGGCCTGACCGTCGTTCAGGAGTTGGATCATTTGCTCTAAGAGGGCTTTTAATTCATCCATCTTTTGTTCCTCGCCCTCGTTGGGCTTGTCGGTGTTGGGTTCTGGTGTTGGCGTAAACTCTTTACGGGTTGAAAATAATTTCGACAAGAAAGAGGGTTCTTTTTTCTGGTTTTTTAATTTACCCAAACTGAATGTTTCTAAACTTCCGCGCTCAGCGGGTTTTTCTTCTCCGGCTAATTGAAACTTAATTTTTTCGGTGCCCAGGCTGGCCGGAATATCTGTGACGGCAATGCCCATTAGATATTCGCGACCGCTTCCGGCAAAGTCGCCCATGAATTCAGCAGAGGTAAATAACTTCTGCCCGTCTTCATTGGCGCAAATAAGAAATCGATTAGGGATAAGCTGCGCATACAGTTTTACAACGCCGTCCACGGTTTCGGTTTTTAGCGCGTCGACTTCGCCCAGGTTGCAGGTGAATTCGCGTTCGCCGTATTCGTACTGCGGATGGTGCGGCCAAATCAGCGCCGTATACGTGTCGCGGGTGTAAGTCTCTGCCGCATCAATTAACCACTGCGGCTCGATGGTGCGACCGTCCACAGCCTGGCCGGATGTGGCAATGCAAAGCCAGTCTGTGCGGTAATTAGATTGCGGCATAACAAACCTTAATTAATCAGTGAAATTATCAAACGGTATTCTGTGGAGGGCAGTATTACGAAATGGAGAATATCGCGCACCCACTTTATTTCGGGTGTATTCGGTTATATAGGGTTAGCCACTCATTGCCGAAATTTAATGATAATTTCGTTTCTTTTTCCTCGTCATAATAGCCGCATGGCTAAATATTCGAACGAAATAAAAGAGGCGGCCCGCGCGTTATATATTAAGCGCTGGTTGCCGAAAGATATCGCGCAGGAATTAAACATCCCGCCGCGCACGGTTTACCATTGGGCTGACGTCGGCCAGTGGGCTGGCTTGCTGCCTGCGGAATCTATCGAAGACTCCATCGCCCGCCGCGTTAATCAACTGACTAACCGGGAGAAAAAAAACGCGCTGGAGTTGGAGGAGCTGCGCGACCTGGTCGCGGCTGACGTGAAGCTGAAAGGCCAGCGTAATAAGCACGCCGAAAAGATGGCTGAAATACAGGCCCGCAACATGGTGGCCTATGACGGCGACGCGGGCGGCGGTGAACCCGGAGAGGGGCGCAAAGGTAAGTACAAGAAAAACGACGTGTCCGCAATCACGCCGGAAATGCTCGACACCTGGGCGCGTGAACATCTGTTCGCTTACCAGCTGCATTGCCGCGACCATAAAGATGAAGACTGGCGCTTCATCCTGAAAAGCCGTCAGGTCGGCATGACCTACTATTTTGCCTGGGAAGCGTTCGAAGACGCCGTTAACAGCGGCGACAATCAGGTGTTTTTCTCGGCCTCCCGCGCCCAGTCTGAAATATTCCGCGAATACATCATCCAGATCGCGCAACAGCATTTTGGCGTCACGCTGACCGGGAAAAACATCCGTCTCAGCAACGGCGCCATTCTGCGTTTTCTGTCGACCAACGCCAGCACGGCGCAGGGCTTTAACGGTCACCTGTACGGTGATGAAGTCTTTTGGATCCCCAAATTTACCAAGTTGCACGAAGTGGCGTCAGCAATGGCGACGCATAACAAGTTCCGCACGACCTACTTTTCAACGCCCAGCGCCAAAACGCATCAGGCATATACCGTGTGGACGGGGGAAGCGTGGAGCGAAGACGACCCGAAACGCAAAGGTAAGGTCTTCCCCAAAGAGAAAGCGTTACGTGAAGCGGGCATCCGCTGCCCGGATGAAATCTGGCGGTACATCATCACGATGGAAGACGCCATCGAAGGTGGACTCGCCGCCCTGGTCGATATTGAGCGCCTGCGCAACAAATACAACCCGACAGCTTTCGCCATGTTGTACATGTGCCAGTTCGTCGACAGTAAAGATGCGGTGTTCAAACTGGCGGCCCTGGTGGCCTGCGAAGTGGATGCGGGAACCTGGGGGGATTACGACCCAACCGCCGCCCGGCCATTCGGTAACCGCGAAGTGTGGGCCGGTTTTGACCCGTCGCGGTCAGGCGATAACTCCACCTTTGTGATAGTGGCGCCGCCCATACATGACGGGGAGCGCTTCCGCGTTCTCGCTATTTACCAGTGGCAGGGGCTTAACTTCAGCTGGCAGGCCGAACAGATAAAGCAGCTGCGGCGCCGTTTTAACATTACTTATATCGGCATCGATACAACCGGCATCGGTCGCAGCGTTTACGACCTGGTCAGCAAGTTTGCCCCCCGCGAAGCCAACGCCATTTTGTACAGCGTCGAAAGTAAAAACCGGCTGGTCATGAAGATGATCGACACGGTCGAACGCAAGCGCATCGAATGGGCGAAAGACGCCCAGGACGAAACCAATAAAGAGCGTGCGGAAATAGCCCCCAGCTTTATGGCAATCAGGCGCACCACAACGCAAAGCGGCAACGCGCTGACGTTCGTCGCCGAACGGTCAGACGCCACCGGCCACGCGGACGTTTTCTTCGCTATCTCCCACGCGGTGATAAACGAGCCTATCGACTACGAATTTGACAGCCCATCACTATGGGCCTTTGGATAAGCAGCATGACAAACAAAAAGCGCAAGCAGACTAAACAGCACGGCGCCGCCGCTGCAAAACCAAAAACGTTTACGCCTGGGCAGGGAAGTGTGATCACCTTCGGCGAACCGGAACCCATCCTGACGACGGGCACGGATTATCACAACATCTGGTACGACAACGATTATGACCACTGGCGCTTGCCTATCGATCGGCTGGCGCTGGCCCAACTGCCTAATCTCAACGGCCAGCACGGCGGCGTACTTTATGCGCGGCGCAACATGGTGGCCGGTGGTTACCTGGGCGGCGGGCTGACCACGGACCAGGTCGAACAAATGGTGTTTGATTACCTGCTATTTGGCGACGTGGCCGTCCTGAAAATCCGCAACACGTTCGGCCAGGTGATCGACCTGTTACCGCTGCCGTCGCTGTATCTTCGTTGCCGAAAAAATGGGGATTTTGTCGTCCTGCAAGAAGGGCCCGCGCTGATATATGACCCGCGCGACGTGGTGTTTTTCAAAACCTATGACCCGCGCCAACAGGTTTATGGCCTGCCAGATTACATTGGCGGTATTCACTCGGTGTTACTCAACAGCGAAGCCACGATATTCAGGCGCCGGTATTACAACAACGGCGCTCACATGGGTTTTATTTTGTATGCCAATGACCCCAACATCACCGGCGAGGTGGAAGCCGAAATTAAAAGTAAAATTGAGCAGTCAAAAGGGCTGGGCAATTTCCGCAACATGTTTATTAATATCCCTAAAGGCGACCCGGAGGGCGTGAAGTTGATGCCAGTCGGGGAAGTGAGTGCGAAAGATGAATTTGCCAGTGTGAAGGGGATCACCGCGCAGGATGTTTTTACCGCGCACCGATTCCCGGCTGGCCTGGCGGGCATTATTCCGACCAATGGCGCGGTAATGGGGAACCCGGAAACGGCGCGCGATACTTACCGCAAAGATGAGGTTATCCCGCTACAGCGCAAATTTATGAATGGGATTAACGGCGACCGGGAGATCCCCGAGCATTTACAACTCAGTTTTGACGTTGAAATCCCAGTCATTAGCGTGGATAAGGGCGAAAAATGAGCACAAATAAGGTAGAATCCTCCCCATTGTTGGCGCTGGCGTGCGGGGTAGTAAACATGCGCATTTTTAAAATTAATTGTCCTGAATGCGGTTCACCGGCCATCATTCGTAAATCAGACTGGAAAGACAAGAAACTGGCGGATTTATACTGCGCCTGTTCAGAAGTGGAGTGCGGCCATACTTTCGTATTCAACGCGACGTTTTCACACTCACTCAGCCCCAGCGGGCTGACCGGTAACAAGCTGGTTAAATTCTTAATCGACCAGTTGAAGCCGGATGAAAGGCAATTTGCGCTGAATCTGCTCTCCGGGCAGGCTGTATAAAACAAACCCCGCTTATATTGGCGGGGTTTTTCGTTAAGGCTTGAGTAATTCACTTAAAATCGCCAGACGTTCCCCAGCTGGTAAGCCTTTATAGTTCGATGCCCAGCGCAGTGCCTTTCTCTTTATTCTTTGTCGGTCGATATAATCAACACCGGCATAAGCTGCGCTGTAGGCTGATTCCGCATCATAATTCATCCATATTTTTTCTGTTCGTGGCCCGCCTCGTGTCATGACCTGAAATTCCACCGTGCGCCAGCCGCACAACAATTCATCATAGAGCTTGGACGGATATCCCGAAATAATGACGTCTGCGGATACATTTTTCAGGGTGGCGATTAATCCCCGATGATCATCAGGTGTGTATTCGAATCGGTAACGGTTTCGGCTGGTTCGTGTTGCAGGCAAATATGGTGGATCTGCATAAATAAGTGTGCGGCCATAATTTTCAAAGGAAGCATTTGTCAATGTTTTAACGGCATCTGCAACCTGAATAAACAGGCTATTCCCCAGCGCATCCAGAAAACCGGGGTTACTTTGACAAAAGGTTTCAACCGTTTCCGGGTCGATATCTAGGCCGATAGTCCTTTGCGCCGGAGGCTTTCTCAGCATAACAGTGCCGCTGCCTAAGTGTGTTTCAATGTAGGTATCGTGGGGGGGCATTTGGCTGATGATGGCCTGATATGCGCCAGAAGCCCCTTTGCTTCCTAAGTATCCCATTTTGCCTCTCTCTTTATTCGTGATTGTGCTGCAGCATAGATATTTTCGACTGTGCTGCCTGGTAGCCGCTGCCACAGACAGCTATGTCTATATTTGCCGGTATGGCCAACACAGACGCAAACGTCTGTACTCGATACGCATCAGGTCATTTTCTTTCTTACTGCTCTTTGTTTTTCTACGATAAATCGCCGTAAAGTTGTTAACCGCTCCTTCCTTTCCTGTTCTTTCCCCCGACCTAATACAAACAGGTCGCCGTCTGCTGTTGATACATAGCGACGGTTATCAATATTGATGCTGCCGCCCATTGCTAACGACATCGCCTGAGCTTTATCGATGCTAATACCGGCCGTAACGGCTGAATCCTGAATTAGTGCTGCTTTATGTTCGGCCTTGTTTAGGCGTTCGGCTCTCGATTTGGCCGTTTCACGCGCTTTTTCCTCGGCTTTCTCCCAGGCTTCATGCATTGGATTCCCTTCCGGGAACGGATTTTCATGCTTTTTCGGTGCTGCCGGTTCGCTTCTCAGCCTGCGTAACAGTGCGCGGCGGTCTTTATCGGTGAGCTGATTCAAATCAGAGGCAATATTCTGGACAATTCTGTCTGCAACTCCCGGATTTTCGTTTGAATTTTCCTCTCCCGTAGAGTTATTGACAGAACTCCAAGGGACGGCGGGGCCGTCCGGTAAGGTCAAAACCTCCCTGGCTTCGTGCTGTTCTGCGGCGGTTGGCGTCTTTTGTTTGGCGACAATCGTCCATGTTTTTAACCGCGTACAGACGCGGGAGTCCTCGCCCAAATGCGGCGAGAAGACCCCGAAAATCTTTTCCGTGACTTCGCCGTAGGCGTTCGGCCTTTCTCCGCCCTCATAAGCCAGGCGCACGGTGTAACTGTTGCGGGGGATCAAAACGCCGCCCTGACGCATGATGTAGGTAGCAAAACACCCGGCGTCAGCCGCCGACATAACCGCATCCATCGCCGTATCAGGTAACAGCTTTTGCCCGCGTTTATAGGTTTCAGCTTTAATCAGGTTGCCTACCAGCTGGTTATTCAACTTGCGCAGCTCACGCCAGACCGTGACCGGTGGTGTGCCAATCGGCTGGTACTGACGGATGCGGTGACGGGATGCCCAGGCCATTGCCAGGCGGGCGGTTTCTTTCAATGGCTTGCCGGTGTCGTGGTCTTTCTCACCATCTAACGCGTAACCGTCGATGTTCTTCGAAATGTATTTTGCGATGTAGGCCGTGGCGCTGCCCTTTCTCGGGTCCAGGCGTTTGGCCGTGAAGCGTGCGCCGGTTCGTTTGCCCAGTTCGGCGCGATCTTCTTTGATGGCATAGTCGCGCATGATTTTGGTGATCGCTTCGCGTTCGTGCGGTTGCATGAATAACAACAGGTGCCAGTGGGGTGTCTCGTCGTGATGCGGTTCGGCAACGCGGAATCCGTAAACGCGCAGTTCTTCACGGCTCAGTTTTGAACCGATACGCGCCCAAAGGTTGGTAAGGTATTTTTGCGCCTGTTTCACATCGCTGTGATTCCACTTTGGGTTAGCGTGTCCGCTGGCGTTCGTGGCGTGGTATTTCGACGGGCAGGTGATCGTATAGAAGACGCCAACGTCGCCGCGTGACTGGGCGACAAACTCTATGCCTTTCATGCGGGTCATGAGTTCGCGGCGACGGTTTCCTGGATTGCTGACGCTGGCATCGACCATAGATTCCAGTGATACGCGATTGCCTTCGAGGTCTTCCAGTTCGTGAGATTTGAAGAACTCGCGGTTCTTTCGGCGCTGTTCCAGCCAGTCGGCCAGGGCGTCGCGGCTAATGTACGGCGTTGCACGTTTGTGGATACTGCCGATTGCGCGGAGTTGGTTCTCTCGCCAGTCACATCGCAGCCGCCATAACTGATGCTCCCACCAATCAGCATTAATAAGACGAGACAGCGCCGACACAAATACAGCACGGTCGAGCGGTTCCGGTGGTAGTTCGACGGGTGCAAACAGCGGCTTAAGCTTTTTCCAGTACGGTGGACGCACGCGTAGCGCGTGCACTTCAACGGCCATGTGACGATAAATAAACAGCAGTTCATCATCTGGCAGGGCGGCGGCATCGCCTCCGCGTTCCTCAATGGCCGTGGTAAACATTTCGTTCAGACGCCCGGCGACTTCATTCGCCAGCGTTTTGACGCGCGGCTTGGTGAACTCGGCCAAATGGCAGTATGACGGGCGGTAATAGGCGATGAATTCGGAGTCATGGCCGGTGCTCACGCCGTGGTATTTGCGAACGGCGTCCAGACGCAACAATGCATTCTTAATGGTACCCATCAAAAACGCATTGGTGTGTTTAGTCCCGCGATTGGCGCGAAGCCATGTAATTTTATTCTGATACGGTGATCGGATGAAAAACGGTTCTTTCTGGAATCTGGCTTCCACGCCTACCGGCGACTCTGCCCATGTAGATTGTTCGCGTTCGTAGGTGCTGCGCTCGATGGCCGCGCGGGTTTTCAGCAGGTCATGCAGAACCTGGCTACCTTCATCCTCCACGTCAACGCCGTCTTTTTTCAGACGTTCAAGGTGAGCTGTGACGACTGGGTGCGGCTCAGGTGTTGTTGACGGGGGCAAAATTGCCGCTGGCGTCATATCGACGCCGATTGCGACTAATGGGTCATTCCACGCGAAAGCCCCGGCGAAGCCGTCAGGCTTGCCAGAGCTAAAAGGTGGTGCAGGAGCTGGGGCCATGCGGCCCCGGTTGTGGACTTTCATTCGCAGTCATCTTCCCTATCCTGAAACCCAGCCATCAGTAATGAATCCACGGACGGATCTGGCGGTAGGTATTTCGGATTGTCCGGGGTGATTTTTGCGATGATTTCGGGCGCGAATTTAATACTGTTGGCCGCTGCGCCAATTGAGCGCGGGGCGGTAATTCCGGTTAGATTGAACTCACAGAAAAGGGCGCGGGATTTAGGGGTGTCACTATTCGAAACGACAACCGGATAACTCCTTTCGGCCAAACGACGCAGAATGACCTTAAGGCGCAGATGATCAGCCATTCCGAACGGGCCGGAGTGGTAGGAAGAAAAATCTGCGCTTTGACTTGCTGGCAGGTACGGCGGATCGCAATACACAACATCACCAGGGCGAACCATGGCCAGCGCTTCGGCGTAGGAACAGCAAACAAACGTTGCCTTTTTGGCTTTCTCGGCGAAAGCGCGGATCTCAGCCTCTGGAAAATACGGGGCTTTATACTTCCCGAAAGACACATTAAAGCCACCTGATTGGTTGTAACGGCATAGACCGTTATAGCAATGGCGATTTAAATAAAGAAAATAAACTGCGCGGATGAATGGGCTATCGACGGGCAAATTAAAGGCCAGCCGCTTTTTATAATATGTAGATTCATTATTCGCTGTTTTAAATAAATCCTTTGCAACACAGATGAATTCCTCCGGCTTCTTCTTAATCACTTCATACATATTGATTAAGTCCGGGTTGATATCAGCAGCCAGATACTCGTCATAATCGGTGTTCATCATCATGGCGCAGGACCCGGCGAACGGCTCAACCAAGCGTTGGCCCGCGGGCAGATGACGACGAAGTATTTCGCTGATACGCACTTTTGAACCCGCCCATTTTAAGACGGTTCTATTAGTTTTCATCAGTAGCCCCTTTCAGGTACCGACTGATAGCATCAGGATCTAAGGCATGGACCGGTGATATGGAAAGCGACACCCACTTTAGGCCAGTGAGGGTACAAGGGAAATCGCAAACATGAGTGATAACAACTTCATGCACCCAGCCCGTATAAGCCTCGTTTTCCCATTCTCTCAAGATAAGATGATCGTTGACTTTAAAATCTCGGTCATTGATACGGCTCTCCGCTGTTTTCTGACCACAAATGACCGCCCGCATATATTCCGGGGCTATTTTCAGTTCGTGGATAACAGGTATTGGCTCAAGCTTTGCACCGGCACAGCGCTGGAATGCTTCGGCCACACGCTGTTTTTCGTCTCGGTCTGATGCAAGTTTTTTAACGGCGGTAATTGCGGCTGTAGTAGTTCGCTCAATATCCACGCTGTCGATGATGTCAGCTTTAGCATCGGCACCCATGATCGCGAAAATCAGCGAATCCCAATGCGGCTCAAAGCTTAGTGGTTTGGGAATATTCATCAGGTTTTGATTTTCTGTTTTTAATCGGTCAATTTCACCAGCCTGATTAATAAGGGCGCGACTTACTTCGTTACACAAGTTTTTTACAGTGATACGGCCAAGAGGCGCTTGCCTTAGTAAAATATCTTTAATTAGCTCAACTGATTTAAGGGCAATATTTAATTTAGCCTGTTTTGACGTCATCATTATTTAGTTCCTTTTGCTGATTTTTGGATGCAGAAAGCCCGACGCGTGAGCGCCTATTTATTTTTTGGCTGTATTTAAACTTCTAGAATTCGGTCAGATGCCGAAATGAAATTAGGCAATGCATGGCCCCATTTTGACAGGCTGTTCATTGCGTCGATTATCTTTTCCCTCTGGTAATCGCTGAAAGCTTCGAACGGTTTACCAATGTCAGACGGTGAAAATAGCTTGGGTGTACGGCGGTTCGATAGCGTCAGCACCACGAATTTGAAATCATCACTACCAGCATTGAAGCGGCGGCAGGCGGTGTTTTCAGTTCGTTTAAAAAGCCGACGTGCCTTTACCTGAAAGTCTTTAAAAGGTAACGGCTCGACCTGCTGGTTATTTGAAGGAAACATAAGCCCTCCCGTAAATCTTTAAGCAAAAATACCCATCAGCCTGGCGAACCAGCGTGGTTTGTTATGTTGGCGAGCCATAAACGGCAGTCGGCGGCCTTTGATGAATTGCACTTCGGTGGCCTTCGGCTGGAAGTGGCGACCGTCTGGTGTTTCAATCCATCCGCGTTGGTGCGCTCGGTGGGTAATTTGCTGGCCGTTGGTCAGCATGTTTGCCAGTGACGGACATTGTGCGGTTGTCATACGTGTGCCTCGTGCAAATCATTGGGAAAGGGGGCGGGAATTCGTTCTGAGTTTTCCCAAAGTTCTGCTGCGGCTTTAATGATGGAGGCTTCTTTACTGCCTGCATAAGCTGCGGCACCTGCCAAATCGAGAAGCCGCTCACATGCCCAGTAACGTTCTGCAGGCGAATGCGCCGCTGTTTTAGTTGCCGCAACTAATTGGCGTTGGTCGTACATGCTCAAAATACGATTTGCAGCTGCGTAAAATGGGGCTGTCATGCTGCGTTCTCCTTCTGTCCGTGCAGTTCGTCTATGTAGCCAGTCGCTTGGGCCTGCGCATCGAATAACCCAAAAGACTGATCACTCAGGGTTACTTCGTAGCGGGTAATCAAATTGATAACGGTTTTAGGTCTACGAACTATCAGGAAACCGCGATATACGGATGAATGGCGGCTCACTTCTTTGATTGGATACATTGCTTAGCCCGCACAAGTATTCAGTGATGGAACACCGAGATCATTTGCGAGGTCGGCGGCTTTTTTAATCCATTGTTTACGCCATTCATAGCGCTCAGGCGGGCGTTGGCTGGTAGCTTCGAAAACCATTTCTTCCCATTCATTCCATAGGATTAATAGACGTCTGGTGCTACCCGGATGCTCTCCAGAATTTCCGATAATTTCACGCTCAGTTGCCAGCGGTAGTTGGCGACGGTCAATCATGTGGCGAACTGACGATTCAGTCTTACCAGTACGACGGGCAAATTCCGCCGCTGTGATCGGGTCTGGAATCTTAAACAACATTCTCAATTCTGCTTCATTCATATGATATTCTCCCAAGTTGGGGTACTTATGGAAAATCCACCCCAGTTACGTGTTATTTTCAATAATATGAACCAATTTTTTGGAGAATGCAAAATGATTTTGGATATCGGTGAAAAAATCAAACTTATGCGTGAGAGCGAAAGGCTAACTAATCGTAGAGAGGTAGCTGAAATGATTGGTATTCCCAACAATGCTTTATGGCGTTATGAAACTGGTGAGTCGGTACCCAAAGGAGACGTGCTTATAAAAATTATCAGTTGCCCTCTATTCGAAAAATACACGTTATGGTTTATGACCGGGAAGATAGCCCCTGAATCCGGTCAAATCGCACCGGCTCTCGCACACTATGGGCAAGACAAAACAGAATCATCTGCTTCCAAAAGGAAAACTGGCTAAGCGTTTATAGTGATTATGTTCGCCTTACAGGTAAACGTATGGCGTGCAGAACCGGAGAGCTAAATCATGTCGATTAAAACGCTCAACGGTGGACGTTACAAAGTGGATTTAAGACCTCAAGGAACCGCAGGACGGCGTGTTCAGAGGGTGTTTGATAAAAAGGCTGATGCTGTAGCTTTTGAAAAATATGTACTTGCCAACTTTCATAATAAAGAGTGGATGGTAAAACCCCCAGATGCCAGACGTTTATCTGACCTTATCGAACCTTGGTGGGAACTCCACGGGCGCAATCTGGATTTTGGGCAGAAACGGAAAAGGGCGTTACACAGGCTTGCTATTGGAATGGGTGACCCGCTGGTGATTAAGCTTGATAAAAATCTGCTGCTTACATATCGCTCGGCAAGACTTTTTCAGGGAGCCAAAGCCTCCACTATCAATAGGGATATGACCGTATTGAGTGGGATGTTTAATGTACTGCTAGAGGCAGGGGATTTTCACGGTGAGCATCCAATGAGGGCTATCAAGCCGCTCAAGGAAAAAAACGTGGAAATGACTTATCTTACGTCAGGCGAAATTAGCAGGTTACTTGATGCACTTAAAGAAGACTCTGACGCCTATCGTTTAACTATTCTATGCCTCAGTACAGGTGCGCGATGGGGTGAGGCTTCTAAGCTTAAGGCTCAAAATGTTATGCATTGCCGGGTTACTTTCACTGAAACGAAAAACGGTCAAAAGCGGACTGTGCCGGTTTCTTCTTTGGTTCAGGAGACGGTTAAAACTGTTCAGAAAGGGCCGCTATTTGGCGTGACCTATGCGAAGTATC